>LNAP01003657.1_pt1 | contig 22190 bp, 21 predicted proteins | sample 602601 | NCBI WGS metagenome assembly LNAP01 (sample SAMN02440304, study PRJNA202911) | soil metagenome | biome: Subtropical and temperate rainforests or woodlands; isolation source: soil samples (1 kg each in a 20% v/v slurry with milli Q water) were... ...
TTCAACGGCGATTTCGTCAAAGGGGTTCATGCTCATCTTGACGTTGGCGATGTCCACGCCGCTGCCGTCCGATTTGACGCGGACTTTGACGTTGTAGTCGACCACGCGTTTGACTGGGACCAAGACCTTCATTACTGCGGCTCCTTAATTTAGAGTTCGTTGAATTGACGTTTACGTTAACCGAGGCATTCTATGCCGCACGGCATCAAAACTGCTGCCATCCACAGCACACAGAGTCACAAAAAGAACGGTCGTGCTTTTTGCAAATTATAGGCCAGTGTTCGCTCTCATTGTCCAGTCCATGCTGTTACGTGAGGGGCGAAGCACCATGCCGCACCAGAGGCCCCTGCAAATCAGGCGACGGGGCAGCGCCTGGCGAAGCGTGCGCATCTTCGCTGGAAGCGGGCACATCCTGCGGTCGCAGGTGCACCACGCGCTGCGGGTAGGGAATATCGATGTGGTGGGCGCGCAGCGCAGCGAGAATGGCCCGGTTGATGTCCGAGCGCAAACCGAGCGTTCCACTTTCCGGGTCGGTGATCCAGTAACCGACAGTGAACTCCAGCCCGTCGGCCCCAAAGGCCGAAAGAGCCACCAACGGCCCCGGCTCGCGCAGCACACGCGGGTTGGCCAGTGCCGCCTCGCCCAGCAGACGAACGACAAGATCGACATCGCTGTCATAGCCCACATTGATCACGGTAGACATCCACACGCGCGGGTCGGTCAGCGAAAGGTTCTCCACCCGCTGCGTGATCAGCATCTCGTTGGGCACGATGGATTCGCGCCCCACCCCCGAGCGGATCACCGTGTAGCGCCCCGTGATGTCGGTGATATGGCCTTCAAAGCCATCCACGCGAACATTGTCGCCAATGCGCACGCTGCGCTCGGCCAGGATCACAAAGCCGCTCACATAGTTGGCCGCCAGCTTCTGCAGGCCAAAGCCGATGCCCACACCCACGGCGCCGCCCAGCACCGACAGGGCCGTGAGGTCAATGCCCACGGCGGACAGGGCCAGGATCAGGCCCAAAAACATCAACAGGGCGCGCGCAGCGTTGCTGACCGCCTTGCGCACCGACAGCTCGCTGCCTGTGGCTGAGCGCAGCAGGCGCGACTCGATGGCCGAGGAGACCCACAGAGTCACGATCAGCACAGCGCAGGCTGTCACGGCGCCTTCGATCATGGTGCGCACCGACAGCGTGGTCGCCCCCACCTTCCAGGTGATTTCGTCGAGCTCCTGCAACACCAGCGGCAGCAGGCCCGTCACCCACAGCACCATGGCTAGCCAGGCCAGCCAGGAGATGGTGCGCTCGATGGGACGCACCCAGGCGGCCTGCGGAAAGGCCGCCTGCAGCACCTTGACCCCCACGCGGATCACCACCAGCGAGATCAGCACCGGAATGACCACCTTGAATGCCGCCAACGGCACCCATAGCGCCAACACCGCCCGCGCCACATAGCCCAGGCCCAGCAAGGTCAGGGGGAACAGCACGCCATCCACCACCTTGCGGCCAAACAGGATGGAGCGTGGCTCATCGCGACCCAGCGCACGGCGCAAGGCCGACACCATGAGCCAGGCCAGCGCCACGCACAAGGCCAGCGCCCCCAGCTCGATCAGTACCGTGGGCTGCGTAAATGCCCGAAACCACTGCTGCACATCATCAAACACCGGCGAAACAGACTGCATGGCCATCACACCTTCCACACCGGAGCGCGCTTTTCGGCAAAAGCCCGAGCGCCCTCTTGGGCCGCCGCGTCCATCATGTTGACGGCCATGGCCTGGCCGGCCAGCTGGTAGGCCGCATCCAGGCCCAGCTCACGCTGCTGGTAAACCAGCGCCTTGCCCATGGCCACCGCCACGCGGGGCTTTTGCACAATGGACTGCACGAGTTTTTCCACCTCGGCATCCAGCGCCTCGGGCGCCACCACGCGGTTCACCAGGCCCTGCGCCAGCGCCGTGGGGGCGTCGATGAAATCGCCGGTGAGCAGCATTTCCATGGCGCGCTTGGCCGGCATGTTGCGCACCAGCGGCACGCTGGGCGTGGCGCAGAAAAGGCCGTAATGGATGCCACTGGTGGCAAAGCTGGCGTCGCTCGCCGCCACCGCCAGATCGCACTGCGCCACCAGCTGGCAACCGGCCGCAGTGGCCATGCCCTGCACCCGCGCAATCACCGGCACCGGCAGCTTGTGGATGGTGAGCATCACGCGGCTGCACTGGGCAAAGAGCTGCTGGTACCACACCAGCTCGGGGTGGGCCGCCATGTCCTTCAAGTTGTGGCCGGCGCAAAACGCCTTGCCCTCGGCCGCCAGCACCACCACGCGCGCGCTGTCGTCGCGGGCCACCGCGTCCAGCGCCTGCTGCAGCGCGGCCAGCATCTCGCAGCCCAGCGCATTGAAGCGGGCGGGGTCGTTCAGGGTCAGTGTCACCACGCCGCGCGCATCGCGCGAGACCCGAAGCAGTTCATCATTCATCGTCATTTCAATTTTTCCTGTACGCCAACTGTCTCACAGCGCAGAAAACTGGCGCGCCCCTGGCCAGCAGACGCCGCGCAAGGGCCGCCCCGCAGCGCTGGCGTCGTCCCCCTTCCCGCGCAGCGAGAGAAGGGGGAAGCGGCGCAGCCGCTCAGGGGGTTGGTCATAATTCAGCCAACACGCGCACATGGGCTTCCACGCTGCGCGCCAGGGGGCCCATCACGTAGCCGCCTTCCAGGCACGAAACGATGCGGCCCTTGGAATAGCGCCGGGCGATATCCATGATCCGGTGGGTGATCCAGGCGTAGTCGGCCTCCACCATACCCAGCTGCCCCATGTCGTCCTCGCGGTGGCCGTCGAAGCCCGCGCTGATGAAGATCATCTCGGGCTTGAAGGCCTCCAGGCGCGGAATCCACATCATCGCGGATGTCCATGCCGCGCGTATAGGCCGCCACCGGCACATTCACCATGTTGGGCGCCGGATTCTGGTCGCCGCTGTAGGGATAGAACGGGTGCTGAAAGATGCCCACCATGAGCGCGCGCGGGTCTTTGGCCAGGATGTCTTCAGTGCCGTTGCCGTGGTGCACGTCAAAGTCCACCACCGCCACACGCTGCAGCTTATAGCGCTGCAGCGCATATTTGGCCGCCACCGCCACGTTGTTGAAAAAGCAGAAACCCATGGCCTTGTCGTGGCAGGCATGGTGGCCGGGCGGGCGCACCGCGCAAAACGCGTTGGTGATCTCGCCGGCCATCACCGCGTCGGTGGCGGCCAGGGCCGCGCCGGCGGCGCGCAACGAGGCCTTCCAGGTGTGCGCATTGATGGACGTGTCGGTGTCGATCTGCGAGTAGGCAGGGCCACCCGCCAGCAGATCTTCGTTGAGCAGGTCCGACAGGCCGCGCATCGCCGCCACATGGAGCCGGCTGTGCGCCAGCTCGATGTCGGCGATCGAGGCCTCGGGCGCTTCGTAGCGCTCCAGGGCATCGGCCACGCCGGTGATCAGCAGACGGTCTTCGATGGCGTCCAGCCGCTCGGGGCATTCGGGATGCCCCGCTTTCGGCAGTCGGGATGGGTGAAATAGCCTGTCTTGCTCACAGTGAAATCCCCGTGTCTCTTTTTTCGGATAACGTGGCGCCATGCATGCACAGCCAAAAATCAAATCGCTTCTGGACCAGCTTAACACGGTGATTGTGGGCAAAAGCGCCCAGGTACGGGACTGCGCGGCCTGCCTGCTGGCGGGCGGCCACCTGCTCATCGAGGATGTGCCGGGCGTGGGCAAGACGACGCTGGCCCACGCGCTGGCGCGCACGTTTGGCCTGCAGTTCTCGCGGGTGCAGTTCACGGCCGACCTGATGCCCAGCGACCTCACCGGTGTATCGGTGTACGAACGCGGCAAGGAGGCCTTCGTGTTCCATCCCGGCCCCGTTTTTGCGCAGGTGCTGCTGGCCGACGAAATCAACCGCGCCAGCCCCAAAACCCAGAGCGCGCTGCTCGAAGCCATGGAAGAAAAACAGGTGTCGGTGGAGGGCGAAACCCGCGCCCTGCCCCACCCGTTTTTCGTGATCGCCACACAGAACCCGCACGACCAGCTGGGCACCTTTGCGCTGCCCGAATCGCAGCTCGACCGGTTTTTGATGCGCATCTCCATCGGCTACCCCGACCGCGCCGCCGAGCGCCTGCTGCTGGCCGGCAGCGACCGCCGCGACCTGGTGGACAGCCTGCTGCCCCTGCTGTCGCAGGACGAGCTGGCGCAACTGCAGCGCCAGGTGCTGGCCGTGCACACCGCCGAGCCGCTGCTCACCTGATTGCCGCCACCCGCACGGGTCGCTGGTTCTTGCAGGGGCTGTCGCCGCGCGCCGGTATTGCGCTGGTGCGCGCCGCCAAGGCCCAGGCGCTGATCAGCGGGCGCGACTATGTGGCGCCCGACGACGTGCAGGCCGTGCTGCCGCAGACCATTGCGCACCGCCTGGTGCCCGTGGGCGACGCGCGGCGCGGCGCGGTGGAGCAGGTGCGCGCCATGGCCGAGTCGGTGCCCCTGCCTTGACTGTCTTGGGCCCGCACGCCATGCCGTCCCCTTCCGGCGCCTCTGCCGCTGCTACCGCTGCTGCCGATCTCCTTGCACCCACGCCGTCCGCACGCGCTGCCACGCCTTCGCGCCAGGCCGCGCTGAATCCGCTGGCCCGGGCGCGTGCGCGCTTTGCGCGCTGGTGGGAGGCACGCCTGCCGCTGGCCGACACCCTGACACTCACACAGCGCAATGTGTACATCCTGCCCACCGGCGCGGGCTGGATGCTGGCCGGCACGCTGCTGGTGCTGCTGGTGGCGTCCATCAACTTCCAGCTCAACCTGGGCTATCTGCTGACCTTTTTGCTGGCTGGCAGCGCGGTGGCGGGCATGCATGTGTGCCACGCCACGCTGCGCGGCATCACGCTGCACCTCAAAGCGCCCGAGCCCCACTTTCTGGGTGGCAGCACGGCGTTTGAAGTGCAGCTTTTCAGCGCACGCCGCGCCACGCCATTGCGCTGTCCGTGCACGGCCATGGCACAAGCAGGCACGACGGGGCCATGACCGACGTGCCCGCGCAGGGCAGCGCCAGCGTGCAGGTGGCGTTCCAGCCCACGCGCCGGGGCCTGCACCGGGTGCCCACGCTCGTGGCCGAAACCCGTTTTCCGCTGGGCACCTTCCGCGTCTGGAGCTACTGGCGCCCCGCCGCCCAGGTGCTGGTGTACCCCGCCCCCGAGGTGCCCCCACCGCCGCTGCCGCCCGGCGAGCCGCGTGCCAGCGGCACGGGCAGCGCCAGCATCCAGGGCATGGGCGAATTCGACGGCGTGCGCGCCTACCGGCGCGGCGACCCGCTCAAGCTGGTGGTCTGGAAGAAGGCCGCCAAATCGCTGGCCACAGGCACGGACGACCTGGTCAGCCGCGACGCCCAGCAGGCCCAGCGCCACGAACTGTGGCTGGACCTGGCCCAGGCCGCCCTGCCCGACCATGAAGCCCGCATCGCGCGCCTGACGGCCTGGGTGCTGCAGGCCGACCGCCTGGGCATCGACTACGGCCTGCGCCTGCCGGCGCTGGAGCTGGCCCCCGACACCGGCGCGGCCCACCGCCAGCGCTGCCTGGAGGCCCTGGCGCTGTGCTGAGCCTCACCCTAAAAATATGCACCAAAATTGCCTATAGCGCTTATCCATCAAGCGCCATAAGCTCTTTATTTAATAGCAATTGCCCACCCTGTGCGCGGGCGCTGCGCCTCGCCCCATGACCCTGCGCCAAACCCTTGCCACCCTGCCACGCGACGCGCGGGACACGCTGTTTCTGCTGCTGGTGATTGCCTGGGTGGTGGCCCCGCAGGTGGCCCACCTGCCGGCCTGGGCCAGCCTGATGGCGGGCGCCGTGCTGCTGTGGCGCGGCTGGCTGGCCTGGAAGGGTCGGCCTCTGCCGGGGCGCTGGGCCGTGGCCGGCTTGCTGGTGGTGGCGGTGGCCGGCACGCTGTTCAGCCACCAGACCATTGTGGGACGCGATGCGGGCGTCACGCTCATCGTGATGCTGCTGGCGCTCAAGACGCTGGAGCTGCGCGCGCGGCGCGATGCCATGGTGGTGTTCTTCCTGGGCTTCTTCACGATGCTCAGCAACTTCTTCTTCTCGCAATCGCTGCCCACGGCGGTGGCCATGCTGGTGGCGCTGCTGGGCTTGCTCACGGCCCTGGTCAACGCCCACATGCCGGTGGGGCGGCCACCGCTGGCGCAGGCGTTTCGCCTGGCCGGCACCATGGCGCTGCTGGGGGCGCCCATCATGGCGGCGCTGTTTTTGCTGTTTCCGCGCATGGCGCCGCTGTGGGGCATGCCCAGCGACACCATGGCGGGGCGCAGCGGGCTGTCGGGGGTGATGAAAGTGGGCAACATCGCCGAGCTGGCGCTGGACGACAGCGTGGCCATGCGCGTGCGCTTCGACACCCCCGGCGGGGCCCCGCCGCCGCAAAGCGATCTGTATTTTCGGGGGCCGGTGTTTGCCACCTTTGACGGCAGCGAATGGCACCCCTTGTCGTACCGCGCGGGCACCCGCGCGCTGGAGCGGCCCAACAGCCCCGCGCAACTGCGGGTCCAAGGCCCGGCGCTGCGCTACGAAGTCACGCTGGAGCCCCACCAGCGCCCCTGGCTGCTGGTGCTGGACGCCGCGCGCGACAAGCCCGCTGTGGCCGGCATGGGCACCTTCATGACGGACGACCTGCAGTGGCGGACCAGCCGCCCCATCACCGACGTGACGCGCTACCAGGCCGCAAGCTACCCGCAGTTCCGCCACGGGCCCGACACCGCCACCCCCGCGCTGCGCGCCTACACCGAGCTGCCCGCGGGCTTCAACCCGCGCACGCTGGCCCTGGCCCAAGAACTGCGCAGCGACCCGCGCATCGCATCCGACCCGGCCAGTGACCCAGACCGTGACGCCACGCCCGCCCTCGTCAACGCCGCGCTCGCGCGCCTGCGCACCGGCGGCTACCGCTACACGCTGGAGCCCGGCGTGTACGGCCAGCACACGGCCGACGAATTCTGGTTCGACCGCAAGGAAGGCTTTTGCGAGCACATCGCCTCGGCCTTCGTGGTGCTGATGCGCGCCATGGACATTCCGGCGCGCATCGTCACCGGCTACCAGGGCGGCGAGCGCAACGCCGTGGACGGCTACTGGACCGTGCGCCAAAGCGACGCCCACGCTTGGGCCGAAGTGTGGATGGCCGGGCGCGGCTGGGTGCGCGTGGACCCCACCAGCGCTGTGGCCCCCGGGCGCACCGGCGCCTTCGAGCGCCTGCAGGCCCCGCGCGGCGCCCTGGCCACCGCCATGGGCACCGTGATGAGCCCCAGCATGGCGCAAAACCTGCGTGCGATGTGGGAAGCCGTCAACAACGGCTGGAACCAGTGGGTGCTGAACTACACGCAAAGCCGCCAGTTCGACCTGCTCAAGGCGCTGGGGTTTGCATCGCCCAGTTGGCAAGACCTCGTCACCGCGCTGGGCGCGCTGGTGGGGCTGGCCGCGCTGGGCGGCGCCGGCTGGACGCTGTGGGAGCGCAGCCAGCACGACCCTTGGCTGCGCCTGCTGGCCCGCGCCCGCCAGCGTCTGGCCCAAAGTGGCCTGACCCTGCCCGACACTTTGCCACCGCGCGCCATGGCCCGCCAGGTGCAGGCACAATTTGGCGATGCCGCGCAAGGCGTGGCCCTGCTGCGGCTGGAGCAATGGCGCTATGCCGCGCACCCCGAAAACCCCGCCCACCAGCTCAACGCCCTGCGCCGCGAATTCCGCACCCTTTCCTGGCCCGCCGCCACCGCGCGCCGATGAACCCGACGACATGCTGAAAACCGTACACATCGCTATTTTATTGATAGCTGCTTGCGCAATACCCATAAGCGCTAGCGGTCAAAAACACCAAAAGTCTGGCAAAACCCAGGCCACTACCGCTCGCAACGCCGCCGCGCCCGTCGGCACCGCCTACGCCACGCGCCCCGAGGCGCTGCAGTTTGCCAACGACCTGGCCGCGCGCCGCGACCTGGACCGCGAATGGGTGCGCCAAGCCATCGGGCAAGCGCGCTTTTTGCCCCAGGTGCCCCGGCTCATGCTGCCGGCGCCCAAGGGCCAGGCCAAGAACTGGCGGGTGTACCGCAGCCGCTTCATCGACCCGGTGCGCATCCGTGCGGGCCTGCGCTTTTGGCAGGACAACACCGAAGCCCTGGCGCGCGCCGAAAGCGAATACGGCGTGCCCGCCGAAATCATCGTGGGCATCATCGGCGTGGAAACCATCTACGGCCAGCAGATGGGCAATTTTCGGGTGATGGACGCGCTGGCCACGCTGGCGTTTGACTTCCCGGCGGCACACCCGCGCGCCGCCGAACGCACCGCGTTCTTCCAGCGCGAGCTGGAGCAGTTTCTGAGCCTCACGCACCGCAGCAACGTCGATCCCTTCGAGCCGCGCGGCAGCTACGCGGGCGCCATGGGCCTGGGGCAGTTCATGCCCTCGAGCTGGGTGCGCCACGCCATCGACTTTGATGGCGACGGCCGCGTGGACCTGTTCAACAGCCCCACCGACGCCATCGGCTCGGTGGCCAATTACTTCATCGCCCACGGCTGGAAGCCGGGCCTGCCCACACACTACAGCGTGCAGTTCGACGCCGATCCCGCGCGCATGCAACTTGACGAACTGCTGGCCCCCGACATCCTGCCCACCTTCAGCGCCGCCAGCATGCAGGCCAAGGGCGCTGTGCTCGACGCCGCCGGCGCGCAACACGCCGGGCCGCTGGCGCTGGTGGAACTGCAAAACGGCGGCGACGCGCCCAGCTACGTGGCCGGCACCGAGAATTTTTATGCCGTCACGCGCTACAACTGGTCGAGCTACTACGCCATGGCCGTGATCGAGCTGGGGCGCGAGGTGGCCGCAGCGCGCGCACGCTAAGCTGGCCCACCTCTTTCAAGCCAACACCGTATGTCAGCCACCACCCATTCGACGCCTGTTGCAGACGCCATCGTGCGCGTGCGCGGCCTCAGCAAAACCTACGCGGGCGGCTTCCAGGCGCTCAAGAACGTCAACCTGGACATCCGCCGCGGCGAAATTTTTGCCCTGCTCGGCCCCAACGGCGCCGGCAAGACCACGCTGATCAGCGTCATCTGCGGCATGACCAGAGCCACCGAAGGCAGCGTGACGGCCGACGGCTTTGACACCGTGCGCGACTACCGCGCGGCCCGCTCCGCCATCGGCCTGGTGCCGCAGGAGCTGCACACCGACTCGTTCGAGACCGTGTGGGCCACCGTGAGCTTCAGCCGCGGGCTGTTTGGCAAGGCCCCCAATCCGGCGCTGATCGAAAAGATCCTGAAAGACCTCTCGCTCTGGGACAAGCGGGACAGCAAAATTTTGGCGCTCTCGGGCGGCATGAAGCGCCGCGTGCTGATCGCCAAGGCGCTGTCGCACGAGCCGAAAATTCTGTTCCTCGACGAACCCAGCGCCGGCGTGGACGTGGAACTGCGCCACGACATGTGGCGCCTGGTGCGCGCGCTGCAGGATGCCGGCACCACCATCATCCTGACCACGCACTACATCGAGGAAGCCGAGGACATGGCCGACCGCATCGGCGTGATCCGCCAGGGCGAGTTGATCGTGGTGGAAGACAAAGCCGTGCTGATGCGCAAGCTCGGCAAAAAGCAGCTCACCCTCACGCTGCAGCACCCCATGGAGCGCGTGCCCGAATCGCTGGCACGCTGGCCTTTGGCCCTGTCTGCCGACGGCCATGCGCTGACCTACAGCTTTGACACCCAGCAGGAAGACACCGGCATCGCCGCGCTGCTGCGCGCACTGGGCGAGCACGGCATCGACTTCAAGGACCTGCATTCGTCGGAGAGCTCGCTCGAAGACATCTTCGTCAGCCTCGTCCACGAACAGAAAGCCAGCCAATGATGGGTTTGAACCTGCACGGCGTGCGCGCCATCTACCGCTTCGAGATGAACCGCGCCTTTCGCACCTGGGCGCAGAGCCTGATTGCGCCGGTGCTCTCGACCTCGCTGTATTTCATCGTCTTCGGCTCGGCCATTGGCTCGCGCATGGGCGACATTGGGGGCGTGGACTATGGCGCCTACATCATCCCGGGGCTGTTGATGCTGTCGCTGCTTTCTGAAAGCATTTCCAACGCGTCCTTTGGCATTTACATGCCCAAGTGGTCGGGCACCATCTACGAGCTGCTGAGCGCGCCGGTCAACTGGGTCGAGGTGCTGCTGGGCTATGTGGGCGCGGCGGCCACCAAATCGCTGATGGTGGGTGCGCTGATCCTGGCAACGGCGCGGGTGTTCGTGCCTTACGAAGTCGCGCACCCGGTGTGGATGCTCGGCTTTCTGGTGCTCACGGCCATCACGTTTTGCCTGTTCGGTTTTCTGATCGGGCTGTGGGCCGACAGCTTCCAGAAGCTGCAGATCATTCCGCTGCTGGTCATCACGCCGCTGACGTTTCTGGGCGGTGCTTTCTACAGCATCAGCATGCTGCCGCCCTTTTGGCAGACGGTGTCGCTGTTCAACCCGGTGGTCTATCTCATCAGCGGCCTGCGCTGGGCCTTCTATGGCGCGGCCGACGTGCACATGGGCGTGAGCGTGGGCATGACGCTGGTGTTCATGGGGGCGTGCCTGGCCGCGGTGTGGTGGGTGTTCAAGACGGGCTACCGGATTCGACGCTGAGCGCTGGGGCCCGCGCTGCGACCCGCGCAGCGGTGCCACCGCAGCCAGCCCCAGCCGCACACCCGCCGCGCTGAGGCGCGCTCAAAACCGCTGCATCGTGCAGCTGTGCGGCTGCTGCGCCTTGGCGGCGGCAATCTGCCGCACCACGCGAAAGCCGTAGCCCGAGCCTTCCACGTCGAACTTCACGCCGGGCGCGCCCTTTTTGTCCATCACGCCCACGGCCAGGGCCTGCTGGAACTGGTGGTCGGCCGCGCGCATGGCGCCGCCCTGGCCGGCCAGCTGCACGCTGGCTTTTTCCATCTGCCGGGCCACGGCCACCACATCGGTGCTGCGCGCGCGCTCGATGGACTGGGCCAGCGCCTCCACCATGAGCTGCATGCGCATGTGCACATAGTCATCCTCCGGCTTGGGAAAGCGTGCGCGGAACGACTGGTAAAACGCCTCGCTTTGCGCGCCCGGCACGTTGGGCAGCCAGTCGGCCACGGCCACCACCTTGCCCACGCCGGCATCGCCCAAAGCGGCGGGGGCGCCCAGCGCGTTGCCATAGAAGGTGTAGAAATTGCCGTCAAAACCTACCTCGCGCGCGGCCTTGACCAGCAGCGTCAGATCGTTGCCCCAGTTGCCGGTAACCACCGCCTGCGCGCCGCTGGCCTTGATCTTGACGGCGTAGGGTGCAAAGTCTTTCACGCGGCCCACGGGGTGCAGTTCGTCGCCCACCACCGCCACATCGGGACGCTGGGCGGCCAACTGCCGCTTGGCCTCGCGCAGCACGGCCTGGCCAAAGCTGTAGTCCTGGCCGATGAGGTACACGCTCTTGAGCGCCTTGTCCTCGCGCACCACCTCCATCAGCGCGGCCATGCGCATGTCGGCATGGGCATCAAAGCGGAAATGCCAGAAGCTGCATTTCTCGTTGGTGAGGATGGGGTCCACCGCCGAATAGTTGAGGAACAGCACGCGTTTGCCCGGCTCGCGCTCATTGTGCTTGTGGATGGCCTCGATCAGCACCGCCGCCGTGGCCGACGAATTGCCTTGCAAAATGACCTGCGCGCCATCGTCGATGGCCGCGCGCAGCGCCGACAGGGCCTCTTCGTTCTGGCCCTTGCTGTCGTAGCGCTCCAGCGCCAGCGGGCGCGCACCGCCCGCAGTGGCTGGCAGACGCACGCCGCCGCGCGCATTCACGCGCTCGATGGCCCAGAAAATGTTGCGAAAAACCGCCTCGCCCGTGTTGGCAAAAGGGCCCGACAGGCTCTCGATCAAAGCCAGCTTCACCGGCTGGGCTTGCGACACTGCCGCCTTGGGTGCGAGGGTCTGCGCCCAGCTGGCCGACGCCAAGGTCAGCGTGCCAGCCACTGCGGCCACAACAGCCAAAACGGATTGACGTAATACCGCCGCGCCTGATTTCAAGCCCGCCGACTGCAATTTATTCATGCCATTTTTCCCTTGAAATGCGGCGTGGCTGTACACACCTCTTTAGCATGCGGCGACCACTCCGAGAGCCGCGCAGTGTATAGGAGCCACCCCATGATTTTCGCCCCCGTGATCCGCCGCGCCGCCTACGCCAACGCACCCCGTCCTGCCGATCTGGCGCTGCAACGCTTCCTGATGGGCGCCCTCGAAACACCAGCCCGCGCCAGCACCGCCGCCGGCTGCACCGTGACGCACGACGACAAGGCCACCACGCTGCAACTGGACGTGCCCGGCCTGGCGCGCGATCAGCTGCAGATCAGCATTGAAGGCAATGTAGTCAAACTGCAAAGCGTGGAAGGCGCCCCCCGCCAGGTGCAGCGCGCCTGGGAGCTGGCCGAAGACATTGACGCCGCTGCCAGCACGGCCAAGCTGGAAAACGGTGTGCTGACGCTGACGCTAGCCCGGCTGGTACCGGCCGACAAGTCGGTGCAGCTGGTCGTGCATTGAAAGGCTGAGTGGGCAGTGCACGAATGCTACGCATTCAATAGCAAAAACCGCCTGAAGCGCATGCGCCTCAGGCGGTTTTTGTTGATGGCTCACCCGTTGCAGGCATGTAATAAAACCGCTCCCAAAGCCCTCACTGGCACAAAGCCCCCAATAAGGTTCCGGCAATCACGCACAGCCAAGTGTTACAACCTGAGCGTTTTCAACGCCAGCCAGTGAAGCCCCCCATGAACCTCGTCAAATCCAAACAACGCGTTGCCGACCACGGTGAGGTCTTCACCCCGCCGTGGATGGTCGAGGCCATGCTCGATCTGGTGAAGGATGAAAGCGAGCGCATCGACTCCCGCTTTCTGGAGCCCGCCTGCGGCAGCGGCAACTTCATCGTGCAAATCCTGCGGCGCAAGCTCGCTGCAGTCGAACGCAAATACGGCAAGTCTGACTTCGAGCGGCGGCATTACGCCCTGCTGGGGCTGATGTGCATCTACGGCATCGAGCTGCTGGCCGACAACATTGCCGAATGCCGCGCCAATGTGCTGGAAGTCTTTGCCGACTATCTGCAACTGGAAGAAGCCGACGAGCTGTACCGCGCGGCAACGCAGGTGCTGCGGCACAACCTGGTGCATGGCGACGCCCTGACCATGCGCGACCACAACGGCCAGGCCATCACCTTTGCCGAATGGGGCTACCTGGGCAAAGGCAAATACCAGCGGCGCGACTTTAGGTTTGACACGCTCACCGGCGCATCAAAGTTCAGTGAAGAGGGCTCACTTTTTGCTGACCTGGGCAAGCACGAAATCTTTACCCCGGTCACCACCCATCCGCCCATGACCGTGGGCGAACTGGCCGCCCTGCCAAAAGACTGCATATGACTGACACCATCGTTCCCCAGCTCACCGCACGCTTTGACGAACTCAGCCAGCAACTGCCCGATGAGGGCATCGAATTCTGGTTTGCCCGTGACCTGATGGAGCCCCTGGGCTACGCCCGCTGGGAGAACTTCACCACTGCCATCCATCGGGCCATAGATTCTTGCAAATCAACGGGTTACAACGAATCGGATCATTTTCGTGGCGTCACGAAAATGATCGATACGGCTAAGGGTGCCAAGCGTCCCGTCGAAGACTTCATGCTCACCCGCTACGCCTGCTACCTCATCGCCCAAAACGGCGACCCGCGCAAGCAGGCCATTGCCTTTGCCCAAAGTTACTTTGCGGTGCAGACGCGCAAGCAGGAACTGATTGAAGACCGCATGCGCCTGCAAGCCCGGCTGGAGGCGCGCGACCGCCTGCGCGAATCGGAAAAAGCGCTATCGCAAAACATCTACGAACGCGGCGTGGACGATGCCGGTTTTGGCCGTATCCGTGCCCAGGGCGATGCGGCGCTGTTTGGCGGCCACACCACGCAGATGATGAAAGACAAATACGGCATCGTGCAGACCCGTCCGCTGGCTGACTTCTTGCCCACACTCACCATTGCCGCCAAGAACTTGGCGACGGAAATGACCAACCACAACGTGCAGCAGGCCAACCTGCTGGGCGAGCGCTCCATCACCCAGGAGCATGTGCAAAACAACCAGAGCGTGCGCGCCATGCTGGGTCAGCGTGGGATTGCACCCGAACAGTTGCCAGCGGAAGAAGACATCAAAAAGCTGGAGCGCCGGGTAAAAGCCGAGGACAAGAAAATCGAAAAGCAATCGGGCAAGCTGCCAGGGCCTGAGAGCCAGAACGTATGAGCACCGCATGAGCATCACTTTGCAAGCCCCCTTCGCCCTGCATGGCCGCAACCCCGATGTGCTGACCTGCATTGCCAACCTGTCCAACGACGAAGTGTTCACCCCACCCGAACTGGCAGGCCGCATGCTGGACTTGCTGGCCGAGGCCTGGGCCGCAGACCACGGCGGCGCCAGCCTGTGGGCGGACAAAACCGTGCGCTTTTTGGACCCCTTCACCAAATCGGGCGTGTTTTTGCGCGAGATCACCAGCCGCCTGACCGTGGGGCTGGCGCAAGCCATCCCAGACCTGCCAACGCGCGTGAACCACATCCTGACGCAGCAGGTGTTTGGCATCGGCATCACACGCCTGACCAGCTTGCTGGCGCGGCGCAGCGTGTATTGCTCTAAATACGCCAACGGCACGCATTCGATTGCCCAAGGCTTTACCAGCGAGGCGGGCAATATCTGGTTTGAGCGGACGGAGCACCGCTGGGCCAACGGCAAATGCACGTTTTGCGGTGCCAGCCAGACGGCGCTGGACCGTGGCGAGGGCTTGGAAACCCACGCCTACGCATTCATTCATACCGACCACATCAAGACTCGGATGGCCGAGTTGTTTGGAGCACACATGCAGTTCGACGTAATCATTGGCAACCCGCCGTACCAACTGAACGATGGTGGCTATGGCACCAGCGCCGCGCCGATTTACCAATTGTTCGTGGAACAGGCAAAAAAGCTGGAGCCGCGTTATTTGTCGATGGTGATTCCAGCGCGCTGGTTTGCTGGCGGCAAGGGCCTGGATGAGTTCCGGGAGTCGATGCTTGCCGACGATCGCTTGCGCTCGATTGATGACTTTCTCAGCGCGTCGGATGTTTTTCCCGGGGTTGGCCTCAAGGGCGGGGTTTGCTATTTCCTCTGGAACCGCGACCACCCCGGCCTTTGCGACGTGAACACCCATTTCAAGGACTGGCCCATTTCCACCGCCACCCGTCCGCTGATGGAAAACGGGGCCGACATTTTCATCCGCTTCAATGAAGGACTGTCAATTTTGAAGAAGGTAATGGCTGCTGAGCAGTCAGTCAGTCAGTCAGTCAGTCAGAGCATGCACTGAAACTGCCTGAAAGCAAGCGTTTTGATCTGCTGGTCAGCTCCAGAAAACCGTTTGCACTCGAAACAACTTTCAAGGGAAGAGCGATAAAAAAGGCAGGTGATTTGCTCATCTTCCAGAACGGCGGGACGGGTTACGTCGCCAGAGACTCGATTACTGCCAACACCGAACTCATCGACAAATGGAAGATTTACGTGGGCCGTGCCGCCCCGGGCACCGGCAACCGTGATACCTACCCGCACCGCATTCTGAGCACACCGTTCATTGGCGAGCCGGGCAGCATTTGCTCTGAAACCTATTTGTGCATTGGCCCGTTTGACACCCAAACTGAGGCGGAAAGTGCCCTGTCCTATCTCACTTGCCGACTGACGCGCCTGTTGATTCTTCTGCACAAACCATCGCAAGACACCACGCGCAAGGTTTACACCTTCGTGCCCACGCAAGACTGGACGAAACGCTGGACGGACGAAGACCTCTACGCCAAATACGGCATTGCACCGCACGAAATCGAGTTTATTGAAAAAGTCGTGCGCCCGATGGATCTGAGCAGTGATTTGCTGGGTGATGTCAAAGTGGACGAAAGTGACGATGAATAAACCCACCATCGACGAAGTCCTCCCGCCCAAACCCGACGCCCGCCCGCGCATCTACGCCTATTCGATTGCCGATGCCGCGCACCACGGCCAGCTCAAGGTGGGCCAGACCACGCGCAATGTGCGCCAGCGCGTGGCCGAACAGCTCAAAACCGCTGCCATTCAGAACTTCTGCATCGAACTGGACGAACCGGCAGAGCGCGACGATGGCACCCTGTTTTCTGACCACGAAGTGCGCGCCGCACTGGCCCGCAAGAGCTTTGAAAACACCCGGCTGGAGTGGGTGCGCTGCACGCTGGCCGATGTCAAAACCGTGCTGGCCGAGCTGCGCACTGGCCAGCGCTTGGGCGGCACGCACCACGAAACTTTTCCGATGCGCCGCGAGCAGGCCGAGGCGGTGGACAAGACCTTCGACTACTACCAGTCGATCTGGACAGAGAACCAGAATGCCGCGCCGCGTTTTTTGTGGAACGCCAAGATGCGCTTTGGCAAAACCTTCGCCGCCTACCAACTGGCGAAGAAGCTGCAAGCCCGGCGCGTGCTGGTGCTGACCTTCAAACCGGCAGTCGAAGACGCGTGGCAGACCGACCTGGAAAACCATGTGGACTTTGCGGGCTGGCAATACCTTTCGCGCAACTCGGGCAGCGACCCGACGCAGATCGACCGTGCCAAGCCGGTGGTGTATTTCGGCTCGTTCCAAGACCTGTTGGGGCGCGATGCGGCGGGCAACATCAAAGCACGCAACGAGTGGCTGCACGCGGTGAACTGGGATTTGGTGGTGTTTGACGAATACCACTTTGGGGCCTGGCGCGACACGGCCAAAGAGCTGTTCGAGGGCGAAGACGACGCGACCGTAAAAAAAGAAAAAGAGCTGGAGGGCGCGCTGGAGCAGGTGAACGAAGAGCTGGGCATGCGCGCCACGCTGGAGACCGACTTTCTGCCCATCACCACGCGGGCTTATTTGTACCTGTCGGGCACGCCGTTCAAGGCGCTGGCCACGGGCGAGTTCATTGAGGAGCAAATCTTCAACTGGACCTACACCGACGAGCAGCGCGCCAAAGCAGCATTTGCCGCAGCGCACCCCGGCCAGCGCAACCCGTATGGCGCCTTGCCGCAGATGCGCCTGCTGACCTACCAAATGCCCGACGAGTTGCTGGCGGTGGCCAGCGGCGGCGAGTTTGACGAGTTCGATCTGAATGCGTTTTTTGAGGCCAGCGGCAGCGGGGCCGGGGCGCAGTTCAAGCACAAGGGCGATGTGCAGAAATGGCTGGACATCGTTCGGGGCGGCAACCTGGCCCAGTCTGCCGAGCTGCTCAAAGCGGGCACGCGGCCACCGTTTCCGTATTCGGATGTGCGGCTGCTGCCATATTTGCAGCATTCGTTCTGGTATTTGCCCGATGTGGCGGCTTGCCACGCTATGGCAAACCTGCTGGCCGAGCGGCACAACACGTTTTGGCACGGCTACCACGTCATAGTGGCCGCAGGCAGCGCGGCGGGTATTGGGCTGGCGGCGTTGCCACCGGTGCGCAAGGCCATTGGCAGCGGGTTTGACAGCCAGACCATCACGCTGTCGTGCGGCAAGCTCACCACAGGCGTGACGGTGGCGCAGTGGTCGTCCATCCTGATGCTACGCAATCTGAAATCGCCCGAGAGCTATTTTCAGGCGGCGTTTCGGGTGCAGTCGCCGTGGTCTATCAAGAATCCCAACGGCGACAACCCGAACGAGGAGGAAATTCTCAAGCCGGTGTGCTTTGTGTTTGACTTTGCGCCCACGCGCGCGCTGCGCCAGTTGTCGGAATACGGCATTGGGCTGTCGCCGGGCGAGTCCAACCCCGAAAACGCGGTGCGCGATTTGGTGGCCTTTCTGCCGGTGCTGGCGTTTGATGGCGCCAACATGACGCAGATTGACGCGGGCGGCATTCTCGACATCGCCATGGCGGGCACCTCGGCCACGCTGCTGGCGCGCAAGTGGGAAAGCGCGCTGCTGGTGAACGTGGACAACGGCACGCTGCGCCGCATCTTGGACAGCCCCGAGGCAATGGCAGCGGTGGAGCGCATCGAGGGCTGGCGCGCGCTGGGCGACAAGGTCATCGAGACCATCATCAACAAGAGCGAGAACGTCAAAGACCTCAAGAAGAAGGCCAAAGAGAGCGAGCTATCAGCGCAAGAGAAGAAAGAGCTTTCGGCAGAAGAAAAGGAATACAAGTCCAAACGCAAACTGGTGCAAGAAAAGCTGATCAAGTTTGCGACGCGCATCCCGGCGTTCATGTACCTGACGGATTTTCGGGAGAACACCTTGCAGGACGTCATCACCAAGCTGGAGCCAGAACTGTTCCTGACGGTAACTGGCCTGACGGTGCAGGACTTTCACCTGCTGGTGCGCCTCAAGGTGTTCAACACCGAGCAGATGAACCAGGCGGTGTTCGCGTTTCGGCGCTATGAAGATGCTTCCCTGCGTTACACCGGCATCGAGAGCCACGATGGACTGACCCACTACGGGCTGTATGACACCGTGGTGGCGAAAGACTGACGCAGAAGCTGCATGTGCTGGCAATTTTCACTCATGCCGCAGGGCATCAATCGGGTCCATCCGCGCCGCGCGCCGCGCCGGAAAATAGCCAAACACCACCCCGATCCCGGCCGAGAACACGAACGACAGGAGGTTGACGCCCGGGTTGAAGAGGTAGGGCACATCCATCAGGGCCGACAGGCCGATGGATGCCCCCGTGGCCAGCACGATGCCAATCAACCCGCCCAGGGCGGCCAGCACCACAGCCTCGATCAGGAACTGCAGCAGCACCTCGCGCTCCAGGGCTCCAATGGCCAGGCGCAGGCCGATCTCGCGCGTGCGCTCGGTCACGCTGACCAGCATGATGTTCATGATGCCGATGCCGCCCACCAGCAGGCTCACCGCCGCCACGGCGCCCAGCAGCATGGTCATGACCTTGGTGGTGCCCGACAGCGTGTCGGCCAACTGCTTGGTGTCGAGCACGTTGAAATTGTCTTCGTCGGTGTCGGCAAGCTTGCGCAGCTCGCGCAGCAGCTGGGTCAGGCTGGCCTTCACCCGCTCGGGGTCGCTGCCGTCCTGCATCGACACCAGCAGCGTGTTGACGCGGGTGTTGCCGGTCACGCGGCGCTGCAGCGTGCGCAGCGGCACCAGCACGGTGTCGTCCTGGTCGTTGCCAAAGGCCCCCTGCCCCTTGGACGCCAGCACGCCCACCACCTCGCACGAAAACGCCTTCACGCGCAGCTGCTCGCCCACGGCATCGCCCGTGCCATAGAGCTCGCGGCGCACGGTTTCGCCAATCAGGCACACGGCGGCGCCGGCGCGCAGCTCGGCATCCGAGAAGATGCGCCCGGTGCGCACGGCCCAGTTGCCCGTCTGCAGCCAGGCATTGGTGCTGCCGATGATGCTGGTGGTCCAGTTGCGTCCCCCGGCCACCACGGTGGCGCTGGCCCGCGCCTCGGGCGCCACGGCCAGAATGCCGCCGATCTGCTGGGCGATGGTGTCGGCGTCGGTGTCCTTGAAGGCCGGCGCGCCCGAGCCGCCGCCCGGCCCCATGCGCTGGCCGGGGCGCACCTGCAGCAGGTTGGTGCCCAGGCCCGAGATCTGGTTTTGCACCGCCATGGTGGCGCCGTTGCCCAGCGTGACCATGGTAATAACAGCGCTGACCCCGATCACGATGCCCAGGATGGTGAGAAACGAGCGCATCAGGTTGCGCCGGATCGAACGCAGCGCGAGCAAGAGGGTGTTCAAAAGCATTACGAAACCTCGGGCACGGGAATGGCAGGCACCGCAGCGCGCAAGCCCACGGGGTGCGGGTTGGGCGCGTCGCTGTCCACCTTGCCATCGACAAAGCGCACGATGCGCCGCGCATAGGCGGCCATGTCGGGTTCGTGGGTGACCATCAGCACGGTGATGCCCTGATCGGCATTGAGCCGCCACAAAAGCTCCATGATTTCCTGGCTGCGCTGGGTGTCGAGATTGCCGGTGGGCTCGTCGGCCAGCAGCACGGCCGGCTGGGTGACGATGGCGCGCGCAATGGCCACGCGCTGCTGCTGGCCGCCCGATAGCTCGGACGGTGTGTGGTGCTCCCAGCCCTTGAGGCCCACGGCATCGAGCGCGCGGGCCGCAGCGGCGTGGCGCGCGCTGGCTGATTCGCCCCGGTACAGCAGGGGCAGCTCGACGTTTTCCTGCGCCGAGGTGCGTGCCAGCAGGTTGAAGCCCTGAAACACAAAGCCAAAGTATTGCCGGCGCAGGCGCGCGCGCTCGTCGCGCGAGAGCGACTCCACATGCACGCCCTTAAAAAGATATTCGCCCGTGGTCGGCCGGTCCAGGCAGCCCAGGGTGTTCATGGCGGTCGATTTGCCAGAACCGCTGGGGCCCATGATGGCCACGAAGTCGCCCTGCGTGATGTCCAGATCCACGCCCTTGAGCGCCTGAAACGCCAGCGCGCCCTCGCCATACACCTTGGTCACGCCGCGCAGGCGGATGAGGGGTGGTGCATCGCTCATGGTGCCGCCCCGGCGGAGCGCTGGTCGGTGATGACGGCCATGCCCTCGGCCAGACCGTCGCCGCTGACCTCGGTGCGCCGGCCGTCGCTGATGCCCACCTGCACCGTCACGGCGTGCGCAGCGCCGTCCTTGAGCACCCACACCTGGCGCGCACGGCCCGCGCTATCGGCCGCATCGCCGCTGCCGCCCGCCGGATCGGTGGATGGCCCCGGATGGAAAGGCCATAGTGCGGAAGGACTATGGCGCCAGAAGCCCGTCGAACCATGGCTTCTGGTCCAGTATGGCCCGGATGAAAACGGCGCGGTGATCGGCCTTGGCGCCGGCATCGAGCGCTTCGAAGGCCGCTCCTCCGGTCAGCGTGCTGGCCAGCACCGGCAGCTCGGCCAACGCGACCGGCGTCACCTCGTCCACGCCTCCATACCAACTGCGCACCGGCGTCTTTCGCCGCCACCGATAGACCTGCGACGCGTCGAGCAGCTGCCAGTAAGGCCCGCGTCCGGCCGCGATATCCGCGCGAAAACTATCCGTCAGGAAGTCGGCCAGCTTGACCGGGGTCTTCTTGGCGAACGCCCAATAATCGATGCGCCCGGCGTAAAAGTCGCGCGCGGCGGCGAGATAGTCGGTTCGGATCGCCGCATCCTCGATATGGGACATCTCGTTATAATAGGCCTTGGCCTGAAGCTGGATGGCGAGGGCGGCCGGCAGATAGACGGCATCGACCGGCTGGGGATTGTTCGCCCAGCGATTCACCAGCAGGGAGATGTCCATCGGGCCGCTTGCCACCGCTGCCGCCGTCACGGGCTCGCCCACATTTTCCAGCTTCTGGAGAAAGGCCATGGTCGCCCAGCCGCCCTGCGACCATCCCGAGAGGAAAAGCTGCGTCGGCGCGGTCCCGAGCGCGGACAACACGGAACGAGCGGCGAGCAGCATGTCGTAGGTGGCCTGCTGCGTGCTGGCCTTCACGAGATAGCTGTCGGGAAGATCGGAATCGCCGCGCCCGAAATAGTCCGCCCCGATGACGATGTAGCCCTGCGAGGCGAAGCCGGCGAGCATCAGCCGCGTCTCGGTGGAGTTCTCGGGCTGCGAGGGCACGTAGGTCCGGTCAAAGACCGTCCCGTGCTGATAGGAGATCATCGGTAGTGCCGAGGCGGCACCATCCGGCACCGCGAGGAGGCCGGAGGCAATGGTCGGCTGGTTGGACCGCTCCGGCACAACACTGGGATAGGTGATCTTGTACAGCTTGACCACGTATTTCGGCGCCGGGAAGGAGCCGAGATAATCGTCCGGCTGCGTCGTGATGCTCATGAATTCCTTGAGCTCGTCGCCGGCGATCTTCTCCAGCCGCTCCCGGTCATACGTGCCGATCAACTGGTAACGGACACCCCCCGGAACCGCCACGCCTTCGTCCGCGGCATAAGCGGGAAGCGCGGCAAGGACAAAGACCAGAGCCCGGAACACCACGCTCCGCATCGTCATCACCCACCGCTCGGAACTGCCCATCGAATCCTCTCCCATACTCTAGGAGGACAATAGCACCTCCTCAGCCGGGCTCGTCCTCGACATGGATCAAACTCAAGACCAGGAGAAGCGATGCTTCCCCGCCCCAATCTCTCCGCTTAACGACCCCTTAAACGACGCGATTTAGAGTTCGTTTACCGGCGGGCTGCTGCCTGTCGGCACCGGGGATGCGTAGAG
>LNAP01003041.1_pt1 | contig 22184 bp, 21 predicted proteins | sample 602601 | NCBI WGS metagenome assembly LNAP01 (sample SAMN02440304, study PRJNA202911) | soil metagenome | biome: Subtropical and temperate rainforests or woodlands; isolation source: soil samples (1 kg each in a 20% v/v slurry with milli Q water) were... ...
TTTGCCGGACTGGCTACCGGTTTCCTTGCATATTAATTCGACATTAGAGGGCTCGAATCCTTGTTGTAACTGGAATTTCGGCTTGTTCAGCAAGCCCTACTTACTACATGAGCTTTCTAAGGATAGTGGAGTTAATGGTGTTGCGAAGGAAGCCTATTCCGAGCTTGAAGTAAGTAGCTACATTAATAGAAAAATGTTCAACGAGATGATTGATCATGCGAACATGCTGAAGCTTAAAGGCGAATTTACTCCAGTTGATAGCCTGATTCCATTTCTTGGAGATGCTTGTGATTCAGAAGAGTCCACAAACAATTTGGAAATGTTCGAGGAGTATGTTCTAGCTAACCTTGAAGGGATTCCATATTTATCTGAAGGAAAGTTCGATCCGAAGTCCAGTCATGGAGTTGTAATCCTTGATCGAGCAGATACGATTCAAAAGTATGGTGGAGTAACTGTTGGGGCGACAAAATCAGCTTTAATGAAGCTTTTTATCGAGGGATATGAAGAGTCTGCTAAGACAAACGACAATCACATGGATCGTCGACTTTTAGCAATCATCAAAGGTTGGATTGCAGATGGTAGTTGCATTTCCAAAGCAAAAGGTAGGTATCAAGAGTTGATTTGCAAGCCTTCCGACAAATTGGGAACTACAAAGTTATATGTTATCGAGTGCCCGAAAGTTGCAGAGGAGGTGGCTAAGAATGGTCGGTATGAATAAAAATTTCGGATGGGGAATGGGGAGAAGAGTTCTCTCCATTATCCCATATGTCGGTGGCAAACAGGGATTGGTGAGAAACATCAATCCCTTAATTCACTGGTGTGCGGAGACATATGGTCTTAAGGGGCTGATAGAGGGGTCAGCTGGCGGAGCGAGGATGATGTTGAACGCCAATCCCAACCTATTCAAGCACAGAATTCTAAATGATGTCGATCTATCACTATGCAAAATGTATGCCGTAATCGGAGATGCTGTGCAAGTTTATGAACTGATTGATAAATTGAACAAACTTGGTTACTCGGAGGAGGTTTTTAATGCAGCAGTAAGAGATAGGAACTTAGATGCAGAGCTTGCTGACAGAGAAATTTATGAAGGTACTTCAGATTGGGTAACAGCAGCCGCGAATACGTACATTTGCGCTTTGCAAAGTAGAGCGGCTAACATGAAATCGTATGATTTTTTCAAAGAAGGGTCATTCAGGGGTAAGTATTTCGAGAGGGTGAAACGTCTCGATCAGTTCCTTCCGATCCTTTCAGGAGTAGAGTTGACACATGGCGATTGCCTAGATTTAGTGGACGAGTATTATGACCGATCCGAATATTTTACATATATTGACATGCCCTATGTGCCCGACACAATGAAAAGCCAGAATCATTACAAATATAACTGTTCAGCAGAGAAGCATGAGGAGTTAATCAGCAAACTGATTGGAACAAAAATGAAGGTCGCAGCAAGTTGTTACGCCAGTCACATTTATGATCGACTACTCGAACATGGATGGCAAAAGCTATTCTTAAAAATGAAGCACGTATCAATGGGCGGAACAGGTCGAATGGCAGCCGAATACTTATATTGCAACTTTGAAATACCATTTGAACTTGAGTTAGAGATCACTACAAGCATCCCCATTTACGACTAACAGGTTTCTACTCCAAAACCCATGATAACCCGTAAAGTCACTATTACCACAACACCACTGGACATGTATCTAACCAAGTGAGCCTTTGCCGGCAAGGTGAAAAACGGTAGATCGCCCCGAATCCGTTGATTTTGCCTGATTTGGGGTCGACTGCCTTGAGAACAGCAGTAACGACAGTCTCCCATAGTAACCTCTAAAAGAACACTCTCGCCCAGAACAAGCATTCCACAGTCCTGGCGAGAGTGTTTTTACATTGCGTAAAAGAACAAAACGGGCTTCAAGTCATAGTATGATTCGATTCTTAGGTGACAACATGATGTCGCAAACCGGTATCAAAAGAACAACTTAGCTGTATACCGCCTATTTTCAAAATCTTATTGACAGGTTTTGTCGCAAACACCGTCAACAAACACATTTCAGCCATGTAACGACTTTAGAGATCGAAAAATTTCGAGAGGTAAGCAGCCGCGGACGATTCATTTTTGTTTAGCAGATTTTCAAATCATGATTTATCGGGGTTTTCTTGAAGATTGTTCCACAAAACGCTGATTCATAGCTGTTCTAGGTAATTTCATTTATCGTTAGAGTTCTTTTAAGAGGTGGATTATGTAAGTAGATTGGAAGCAGAGTTTCGCAGTAGGGATTAACGGACTTTTGCCAATAGTGCCTATAGTACCTCCAGTAACTGTACAAGAACACTTGAACCCTTATTTCATGCGGTGTCCCAGATAGGAGTGTCGAAACCTGTCAGTAAGATTTTTTGAATTTCCTTCCTGCAGGAGGGGTTCCCACCTTGTTTTGATGTCACCAATATTTTCCCGAGTTAAACACGACCAGCCCAATATTCCACGATATCGAATTTTTGTAACTGGCAATTTTCCCAAATGGTAGCCTGTTCCAGTATTGTTCGCCTTTCGTTCCTATAGGGGGTCGCCTTTCGCTCGGCTTTCAAAATTGCTCCAAACAGCCGTTCTCCCTGTTCGGGGGTCGCTTACCTCGTCCTTGGTCGCTCCCTCGGCTTACAGGGGCGTACAGGCTCGTCACGCTCGGCTGTCGCCTTGTCGGGCTGTCGGGGTCGCTCGATTTTCTCAGTCGTATCAAGGGTTTTTAGCGTTTTTGGGCTTAAAAATTATTATCAAAAATCGTTAAAAATGACTTGCATTACTCTCTAAAGGAAGCTATTATTTACACACGGTTAGTAGTTAAAATTTACTTATAAGTAAATTAAAGTAAATTCAAAGAAATGAAATAAGAAAGGATGATGAAGATGTTAGCGGGATTCGTTACCTTTATGCTTCTGCCGATCATGATTCTGAATTTGCCACTGTTGAAGATTGGTTTCGATGAAGAGGTTCCGAATTATCAGCGACTTACTGTCGGGTATGCCTTTATCGTTGAAGCAGCATTGATCGGTATTCTAGCATTGCTTGTTAGTTTGTAATTTGCAAGAGTGAACAAGGATTTCGTAGAAGAACACTTTACTTTCCGAAAGGGTGAAAACTTTGAGTAGAAAAGTTCCAATGCGCTATGATTCCGAAACAGATCGCTGGAATGTATCGATTGATGATGAGGATTACGAGATGCACTGTGGTAATGGTTTCGAAATTTACATCGGTGGTCAACCCATACCTTGCCGTATCGAAAAGGATAACGAGTGGTACGTGATCATGAAAGACGTCAGCTTTACCTTAAGAAAGAGAACCACATACATGGTAAATGTATAAGAGAGGGGTTAGGATCATGGCACGATGGGCTTATATTCGTTGTCAACGTAAACAAGAAATCGAAGAATTTGAGCAAGAAGCCAAAGCTGACAAGTTGTTTATTGACTTGTCGGATGAGTTTGGCAACACATACGGCGGGGCTTTAAAGGATTTGATTGATCAACTTGGTGATGATGTTACAGAGGTAATTGTTCGGGATCTGCAGGAAGTCGCTGATAATGTCGCTCAATTAAGTTGTTTTTTAATAAGTTTGAGAAGTAATGCGGTAGATTTGGTCATTTTGAATACGAATGGCGAAAGTCTCCTTACCGAAGATGGGTATATGTCGCTTATGTTCGTAAGGGATTTCATAAAGAAAAAAGAGAGCCTGCAAAAGGAAAGACAAAGTAAGCCAGGGCGAAATGTTCAGCCTTACCCGCTAAACTTCCTTGAGGTCTATACAAGTTATCGCAAGAAAGAGCTTAACGGCCTAGATGCAGCTAAGAAATTATCAGTTAGCTACAATAAATTCCGAGAACTCGTAAATGTCTTTGAATTAAGAATCTAAAGTGATAGGAGGACTGATAGCAATGGCTTCATCGGAGGTGGTGATGTTAACATTCGGTGTAAATCCGAATGGGAAATATATTTACGAATCAGCGGATTCCGTAGTCATAGAGAATAAGCCAGTTTCACAGTATTCTCCATTCGAGCAGATTGGAGTTAGTGAATCTTTCGTTAAGATGGTAGAGGGAAAACTAAATATTAAAAGTGATGTAGTTAGTAAAAATGGAAAGCGTAAACAAAAATATTCAAAAGTCGATGTTGGTGCATATGGTAATGCGGTTTTAAGGAACACAAAAATGTCAATTCAAGATAGAGAAGTTTCGATCCTGACAGCAGATGAAGTCGAGGCAGGTTGTAAAGGTGGGGTATCTGAAGTTGTTTTTGCAACTGAAAACTTTGCTGATAATGAAGATTACCTCAAGAAATTGGACTTAGATGTGGAAGCTATCGCTCTTACGTTCGAATTGGTTAAATATCAGATTGCATCTGACATAGGAACGGATCTTATTGATATCATTCAACTTGCTTTAAAGTCAAACAAAAAATGTATCACTCGCTTGTCAGAACTAAAAGAAACATATTACCACTTCGATGATTTAGTAAGGGTATTGGAAGACAATACACCACTTCCATACAAGGTAAGTCCCTCAAAGAAAAAGCGATTTGGTAAAGGGAAGGAAAATATTTCAGATGAAGATGACGAAGTATGGCTTCTAAGACGTTCGGAATCACTGAAATCAAAAGTAAAACCTGAGATGTTAGACCGAGTGTTACGCTATTTGAAATTTAATGATTTTAAGAGCATGCTTCATAATTTGCTCGATCATGAAGAACTGGAATATGCAGTGGGTATTAAGAAAGTCGCAGCAAATTGGAGCTAGTCGTGAGTGTCTGACTCTAAGATTTTTTAAACGATTAATCAAATTGAGCTCAGGAGGGTTATAACAATGATAATAACACTTGAAGCTGTTAGGGAAGAATTGCAGCGTTTGTTGAAAGATCCGGAATGGTTGAAAACTCGGAGTGGTAAAGAGTTGGCATTCCTAGAGATGATTCGCTCCAAGAAAGATTTGGGATTTAGTTATTTCGTCGTCTACACTTGCGATGCGATACATTTGATTGACACAAATGATAAGTACAATGCACGTCGATGGAGCTTTCCTTCTGACAGGTATTACGAAATTGAAGTTAGTCTTGGTAGATTGACGCTTATGGATACCTATACAGGTAAAGAAAACAGGGTTTTTGTGAATGGACAGACGTATACCAATGATGTTAAATGTACTACTGGATTTACAACAGATGGAAGTCGTGCATACAGATCTATAAAGATTCGTTATGACTACGGTTTCCGAAGTGCGACAATTAAAATGAGTCACTTAGTTGCTGGTTTATTGGAGGGTGAAATTGCTATTTTTTCGATGGGAGAAGACCATATACTTGATACTCACCACAAAGATAGAAACCATAAAAAGGATAGCCGTACAAACATCAAACTCTCACATACTGACGAGCATAAAGCGTTTCATAAGGAGTTAGGTAAAAATCTGAGAAAAAAGTAGGTCACAGGATATAAGTTAAAAGTTGAAGGAGAATTCAGTTTATTGAAATTTGGTGGTATAACAGGAGAATGATAAGAAGATGGGCAATAGCAGTAACTGTGTAGCGAGGCTCTAATCCAGAGACCTCGCTATTTTTCTACTCTCATGGGGTAAAACATGCACTTTGCCTAAAATAATTGACCTACAGGTACAGCGGAGGATGTTTTATCATTCCACTAGATTGAAAGTAGATTTTTCAAGTATCTTGCTTATGTTGGATTCTCAGAGGTGCTAACCCGTTGTAAGGGGTATCGCAGTTGAATAATGGAGTTTTATTATATGCGAACACAAATTTATAAAAATCGAACGCCTTTGTACGGATTCAGGGAGATGTTTATAAATACCGAACGCAAATTTATAAAAATCGAACGCCTTTGTACGGATTCAGGGAGATGTTTATAAATACCGAACGCAAATTTATAAAAATCGAACGCCTTTGTACGGAACGCAAATTTATAAAAATCGAACGCCTTTGTACGGATTCAGGGAGATGTTTATAAATACCGAACACAAATTTATACAAGGCGAACGCAATGATTATAAATTGACGGAGTATAGATGGCAATGAATGAGCTCTGGCTATAATCGATTCAGTGATAAATAGATGAGCCACAGCAACGAAATCCATGAACCAGAGAATAAGTGATTATTGGTGACTTAAATTGTGTTGAATTTCCTCGTTTTGCTACGCACCACCCTCACCTCGATAAGCAATCAATTGAGTCTACTCTTCAACATGGAGTCCCATGTATCCATACCAGAGAGGTTTCGATTTAACTCCCACGATTCTTGCTAATTTCCCGTCAGTTATTTGATTCGACCTAAACATCTTGCCACTCCCAAAAGAAAAATACCGATTTCAGGCAGCTGCTTTGTAACTTCATTGATTGAAAGAAAATCCATCATGAAAATATTAATTTTTTCACTGAGAAGACTTCAAGTTCAACAGCAGAAACCGAAGCCAAAATTATAGTACTTACAAGCTCGCTTACGTAAAGCTGACCAAATCTCAGTTGTCGTTTCCGCTACAGCCCGAATTTTCCTTGTGCTCTCTAGGGTTTAAGGGAAATTCGGGGAGTCCAAAGTGGTACTTACGTCAGATTTTTGCCTTCGCTCCTGTCAGTCGGTCAATGATCATGAGAAAGGCAGTTCAATTTTGTTGTTAAATGTCGATTTGTGCCGTTATGGTCAAATGTTGATTTAATTCAGAATGAAAGGATCTGATCGGATGGAGAACAAGAAAAATATGCTGTGGTGGCAAATAAAAGATGCCCAGACTTCAATCGAAGAAAATCTAAAATCCACCGAGATAAGCGTAGAAGGAAGAGTGCTAGAACTACAAAAATCGAAAACCATTGAGAAGATTATCGTTTCACTAGAACATCTCAGTAACGTAAATGAAGTTGCAAATGAAAAGTATCAGTTGTGGTTAAACAAAGGAGATAATCCGAGGAAGACAGCGGCTTCACAAGGAATATCGGTCGATGCACTTCGAGCGAAGATTCTGCATTTTGATTACAAATTGAAGAAGAAGGTCGGAGAATCAACAATTGAATCGATAGTCGCGGCTAAATCTGCCGAGGAACTCGAACAGATAATGAAGCAGTTTGTAGAGAACGCCAGTTCAGGTAAGCCGCTTTAAGATATGTGTCTTGTGGTGTTGAAAGGCTATCCCCTTGATATGGGGTATTTCCCCTGATCTTGAAAGGATGTATTGACATGATATTCCCCAAAAAGCTGGAAGTTGCAATTAAACAGGTCAAATCTGATTTACCTAAGGATGAGTTATTCTCAGAGAATAGACAAGCACAACAGGAGAAACTGGATGCCTTGAAGGAAATCGTTGAGTACGTCAAAAAGATGGACTACATAAAGAGTCCAAAAGTCAAAGAGAAGTTTGCTTATTTCCTTCGTTCAGGATACAACTACCGTTCGACTGCAGCGAAGTTCGAGAAAGACGAGGCTAAATTCAATAATATTGAAGTAATGGCTTCACGAGTGTGTAAAGATTTGGAGCGTTTGGTCGGCAAAGAGACAATTAACATGATCCTCGAAGGTAAAGTATCCGACGCCATGAAGATTTTTCGGACGGGAACGATCAAGGAGCCATCTTTAGAGTGTTTTCTGCCGGAAATTCTTAAGCTTTTACCCGAGCCAAAGTTTGAAATGTTTACCCCGATTGAGGAGTGTCGATACGAGTTGCAGTCTCTTGGGATTTTAACACATCACGGTATTAAGAAAATCCTTCAAGATTGTAACCGAGAGAAATTGGCACATATTATCTATCTCCTGACCCGCGACTCCAAAAGAATAAGTGCTGATACAGTGAATAACTCGACCCTGCAGAGCTATTTCGAAAATGGTCATTCCACTCACGAAAAGTTGAAAACCGAACGTGAAGTGTTACTACGCCTTTTTAATGGCGAATTTAATTCGACTGATACCGAAGAGTCGGTAAAAATGAAAGATCAAGTAGATAAGGCTATTAAAATGATTCACAGCAATAATGTATATCACGATGCAGGTGCAGACCTTGATTATTCAGCGTTTGAGGAGGGGTAAACTCATGCACTTAAAAGCTTTTACTCCATACAAATTTCCTGATGAAGCAGCAGTCCATTTCCTCGATGTCGACCTTGAAACATTAACAACAGATGAAATGACTCAGTTGGCGGTTGCTCCTTATCAAGATGAAAATTGGGCAAGGCTCGCTAATTCTGTTTCAACCAGTGCTTTTCGTCCATACTTCGATGAAAACTTTGCTGGAATCATTGAAAGGAAGACTGCTGATTCAAGTGAGACAGCGATCACTACAACCTCCCCCGTAAATTGCTTACATTTCGACACTTCGTATCGTTCTCCAGGAACATGCGATTGGTCACGCGAATTCAAATTCTTTTCAGGAGGACATTTCCTCGGTGGGATTGGGGTATACGCTATTATGCTTTCGGAACGCAGCACTTTAGAGGACAAGAAAAGATCGATAACGTCAATCGCCAGATACAGTCTCCAAAGCGGAAATCCATTCAATCGATTGTTAATAGCGGTCATAAAGCCAGACAATTGGGAAATTGCCTTCGCTCAGTTGAAACCAAAATTCCCACCCATCGCAAAAATGAGAAACTGTCGTGTAGATTCAACCTTGTTCCGCAATCCAAGCGAATTTATCCGAGCAATCAGCAGTGGTTTGAAAGTAAAGGATGTAGCTCATGAACAGCATAAGTCATGGTTTGAGTTTTGAGGAAGAGATATTCGACTAGCGACAGCCGGTTTTATTTTCAGAGTTAGTATAGTCGGAGTGGATATTTTATGGCTATTAAACAATAAAAGCTAAAAATCATGTGCTTGATTGTGAATATGAATTCGAATGATGAAGTCGATAGGGATGGTATCCCTGCTCTATTGCATGTATAAGCCGACTTGGTACCAAACTGGCGAACACAGACAATGCTCAATAACACATATTACTTGCCATATCTTCAAGTGCATCTACTCCTTGGAATGGGTTCTATGCATTGCTTTCGCAATATTAATTTTAACGATTTAATCCCGATTCCCCTCTAGATCAGCATGTCATGGTTGGACACACATGGTTTCATGGATAATTCAAATATTGTATGTGAGTACCCGAGAAATTCAGGATCGGTTTACTAAGCAAATTCATTATATATGGGAGCCGGATAGCGAGCTGTCACTGGTTCGGTAATCGGATTCCAATTCTGTATCATCCTTCCCCTTGCCCACATGCAGTTCCTCCTTGCATGTGGGATCTTTTAGGGAAATTTCAAAATCACATATGAATGGAAGAGAGGAAAACTTATGAAAAAGTATTTGTTGATTGCAGTTATGCTGTTAATGCTCATTCCGCAAAACGCTTTTGCTGCCCCTGTAGACATAAAGGGCAGTGGCACGCCCGAAGAACCGTACATCATCTACACAGCCAACGGCTTAGATCAAGTCCGAAATGATCTTTCGGCAACCTACAAGCTTGGAGCCGATATTGATTTGTCAGGTTACTCGAATTGGGCTCCAATAGGGAACGACTCGGCGCAGTTCTCAGGGATTTTCGATGGTTCTAACTATAAAATTGGTAATTTAACAATAAATTATATAGAAGCAGGACTTGATTATGGTTTGTTTGGTAACGTAGGTCTAAACGGACAAATCAAAAACACTCATCTGGAGAATGTAAACATAAAGGGGGATTACTACGTCGGTGCGCTTGCGGGTATAAATTCTGGCACCATAACAAACTCAAGTGTAACGGGTTCGGTAACTGGAAACGAAGCAGTGGGTGGACTTGTAGGTTCTAATCGAGGCAAAATTGCAACTTCTTCTTCGACAGCAACTGTTTCGAGTACAGTTGGTAGTGCGGGTGGGATTGCTGGTGAGAATGATGGAGAAATCTCAAACACTTACTCAACTGGGTCTACTGCGGCAGTAATCAGAAGTGGCGGTTTTGTAGCCTATAATGTTGGCACAATCACAAATTGTTATTCAACTGGAACTGTTGTTGGTGAGTTCACTGGAGGTCTTGTAAACGGTAACTTTGGAACAGTCACAAATTCTTATTATTCGGAATCCACGGGTCAAACAGATACGGGCAAAGGTACTCTTTTAACCGATACACAGATGAGGCAACGAGCTTTATTTGTCGGATGGGACTTCACAAATATTTGGAGCATAGAGGATGGTGTCTCTTATCCAACACTTGTTTTTCTAACCTCTGCCAATGTAATTGATTTGGTTATTGGATTGAACAAGTTGAATAACAACGTGTTTATTATCAGTAATCGTGCTGTTGAAAATTACGATCTATCACAAGCGTTACCTTTAGGCTACGAAACACTTGCCGGAATGCAATAACCTTGTTAATCAGCAGGACTACTTCCCCTCTTTGCCAGAGGGTTTTTTTAATGCCTTGAGAATCTTGAAGATGCTGAAAAATGAAGAGTTTATTTTGATCCTGCTGGTTATTTAATGGCATGCGGAGGGATGAATCGAATTTTTCAAGTTCCGATCCACAAGTCCTTAACCTTACCAAGAAGAAAGAAAAATCGAGTCGGATATTCATTCAATTTGAGGACTTGATACCAGACCATAACTACAACAAGTATATCTTTATTTACTTAGGAGGGATGAGTCGTGACACTAAGTTTTCGGATAAGCAATGTCATCTTTGCAAGTCTAGCGTTGCTGATGTTGTTATTCACAATGTTTTCAAGTGCAGTACATGCCAACTCATTGGATGGGATTGGCACTGAGGAAAAGTCGGTACCAACCCAGGAAGTGACAGCGCCCGATCCAACTGTGATCAAAGAACCAGCTTCGGGAAACGGTGCAGATACCCTCGGTAATCTCTTCGATGAAGTAGGGGTTGATCAAGAGGCAGCTCAACAAGCAAACAGATATGTAGCACCTGTTGCCAAAACAGTAAATGTGACATTTGCAATCATATTGGGGTTCGCATCACTTGGAATGTTCCTGACTACTGGCTTAGATTTGTTATTCATTGCGATCCCGCCAGTAAGAAGATTTTTGTATCCAACAGGACAAGGTCATAATGGAATGATGCTTGGAAGTGGCATTGGGGGCATCGGGGGCGTTGAAAGGATGAATCAATCTGCGATGAACGAGACTATGGGTCAACAACAATCCTCACCGTTTGTCAGTCGTTGGATTTCAGATGAAGCTGTAGCAGCAGTAGGTTCATTAAGTAGTGCCAACATAATGGGGATGCAACAGGCTGAACCTCCCCGAACAAAGCATGAATTGCTTGAATATTTGAAGAAACGAGCACTTTTCTTACTCATGTTCGGTATTTGTGCAGTGTTGTTAAGCACCACGATATTCACTGATATTGGGGTAAAGATCGGCACTTGGGTCATTAACAGACTTCTTGGGTTCGAGGCATCAATTCCAGAATAGGCAGTCGTGTTGAATTTCTCGAGCTAATCAATTACTGATGATAAATGAATCAATTATTTTTTCGTTGGAACCGTTTTACCAGTTATTTGGCGAGATATTTACAAAGCTTATTTATAGTTGGTAAGGACTTAATTCTGTAATTACCAAATTGGAGGAATGTCAAATGAGTAAATTAATGAGTAAGGCAGCGGTTGGTGTAATTTACAGTCAAAGAACATGGAATCTCTACAAGACAGGTGTTTGGTTCTTGACGACCTTAGCAGTTTGGCTCGCTTTCTTTGTTTTAGCGGTAACGACTTCGATTCTTTTCCCTTTAAAGGGGGTTCAATTCAACTATGCGTTAACCGAAGCCATGTTCAATATACTTTTGTTCTCGTCCTTTATCGTATCTGGGACAATTGCGTATTACCGTTCCTTGAATTTCAATCCGCAAGAGAAAGTAAAGAGAGCTCTTGAGAGTAAGTAATGCCATCCAATGGAGATCACGAAGGGGTGAGTGAAGTCATGAAGAAAAAGGTTTCATTACTATTTCTGCTTATAATGCTGTTCTCTTTATGCTTGGGAGCAGTTGGGGTATTTGCAGCGGAGGATGAGTCTGCTGACATTAAAACCATTACAATACCTGCTGGTGACAAGAAGCATATGGCAGAAGTTTGGAAGCAGATGGGAGAAGACGGCGATTACCTGAAGTTAGAGTTCAAGGCGAACAAAGGTGTTGATATTACGGATACCAGATTGCTCGTTTATGATGATTCTAGCGGCACAATAGAATTCAATAATACAAACTTTCAGTTCGCTACGGACAAGTCCCGAAAAAATGCTTTTGGGATTTTTGTTGAAGAACTTCAAAGGTCACCAGTGTCGGATCAAACGCAACAGAATATTATGGATTCGTTGTCCGCGACAAATAGAGATGTATCTCTATTGTTGATACCATTGGTAGTGGACAGTACTTCCGCAGATATTTACACAGCAATGAAATGGCTCAGTCCTTTTCTTGAAGTGATTCGAGTAATATTCGGAATCGGTGCTGTCATCATCACAATCTTGCTCGTAGGTTCTACAATATTCGATTTAGTCTACATTGGATTGCCTATTGCAAGAGAAGGAATGAACAATCGGGCAGATGAGCAAGGTAAGAAGCCAATGTTTGTATCTTCGGATGCAATATCGGTGGTCAAGGATGTTGAAAGCTCACTCGACTCTACAGGCGGATATAAAAATGCTTATGTAATTTACTTCAAACGCAGAGTATTAACGTACATCATCCTTTCAATCTGCTTGCTCTACTTGGTAGTCGGTGAACTTGGTGGATTGATCGCATGGCTTTTAAACCTCGGCAGCGGAGTTGTATAAGAACGTCGCATCCCCTCTTTTAGAGGGGATTTTTCATGCAAAGAAAACTAAAGAAATGTTGAGTTAAGGAATCAATGACGATTAATCCATATTGCATATATTTTAAACAGTAGAATATCATTTTTAATCACGAAAATCCGGTCTACCCAATCATCCCAGTTGGTTTAATAGAAAATTCTTGTCCTCTTTGTAGAGATGGGGTATATTGGTTTTAAGAAAATAACTATCACTGAATGCGGAAGTACCGCAGAACCCTTAACAGGGAGTTCTGCGGTTTTTTGCGTTCCGATAACAATTGGAGGATGAATAATATGAATTGTTGCACATTCTGTTCAAACGAAGCCGAGAAATTGTTTAGTAACTTAACCCACGACATTGGTAAACTCTGCATTAAGTGTTATCTGAAGCTTCATGGGGGCTGTGGGGTATGCTGCCTAAGTTTCTTACCTGACGAAACCATACCTGATGTAAATTATCAAATCGAGGCAAAGTTTATCGGCACTGGTGAAAAGAATTTCATAGTATGCGACCATTGCTTTGATGCAGTTCGTCAGCAGCTCCCTCAGATGTTGTCCTGAAAGGGCATCGGGGTCATCACTTTTAAATATCCATTTACGAAATTGACCATTTTCGTGTAAGGTGGTCAATTTCTTTTTGATTGATAAAGGATTCCTCGCTCCGAAATCCCGCAAATGCCACTAAAACCACTAAATCAAATCGTAGTTTTACCAGAATCGATTTTCTTAGAAGAACATTATTTCAAATATCCCCAGAAAAATGCCTAAAAACAGCATTCCAAACCTGAGAAAGATTACATAACTAACCAGTTAATTTGTGGTTAGTTAGGAGGCTCAGGGAGTGCATGTTGACTTTAAGGAGCTTAGCTTCGGGTTTGAACTAGAAATGACGGGAATAAGCAGATCATCAGCAGCCCACGTTGTATCCGACTTCTTTGATACGGGACAACCCAGGCAAATTGGTGGATGGGGTCATGACACTTACGAATGCTTTGATCGATCCAGAAGAGTCTGGAAAGTAGTAAAGGACGCATCCATTCAACCCGAGCGAAAAGAAAACACCGACAGGATCGTAGCTAGTGATGATTATCAAGTAGAACTTGTGAGTCCCATCCTCAATTATGAAGATGTCTCTATGATTCAAGATCTGATTCGAGATTTACGAGAAAGTGGCGCAATTACGAATCGAAGTTGCGGTATACACATTCATGTTGGGGCGGAAAGCTTTACGCCAGTTAGCTTGAGAATCCTCTTTAACATCGTTTACGCAAAACAAACTTTATTAAGTAAAGCACTCGCGGTCAACAGTAATCGGCGTAGATACTGTCTCGATATTTCAGACGAGTTTATCCAGAAGCTGAATAAAAAGAAGCCGAAAACAATGGAGCAGTTAGCTGATATTTGGTACTCAGGCTTCAATGCCGACGGTAGTCGCAGAAATGACCGCTATAATGACTCACGCTATCGTTGCGTAAACATTCACCAGCTATTATCCAGCAGATTAAAGACTGTCGAGTTCAGACTGTTCAATAGTACCCTACATGCCGGGAAGTTGAAGGCGAATATCCAATTGAGTTTGCTCATTGCAGCTCAAGCCTTAAACCAAAAGAAGGCAACAAGTCGAATCACGATATCAGAGAACGGAAATGACAAATATGCCTTCAGAGTTTGGCTATTGAGATTGGGGGCAATCTCCGATGAGTTCAAAACTATGAGACACCATTTACTGAAATATCTCGATGGTAATTCTGCTTGGAGAGACCCACCTACAAATGAAGAGCTAAGCAATCAAGATCTTGCCGAAATTGGTGCAAGGTAGTGATTGTAAGTATTATGGTTCGGATAGGGGGTTGAATGATTTTTGTTTTCAAACCTTGACCTTAAAAGACACTACACAATGTGCCGGAAAGTACGGTAAACTTACCAACCAAACTATCAAAATTGGAGTGATCAAATATGGATAGAAAGCTTTATGTTTCGTACGGAAGCAATCTTAATATTTCAAAAATGAAGTATAGATGCCCAGATGCATTCATTATTGGGAAGGGTTATATAGAAGACTACGAACTCGAATTTAGACGCGTTGCCAATATTGCTGAACATAAAGGTCAAAAGGTACCAATCGTAGTTTGGAGGATCAGCGAGAGGGATGAAAAAGCTTTAGACAGATACGAAGGAATATCTGTTGGACATTACAGAAAGGAAACAATCAAGGTAAAGATTGATACATTCAGTGAATTGGTAAATGTTCTTGAGGAAAGTATTCTCCCAGAAGAGGTTTATGCAATGGTTTATATCATGAATGTTGAAAACAGACCAATAGAGCAACCAGACCCAAGTTATTATCATGAGATATATATAGGTTACCGTGATCATAATCTGGAGATTCGTTCACTTGCTGTAGCAGCAATAAAATGCGACATGAAATTTCCAGAGTATATGGCGATGGAGAAATATTACTATGGTATCGAGGGAAGGGGTTAAGCAATTGAGCCTAAAGATTTTAATGACTCAAGGAGTTCGTGAAATAGGATGCTCCGATTGGGACTTGGCAATATCACTGATCACAAATCATTTTTACGGAAACGAAGATTTTATCTCGTTCAAGACTGTTGACGGAAAAACCGTAGTTACAAACGGCAATGATGGTCATTTACTAACCATCGACAATAAACAGCTTTTTTCCGAAGCCGTTTGGGCGATCTACGGTGATGACGGTGAAATTCAATACTACACCATCATGCTCCCAAGCGAGTACTAAAATTTAAGACAATTGTTAATGCAGGAATCTAAAGGAGAATGTCGAAATTTGCTATGAACTATAGTACGTTAATTATAGTGCATATATAAAGAAAGTAAATTTGGGAGATATGATGGGGGTTACTATGACAACTAAGAAGTTAGCTTCAATCACACTTGCGCTATCCTTACTTGTAGGTGGACAGAGCGCATTCGCAGCATCATCGGACAAACCAGTCCAAATCGCTTCTTCAGACTTTGAGTATTCGGAAGCGGCTAAGGAAGCCCTGAAATATGTCAATGGTATTCGTGTAAAGGTTGGTCTTGATCCTGTTGAGCTAAACCCTTACTTGGTAGAAGCGGCTGAAAACCAAGCCAATTACATCGCTATCAATGGAAACGAGGACGGACACGATCAAGATCCAAGTAAAAAAGGCTTCACTGGTAAAACACCTAGTGATAGAGTTCAAGCGGTTGGAGGTTCGGGTGATCTAGTTTACTATGCAGGTGAATCATTGAACTTCAGTGAGTCTTCAGTAACAAAGGCAATTGATGTTCATATGGAAACTGCATATCATAGACGACCTATTATTGACCCTTACTTGGAGTATATCGGAGCAGCTATCAATGGTAGTAACTTTGCTCTGTTATTCAGTAAGGAAGGTCACGAAAACACTAACAAGACTGTCGTTTACCCTTATGATGGTCAAAAGAATGTAAATATAGGCTTCTACGGTTTTGAAGATCCGAATCCTTTGGAGCAGTTCGGGGTATCGAAGTCGGGTCAAATTATTTCGTTTTTTGCCCCTTATGTTCTTGATACTAAAAAGATTGATTCGACTATAACAAATAGTAAAGGTGAGGTGTTACCTTATTTCTCTGAGTGGTACGGTGCTTTTTGGTTCTTCTACCCGAAATCGGAACTAGCCTATAATGAGACCTACAGAGTCTCGGTGAACTACAAACCTGTTGCAGGACCAGACAAAGGAAAAACCTTTAACGAGACTTGGTCTTTCACGACAATGCCAAAACCAGGTTCCAACACTGATAGCGGTGACACGACTCCAAGCACAGGTGGTTGGGTTAAGCCAGATCCGAGCGGTGGACTATCGGCGGTAACTGGAAAATTCAACAAGGACAACGTAGGTGTAAGTATCAATGGTGACTTGGTAACCTTGAATCCGAAAGCCATGATTGTTGACGGTAGCACTTTCATTCCGCTTCGTGGGGTATTCGAAAAGCTCGACTCCGAAGTCGGTTGGAATGGGACTAAGCAAGAGGTAACAATCACAAGAGGGGATACCACAGTTAAGCTAACAATCAACAGCAAGACAGCCTACATCAATGGTGAGGCTATCACTTTATCGACAGCACCTTTTCTTTCAGATGCAGGTTCGACCTACGTCCCTTTGAGGTTTGCAAGTGAGGCAATCGGAGCTGAAGTCGGTTGGGATCAGCAGAACTATATCGCCATTATTAAAGCTGAATAAATTGTAGTATTAAGGAGTCGCATGCTTTCGCATTCGGCTCTTTATTTTTGTCATGACCATAAATGAAAAATGGCAGTATAAGAATTAAGGATCGGGCTTCATTCTGTCAGCGTAAAGAATGATCTGGATTTTGGAGCCGGTTGGGTCGAACAGGACGTTTCGATTGAGATCAACAACTATGTTTTATCTTTATTTTGGTGTTAATTCTGCATTATGCAATAGTGCGGCAAAATTTAATAGAAAATCTGATGAGTGCAGTTATCCCCTTCTGGAAGGGTGACTGCACTTTTTGTTTTTCTGTCTTGGAGTTCCATTGAATTTCAAGATAGCCGAACAGATCAAATCTATAACAACCAAGAGATAAAACTAGATCATGAGGTGATGAAGAGCATGTCTATTAAAATGAAGGAAGGATTTAGTCTCATCGTAATCTTGTTTGTAATCGTATTGGGATTGCTCTCCTTTGGCAAGATAACCGGAGCACAAGCCAGTGTATCGGATTCCGTTTACGGAAATGAAAGTAGTGTCACGAGTGCAGTATATTCTGATCCGAGTCATTTCATTTATGAGGTAAATCCTGAATGGGTCGAAGAACCTTATGTATACATCCTAGATTATATCGGACCAGGTGGAGATGTTGTCATACCAGATACAATAGAAGGTCGACCTGTAACAAGGATTTCAGCAACGGCTTTTCAGGACAATCAAGTTATTACGAGTTTAGTCGTACCTGTAACAGTTGAGCGTGTTGAGGTAAATGCGTTTGCATACAGCTACGGTTTAAGAAGCATCGTATTTGAAAACCCAAACACGATTATTGGAGATCCAACAGGTATGTACGACTGGCAGATAGTCATACCATACCAAGCTACAATTGTCGGATATAAGAATTCAACCGCCGAAGCTTTTGCATTGGAGCGAAACATCAAGTTTTTAGATATTGAAGAGTCGTGGTATGTTGAGCCGGATAATGGGTCGCAAGATGCCTTATCCAGATTCCATCGGGGTGAAGATGTTGTCATCAATGAACTTTTCATAAGTAATGAACTGGCAGAATATTTTGCCCATTGGATGGGAGAAACATGGGGCGTTATGACCACGCCAATTTGGGCGGGAACGGTCGATGATACCATTAACAAACGAGATATTGAGATGAGAATGCAGCAGTACTACATGAACAAAGGTATTTTTACTTTCGGTGATTCGGGGTATAAAGGCATTACAAGCCTTGAGGGTCTGCAAATATTTAAGGACAGCATCTTGTCTGATCCCGCATTTGCAAACAATGCGATATTTCATTTTGAGGACAACCAGTTAACAGAGGTTGGAGCATTAAGTTTCTTAAGTACGGTAAATTATCTCGACCTAAGCAACAATCAATTGAACAATGTTGATGGTCTAAACGGTCTTACAAGTTTGAGTTATTTGGATGTATCCATTAACAATTTGATCGACTTGGATGGTTTAAGCAATTTGAGAAGATTAATCGAACCACAGACAGCAGCAACCGCGACGAGTAAACTTGATTTCAGCCATAACAAGCTTTCGAACATTGAAGGATTGGCTAACATTAATATACTGGATTCCTACAACACAAATACCGTCGATTTTAGATACAATTTCCTAACGAATAGCAACATTCCTACATTGACAAGTTTGTTCAATTTATTTGATCAAATAGCACTTCCTCAACTTCTTTTCGATTATAACTTTTTACTCATAAGAGGTAATCCGGAAGGAACACAGTTTTATAGCAACTGGTTGGCTGTTTCAAAGTTATCTTCGGGTGAAGAACGAGCTAAGACTCCCCAATACAATTATCGATTTAACCGAGTGGATACGTTAAGAGTCGAGCACAGAGTATTTGGTACGGAGGAGTTATTGGATTCGGACGTCTACTCTTCAGCTGATAACAGTCTGCAAGTAAATGATACAACAACGTACAGCGCAAAGGTTTTTGAAGGATACACAGTTGCAGGAGACTCCAATAAGACTATCTCTAACAAAGGTCATGTATATAATTCTGATCTAAATCCTGAGCTTCATCTGATCAGTTCGAATACGGGTATTTCGATAACTGTTCTTGACCCTTCCTATCTGACCTATTCAGTATCTGATGAAGATGTAATTATGAATGATGGACAATCAGGTAAACTCAATGTTGTTGGTGATGGTGCAGCGTTAGTCAATATTTATAGCGAGGGGGTATTTCATGGCACATATCCACTTACCGTCGATTATCATGGGGACAATAACAATGCTATAGTATTCTACTACCAACCTTCAACACCTTCCAGTTATATCTTAACCGTTCAAATGGTAGGTCAAGGAACGACATTCCCATCTGTTGGAACACATGAGTATGCACCAGGCGATTGGGCTTCCCTTTCCACAAATAATTCAGTATCAGGCTTTGAGTTTGAAAAGTGGGTTATTGACGGAGTCGATTACTTTTATCCAAATCCATTCGCTCAATATGTAGACTTTCAGATGGACAGCAATAAAGTGGCAGTCGCTCATTTCAAGCCATCACTGCCTTCAATGTACACGTTAATAGTAAGTCATGTTGGTCAAGGCTCAACAAATCCGTTGATCGGCTCGTATCAGTACCCTGCAGGAACATCGATATTCATGACTGCTACGGAATCGGCAGAAGGGTTTGAATTTGAAAAGTGGGTCGTAGATGGTGTGGATGTAGTTCCTAGTTCGATGAATGTGATCATGGACGGCGATAAAGAAGTCGTGGCTCACTTCAAAGAAACAGCATCCACCCAGTACATGTTAACTGTAGAACAAGTAGGGTTAGGAACAGTAACACCGTATGCCGCGGGAACTTCAATCAATTTTCCCGAGTTAGAGACGGTAGACCTGACTGCTAATCCGTCTGCCGGATTTAATTTTGAAAAATGGATCGTCAATGGGGCAGTGTCCACTGCGCCGAACATCACAATTCTTATGGACAAGAATACGATTGCAACAGCCTATTTCGTGCCGATAGCTTTGCCACCGAAACAATATCAATTAACGGTTGAGTTAATCGGAGAAGGTAATGTTGGAGTGGTAAATGAAGATACGATGGATAACTATTCCGATGTATCTGGAAAGGTCGGTTCTTTCAAGGAAGGTACAAGCCTATCCGTATCCATGAATCCGCAGCAGGGGTATCGATTCATCAAATGGAATGTTGATGGTCAGGATGTCTTTGATGAAGCACTTTCCTTGAAGTTAGAAAAGGACATGACGGTAAAGGCACACTTTGAACCGATTGCTCCACCAATCGAGGTAAAAGGTGGAATCACGATAGAGTTCAGAGATGTTGATTCATTTGTGGAAATCAAGGAGAAAGTCGTATTAATCGATTTACCGTTAGGTGAACATTCTTATGCAGCTGAAGCTGTGATTGGGGTATATGAGTTAATCGGGGATGCAATCAGAAGTGTCACTTTAACAGTAGCTGAACCATTCAAAACGATTTCTATTTATTACAAGGAAGAAGTCGTTGTTCCGACACCCGATCCTACCCCTGATCCAACACCCGAGCCAACACCAGACCCTGAACCTACACCTGATCCAGAGCCAACACCAGACCCGCAACCAGAACCTAGTCCAGAACCTGAAGATGAACAGCAAACAGAGGAAGAACCACAATCTGAGTATGAATCGCAACCAGATATTGAACCCACACCAGATCCAACACCTGAACCAGAAGTGCAGCCCGAGCCGACACCGTCAACTGAGCCAGAGCCAGTGGTTGAACCAACACACGAACCTGCTCCTGAACAAACAGTTCCTGATCAACAAACAGAACAAGAGGTTGACACTATACCAATTTCTGAACCAGTTATCAAAATTCCAAAAGAGGAACCGGTTCAGCGACCAGTTGAAAAAGTAGTAAAGAATCTCGATAGAGTCGAACATTTAGCTATTGATGATGACACAGAAGAGGTATTAAAGAAAGAAAATGTATCCGATTTGAAGTTAGGCTTCAATGAAGTAGCAGCTCCCGCGATTAAGGGTTACACTATAATCGGCGCTGACGTCCAAAATGTATACATTACCGAGAGTGGGGAACTATTAACAGTTACCTTCAGATACCGAAGTGAAGTTGAGAAAAAAGCTAATGGTATTGTTTACGGCATTGTCCAGGATAACGATGGTAATCCTATCGAAGGGGTAAGAGTTGAGATGCACTCCAAGCCGAGAGTCACTTTTACCAATGAAAAAGGCGAGTATAGATTTGAGAACGCCGAACTAGGTAAACATACCGTCATACTTAAGAATCCATACACCTTAGCCGAAATTAAATCAATGGAAGTCGTAGCTTATCGAGATGCTAAAGATCTGGAATCAAAAGTAACTCAATTGGTGACGGTGGCAGAAGAGATAACTAAGGCAATCGAGCTTAGTGAAATAACAAACACACAGCGGATCGACTTCATAATTGAGCCACTTGTACCACAAGTTCCACAAGAACCGCATGTACCTGAGGAGCAGTTCCCAATCATTCCAGTAGCGGTCACAGCCCCTTTTATCTTTGTCCTGTTGGCGTACCTGAGAAGGAAAAACATACTGATCTACAATGAGGGCGACATCAAAATCAAGAAGCTCAGAGTGAAAGCCGAGCCAGAAACGGTAATCGATCTTTCCAGTCTCAAAGCGGAATCGTTCAAGATCGGATTCAAAAATCCAAATCCCTTCAGGAATGTGGATTTATTCGTCAAGTACGGTGAAAAGCAACATCCAGTGAAGCTTGAAGATGATAAGGACTACCTCGTATTTATTCCGGCAGAATAGCATCTAGATGAAGCGACACCTCGTCAATCGATGAGGTGTTTTCTTCTGCTCAGGGGTATTGACCCCGCCGCGCTGAAGGTTTTCGCATTTTATCGAGTTAATTTCGTCAGACTGATATTCTTGTGTTCGATGAAACCTATAAACGATAATTCAGTCTTGATTATTCTTTCGAAATTATGGTCGTTAGACAATTTTTGAAATTGTTCACGACCATATTCAATTTCAAGAGTTGTTATAGGAGAAACTTAATAAGTACAAGGTAAGCGTCTAATAAGTTAGTGTATAGAAACCTCCCTCAGTCTTTGAGACAATTCCCTTAATTGGAGTTTGTAGAGTTTTTCGACTTCGATCG
>LNAP01002491.1_pt1 | contig 22182 bp, 19 predicted proteins | sample 602601 | NCBI WGS metagenome assembly LNAP01 (sample SAMN02440304, study PRJNA202911) | soil metagenome | biome: Subtropical and temperate rainforests or woodlands; isolation source: soil samples (1 kg each in a 20% v/v slurry with milli Q water) were... ...
CAATTAAAAAGCCGGCTTGTGGTTAGCTTTTTATTGATCTATGTATTTGAAAAACAATGAGTTAGGTGTTTTTAAAAACGCTCCGATCCCCCATTTGATCCCCCACTTTTTTGTGGTTTTTGCACGGCATTTGACCGGCTTTTTTTGTGGTTGAGCTGACGGTTTTTTCGTCGGGCTGAACCCCGAATAATGACATCCGATCCGCAGGGCCGTCAGTCTTTACTGTACTCGGCAAGCCGGTTTTTAAAGTATTGCGCGGCCTCCTAATCGGTACAGTACAGGTACGAGTCTTTCTTCCCGCGGGTCATTAGTGTCCGGTCCGAGATTCACGTCAATATAGTCCCCTTCCAAGCCTTGGTTGGGGTGAATACAGTCTACCCGCTCAACCGAATTTTCAGCGATGATCCACAAGCTGCCACCCCGCGTGGCGTCGGGAGGTAAGGATAGAAGCGTCCCTACCTTTTTGGCGAAGGCCAGTCCGCTTCAAACGGTTAAAGGGAGCTGAATCCTCGCTCTAGAGGGCTGAGGGGCGCACCAAACCCTTGACTCGCTCTGCGCTCAGCCCAAACGTGCTGTCCCCACTAAGCTCCAAAATTAGCTTAAGTTTCTCTTCTGTCACTGCTGTGATCCAGCCGCTATGCGGCCATCGCCGCTCCAGTAGCTCCGCTGTCGCCACACGCGATACGACCTCGTTCGAGGCTATCGGGGTATCATGTCAGACCGTGGCCGGCACGAAGGTTGAAGCCCTCAAGTGGTCTAGCCATCATCCACAAAATTAACGGCTAAATTCGCCGTACTCGTGCACACGCGATCTGGACAGTGGTAAACATGAATGCAGTAGAAATTGAGTCCGCTATATCGGACCTGGCCCTTGAGCCCTTTGACGCGCCGGAGTTTCCGTTCACCTTCTTGGCCGCGTTCGGCAATAAGGAAACAGCTCTCAAGCGCCTGCGCGTCGGCAACAACAATGCCTCGGACGTACCCGGCGGCGTGTTACTGCGCAGCAACATTCATATCGCCGCATGCGAGCCCGGCACCGTTGGCGAAACGCTCAAGGCGTTGCGCGCCAGTCCGGCCACCACAAAAGCCAAAGCCAAATTCATTCTTGCCACCGACGGGCAAACGCTGGAGGCCGAAGAGCTGATCACGGGTGAAACCATCACCTGCGACTATCCAGACCTTCCTAACCACTTCGGTTTCCTGCTGCCGCTGGCCGGTATCTCCACCATCAAGGAGATCAAGGACAACCCCATCGACGTGCGCGCAACCAGCCGCCTGAACAAGCTATACGTCGAACTACTGGATGAGAACCCGGACTGGGCCAAAGCCGAGCGCCGCACCGACATGAACCACTTTATGGCGCGGCTGGTGTTCTGCTTTTTTGCTGAAGACACCGACATTTTTAATGGCGATGGCCTGTTTACCAAAACGGTTGAGCAGTACAGCGAACGAGATGGCTCCAACACCCATCAGGTGCTGTCAGAAATTTTCCGCGCCATGAACATCAAGTTGGCCGAGCGAGCCACTGTTCAGCCTCGCTTGCCCAGCTGGGCCAATAGCTTCCCCTACGTGAATGGCGGCCTGTTTTCCGGCAGTACCGAGGTACCGCGCTTCACACGCATGGCGCGCACTTACCTGCTGCACGCTGGCAACCTGAACTGGCAAAAAATCAATCCAGACATCTTCGGCAGCATGATCCAGGCCGTGGCCGATGATGAAGAGCGCGGCGCATTGGGTATGCACTACACCAGCGTGCCCAACATCCTGAAGGTTTTGAACCCACTGTTCTTGGATGATCTGCGCGCGCAACTGAACGCGGCTGGCGACAATAAAACGAAGCTGCTGAACCTGCGCAAGCGCATGGCACATATTCGTGTCTTTGATCCGGCCTGCGGTTCCGGCAACTTTCTGGTCATCGCCTACAAACAAATGCGCGAGATCGAGGCGGAAATCAATCGCCGTCGAGGCGAGGCCAACAATAAATCGGAAATCCCGCTGACCAGTTTTCGCGGCATCGAGCTACGAGACTTTCCGGCAGAAATTGCCCGCCTGGCGCTGATCATTGCCGAATTTCAGTGCGACGTATTGTATCGCGGCCAGCAAGATGCACTGGCCGAGTTTCTGCCGCTGGACTCGCAGAACTGGATTGTTTGCGGCAATGCTCTACGCTTGGACTGGCTAAGTATCTGCCCACCAACCGGGACAGGGGTGAAGATACTGGCTGATGATTTATTCGGCACACCGCTGAATCAGGCGGAGATAGACTTCGAGAATGAAGGTGGCGAAACATACATCTGCGGCAATCCACCGTACGCTGGCTCAAACGTCAAGCCGCCTAAGGACGCGAGCAACGAGCAAAAGGAGCGTTTGAAGAAGGAAGCTGAAAGTCGTAAATCGGACTTGAAGTTTGTCTTTGAAAAGCGCGCCAGCACGTTTGGAACACTGGATTACGTCGCTGGTTGGTTTATGAAGGCCGTTGATTACGGCAAACAGACAAAAACTGCGACTGCATTCGTGGCAACTAACTCGATTTGCCAAGGTCAGCAGGTTCCGGTTTTGTGGCCGCTGATTTTGGCGGAAGGGTACGAAATAGAGTTCGCGCACACGTCATTCAAGTGGAAGAATTTGGCTGCAAAGAATGCAGGTGTGACGGTGGTGATTGTTGGCCTTTCAAATCAGGCCAGTAAAAATCGGAGGCTGTTTGTTGCAGAGAAGGAAGGTACGCTCACCGTAAAAGACGTTGAAAATATCAACCCTTACCTGGTTCCTGCCAAGAATGTCATTGTTGCGCCTAGCTCGGCCCCAATAAGTGACCTTGCGGAAATGAGCTTCGGCAGCATGCCGAATGACGGCGGTCACCTGCTGATGAGCTTTGATGATGCAACGTCAGCGATTAAGCAACATGAAGTGCAACCGAAATTTATTCGTCCGGTATTAGGCACGAAAGAATTCATTAATGGTATCGAGCGTCGCTGCATCTGGGTACGCCAAGCAGATTGCGAGAATGCTTCTGCCAACATTTGGCTCCGTACCCGTTTTGAGAGCGTGCAAGAAAAACGCCAGTCAAGTGATCGAGCTGCAACGAAAAAGCTTGGCGATGCACCATACAAATTCGGAGAGGTGCGTCAGACCGGTGAAGAAGTTGTAATGATTGTTGCTAAAACATCTTCGGAACAGCGTGATTATCTACCCGTATCTCTATTTCCACGCGGGACCATCGTAACAGAGGCATTCGCCTTTTATGATGCCCCGCGCTGGTGCATGGCCCTCATAGCTAGCCGCCTGCATTTGGTCTGGGTTGCCACCATCTGTGGGAAGATGAAAACTGACTACCGTTACTCCAATACCCTCGGCTGGAACACCTTCCCAGTTCCACTGCTCACCGAACAGAACAAGGCCGATCTGACTCGCTGTGCCGGGGACATCTTGCTAGCCCGCGAAGCCCACTTCCCCGCCACCATCGCCGATCTCTATGAGGTTAACGATGGCGTCAGCCGAATGCCGGACAACCTGCGCCACGCCCACGATCGCAACGATGAAGTACTGGAGCGCATCTATATCGGTCGCCGTTTCAAAAACGACACCGAACGACTGGAAAAGCTGTTTGACTTCTACACCAAGATGACAACAGGCACAGCGAAGGGCTCGCTGAAAAAGCCACGAGGGAAAACGGCATGAACGACACCCCTGTTAGCCTGAGCATGCCACCCGAAGGCTACGGCGACTGGCTAGACGACCTCAAAGGCCGCATCCATAATGCCCAGCAGCGCGCCACGCTGGCGGTGAACCGCGAACTGGTGCTGCTCTACTGGCAGATCGGTCACGATATTTTGACCCGGCAAGCACAACAGGGCTGGGGTGCCAAGGTAATCGAGCGCTTGGCGCAGGATTTGCGCGCAGCCTTTCCCGATATGAAAGGGTTTTCGCCACGCAACCTCAAGTACATGCGCGCCTTTGCCGGACGCGGAATTTGTGCAGCAGGCTGCTGCACAATTGCCTTGGGGTCACAATCTGGTGCTGCTGGACAAGCTGCCCGGTCCCGAAACCCGCCGCTGGTATGCCGCCAAGGCCATCGAGCACAACTGGTCGCGCAACATTCTGGTGATGCAGATCGAGACTCGTCTGTTGGAGCGCAGTGGCAAGGCAGTCAGTAACTTCGAGAACCACCTACCCAAACCGCAGTCCGACCTGGCCCGCGAGTCGCTGAAAGATCCTTACCGCTTCGACTTCCTCGGCCTGACTTTTGATGCGCAGGAGCGTGAGATCGAAAACGCGCTGGTCAAGCATGTCACCGAGTTCCTGCTGGAGCTGGGCGCAGGCTTTGCCTTCGTTGGCCAGCAAGTGCTGCTGGATGTGGGCGGTGACGAGTTCTTCATCGACCTACTGTTCTATCACCTCAAGCTGCGCTGCTATGTGGTGATCGAACTCAAGGCCGGTAAGTTCAAGCCTGAGCACCTGGGCCAGTTGAGTTTTTACCTCACCGCAGTTGATGCCCAGCTCAAGCACCCACAGGACGGCCCAACCATTGGCCTGCTGCTGTGCAAGAGCAAGAACAAAGTAGTGGCCGAATACGCACTGCGTGATAACGCCCGCCCCATGGGTGTGGCCGAATACCAATTGGTGGAGTCCCTGCCGGCAGAGCTGCAAACCAGCCTGCCAAGCATCGAACAGATCGAGCGCGAACTGGCAAGTGATGACGCATCCATGGACGACGACTCGAAATGACCGAACAGAACCACAACCCAACCAACACTTACACGGTGCCATCGGTATCCATCACCACGGCGCACACCGGGGCTTCCAGCAAAGCCAATGAGTTGGGCATGCGTACCATGCAGGAGCGCGCCTATACCAAGCGCGGCGAACAGTACCTGCTGATCAAGTCGCCCCCTGCATCAGGTAAGTCCCGCGCCCTCATGTTTATCGCGCTGGATAAGCTGCATAACCAGGGCTTGCAGCAGGCAATCGTCGTGGTGCCGGAGCGCTCCATTGGCGGCAGCTTCGCCAATGAGCCGCTGAGCAAGTTTGGTTTCTACTGGGACTGGCAAGTGGCTCCGCAGTGGAATTTATGCAATGCCCCTGGCATCGATGAGCCGCGAGTGGCCAAGTCCAAGGTGGAGGCCGTACGTGCTTTCCTGAAAAGCACCGACAAGACACTGGTCTGCACCCATGCCACTTTCCGCTTCGCCGTGGAAGAGCTAGGTATCGAAGCCTTCGACAACCGCCTGATCGCCATCGACGAGTTCCACCACGTTTCCGCCAACCCGGACAACAAGTTGGGCGGCCAGCTAAGCGCGTTTATCGGCCGCGATAAAGTGCATTTGGTGGCCATGACTGGCTCTTATTTCCGAGGCGACAGCGAGGCCGTGCTGGCCCCGGCGGAAGAAGCCAGGTTTGAGACGGTGACTTATACCTACTATGAACAGCTCAACGGCTACCGCTGGCTCAAGTCGCTGGACATCGGGTACTTCTTCTACACCGGCAAGTATGTTGATGCCGTCGCCAAGGTGCTGGACTCAGCACTGAAAACCATCATCCATATCCCCAATGTGAATGCCCGCGAAAGCCTCAAAGACAAGGAGCGTGAGGTCAACGAAATCATGAGTGCGCTGGGCGACTGGCAGGGCGTCGATCCGGCCACCGGCTTCCACCTCATCAAAGCTAAGGACGGTCGCACGCTGAAAGTGGCAGACCTGGTGGATGACAGCGACGCGACCAGACGCTCCAAAGTGCTCGGTGCGCTGAAAGACCCGGCGCAGAAGAACAACCGCGACAACGTGGATGTGATCATCGCGCTGGGCATGGCGAAGGAAGGCTTTGACTGGATCTGGTGTGAACATGCACTGACCATTGGCTACCGCAGCAGCCTGACCGAAATAGTGCAAATCATTGGCCGCGCAACGCGTGATGCCGAGGGTAAAGAACGCTCACGCTTCACCAACCTGATCGCCGAACCCACTGCCGATCAAGCCGCTGTTGCTGAGGCGGTGAACGATATGCTCAAGGCCATTTCCGCCAGCTTGCTGATGGAACAGGTGCTGGCCCCGCGCTATGAGTTCACCCCGAAAGATACAGGGCCGAAAGTGGGTTTCACTTATGGGCCTGATGGTTATCAACTAGGCGGCACCAACTTAGGCGTGAATGAAACCACAGGCCAATACCATGTCGAGATCAAGGGCCTGACCACGCCGCAAAGCGCAGAAGCTACGCGTATCTGCAAGGAAGATTTGAACGAAGTGGTTACCAACTTCCTGCAGGACAAAACCGTACTGGAGCGCGGCCTGTTCGACAAAGAAAACACCCTGCCCGAAGAGCTGACCCAGCTGCGCATGGGCAAGATCGTACGCGAGCGTTACCCAGATTTGAGCAACGTCGATCAGGAAGCCATCCGCCAGCACGCCATCGCGACCATGAACATTACCCAACAAGCCAAGTTGGCCTTGGGGCAGGGCGATGCAAACGGTGGTGACACAGTACAAGGCAGTACAGCGCTGCTGGATGGTGTGCGCAAGTTTGTTAACGTACGCGAACTGGACATTGACCTGATCGACCGCATAAACCCATTCGATGCCGCCTATGCGGTACTGGCGAAAGCGATGGATGAGAAATCCTTGCGCCAGGTGCAAGCCAGCATTGCGGCCAAGAAGGTAAGCATTCCCGAAGACGAAGCTCGTGAGCTGGCAAAGCGTGCGCTGCAGTTCAAAAACGAACGTGGTCGCCTGCCTGACATCAACTCCGCAGATGCCTGGGAAAAACGCATGGCTGAAGGCGTTACCGCGCTGGCACGCTACCGCGCCCAAGCCAAAGCGGCGCAGGGAGAATCTGCCAATGGCTGATATGAACGATGACGATCTGCTGGACGCGCTGGGGGTAGAAGTCCCCTCGCTCAAGACAACCAATCGAACCCCACGCGAAGAGCGCATCATCGCCGGCTTCGAGGACATTCTGCGCTTTTATCAGGCCCACGGCCGCGCGCCACTGCATGGTGAAGGCTGCGACATCTTTGAACGGCTATACGCCGTGCGCCTGGATCAGCTACGCAAATTGCCGGAAGCGCAAACCCTACTGGCTGAGCTGGATGGCCCCGATCTGCTGTCCGGCACCGTAGCGTTGGATGTGAATGACCTAGACGAGGACGCCTTGTTGGCCGAACTGGGTGTTGGCGGTGATGAACCCGCAGACCAGGACGACATCACTGTGCTTCGTCATGTACGCTCCAGCACTGAAAAGCGTGCAGCTGAGGAAATCGCCGACCGTACGCCGTGTGCGGATTTTGACAAGTTCCAACCGCTGTTCGAGCTGGCTGAGAGAGATCTGAAATCTGCCGTTCGCAAAACCTTGCGCTTTGGTCGCGATGCCAGCATTGAAGCCGGGAACTACTTCATCGTCGGCGGACAGTTGGCCTACGTGGCAGAAATCGGCGAAACCATCAAAGCTCCCAATGGCGAAAGCGATGCGCGGTTGCGCGTCATCTACGCCAACGGTACGGAAAGCAACTTGTTGCGTCGTTCGCTTCAACGGGCGCTTTACAAAGATGACACCGGTCGGCGAGTAACCGATCCGGACATGGGACCGTTGTTTGGCGATGTTCCAGAGCCCGACGACATTGAGAGCGGGATTATCTATGTACTGCGGAGCCTGTCTAGCCACCCATTCGTCGCCGAGCACCGCGAGCTGATCCACAAGATCGGCGTGACCGGGGGCAAAGTGGATACACGCATTGCTGGTGCGGAAAAAGATGCTACCTACCTGCTGGCCGACGTGGAGGTTGTCGCCACCTATAAGCTGCATAACCTGAACCGCACTAGGCTGGAAAACATCTTCCACCGTCTGTTCGGCGCGGCGCAGTTGGACTTGACCATCGAAGATCGCTTCGGCCATCCGGTCAAACCGAGGGAGTGGTTTCTAGTACCCCTCCATGTAATTGACGAAGCGGTTGAGCGCATTCGGGATGGGTCGGTTACCGATGTGGTCTACGATCCCCACTCGGCTCGCCTGGTCAGCTAAAGACACTGATGAGGTATAGCGATGACTAGATCGATGTCGCGCGCAAGCGCGCGACATCGATCTAGTCAGGTGCGTTCAAACATTCCGTGCGTCTCAATCGAACCGTTTTTGGCCGAGGTAATTTGAATCTGCTCTTTAGCCTATTGATTTATAATAATGTCGGGTTGGATTTCTAGTTGGAATGCTGCGCGAAATTGCAACTCCATTTGACCACCCGTTTACATTCGATCTGAGCACCGATTGCATCGGGTTTGACCCCGCACGCTTCGTAACCATGATCGGTAGAGAGCTGCCCATAGCCGCCAATCGCAAAAGGCGGTGGACAAGTAAGATGTTGTCCACCTACACAGCTTTCGACCTAACGATTGGTCGAAAACCGCATAGCTTTTTCATTCACCAATTCCTTTCACTTACCTAGCTACACCTACCGTTTGAACAGAAACTTGAGCCAGTCAATCGCTGCCTGAATGAACGTGCCGAAGCCGGATGGAGCAGCTGGTTGCTGCACGGTGTTTTGGGCGTCCTGGCTCGCCTGGTTGCGCTGAGCTATATGCCGTTCCATGTCCCGCTGGTCCCGTGCCTTCACCGATTGGATCTGTCGGTCGCTCATTGAGCCCGCCCACACAATCGCGTTCTCTGCGATGAAGTAGTGGGAGCGGCAGGGATAATCCCAGTTACCGATCGACGGGGACAGCGATACCCCGCTTGGGCTTCTGCTCAGGCGCCACTCAGCGGGTGACAGGGGTGTTACTACTTCTTCACCGCAGCCACAGCAGCACTTGTGGATCGCTGTCTCATACTTCTCGCTGATGTACAGCTTGCCCGACTCTATTTTCTCGGGTATGAACTCAACAAAAACGGGCTGGATCTTCTGGAGCTTCATCCGGTGAACGGTGGGCATTCGGCGCGTCCCAAAGACTGAAGTGATAGGGAGAAGCTTAAATTATGGGCTTGCTGCTGGTCGCTGTAGAACCCCATGAATTGCTTCCAGCGCAGGACCGCTAGGGCGGCGTTGAGGGCATTCAGGTCTGCGACCTGGATGTTGCTCCGATAGAGCACCTCTTCTTGATCCTCACGGAAATCCATGCGTTGCTGTAGATGGTCATGCTTGTCGGCGGTGGCCAGGGTCACCCGGCAGGTACCGGATAGTGATACGACTCCGCCGTCTTCGGACTCCTGCTCCACCCCCATGCCCACGTCGATGAACGGAATGCCTTCGGCTACCAGGTAATCTGCGATGAGCTTGCGTGACGGGCCGTTGTCTACCGCGACAAAGACGAAGTTGAAGCCGGCCAGCTCGTTGACATTGTCTTGTTCGAGGTGATAGGGGTGAGGAATGATCCCCCGACGCATGGGATCGTAGGCTTCATGCAAGTAGTCAACCTTCTTGGGCCGTGCCTGCAAGTTGTCGAGCGAGGCCGCTCCTGGCGCGCGGAAGGCGGTGTGAGGTTCGAAGTCATCCCCGTCGAACAGGTGGACTTCTTTGATTGGTGTTTTGGCAAGCAGATCCAGGATGTAGCTGCCGGTACCGCCAGTCCCAACGATCGCAACACGCTCGGCTGCAAGTCTCTGGGTCACTGCTGTGATGCCCGCTCGGGCGGAAGCCGTATCTGGGTATCTGAAAACCGAATTTGGATCCCTCTGCGGATGAATGATCCCCGTGCGGCCGTCTGCGTTTGGATAAAGGACGCGCGCCTGGCTCACAAACAGGATGTGGTAGTGGGCCACCTTGTCGTAAAAGTTCGTGGGGAAGTCAGGCTCGCCATTTTTGTTGGACAGGTAATGTTGGGCCTGAAATTGATCGAACAAGGTGTGAGTATTCGAATGGTTTACGACCTGACTCATCGGCCTGCCATCGGCCATATGAGGGAGGTCCCCTTGTAGCCACATGGTGTGGTCAGCCGGACGGGTGTCTTGATCGCCTAGTTCGACATAGGGGCAAACCAGGGTGCCTAGCTTTAAATTGCGCTGCTGGTCGAGGTACGGGATCGAATGCACCAGCAGATGCTGGTGCAGGATATCGATCTCAAAACCTTCCGCGATCAGTCGTGCAATGGACGGATTAGGAGCGGTTGGTGCGTTTGACATCAAACTTCATCCCGTTCTCGATGGCGACCGATTGCCCCTCAACCAGAGTCCCGTCCGGCAGCTTCGGGGCCGTGTAGGAGACCGTGTAGATGATCTCCGGGTTGCTTTCACCGAAGGCCAGTTGAACAACCATGACGTAGGTAATTTCAGTGCCTTCGACATGCCTGGGGCGAGCGTTGACGATGATGTTGGTGGTCGAAGGTTTGTTCCCGGCACCTTGGCCGTTTTGAGCGCTTTCCTGTGTCATTCTTTTCTCCTGGAGCTTGGCTCCGCTAAGGCTCATGGCAAGGGGTCACCCACATTAAATGTGGGCTTTTTTTCGCATTTCAAGCGCAAGAGAGAATGGTATGTGGGAACGGCAGTGAGTAGGTTCTCCGGTGGTGGTCCGGTCTGAGTTCAGGCCAGCTGAAAATCCGATTTTTTCAACAAAATCGGTTGTTTGCTTCCATTCACAACAGACAATAACCGGTCCGCTTCCATCTTCAGGCCGCTTTGCACGACAACTAGATGCCCCAGAACGAGCTGATGAAGAAAGGGATAGCGTTCCCAGCGTCGGCGTCATGCAAAAGTTTTTAGCCGCCGTCTTCGGAATGTCGAACACTGTCGATATTGCCTGCATATCAGCCGAATACCGAATCAGTATTAGACTTAAAGATGGATCTGGCCAAAAGTACCCGAGGGCAATTTCAGTAAACGTTGGTAATTCCAGGTTTGCTGAACGCCTGCAACCCACAAATAATTCTAAAAGTTGGGACGGTATTTGGGCTTTCGTTAAAGGAAGCTTGCGCCGAAGGGAGAGGCTATGATCGAAAATTCTGAAACGGTTGCTGCCCGTAAAAAAGCCATAATGGCGGCGGGAATTGGTAACTTTGTTGAATGGTTTGACTTCGCGCTATACGCTCAATTCGCTACAGTGATCGCTTTCCATTTCTTCCCTTCAAATAATCCTACAACGGGTTTGCTGGCCACGTTTGCGGTTTTTGCTCTAGGGTTTTTTGCGAGGCCTGTCGGTGGTGTGGTTTTTGGCCATTATGGGGATAAAGTGGGGCGAAAGTTTGCGTTGTCTGCCGCTGTCTTGATGATGAGTGCAGCTACCATCGCAATAGGGCTAACACCAACTTATGAAAGCATCGGGATTGCAGCGCCAGTCCTGCTTATTGTCTGGCGAGTGTTTCAGGGGCTTTCTGCAGGTGGTGAATACGCTGGCTCTAGCAGCTTTGTCATTGAATATGCGCCGAAGGGAAAGCGCGCGCTGTTTGGCAGTGTCAACCCCATCGCTACGGCATTAGGCATTATTGCCGGGGCTGCAGTAGGGCTGCTTATGTCTTACGTTCTTACAAACGATGAAGTTAGAGATTGGGGCTGGCGAATTCCCTTCATTATTGCGGGTCCTCTTGGTATCGTGGGCCTCTACCTGAGAAATAAAGTCGAGGAGTCTCCCGAGTTCCGACTGATGCAGGAGAAGGGTAAAGAGATCAAGCATGCGCCGCTGATCGAAGCGTTAAAGCATGCTAAAAAGAAAATGCTGATTATGTTCGGTTGGGCGGCAGTCAATGCAATAGGCTTTTACTTGCTCACCGGTTACATGATCACCTTTATGACCAATAGTGTTGGCATGATCCGGTCGCAAGCCTTGATTGCCTACATTGTTGCGATGATTGTTTTCAGTGTCGCTTGTTTCGGTGCAGGCCTGGCCATTGATAGGTTCGGTATTCAGAAGATCGCAGTCGGCTCTGCCATTTTAATGATCGCATTGGTGATGCCGGCCTTCGATATGTTAAGCACGGGCGACTTTGTCTATTCAATTGTCGGCTTGAGTCTTTATGGTTTTGCGGTGGGCGTAATAGCGACGATCACGCCTTTGCTGATGGTTGAGCTTTTTCCCGCTGCCATCCGATATACCGCCAGCGCGTTGTCATACAACTTGGCTTACGCCTTACTGGGCGGCACCGCCCCCTACATAGCAACTTACCTTGTAGCCCAGACCGGGAGTAACGTTTCCCCAGGTTATTACGTTGCGGCCGTTACGTTGGTGGGACTGATCATTGTCGTTACTGGTTTTCGTAGTGAGCGGGTTCAAGTTCGCGGCTACGTATAATTTCCCAAGTTACTCCACGTCGAGAGTTGAAGATGGAAACTGCCAACGCCGTATTTGTTTGCGAGTCCGCGCGAACGCCCATTGGTCGCTTTGGAGGGGTATTGAAGACCTTCAGCGCATTGGATCTTGGGGTTATAACCCTCAAGCACTTGATTGAAAAAACCGGTTTACCAGCCGAACTGATTGATGAAGTAATTGTTGGCCAGAGTTATGGATCGGCTGATGCGCCGAACATCGCTCGGGCACTCGTGCTGGATGCGGGGCTTCCCGATACGGTGTGTGGCTATCAGGTGGATCGTCGTTGCGGCTCTGGGCTGCAGGCAATCATTGAAGGCTTTATGTTGATCAAGACAGGCAAGGCTGATCTGGTAATCGCCGGTGGTGCCGAGTCCATGAGCCAAGCGCCATTTTACAACACCATGGCCCGCTGGGGCGCTCAGGGTGAAATTACCCTTCGTGACTCTTTGAAATACGGCCGCATGTACGCAGGCGGGCAGAAAGAGCCAGTGCCTGGCGGTATGATTCAAACGGCTGAAAATCTTCGTCGAGAATTTTCCATCAGCCGTCAGGCGCAGGATGAACTGGCGTTACAGAGTCATATGCGGGCCATTCAAGCGATTGAGTCGGGCAAATTTAGCGCCGAGATCGTGGGGATATCGGTCAAGGATCGAATCGTTGCGACCGACGAGCATCCTCGCGCGGATACAACACTTGAAAAATTGGCGTCCCTCAAGCCGCTCCTGCTGAGTCAGGATCCGACAGCAACGGTAACCGCCGGTAATTCATCGGGTCAAAACGACGCAGCATGCTTCTGCATTTTGGCCAGTGCCCGGATGGTGGAAAAACTTAATTTGACCCCGCGAGCGGAGTTGATCGATTGGGCAGTTGCAGGTGTACCGAGCGCTACCATGGGCATCGGCCCAGTGCCGGCCACCCGTAAAGTCCTGGAGCGAGCCCGCCTGACGCTGAGCGATATTGACCTCATCGAATTGAATGAGGCCTTTGCCGCCCAAGTGCTTGCCTGCACACACCAGCTAGGCCTGGGGCAGGATGATTTTTCCCGGATCAATGTCAATGGTTCTGGAATTTCACTGGGACACCCGATCGGTGCCACTGGCGCACGTTTATTGACCAATTTGACGCGTGAATTGCACAGCTCGGGGGCCTCCTATGGGCTTGCCACGATGTGTATTGGTGGCGGCCAAGGGTTGGCAGCGATTGTTAAAAATGTAAACCATTAATAAAAGAGAGGTACTTATCATGTTGTATATGGTTCAGATGACAGTTAAAAAACCCCACGACATCAATCCCGATGTATGGGCTGATATCATTACGCGTGAGCGTGCGTACGGCCAGAGCTTCATGAAGTCCGGAAAGTTTCCGCATATTTGGAGGGTCGTTGGAAAGTTTTCGAACGTCAGCATTTTCGATGCTGAGTCTAATGATGAGCTGCATCAAATCCTGTCGGGCTTCCCATTGTTCCCGTATATGGAGATGGAAGTAACCGCCTTGGCCGAGCACCCGTCTGCACTTAAGTGATAGCTTGAGTGAGTTCCGGCGCCCGACATAGGGCGCCGGGATCAGGACAGATTATAGCGACAGGCATCGATGGCATTTTTGAGAAGGTTGGATTGATTTTCTTCTCGCCAAACCACGGCCATTTGCACGGTGCGTGTAGCGTCTTTCAAGGGCTTGAACACAACGTCCTTGTTGCTGATACCTTCCAGGCCATTAAGTGTCAGGGTAACGCCAATACCCGCGCCAACCAGCGCTAAAATTGAAAATGTATCATCGGCTTCCTGAGCAATTTTAGGATTGAAACCGCACTCAATGCAGGAGTCGATAAGTACTTCGCGAATGACGGAGCCTTTATAGGCCACATTGGTGATAAATCGCTCTTCTTTGAGATCGATCAGGGATATTTCTTCGCGAGCGACCAATGCGTGATCCGAAGGTAGCGCAACAATAAGATGATGCGTGCTGATCACCAGGATTTTGATACCGACGCATTTAATAGGCAATAACACGAGGCCGGCGTCGATATCGCCGCTGATGACCTGGTCAAGTACTACGGAAGAGTTGGGCTTTCGCTTTATCCGGGCCTCAATGCCCGGATAGTGAGCATGGATCGAACGAATCATCTTGGGTAACGCGCTATTGGCTAACGCTCCGGAAAATCCGAATTGCAGAAGCCCTTGGCTGCCATTACCTACCTTATTGACTATGGCCACAGCCTGATCCACGGTGAGCAGTATTTTTTTGGCTTCTCCGACCAACTGCTCGCCGGCAGAAGTTAGCTTTACGCCTTTGGGGATACGATCGAACAGTTGGATTCCAAGTTCGCTCTCCAATTGCTGGATTTGTTTGGATAGGGGCGGCTGAGCAATAAACAGTCTTTTGGCCGCTTTGCCTATATTCAGCTCTTGGGCAACAACAAGAAAAGATCTTAAAAGACGCAATTCCATTTTTCATCCCTAATGTATTGAGGTCATATTAAAAAAGTATTTGATACTATCGCCCATTTCTCAAAAAATCAACGCGACCGATTAAAAACCAACAGTGAGGTGTTTTATGCTGAATTTTTCAACTCATGGAACAAACAATAAAAAAGTCTTGGTAATGGGGAGTTCGCTGGGGACGTCTTCTAATATGTGGTCCAACCTCGTGGACGTGCTGGCCAAAGAGTTCTATGTGGTTTGTTTCGACACTCGGGGCCATGGTAAATCTCAACACCTGGACACGACCGACGTATCGGTAAAAACGTTGGCCAATGATGTCTTGGAAGTGCTCGATCATCTGGATATAGAAAAATTCAGTTATGTGGGGCTGTCGCTTGGCGGTGCCATTGGTCAAACGTTGGCCATTACCCATCCTGAACGAATCGAAAAACTGGTTCTTTGCTGCACTGCCGCCAAATTTGGTGAATCTGAATTTTGGCAGCAGCGTGCAAACAAAGTCCGCGACGAAGGCATGAACTGGCTATACGAGCCCACCAAGTCACGTTGGTATACCCCAGGTTTCACCGAGTCCAGCCCCTTGGCGCAAGCCCTGTTGACTGAATTATTGGAACTTGATCCAAAAGGTTACGCGGGCATTTGCGAGGCTGTCGCCTCATTCGATGCTCGCCCTCATCTGGCACTTATTAGCTGCCCGACGCTTATTATCGCCGGCACTGAAGATCTCTCGACGCCCGTGGCCGTAATGCAGGAGCTAGCCAATGGCATTGCTCACTCAGAGTTCATTGCCGTCAAGGGTGCCGCTCATATTGGCAACGTTGAACAGCCCGAAGCTTTTTTATCAGCAATTACGAAGTTCATCTGAATATTTGGCGTTAACGATAATCTTGGCAGCCCCTCTCGCCGTGGCGGGAGGGGTAGCTACGGTTTGTTCCAGTACCGGCTATGACGTGTAAGGGCTCATGAGCTTTCGCTTGTATTGCTTTGCACCTCCGAAAGAAGAATGACCATGACCGAATCCGCTCTTACCGCCTGGCTCGGGCGCACCGAAGCGACTCACGATCAACTGAGTCGGAATCTAGTCACCCGTATAGCCGCAACCTTGGGTGTTGCAACTCCAGCCCATGGCGAGGAGCTGCCTGCGCTTTGGCATTGGGCGTTTTTTCAGCAGCCCATGGTCGAAAGTGGTTTGGGTATCGACGGTCATCCAGCGCAGGGGGCTTTTCTCCCGCCAGCGGACAACCGTATCCGCATGTGGGCCGGTGGCCGGGTCGAATTCTTCACTCCGCTCAGAGTAGGCGGTGAAGCAAGTCGCGTCTCAACAATCACCCACATTGAGGAAAAGCAGGGTCGCACTGGCGTGCTGCTGTTCGTCACGGTGCAGCATGACTATCTGCAGGAGGGTCAATTGGCCATCCGCGAGGAGCAGGACATTGTCTACCGTGAACCAACGCCGCCCAAATTGAGCAATGGCGAAGCGCTGATCGCAGGCGATTGGTGCGAACTGGTGGAGCCGACGCCGACACTGCTGTTTCGCTACTCAGCGATTACATTCAACAGCCACCGCATTCACTACGACGTACCTTATGTCACTGAAGCAGAGGGTTATCCGGGACTGGTCGTACAGGGTCCGCTGATTGCCACTCTCAGCCTGGGCGCGTTCAGCCGGGCCAATTCTGACGCGCGTTTGCGGCGCTTTACTTACCGCAGCCTACGCCCCTTGATCGCCGCACAACCATTCGAGGTAGGTGGGCGCTTGGGTGCCACCGGCACCGCGGAACTATGGGCCGGTAACGAAGCCGGCTGTGCGCAACGAGCGCAAGTGCAATTCGATTGATCGCCTCCCGAGGTCGGCCCGTAGCTGCCGGCACGTGGATGTTTATAAAACAAGATGTGAGGGCCTGATATGAATCCCAACGACAACGAAGAACTCAACGCCATCCGCGAGGGCGTGCGCGCCCTTTGCGCCGAATTCGATGCCGCTTACTGGCGCAAAATCGACGAAGAAAAAGGTTTTCCGGAAACCTTCGTCAAAGCCTTGACTGACGCCGGTTGGCTGGCGGCGATGATTCCTGTCGAGTACGGCGGCTCGGGCCTGGGCCTGGCCGAAGCTTCAGTGATTCTCGAAGAAGTGAACCGCTGCGGTGGCAACTCCGGAACAGTTCACGGGCAGATGTACAACATGTTCACCCTGCTGCGTAACGGCAGCGAAGCACAGAAAAGCTACTACCTGCCGAAACTGGCCAGCGGTGAATTGCGCCTGCAGTCGATGGCAGTGACCGAGCCGACTACCGGCACCGACACCACCAAGATCAAGACCACCGCAGTCAAGCGCGACGACAAATACGTGATCAACGGGCAGAAAGTGTGGATCTCACGGGTCCAGCATTCCGACTTGATGATCCTGCTGGCCCGCACCACGCCACTGGCTGAAGTGACGAAAAAATCCGAAGGCATGTCGATTTTCCTCGTCGACCTTCGTGAAGCCATCGGCAACGGCCTGACCGTGCAACCGATCGCCAACATGGTCAATCACGAGACCAACGAGTTGTTCTTCGACAATCTGGAAATTCCCGCCGACAGCCTGATTGGCGAGGAAGGCAAAGGTTTCCGCTACATCCTCGACGGCCTGAATGCCGAACGCACGTTGATTGCTGCCGAATGCATCGGCGACGGCCGCTGGTTTATCGAGAAAGCCAGCGCCTATGCCCGCGACCGCGTGGTGTTCGGCCGGCCCATCGGGCAGAACCAGGGTGTGCAGTTCCCGATTGCCGAGGCACATATCGAGATCGAAGCGGCCGACCTGATGCGCTGGCGCGCGTGCGCTGAATACGACTTCGGACAGAACGCCGGGGCCAGCGCCAACATGGCTAAATACCTAGCGGCCAAGGCCTCATGGGAAGCGGCCAATGCGTGTCTGCAAACCCATGGCGGCTTTGGTTTCGCCTGCGAATACGACGTCGAGCGCAAGTTCCGCGAGACCCGTCTGTACCAGGTGGCGCCGATCTCGAGCAACCTGATTTTGTCCTATGTGGCTGAGCACTTGCTGGAACTTCCACGGTCGTTTTGAGTGCCGAAACCCAAACTGTGCCTCATTAACCCGGCCTACCTGGCTCGCGCTCCGAGCCTGTTTGGCTTCACTCAAGGAACTCGTCCCTATGACTTCGACCATCATTCGAACTGCACTGTTTGTCCCGGCCACACGACTGGACTGCGTGAGCAAAGCCATCGCTACCGGGGCGGATGTGGTAATCGTCGATCTGGAAGACGCCGTGGCGCAAACGCAGAAGACAGAGGCTCGACTTAATCTTCAAGCGTTTCTGGAAGCAAATTTGGATGTTCAGGTTTTGGTGCGCATAAACGCTTCGGGTCACCCAGAGCACACAGCGCAGCTGGAAATGTGCCAACGCCTGTCAAACGTCAAGGGAATAATGCTGGCGAAGGCAGAAACTGCCGACCAAGTACGCCTGGTTGCCAGTTCTGGAAAACCGGTGTGGCCGTTACTAGAAAGTGCGCTGGGTCTGGCTAATATCCAGGCCATAGCCGCTGTGCCGAATGTCGAACGATTGACTTATGGCGCTCTGGATCTTGGCTTGGATTTAGGCATGGCCAATGGTACTGAAGCCGCTGAGCGACTCATCGACCAGGTGCGTTATGCCGTGATTTTGCATTCGAAATTAGCAGGGCTGGCAGCGCCACTGGACAGCGTATACCCGAACTTTCAAGACCAGGAGGGATTCTCCCGACGCGTTGCGGATATCCGTGACATGGGCTTTGGCGGTTTGTTGTGCATCCATCCCCAGCAGGTTTCGGTGGTGCATGAGACCCTGATTCCGACTGTGGAAGAACTGGATTGGGCCAAACGCGTGCTGTCGGCCAGTGCATTGGGCGAAGGCGTATTTGTCATGGATGGAAACATGGTGGATGCCCCTGTTATAGCTCGCGCCAAATGCGTGATGCAGCGGGCCGGTAATAGCAACTAAGTATTTTATTCCTCCGGTATGTACTGCATCAGCCGAGGCGTCGCTCGATATCAGCGTCCGGTCGGCGCATGGATTCATCCCGATAAATAACTACAAAAGCAAAACGGTATGAGTGTGGGAATAGCGATGAATAAAACAATAATTAGTGTGGCCGCCGCAGCGGTTATTATAGGCAGTATCACTCCGCCGGCTGACGCGTCGGGATTTATCGAGGAAAGCAAGGCGTCACTCGATATGCGCAACTTTAACTTCCGTCGTGACTTTCCTGATACCGACAACGCCAATCAAAATGAATGGGCACAAAGCTTCATCTTACGCATGGAGTCCGGCTTTACCGAGGGGCCGGTTGGCTTTGGGGTGGATGTGCTGGGCATGGTGGTGCTTAACCTTGACTCAAACGCAACTGCCGCCCGCAATGGCCATGCAGTGCGGCCGAGCACAGGCCTGTCGCTGGTCGACAACGAAACCGGGGAAGCCGAGGACGAATACTCCAAACTAGGTTTGACGGCCAAGGCCCGTGTGTCAAAGAGCGTGCTGAAGATGGGCACCCTGTTGCCCAGGTACCCTGTGCTCGGTTACAGCGACAGTCGCATGGTGCCTCAGACGTTTCGCGGCAGCGCATTGACCTTTCAGGAAGTCGACCATCTGACCGTGGATGCGCTGCGTATTACCCAAGTCAAAAATCGTAACTCCAGCGACTTTGAAGACATGCAACTCTCAAGCGGTGCCCGTCGCGGAGTAAACGCGGCCACCAGTTCGGTAAAATCGGATGGGTTCAATGTATTAGGGGGCAGTTACGCGTGGAGTGATACCCTTAGCACTACTTATCATTACGCCGCGTTGGATGATGTCTATCACCAGCATTTTTTGACGTTGAAGCATTCCTTTCCCATCGGCGATAAACAGTCGCTGAAGTCAGATATTCGCTTCGCCCGCTCCAATAACGACGGCCAGAGTAACGTCGATAACCGGGCATTCAATGCCATGTTCACTTACAGCCTGGGTACTCACGCGTTCGGCCTGGGCTACCAGAAAATGAGCGGCGACACCGGTTATGCGTTCATCAACGGTACTGATCCATTCTTGGTCAACTATGTGCAGTACAACGACTTCGCCAATAAAGATGAAAAATCATGGCAGGCTCGTTACGACTATGACTTCGCTGGCCTCGGTATTCCCGGCCTCACGTTGACAGCACGTTATCTGTCCGGTGATAACTTTTCCAAAGCGGCTGACTATTCTGACAATGACGGTAAAGAATGGGAGCGCGACATCATATTCGCTTACGTCATCCAACAAGGCCCTTTGAAAAACGTTGGATTGAAATGGACCAATAGCATGGTTCGCAACAACTACGGTAGCGGTGTTGGCAGCAGCTACCGCAACATCAACGAAAATCGCCTGATAGCCACTTATTCATTGAAAATTTGGTAATAGACAGAAATTCCTCAGCGTCATAGCCCTGCCAAATTTTTATTTTCATAATTGGAGCGTTCAATGATCAATAAGATATCGTTAAGTATGGCGGCGGCAGTTGCCGCTATAGAAGATGGATCAACGATTGCCATCGGCGGCTTTGGTGGTGCGGGTCAGCCTGAAGAACTTATAGAAGCCCTTATCGATCAGGGTGCCAAAGACCTTACAATTATCAGCAATAATGCTGGCAATGGCGAAACGGGTCTGGCTGCTCTACTCAAAGCTGGTCGAGTTCGCAAAATACTGTGTTCATTCCCCCGTATGAGCCATTCACATGTATTTGAGTCACTTTATCGAGCCGGCAAGATCGAGTTAGAGTTGGTACCTCAGGGCAACCTGGCGGAAAGATTACGCGCTGCTGGCTGTGGTATTGGCGGATTCTACACCCCCACAGGTTACGGCACCTTGCTTGCAGAAGGTAAGGAAACCAAGCAGATAGACGGAAAGAACTATGTACTTGAGTTACCCATTCACGTCGATTACGCCTTGATAAATGCAGAAGCCGGTGATCGCTGGGGAAACTTGGTCTACCGCAAAACCGCCCGCAATTTTGGCCCGGTCATGGCAATGGCTTCGAAGCATACCATTGCTTCGGTCGCGCGAATTTATGAACTCGGGGAGCTGGATCCAGAGGTCGTCGTGACGCCTGGCATTTTTGTTAAAACCCTTGTTCTTAGATAGTGTTTCTTTGTGGAGATTAATAAATTGAAAGAAAATATCAGAATTGAAATTGCGCGTCGGGTGGCGCGGGATATCCCCGAAGGCGCTTATGTGAACCTTGGTATAGGCTTACCAACGCTGGTGGCGAATCATTTGCCAAGAGATAAGGAAATTTTTCTACACAGCGAAAATGGAGTATTGGGACGTTGGCAGGCGGCTCCCGTGGGTGAGGAAGATTGGGACATGATCAATGCCGGAAAGGAAGCAATACAAATAGACCCGGGGAGTGTGTTTTTCCATCACGCGGATTCATTCGCCATGATGAGGGGCGGGCATATAGATATTTGCGTCTTGGGAGCGTTTCAAGTCTCGCAATCCGGAGACTTGGCAAACTGGCACACGGGTAAAGCTGATGCCATACCCGGTGTGGGCGGCGCGATGGACTTAGCCATCGGTGCAAAGAAAGTTTTCGTGATGATGGAGCATTTGGATAAAACCGGTGTGAGCAAGCTTGTCCGAGAGTGCACCTATCCCCTGACGGGCCTGCGTTGTGTCAGCCGAGTTTATACAGAACTGGCAACGTTCGAATTGGCAGATGGACAGGTAAAAGTTGTCGAGCTTGCTGATGATGTCAGCCCGGAATACTTACAAGAAGTCACCGCGTTGGAGCTTGATTTTTCAGCGGTGCCAAGCCGGTAGGTTACTCTGGGGAAGAGCGGCTTCAATACCAGCGCCTGGCCGATTTTAAGGTCCATGGTGTTATCGAACAGCGTGACCATCACTGATTTTCTTGTGTCAACTTTATTGAATGGAACCTGCCATGAAAGTCCTCGTAGCCATCAAGCGCGTGGTCGATTACAACGTGAAAGTTCGCGTCAAGGCGGACCATTCCAGCGTCGACCTCGCCAACGTCAAGATGTCGATGAACCCGTTCTGCGAAATCGCAGTGGAAGAAGCCGTACGCCTGAAAGAAAAAGGTGTTGCGACTGAAATCGTCGTCGTCTCCGTCGGCCCGTCCACCGCTCAAGAGCAACTGCGCACCGCGCTGGCGCTGGGCGCCGACCGCGCCATCCTCGTCGAATCCGCTGAAGATCTGACTTCGCTGGCCGTTGCCAAACTGTTGAAAGCTGTTGTCGACAAGGAACAGCCTCAGCTGGTGATCCTTGGCAAACAAGCCATCGACAGCGACAACAACCAGACCGGCCAGATGCTCGCGGCATTGAGCGGCTACGGTCAGGGCACGTTCGCGTCCAAAGTCGAAATCAGCGGCGACACCGTTGCCGTGACTCGCGAAGTCGACGGCGGCGCGCAGACAGTTTCCCTGAAACTGCCGGCCATCGTCACCACCGACCTGCGTTTGAACGAGCCGCGCTACGCGTCCCTGCCAAACATCATGAAAGCCAAGAAGAAGCCT
>LNAP01001813.1_pt1 | contig 22176 bp, 25 predicted proteins | sample 602601 | NCBI WGS metagenome assembly LNAP01 (sample SAMN02440304, study PRJNA202911) | soil metagenome | biome: Subtropical and temperate rainforests or woodlands; isolation source: soil samples (1 kg each in a 20% v/v slurry with milli Q water) were... ...
GTCACTGCCAGCGGCCAGCCGGAGCAGCTGAAGGGCGTGCGTCGCAACATGGCCCGCGTGATGGCCGATGCCCACACCCAGGTCGTGCCGACCACGCTCGTCGACGACGCCGACCTGCACGCCTGGATCGGCAAGCAGGACATCACCGCGCGCCTGATCCGTGCCATCGTGTTTGCCTGCAAGACGGTGCCGGCGCTGAACGCCTGGTTCGACGGCAAGAACCTCACCCGCACGCTGCACCCGCAGGTCGACATCGGCATCGCGGTGGACACCGACGACGGCCTGTTCGTGCCGGCGCTGCGCAACGCCGACGTGCTCGACGCGGCCGGCGTCCGGGCCGCCATCAAGCGCCTGCGTACGCAGGTCGAAGACCGTACGATCCCGGCCTCGGAGCTGTCCGGCTACACCATCAGCCTGTCGAACTTCGGCATGTTCGCCGGCCGCTATGCGACGCCGGTCGTGGTGCCGCCGACCGTCGCCATCGTCGGCGCCGGCAAGCTCAGCCACGACGTGGTCGCCGTGATCGGCGGCATCGAAGTGCACCGCCGCATGCCGCTGTCGCTGACCTTCGACCACCGCGCCGCCACCGGCGGCGAAGCCGCGAGGTTCCTCAAGGCGATGCTGGACGATCTGTCGCTGCCGAACTGATCAGCCAGGTTGTGTCAAAGGAAACCCGGGCGCCTCACGACGCTCGGGTTTCTTTTTGCAGCATGAACGTTTCCTGGCGTCGCCTTGTTCCGTAGGAGCCCGCTTGCGGGCGATGCTCTCGCGAATCCCGCGAGAAGAGCATCGCCCGCGAGCGGGCTCCTACGCGTTGCCGTGCCGGCCCATCAGTAGTCGCGCACGTCCAGCAGCATGAAACAGCGTGCGCTGTAGTCGCCGCTGTGCGGCCACGGGACGGCGGTCAATGCCAGCGTCCCCGCCGTCCACAGTTCGTTGTCGAGCAACGCTTCGCAGCGTGAATCGCCCTTGGCGCCATGGCTGTGCACCAGCCGCAGCCAGTGCAGCTCGGGGCTGAGCGCCTCGCGTTTCAACGCGGCCTCGACCGACGCCAGCGCCTCGGCCGGCATGCTTGCAGCGTCCGCGCCACGCGCGCTGAACGGGCCGATGAACACGTCCCACGTGCGCACGCCGATATCCCACGCGGCGATCCGCATCTTGCGGTCGTCGGTGACGTACCAGCAAGCGGCCAGCAGCGGGTGGAACACATCCTGCTCGAACGTCTGCAGTGCATCGCGGCAACCGGCGTCGCCGCCGCCGATGCCGGCGAAGCTCTCTTCGATGTAGCGCTCCTCGCTCAGCACCACGTCGACGTCGAGCCGGCCGGGTTCGCCGGCCGCGCCCTCATGCCAGGCGGCACGGATCGCCGGGAAGTCGCCGTCGGTGACCAGCCAGCCATCCTCGTCCGCATCGAGCTCCACATCGTGGCGTTCGAACAACCGCAACAGGTATTTCTGCAGCGCCGCGCTGTCCATCGTCACTCCCGGTTGTCCGCGTCGTTCGTCGAAGGCAGCTCGCGCCAGGTCAGGTAGACACGCAGGTCGAATTCCCGCTGGTGGTAGTCCGGCAGCATATACGTGCACAGCTGGTAGAACGCCTTGTTGTGATCGATTTCCTTCAGGTGCGCCAGTTCGTGCACCACGATCATCTGCAGGAACTCCGGCGCGGCGGCCTTGAACAGACTGGCTACGCGGATTTCCTTCTTCGCCTTGAGCTTGCCGCCCTGCACGCGCGAGATCGCGGTATGCAGGCCAAGCGCATTGCGCACCACGTCGAGCTTGCTGTCGTACAGCACCTTGTCGATGCCCGGCGCGTTCTTCAGGTGCTGCTGCTTCAGCGACGCCACATAGGCGTACAGCGCCTTGTCGCTCTGCACCTCATGGCGAGCCGGATAACGCTGCGCCAGGTGCTCGCCCAGGCGCTCCTGCGCGATCAGCTCGCGCACCTTGTCCTGCAAGATGGCGGGGTAGGCTTGGAGATATTTGAGCAGGATCATGTAGCGTATTCTCGCACTGCGCCGCCGCGCGCGTTTCGACAACCCGGTGGAGGCATCCCATGCATCACAGCCGACTCAGCACCATCGTCATCGACTGCCACGCCGACGAACTCGCGCCCGTCGCCGATTTCTGGAGCCAGGCGCTGGGCAAGCCGATCACCAGCGTCGACCAGGACGGCGACGGCAAGTACGCGGAACTGCAGACCGGCGCGGACGAGCCGATCATCCTGCTGCAGAAGGTGGATCATGCCAGCCGCGTGCACCTGGACATCGAAACCGACGACCTCGACGCCGAAGTGGCGCGACTGGAACGGCTGGGTGCGCGCCGCATCGCGTTCGTGCGCGAGCGCTGGTGGGTGCTGGAGGCGCCAAGCGGACACCGCTTCTGCGTGGTGCAGCCGCAGCGCAAGGCATTCGGACCGAACCTCAACACCTGGGACTGAAAGCCGGGCGTCGAACTAGGAGCGTGGGCGGTAGAAACGATCGAGGCGAAAAGTCGCCTGCGCGAGGACAGCTTTTCGACGGTTCGCCGGCCCATAGCTGGCGCTATGGGTCAAGAATCGGCGGAAAGATGGACCGCGCAGACGGCTTTGCAGCCCGATCGGCTTCTACCGCCCACGCTCCTAGATGTCGAAACGGTAGCTCAGCTTCACCAGCAGCTGCTCGTCGTCGCGCAGCGCAAAACTGGTGCGCAGCGCGTCGGTGGTGGTGCCGGCGAACTCGTCCTGGGCATAGCCACCACGTCCATACACCACGTAGAGGTAGGACAACGGCGCCAGCTCGTAGCGATAGCGGATCTGCAGACCCAGGTTGCGCACGCTGAAGTCGTCGACCGGCTCGCCGCTGGCGACAGCCCGGCCATTGACGCCAACGCGATAGCCGCCACGTGCGCGTGCATCCAGTCCGATCGCCTGCAGTTTCAGGCGCAGTTCCTGGCGACTGTCGATGCTCCAGTCGAAGCCGGCGTCGAGCAGCAGCGTGTGCTGGTCGAAGCTGCCGATCAGGTTGTCGTGCTGCCACACCAGCCAGTCCGGCGTGTGTTCGTAGTACGGACCGGCATACACGCTGAAAGCGTCGCTGATGAAATAGGTGGGGATGAACTTGACGTCGTAGCCAACCTGGCGGTTGCCGCCGAGACCGCCGGTGATGGCCTCCGCATCCAGCTTGAACGCCCAGTCGCCGTGGCGCGGGCTGACGCGCTCGTAGACCAGGTCCATCGAAGGCGGCAGGAACAGCGCCCCATTGCCGCGGGTGAGCAGATCATCCCAGCCCGCGCTGTTGACATTGAGCTGCACGATTTCGTTGGCACCGTTGCGCAGGTTGCTGTTGCGGCTGATGCGCAGCTGGCGGCGCAGGCGCAGGCCATGATCGTTGTCCAGCCCGTCGATGCGGAAGCGCCACTCGTGCGAGCTGTAGGCCGAGTCGGCCGGCAGCGCGGTGTTGCGCTTGCGCACTTCCCAGTGGCCGTAGTTGAAGTTGTTGCGCTCCAGGTAGCCGAAGTCGTTGATCTGCAGCTGGTCGCCGAAATGCATGCCCAGCCACTGCTGGCGCCAGCCATCGCCCATCTCGAGATCGGCGATGACGGTGCCTCCGCTGTCGCGCGTGTGCGTGCCCGACTGCAGGATGTCGCTGCCGACCACGTTGGTGGCGATGGTCAGCTGCGGCGTGGGCCGCCAGTGATGATCGACGCCGAGCACGGTGGCCTCGCGATCCAGCCACGGACGGTCGACCCGGGTCAGCAGCATGCCCAGGCTCTGGTCGCCGAAATCGTGGGTCACCCGCGCGGCGCCGAAGAAACGTCCGGCCTCGCCATCCTCGTCGGCGGCCAGCACGCCGTAACTGGTGGTACCGAAACTGCCGTTGAGCTTCACCGCCGCATGGATGTCGGCTGCGCCGTGACCGTCGTCGGACGGCCCGCCGACACGCCGCGTATAGACCAGCTGGCTGTAGTCGTCGAGCAGGCTGAAGTCGAAGATGCCCTGGTTCTCGGTGAAGAACGGCCGCTTGTCGCTGACGTAGGTTTCGGTGGCGCTGAAGTTGACCACCAGGTCGTCGCTCTCGACCTGGCCGAAATCCGGATTCAGCGCCGCGGTCAGCTGGAACTGGCCGTTCGGCTTCCACAGCAGGTCGGCGCCTTCCTGGAAGTGGCTGCGGCCGCGCACGTTGTCGTACAGGCCGGACACGTACGGCGTCACCGCCAGCAGCGACTGGCTGTACTGCGGCACCTCGACCCGGCTGAATGCGGACAGGAAGCGCGGCAGCGTGAAGCTGGCCACCGGCCACGAATCGCGCTCGCCGGTCGAGCCGGTCACGCGGTCGAGATAGACGCCCAGCGTGCGCTTGCCGTCGCGGGCCGTGTGCATCGGCGCGATGTACCACGGGATCAGTATCTCGACCGTCCAGCCTTCGGCATCCTCGCCCACCGCATGCAGCCAGTTGCCGTCCCAGTCCTTGTTGAACTGGTTCTCGTTGGTGACCACGGCATCGTTGATGCCGCCGGTCGAGCTGACCACGAAGTCGTAGCCGGTGCGCCCGTCGCCGTTGAAGTCGACCATCAGATTGACCCGGTCGACCTGGTCCTCGAAGTCGCGCTGCACACGCTGGCGCGTGCGCGGCACGTCGGCCGGCTGGTCGCAGCGGAACGCCACGGCCAGGCCCTTCGGCGTGGCCAGAATCCAGGCTTCGGTATGCAGCGAGCCCGGCTTGCCGGTGAGCGGCTGGGTCTGGCGGAAATCGGCGATATGCCGCGCGCCCTTCCACTCGTCCGCGCCGATGCGGCCGTCGATGTCGACGGCCAGCGCGGGCGCCGACAGTGCGGCCAGGGTAACGAACAACAGGCATGCCATGCGCATGTTGGAAAATTTCCACGGGGACGCGGCGCAGGGTTGCGCCATGGGGGCGATGGATTCGCCACGTCGGATAGATGCACAGCTTGCCGTTTGCGTTTAGCCGCCTCGACCGCCATAAGTCACGCCATGACTTGCGGCAGGTAGTTGCCCGTCCCGTCCGGGCATGGCGTCTTCGCGCCGGATCAGGATCGCCGGCGGCGACCCCAGAGCGCATGGCGCAGCAGCATCGCCAGCACCAGCACCGCGGTAAACGCGCCGTAGCCGTACAACGCCGGCAGCACCTGCTGCCAGATCGCGCCGCTGGCGCGACCGAAGCCGTCGACCGTGGGCAGTTCGACCATGTCGAAGCCGAGCACCGCGCACTGCACCGCGGCGATCACCGCCAGCAGCAGGGCGGTGAAATCGAAAATGCGCCGGCCGGACGTGCGCGGCAGGCTCTTCGGGTACGCCCAGTAACCCCAGCACAGGATCAGCAGCAACGGCGCAAGCAGCAGGACGGCGAGGTAACGCATCGGTCGATCACCCGGAAAGTTTGGCGCCGCGCATCATTCCTGCGTGGCAAGTTGATCCAGCGCTTCACGCAGCAGCGCCAGCGCTTCGTCACGAGCCTGCCCGTCGCGGTAATCGGGCGTGCTGGCGACCGTCTCGCCGTCCAGCTCCAGGCTCACGCCCAGCGGCTGGATCTGCAACACAGCCGCAGCGGCACCCAGTACCTTGAGTTGCTTCTGCAGCGCACCGGCCGCCTTCGGATCGGCGAACGGCTTCGACAGCAACAGTTCCTCGCCTTCCGCGGAGAACAGGCGAAAGCGGAAACTACCATCGGCGTCGCGGAAACTGGCGAAGCGCGGCATTTTGCCCTGCTTCGGCGCGGCCTTCGGCTGGCCGGTGCGTGCCGGCGCGGTGGTCATTGCGCGCAGCCCGAGCACGTCGCGCAACGCGGCGACCTTCGGCGCGGCGATCGCACGCGCCTTCCGCGCACCCTGCTGCAGGATCGCCTCGATCGCGGCCGGGTCCGCCATCAGCGCTTCGTAGCGTTCGCGCATCGGCGCCACGTCGGCCTCGATCCGCTCATACAGCACCTGCTTCGCCTCGCCCCAGCCGATGCCGTCCAGCAAGGCCTGGCGGAACGCCGCGGTCTCGGTCTCGCTGGCGAACGCGCGGAAGATGGTGAACAGCGCGCAGTCGTCCGGGTCTTTCGGCTCGCCGGGCAGGCGCGAGTCGGTGACGATGCGCATGATCGTCTCGCGCAATTGCTTCTTGCCGCCGGCGAACAGCGGGATCGTGTTGTCGTAGCTCTTCGACATCTTGCGCCCGTCCAGGCCCGGCAGCGTGGCCACCTGCTCCTCGATCAGCGCCTCCGGCAGCACGAAGAACTCGTGCCCATGCATGTGGTTGAAGCGCTGACCGAGGTCGCGCGCCATCTCGATGTGCTGGATCTGGTCGCGTCCCACCGGCACCTGGTTCGCGTCGAACGCCAGGATGTCGGCCGCCATCAACACCGGGTACATGTACAGGCCGGCGGTGATGCCGGCGTCGGCGTCCTCGCCGGCCGCGGCGTTCTTGTCCACCGCCGCCTTGTACGCATGCGCGCGGTTGAGCATGCCCTTCGAGGCGATGCAGGAGAGGAACCAGGTGAGTTCGGGGATCTCGGGGATGTCCGACTGGCGATAGAAGGTGACCCGCTGCGGATCGAGTCCGGCGGCCAGCCAGGTGGCGGCGATCTCCAGCCGCGAACGCTCGATCCGCGCCGCGTCGTCGCTCTTGATCAGCGCGTGGTAGTCGGCCATGAAGTAGAACGCATCCACGTCGTCGCGCCGGCTGGCCTCGACGGCCGGGCGGATCGCACCCACGTAATTGCCCAGGTGCGGGGTGCCGGTGGTGGTGATGCCGGTGAGGACTCGGGTGTTCATGCTGCGTCGCGCAAGGAAAACGCCAGTCTACGACATCCGGCAAAACAGCTCGACCGATCGGCCCGCCGTCCACCATGGTCGGCGTTGTCCCTTGCCAAAAAAATCACGTGGGCGAGTCCAGATTCTGCCGACCCTGACCATGGCAAGGAGATCCGACTCATGAGCGGAAAGTTCACCCTGTTTACCGGCAAGAACGGCGAGACCTACTTCAACCTCAGGGCCGGCAACGGCGAGATCATCCTCAAGAGCGAGGGCTACAAGGACAAGGCCAGCGCACACAACGGCGTCGAGTCGGTGCGCAAGAACGCGCCGGACGCGGCACGCTACGAAAAGAAGACCTCGGCCAGCGGCAAGTTCCACTTCAACCTGAAGGCCGCCAACCACCAGGTCATCGGCAGCAGCGAGATGTACGACAGCGAACGCTCGCGCGATGCCGGCATCGCCTCGGTGATGGCGAATGCGCCGGATGCCAGGCTCGGCGAGGAATGAGCGCTTCGGCGCGATCCCGTCGGGTCGCGCCGAAAACCCGTCGACCCGCCTCAGCGGATCAGCGTGGACTTGCCGAACAGCGACTCGACCAGGTCCACCGCCAGCCTGGCCGTCTGGTTGCGCTTGTCGAAGGCCGGATTCAGTTCGACGATGTCCAGCGACGCCACGCGTCCCGTATCGGCAAGCATCTCCATGCACAACTGCGCCTCGCGGTAATTCGGCCCGCCGCGCACGGTGGTGCCCACGCCCGGCGCGATGCTGGGATCGAGGAAGTCGACGTCGAAGCTCACGTGCAGGTGGGTGTTCTCGTCGATCCCGGCCAGCGCCTCTTCCATCACGCGCTTCATGCCGACCTCGTCGATATGGCGCATGTCGTGCACCTGCATGTTGGCGCCGCGCACCAGCCGCTTCTCGCCCTCGTCGACCGAACGGATGCCGATGTAGCGGAACACGTCTGGCGTGGTGGCCGGCGTGCTGCCGCCAAGATCGGTGAGCCCGGCCGGGCCGATGCCGCACAGGCAGGCCACCGGCATGCCGTGGATATTCCCGGTGGGCGTGGCCTGCGCCGTGTTGAAATCGGTATGCGCATCCAGCCACAGCACGCGCAGCTGCTTGCCTTCATCGCGGCAATGACGGGCCACCGCCGAAATCGAGCCGATCGCCAGGCAGTGGTCGCCACCGAGCATGATCGGCAGGCGTCCGGCCTGAAGTTCCAGGTGAACAGCCGTATAGACGGCCGTATTCCAGGCCACCACCTCATCCAGATGGCGATAGCCATGCTCGGGCGGCAACCACGGATTGAGCGGCCCCTGCAGATTGCCGCGATCGATCACCTTCAGCCCGCGGCGCTCCAGTTTCTCTGCCAGGTTGGCCACCCGCAGCGCCTCCGGCCCCATCGCGGCACCACGGTGGCCGGCGCCGATGTCGGTCGGCACGCCGATCAATGAAATGGTCTGTTTGCCCATGATCCGTGTTTACCTGCCATGCATCGCGGGAGCGCCGGGCCTGGGCCATCGCTCACCGTCGACGTCGTTACGGCGATGGTGGAGGGTGGCGCCTTGCCACCCTCCTGAGTGCATCGCCGCCGTCCTTGCGAAAAAGACACCGGCGACGCAACCGTCGCGAATGACCTGAAGTTTACCGCAACGGTCCAGCTGACGCCGGGGCGACGGCCGGCAGCCTCGGCAAACGCCGATCATCGAAGATCGGCGCCGGCGGTTCCCGCTCAGCGCTTCTGCCGGCTCGCGGTGTAGTCGCAGCTGCCGGTGCGTTCGCCCGCATAGGTGATGTCCATGAGGACGCTCTGGCCGCCCATGCTGCTGTTCGCGTGAACGCTGCCCTTGATGTCGCCGTTGGGCAGCAATTCGAAGCGCGCGTCGCCGGTCATCTTCGGCGGATCGCCGCCGCAGACCAGATGGTAACTGACGACATCGCCGACCTGCCGGTAATCGCTGACGGTGCAGTCCTGCTGCTGTTGCAGCATGGCGCGCATGTCGTGGTTCCTGGAGGTACACACGTCCTGCGTGGTCGTGCGTGCAGGCATGTCCCCCGCACCCGGCACCTGCATTTTCATGGTGACGTTCATCTTCATCATGTTGCCGGAGTCCGACTGCGCCGAAGCTGTCGTGGCCAGCAGCGCGAACGCGCACACGCAGCAAATGCGCATCATGGATGACATGGGCATGGGTGTTCTCCGGCTTGATTCGAAAGTGGCCCCACCGGATCGATGCACACGACCGCGGTGGCCGCATCCACTGCAACCACGCTGCCCAACCGGAACCGGCACGTCGCTGGCTAGTGGAATCCCGCCTGGCGACTTCGTGCCAACTCGTCCTCGCGCCGCGATCGCGCACCCGGGTTCCAGGACACCAGATCCCCGGCGCCGCGAGTCAGCGAAGCTCCGGGCTCAGCGTCCCGAATGACTTTTCCAAGCAGCATCCCTGCAAACATCGACACTCCACGCCAGAAGGCGGAATGCACGAGAAGCGTTTGCATGTTGATCACCCTAAGCTGCCCCTGCGCAGCCGTCGTGTGGATCCTAGCAAGCTTTCACATTACATGCACACCAGCCGTCGGGCATCGGCCGACTGCGGTGAACCGGCCGGAAGCCGCCCACCACTGGTCGTCCGTATCGCATGTGACTGAGACATCATGCGGGGTCGGATTCGTCCGGGTCACCACGCACGATCATTGCAACAATGCTCAAGGGCTGCATCGGGTGAGGTGGGGTCAGGCGGCGGCACGCTGCAGCGCGACCGGGCTCGTGTAGTGCACCAGGGCGATAGTGAATTCCGCACAGACCATCTCGACACTGGCCGTGCAACCGGAGTTGGCGTGTTTCTCGCGGGCCAGCCCGCGGGCCAGCCGGATCGCATGCGCGAAGCGCAGCCTGTCGTACAGCACCGCCTCCCCGCTGCAGATGCACCACAGACCGTGACTGCTTTCCTTGATCAACAAAACCATGCGCATTGCCGCATCTCCCAGACCGAGAAACCGCCCGGAGCGCCCATCCCTCCCCCCTGGTGGCGGATGATCATGTGCTTCCGGTGTTTACCCAGTCTGCCCAGCGCGGCGTCCCACGTATGTCGGCCGGCGCCTACGACTCGCGTGCGTAGCTGCCCCGGGATGGCCCCGGTTTATCCTCTGTCCTTTCCGGCCGTTCTGCTCAGCCGGCCTGGCAAAGACTCTGCTGCTCCGGGTGCGGTACGCGGCCGTACCTGGCAAGAATGACCGTCTCCGAGTATTCGCCGCGATCGGCATCCGCTGCCTGTGCGTAAACCAGCACGCCGTCACGTTGCCCGGCCAGCATCTCTCCGCGCGTGCGCGCCAGCTGTTCCATGCCATGAAGGATGGGCTTGTCCGCGACGAAATCGCCATCCACCTCGTGAAAACCCTGCACCACGTAAAGCATGCCCATGATGTGCCCTCGCGCGGTCGAAGGTCCGAGCGTGAACAAACCGAAGTAGACGAATCGCGATGGTCGCGTTAAGACCGGTGTGGAGCGTTCAGCCACGGCCGTACGAGTCAGCCTGAAAGGCGACCCAGGCGGATGGGTTTCGTGGTGCCGGCACCAGGAGTCGAACCCGGGACCTACTGATTACAAATCGCGGCGCGCAACGTTTGCCATCATTTGAAATCAGACGGCCTGGAGCGCTTACAAGCAAGCAAAACCGCGACTTAATGAGGCTTCAGGGCCAAGAACGGCGCGTCTGAACACGACACCTTGTGGTGCCAAACCGTGTCTACGCCGTGGCCCGTTACCCGGAGCCAGCACATGAAGTCGAAGATCACTCAGTCCCTCGTCGAGAGGGCGCCACTGCCCAAACAGGGCAAGTCAGAACTGTACGCCGACACCGAGATGAGGGGGTTCTACCTCATCGTCACCCAGACGAAGCGCAGCTTCTACGTTCAGTCGCTCGTCAACGGCCGGCAAGTAAGGACAAAGCTGGGTGACCACCCGGCGATGGACGCCAAACAGGCCCGCGACACCGCGCGACAGACGCTGGTCGGCATGCGCGGCGGCACCAACCCGAACGAGGAACGCCGCAAGGCACGTGCGCGAGGCATCACTCTGCGGGAAGCGCTTGACCTGCACCTCGCGGCCAAGTCGCTATCGCCGAGGACGATGGAGGGCTATCGCTACAACTGTGACCAGTACCTTGACGACTGGCTGGACAAGCCGCTGGCCGAGGTTGGTGCGGATCGTACGGCCGTGCGCGAGCGTCATCGCCGGATCACCGCCAAGCACGGCGCAACTTCGGCGGACAGCGCCTTCCGCGTCTTCCGCGCTGTCTACAACCGCGGCCTGCGAGAGCACCCTGATTTGCCACCGAACCCCTGCGGCAATGTCGACTATCACGGCTTGAAGAGGCGTAAGGTCGAAGCTGGCCCCGACAGGTTGAAGGTATGGGGTGGGGCCGTGCTAGCCCTCCACCCTGTTCGGCGCGACCTGCACCTGTTCATGCTGCTCACAGGCATGCGACGGACTTCGGCTTGCGAGGTACGAACATTCGACCTGGAACTCGGTTCGGGGCGCCTACATGTGCCGAAGCCCAAAGGCGGTTCGACTCGTGCGTTCGACTTGCCACTGTCTGGCCCACTCGCCGACCTGCTCGGCCATCGTCTCGCCGAGAACCCGCGACTGCACCGAAAGAGCTCTTGGCTGTTTCCCGCCGAGAGCACCAGCGGCCACGTCGCCGAAATCGCTCAGGAAGAACTCGGAGGCCTGACGGGGCATGCCCTGCGACACACCTTCGCCACGCTGGCGGTGCAATCAGGTGTGCCGCTGCTCGAATTGAAGTACCTGCTAAATCATGCGGCGACAAACGTCACGATGGGCTACATCCATGTGGGCGTGGAACATCTCGCGAAGCATCAGGCGACGGCGTCGCGCTACATCCTCGAACAGCTCGGGCTCGAATGGACCGAAGGTCAGTGGCCGCCGCAGATCGCGAGCACACCTGCGGGCGCGCTGTAAATCAACATTCGCTGGAACTGTCGGGAAGGCGACAGTTCCAGCAAACAATTACATACGGGGGCGAAAAGCGTGTTTAGCATCTCCTACCAGCTCTGGTCAGCCGATCAGCGTCAACTAGCTGGGAGAGTGAACATGAACAATAAGAAGAACGTCGCCAACGCCGTCGAGGCTGTGCGGAATCACATCATCTTGGTCGGCAAGGAGCTGGAACTTGCGTCCGGCATCCGCGCACTTGCTGCAGAGAGGATCATGCGCAGACAGGGAATCAGCGATTCTTACCAGCTGTACGACGCCTGCGAAGATCTGATCGGCACTGCCAACCTCTGTGAATCTTATAGCGGCCCGCTAAATGTCCATCAGGGCGCCTTGGTGCTCGGCCAGGGCCATCCGTTTCCGTCGTTGGAGGCATACATCGCGCTCCGTGAACTGTACGGCGACACATGGGTGGCAACCGCCATCAGGCTGTACTTGGAGTACTTCGGCACGAAGGTGAAGTTGGGGAGTACCGACATCCCCCAGGTCGTCCAGAAGCTGGTGATGCGCGCCCATATCTGCTTTGAGTACGACATGGTCTGGTGGAACCTCCCTACACGGACGCCCGATGGCTACGGCCGCTATGACCGGACCAAGCGCATTGAAGCCCTGAACAGGTATCTCGCGGAGACGACCTTCAATCGCGCTGCCTGATCCACTGTCAGCGCGCGATCGCGCACAAGGCGATGAAAAGAAAGGGCCACCGTGACGGGGCCCTTTTTCATTCACGGCAGAAGAACGCGGTCAGTCGTCGGACGGCGCGGTCTCGACCACTCGCACGGACTTGAGCCATTCCGCCGACTGTTCCTCGTCCATATAGGCTGGGTGAACCTTCGCCCGTGGCGGTACGTCGAGGCCGCGCTTGCGCATGTCGCACGCGTACCAACGGACGGATTTTGCCGTCGCAGCCGCACCCTCTATCTGCGCGTTCACCATCGCGGCGATAAGCGCGTGCGGGTAGCCCATGGGATCCATCAGGATCGTCCGGGCGAGCGCGCCGATGCCAACCTTTGCGCCGGCTTCTGCGCGCTCGGCTACGGCTTCGGTGTGTGTGACCTTGGGCTGCGCGAGCGTTTTGTTCGCCTTGGGCTTCTTGGCCTGCCCAGATGTCGTCTGGGCGAGCTTCCCGGCTGCTTTCAATGCCTCGATACGAGCGATCAGCTTGCCTTTGCTAGCGAACGTCTTCGGCCCCGCCGGCTTGTCGGCGGCACCGTTGTGCAGTGCCAGCAGGTCTTTCATGCTCATCTCTTTCAACTTCATGACGCACTCCTTGGGTTAGGTTCGAATGCATCGTGTCGCGTTGGGCTGGGAAAGGGAGCGGAGGCTGGCGCAATGGCACCCACTAACTATCTATCGGCTTTTGTCGTTGCGTAAGCGCATGAATAGGAAGGGGCCGCCCCGAAGGACGGCCCCTGTGGAACACGGCCGAGACATCGCCTGCAGGACGCGGCCCCGACCGTGGGTGCTACCCGGTCAGCCTAGGAAGGCCAAGTGAACCTTATCGAAGGGCAGCGCGTCGGCCCGGCGCTTGGTCGCGCGGTCCACATACAGGTCAAGGGCACGGCAGTACGGCGCGCCGACCAGCTCGGCGGCGTCGTCGAAGGGTTCGGAGCCGAAGGAAACGCCGACGCGGTCCGCGTGGTCGGTCAATGCTGCTAGGACGTCTGTTCCAGCGCGTGCAGCCAGGGTGATGCCTGCGAGCGCCAAGGCGACGGCGTGGCGTGCCGGGTACGTGGAGAGGCTAGTCAACATGACCCATCTCCCCGAGCACGCCCGCGTCGATCTCACGCTCGCGGAGCGCGAGGGCGACGGTGTTCAGAGGATTTGACTTGCCCTGGTTCCAGGCGCGCACGGCGAGCACGATGCCCTGGAGCCGCGCGTCGCCGATCTTGAGGTACTCGCGGACCTTGGCGTAGTCGTCGAGCTGCATCGCGGACGCCAGAACCTGAGGGCTGACCGGGCGATCCTTGGTCGGCATGGCATCGAGGCAGGACAGCACGGCGGCGGCCAGCGTTTCGTTCTTTGTGCCGACGGCGACCTGGGCCATGTGCCCGAGTTCGGCGGGTCCGGCGTTGACGAGCTGCTGCAGGTAGGCGGTGCGCCGCGCATCGCCGAGTGCGGCGCGGGATAGCACCTTGACTGGGCTTTCGTAGTAGGGGCGCTGCGCGACGAGCTGGGCGTGCGAAGGACCGGCGTCCTTGAGCATGCGTTCGAGTTCGGCCCTGGAGTTGTCCTTGATGAGGCGGACGGCGGCCAGGGTTTCGGTCTGCGCGATGCGTGCCCTGTCAGCGGGGTCGATGCCAGCAGATTTCCACCGGTTGGCGATCTCGGCCTTCTTGGTGGCGACGTCCTTGTTCAGGCGCTCGATGGCCTTGAGGACGCGGGTGTGAAGCGCGTCCAGGGAGGACGCGAGCTCGCCGATCTTGGGCGGGCTGAGCAGCGGGGTGTCGGTCAGTTCGATTTTCATGCGTGATGGCTCCGTGGGATTCAGGTCCTCCGGTCGCCATCAAGCGCTTCCCCAGCCGCGGGGTGGTCACGCGCGCCAATGCGCTGACCGGATGCCTGCACTGTGTCGCGCCGGGCGCACCGAGCACGCCATCGTTTGCCGTGACTGTCCCCGCCGTGTTCCACCCCCGACGATCTCCGCTAGAACGGCATGCGGTTCATGGACATGCGCGCGGGCTGCCCGCCGATGCGGTGTCAGATGCCCATCTGTCTCAAGATTTGCGACTCCAAAGTGCTTTCATTTACGCGCACCGATCCAATGCACACGAGGGAAACCCATGGCGAACAACCTGATTGTTTCTTATGACTTGTACAACCCAGGACAGGACTATTCGAAGGTCATCGAGGCAATCAAAGGCCTAGGTTCCTGGGCAAAGATCCACAAGTCGGTCTGGTACGTGAACTCAAACTATTCGGCTAGCCAAGCCGTCGACAAGGTTTGGGCCGCGATGGATAGCAACGACTCCTTGTTCGTGGTCGATGCCACTAGTAACAACGCTGCTTGGCAGAACCTAAGCGCCGAAGTCTCGAACTACATCAGAGACCAATGGCCCAAGTGAAGCCAGCATTGTCTAGGAACCATCGCTAGCCAGTCTCCCGTTACCGCCGACATGCGTTCGCCTGTCCTCATACTCGCGGCTGGCACGCTCCCAGGTCGCGGCGTCCAGGCGGGGCACCGGGCCGATGCAGGTCATGTCGCTTGCTCGGGCCAGGGCATCGCGCCCACCCAGGCTCCGAATCGCGTCTGGCGCGGTCTGCTCCCAGGCATCCAGGGTGTTCTCGATCGCTGCGGCGCGACCCAGGGCTTCGGCCGCGCTCATGCCCTCACTCTTCGCCATCGTCTGCATCCTCCTTCTTGTTGGCCGCGTACTTCGTCAGCAGCGCCGTGAGTTGCGCCCGCTCCTCGCTCGGCATCCGCAGCAGCGCGTCGGCGTCCAGGCCGACCGAGTCCACCTTGACCTTGAGTCTGTCGGCCATCTGGTCGCCGTAGCGGAACTTGAGCAGCACCTCCAGGAGGCGGTCGCTGTGCTTCCTGACGGTGAGCGGTCGCTCCTCGCCGGTGATGGGGTCAGACACGGTCGAGAGACGGCCGCCGTGGATCACCGGCTCGTCCACGCCGAGTGCGGCGCGTCGGTAGGCCTCGTCCAGGAGCGCGTCGAGCGCCACCTCGATGGACTTGTCCCACCGCGAGCGAAACTCCACGTCGTTGGCCTTGTGATAGAACGCCGTCTGCCGTGAGATGCCAACCGCGGCCGCCGCCTGCTTGGGCGAGCAGGTGTCCTCCAGGACCTGGAAGAACAGCTCGCGCCGCTCCGGGGTGAAGGTGTTCGGGATGGACTGCACGCCGCCGTCTCCTGGAAAAATGGCTTACGGCGTGATCGTGTCGTGCTTACGCGCGCAGGCACGCCATCGTTGATCCAGACGGATCAATCACTTGGGTGGCCTAGACCTTCTGATGAGTGATCAGCGGGCATCGTCGGTCGGGGCGGCGGCTCGCGCGTGAGGGACACGGCACGCAAGGTTGGGCGTCGATTTAACCGCGTTCCCCGCATCGGTCGCCGCGCCCGCCAAGGTCGGCCAGGGTTGATTGAACCCGCCTCGACTATTCTGGGTATCGAACGCTTTTGACAAGGGAAAATCGAAAGTCGTGCGCAAAGCTGTTCGTTGTTTTTCTTTATATTTCATAGCTTTATTTATCTATGAACAACTTGAACAGTATGAACAGCTTATTTTCTGCCGACGACAAAACAGTCTCACCTTCCCGCTTCCCTAGATTGTCGGCAGGGTCTGGGCAGCACCGAAAAACCTAAAACGATTTCGGAGCCGAAAAACTCGTGCACGCCGTTCGCCGATGCCTAAGCGCATGATCCGAAAAGCGAAACGAGCAAAAAGAAGCCGTTCGCCAAGCTGCTCGGCGAACGGCATCGAAGTCGTTCTCCTCAGTCCCAGAGTTGCGACGTGTCGGCGTTGACGATTTCGGCAAACCTGGCGCGAGAATGGTCAAGCGCGGGAACCACGAACACCCGCCTGTCCTTGCGGGCACCACTCCTGATCTGCCGCTGAGTCACGCCCACCTTCTTGAGCAGCACCTTCACCAAGCCGGCTAGCGGCCTTGGATGCCTTGTGCGGTTGCGGGCAAAAGCGAGGTAGCTGTCGTGCAGGTCGTCCTTGTCGAGCTCAACCTCGCCGGCCTGCCAGTCCCGATCCTCGTCGAAGCCCGGGAGCTCGCCCGCGTAGAGCAGCGAATGCCACCACAGGAACTCCGGGTCCATGCCCCGGAGCTTCTGGTCGGCGAGCGCACTATTCTGCGGGATGTCGTTGCGCGGATGCCAGCCAGCCACGTCGCGCGCCAGCATGTCGTGCAGGAAGGCGGCGCGACCTCCCCCGTCGAGCTGACGGTTCAGCGCGCGAAAGAAGGCGTGATCGTCCTTGCGAGATTCGTTCACCTCGAACACTGCGAAGCGCCGCTCACCGTCCAAGCCCGCAGGCACCACCCAATCCGAATTGGAGGCCATGACGATGTGGATCAGGTTCTTTCCCATCACGGCGTCGCGGCCCTTACCCTCATAGGCAACTGTCGGCTCGGTCACGAGCGCCTTCAGCTTTGCCTCGCCTGCCTTGTCACCAGCCCAGAACGCCTCGTCGGCGAACAAGCAGATGCAGTTCTGCAGGTGCGAGTTAAAGCGGCCAGTGATGTGCTCCGGCGAGCTGATATGCAGACCGTGCGCGCCGGCAATGTGCTGAAGCACACGACCGAGCGTGCCCTTGCCCGTGCCCTTCGCGCCCTTGAACGCAATGGCCACCTCCGCGGGTTCGGACGGCCGCTGAAACATGGCTGCGATCCAGTTCATCACGTAACGGTAGCCCTGTGGATCACCGTCGGTCAGTACCTCGCGGATGAGCTGGTCCAACAGCGACCAGTCGCCTGACGTCGGATCGACGGCCCAGCCACGCCACAGATTGAGCCAGCCGTCATGGTCACCAGACGGATCGAAGAGGACGCCCTTGTACTGGCGGCGCTTCGGGTGCTTCAGCCAAAACTGTGCCCGCGTCGTCGGCCTGTCGGTGCCGCCCTGCTCGACGAAGCTGTTGCAGTAGAGGTTCTGGAAGTCCTCCTTGGTGGATCGCTGGTAGAAGTGCCGGCCGAGCACCGGGTCATATTCCTCGGTGAACACCCTGAACCTTCCGTTCTCCATAACGACACAGTGCTGAGTGTTCATCTCCTCCAATGTTGCATCCTTGCCCTCAAGTTTCGGCGGCTCGCGCAGTGATGCGTCGTCCACGCCGCGGCCGGGACCGTCGGCTTCCTCCCAGGCATCGAAGTCGTCCTTCGGTTCGGTGCGCGCGACGTGGCCGCCTGCGGCCTGCACGACCTTGTGCAGGTACTTGACGGTGATGGGCCTGCCGCCGCGCGAGGCGGCAGCGTGCAGCGAGTCCCACCGGCGGCCGATGATCCAAGCATGATCGGTATAGGCCGGATCTTGCGTGGACCAGTCGATGAACTCCTGCCGACCCTCGCCGTTGGTGGCGTGGTGGCACGCCATCATCAGGTTGAGCCAGTCGTCGTGATCCTGGAAGTTTTCGGCGTCGAGCTGTTCAAGCGTGGTCGCAAGCATTTCAGGTGTCAGCTCGCCCAAGCCTGCCGCCTCACCATGAGCCCGTGTCTGACGACGAATCAGGTTGAGCAGTGCATCGGGCACCTGCGGCGCTTCGTCGGGGTAAGGCGCCAGATCGTCCCATTCATAGCGGCGCCCGTTCGGGTGGATTGAGCCGGGTGCAACGACCTGCCGACCGTGACTCTTGAACTCCAACCCGCGGTAATCCTCCAAACTGTCGAGCACCTGGACGTCGGCGTGCTTGCGGAACCAGTAGTGGTGACCGCCACCGCCCGTGAGCGTGTGTGGGCAAAGCGACAATTCGAGATCCACGTCGGCGGCAAGCTCGGCCAGGGAATCGCGGCCCTCGGGGAAGTTGCGCGGATCGACGTCGAGCACCAGCCAATCAGGCGGCAAGCGCACACCCACATTCAACCCTTCACGCTGCGCTAGGGCGATCACCTCCCGGCTGTCGTAGTCGCGTGACTGCCACGCGCCGTCCCGCGGTGACTTGCCACGAGCGCGACCCTTGGCGTCGATGGCGTCCGGTTCATGTAGCGGGATCGTCGTCAGGCCGGCGAGGATCAGCCGCTCGGCATCGATCGACGGCGTACGGTTGGGGTGACGGGCGGCATGATTTGCACCGTGAGCTTTTGCAGGCTCCATCTCTTCCTGTGACACCCTACGCCCGCCTGGTCCGCGGGCGTTTTCTTTTGTGGTCATCGGTCAGCCCTCCGCGTTGGCGGTGCGCGCGGCGAGCATCGCGGCGCCGACCCTGCGCATGCCGTCGCTCATCGGCTGGCCCCTCGCGTAGTCGCGCAGGTCGCCTATGCGGTAGCGGATCATCTTCGGACCTAGGCGGGTGTAGTTCGGTCCTCCACTGTTGCACCTGTACCAGGCCAAGGTGTTGTACCTGAGGCGCAGGAACGCGGCGGCCTCGTGGGCGGTCGCCAGCGCATCGTCGGGCAGCGCGTGCAGCTCCGTCAATTCGTCGGGGGTGAGCTTCTTGATCTCGTGGGGGTTCGGCATTTCGTCGGCTCCATCTCGCAGCAGTTCCCGCAGCGGCGATGTGCCGCCGGGGGACTTGGCCTGCTGTGCGTCGCAGAGATGGACCGCGCCTAGATCGTCAGGCTGGGCGGGCCTCGGCTGTTCTTGCCACCGAGAGCACTTCTGACCGTCGAATACGACGATCCTCGAGCCGATTGCGGGTCCGATTGATCCACATATTACAGCGCCGATCCGCGCGTCGAAACCAACACTTGCCGGCCCATCCCTGGCGAGTCCGTGTCGCGCGACTCGATCCGGGTTACTCGGTATCAGGCTGTGCTGTCCAAAGCTCGACACGGGCCATCTGATAGGCCGCGGATTGTTCGGCGCGTCGACTCGTTTCGGTCTTAACTCTTGCGACATGACCCAGGCATGCTTTTGACACAACCCCGCATGTGCCTGAATATCCATTCAGGATCTTCAACACAAGGGGGAATGGACTATGCCAAGCAACACCACGACCAAAACGCTTTACTACCTTCGCGCGCGCCGGGACGGCGAACCGTTCGACCTCCAATCAATCGTGGCTAGAGCGCGAAGAAAGAAGAACAACTGCGGCGCCACCGAAATTACACTCGGGGGTGGAGATGTGGTGCGGATACAGCACTACAGCGGCGCAGGCGCGCGCGTTCGGCTGCATCTTTCGCGATATATTCCTGGCGTACAGGCGTCAACGCTTCAACCTAAAGCAACGACGGCTGAAGATGACGAGGGAGCACAAGCACCGCCTACAGGAAAGGAGTTCAAGGACGGAGATTGCTTCCTGCTTATCAAGGATCACCATGTGTTCTACTGCGGCCACGGAATCAGCAAAAGCAAGGCCTCTTTGTATCTTGCTCAGCTTTTCAGGGAAGCAGACCTTTACGACGAATCCAGTGCTTTTGAGCTGGTTCCGGCTAGCAATCTCAACAAGCTCCAATTGATCCAAGACCACGGCGTTCGGTCGATCCAGCTTGCTGTTAGCGCCTACAAGATGAGCGTGCCCAAGGCGCAGCGAACCGGCTGGGTCAGAAAGTCGTTTGGGACCTTAGGCGATGAGCTCGGCGCGCTCATAAGCAAGGACCAGTCTCTGACCAAACAGAAAGCACTGGAAGACCTCATCGTGAACGTGGAGGTAAAGCTTGAGGGAAATACCCGTGCCATTCAGACCTCTCAAGACTTCATCGAAGAACTCGCTGGGACAGTTCTTGATGACAACGACTCGCCGGTAAGTGAGTTCACGATCATCACCCAGAAAAACGAGCAAATCACCTCCGGGGAAATTCGCCTGCAGACCAGCGTCAAAGTGGAAACGAAAGACAACTCCGTTAGCCACAACAGTGCTTGGGGTGAAATGGGAGCCTACTTCGAAGAGATCGCGCAGGGGAACCTGCTGGAGCAATGACGTGCAGCGACTGGATGTTGACTGGAGACGGATCGGCCTGTTTGCCGCGATCGCCGCCGTTTCGGCGGCGGTCGGTTGGTATGGGCAGCCATTCGTCCATGGCAACGACGAGGCTCGCGGCATCATCGTCAACGTGTTCTCTATCCTCGCGGGCTTCCTTATCACCGTAATGACGCTTCTAGGCGAACCCGGCTTGTACAGGGGACGCACATGGCGCTCGGATGCTGTCAAACGCAGCAATGTCTATCAGCGGCTTGTTCGCCACAAATGGCTGTTCATTTCTTACCTCATTGTGCTGGCGCTCGTATTTGTAGCGACTATCGTGGCGAAGCGCGATCCTGATTGCCGCGAGGTGAAGTGTTTGGAAGGCTTGTATCTGGGGTTTGCCACATTCGCCTTCATCTACTCGCTGATGCTTCCTAGTCGGCTTCTCGATCTTCAACTCGCGCGCTTCGACGAGTTAGTCGAGTCAAGACGCAAAGGTGGGAAATCCGAGTAGCCGTCTAATTAGTTCTGCGTGCAGGCACTGCGCCATGCGGCGGCGATGTTGTCTTGGCCTTCGAGGATCACGCTCTTTCCCGCTGAGACGAACCGTTTGAAGCCGGTATATCCGCCCATCTTGTTCTTGGCATTCACTTGGCCGCAGGCAACCACGCCGAACTCCTCGGTGTAGTTCACGTGGACGTCCTTGAACCGCGCGGAATCTGGATCACTAAGCGAGGTTTTGACAGCGCGTTTGGCCGCGACGATGGCCTCTGCACCGAACCACTTCTCCTGCTGCGCTTTTTTCTCGGCCGCCGATTGCGGCCTGTCCGGCTTCGGCGTCGCAACCTCAGAACTCTGGATCGGTTTGGAGGACTCAACAGGAGCTTGGGCCACCGGTGCAGGGGAATCGCTGCGCGGTACCAGTTTCGACCCGATCCAAGCCAACGCCACGAAAACCATCAAAAGAATCGCTATGCGCTTCATGCACTCCCCCACCACGGTCAGTAGATAGTCCATTTTGGACTAATCCAATATGGACTCTAGCGTGCGGTGACCTTCAAGTCACTGCGCAATGGCCCACTCGACTCACAACACCGACTACCAGCTGCTGCTAACCGTCCTTAAGGCGGCACGCAAGCGCGCAGGTATGTCGCAGGTCGAACTGGCGGAGCGCCTGGGCAACACTCAGACCTTCGTATCCAAGTGCGAACGCGGTGAGCGCCGGATCGACGCCGTGGAGCTAGTCGAGTTCTCGGAAGCGCTTGGAGTGCCGCCGCTGGAGCTGTTCGGCGAGTACCTGAAACGACGTGGGCGCACATCATCGACGAAGACCCGCAAAAGGAATTCGTGAAGCAGCGTGCTCAAACCGTGTTTGAGACGACCCCACAGACGACAAAGGCCGCCCCAAAGGACGGCCTAAGTCGTTGCTTTTCTTGGTGCCGGCACCAGGAGTCGAACCCGGGACCTACTGATTACAAATCAGTTGCTCTACCAACTGAGCTATGCCGGCGAAGGTGGGGGATTCTAGCAGGCTGCGTCCTGACGCGCGTTCAGAAGCAGCCGGTGCTGTGCGAGTCGATGCCGCCGGTGCGGACGCGGCTGCGCCAGTCGAAGTTGCCGCCGTCGGCGACCACCAGGTCCAGCCAGTATTCGGGCACGCTCTCGCTGCGCTCGCTCATGCGGGCGGGAAAGCCGGCCGCGGTGACTTCGTCGCGGCGCTTGCGTGCATTCGCCGGATCCTTGAACAGGCCCAGCGAGATCGTGTTGGGCTGGTCGCCGGAGCTGACCACGAAGTAGTCGTCGATGTTGCGCGCCGCAAGCTGCCGCGCCACCGCCAGCGCCTGGGCGCGGCTGCCGGCCGCCGGCAGATAGACCCACCAGCCGCTGGCCTGGCTGGCCTGTTCC
>LNAP01001815.1_pt1 | contig 22148 bp, 21 predicted proteins | sample 602601 | NCBI WGS metagenome assembly LNAP01 (sample SAMN02440304, study PRJNA202911) | soil metagenome | biome: Subtropical and temperate rainforests or woodlands; isolation source: soil samples (1 kg each in a 20% v/v slurry with milli Q water) were... ...
TCAATGTGTCGAAAAAAATGCTCGGCGTATGTAGGGGGGGGCGGAGAAAGACACGAAAAATGCACTTGAAGTTTTTGGGAGTTGAGACTAGCGTCGTAATGTAGCTGGTCGACTGATGAGGCTAAGGTGATGATCGGAAATACGACAAACACGAGCGGCGCTGTACTCACAAAGGATGACTTAAACACGATCATGGCTAATGCTCTCAGTAGGGGAGACACCATGGAATTAGCCCTTCTCGAAGTATCCTTGATAGGGATAAGGATGCAGGAACTGCTGGGAGCTCGATTTCAAGATTTCCGCGAATCGAGCGACTTAGGTGTAGTGATCCGAAATCAAAAATGCAGGGATGAAAAAAAGTGCTTATTCTGAAGTTCCCACCCTCAAATTTTTTGAGGAAGTGGGTTCGCACGAGTGGGGTCAGGAACAGCGAATGGTTATTTCCTGATCCGAAGGATAAAACAAGCCGCTCTCTGTACACGCGGTTAACAAATCGCTGCTGGCTGGTTTCGTGGTATTGACTGTGGATGCGGAAATACACTTTTTACAGTATCCAGCGCATGCTGGCCAAGAAATCACTCAAAGATGGTTAGTTAACTCTAGAGACGCTTTCGATTCGAATGGCCGAGCGATGTAATTCATGTGGAGGTATTACATGACGAGTAAAAAGCCTCGAGTGTTTGAAGCGACTCCCAATGAGAAAAAACTGGATTCGTCCAGTATTTATGAATATCCAGGGGATGACGCATTTAATAAATTTGCCCTTGAGTTCGTGCGCGCGAATAATCATAAGTCTGCCACCATCAAAGAAACTCAGCGTAGGTTGCGGATGTTTTTTGAGTTTGTCAAAATTTATCAAAAGCGTGAATGATGCTTGGCACAAAATGAGCAGTTAATGCATGCTGTCCGCGATAGCACATATAAGAATAAATAAATGCAAAATAAGAAATCAGAAGGCACAGTTTGTTGGCTTTTAGTGCGAACGATCATTGAAGGCAAATTAAGGCGCTTGGCTATTTATTGTTAAAGCACTCGGTGGCCAATATTAAGCTCGCCTAGTCGGCATGAAACAAGGGCCATACCTTTTTAGGCAATTGCTCAGTTATATTTTTTTTTTGCAGGTCTACTGTGAGGCTTTACAGAGGACATTTATGTGCTGAATCACCAACTGGCGCCACCAAATAATATTGTGTTTATATGGCCGGATCGCGACTGTCGTAGTGGTTTCAGAACCACGAAAGTTCAGTATCCAGGAGAATTGGAAGCTAGTTGGCTTAACGCATTTATTGAGGCCTTCAAACGGGTGGCTGGGAAGGGGGCTGACTTAAATATCCCTCCTTATCGCACAGCTATGAATAGTATTTTTAAGTTCATAGCGGATTCTGGAGTAGAATATTTTCCACCAGTTAATTGGGAGAGCCATCTGCACGGGCACTTTGAATCCTGCTTATCGACCACGCAAAATCCGAAATCGCGCATAGAAATATGGACACGTTCAAGACAGATCTACTTGGAGTTGGTTAGACAAGGATGGATACCGAAATCCACCCACATACCAAGTAATAAAATTAAAGGGGGTTGCCTTGATGAACCATCTGCCCCACTTGGCACAAACATAGCGCGCTTGGAGGTTCCTCGCCATCTTGACTTGATGCTACCAAAGCACATGTTAGTAGCCAAGGGATTAGAGCTAGAAGATGATGTGTATCTTTTGAATGTAAAAGATAAGTTTCAGAGAGCAACGGACGCTGTAATGGAGGGCTGTATTGAATACTGGGTGGAGATGAAAAAGTGTCATGAAATTGGAGTAAGGTTACGAGAGTCCATACCCGAAACGGAAATAATTCGCGTATTAAATTCGGGAGATTTTTTCAAGAATGGAGTTCATTTGGCTCACCCTGATGCTCCAGATGGCTTGGCTTGGACATTAGCCATTGTTAATCGATACCTTACTGTGGGTTCAGGATTTAGTGCAATAAATTACTTAGAGCTAGCGCAAGTTCCATTTCTCCATGAAATTATGAGCGAACCAAACCTTAGCACTCGGTTATCTAAGCGTCTAAGAGAAGTGGCGGGCCAGGTACCCCCCGGTACATCATCCACTGAGTGTCTCACAAGGTTACTTGGATTATTGTCTATGAGGGATTGCGCTGTGGCCTGCTCAATGCTCATTATTGAAAACCCTTCATTTACAAGCATGTCTTTATCAAATGCAGATCTATATACCCAGGCAGGTTGTTACTATTTACGAGCCAGAGATGTTAACAACACCCTAGTTTATAGTGTATCAAAGCCGAGAGCCTTAAAAAGAAAGCTTTCTGCGCTCTCACCGCTTAGTACGCAAATTATAGGAGACGTCATACAGCTTACGGCGATTATTCGAGCCAAACTCAAAGCTGAAGGGAAAAAAAACTGGCGCAAACTATTTCTATTTGCATCCAGGCTACGACTTGGATCCTCCCGTGACATTCGCAATGCGATGTACGGTGCAAAACAAAAACGTAGTTCTACTGTTTATATTGCTATAAGAGATCATCTCGGTCGCGTAAATATTGAAAATAATGCTTTTACGCTTAGCGCATTGAGATCGGCTCAAGCGATAATATGTTTTTTAGAGCACGGTAGTTTAAGGAAAGTGGCAGATTTGCTTGGAAATACCGTGCGTACTGTAAAAAAACACTACATTCCCTCATGGCTAATTGTACATTGGGCTAGTCGTGTTATCCGCTTGATGCAGCAGAAACTAATAATCATCGCTACCGAGGGGTTTCCATGGCAATTGGAAGCTACGGATTTTGAAACTGAGCAGCAATTGCGCATTTTCATCACAAAGATGATATTTTCGATAAAGCAAGGCGATGCATTCAGCCAGTTGATACAAACTAAGTTGGCAAAATATAATCACTCGGCCAATGACCGTATTCCTCCGTATTTCGACGCGGATCTTGCGATTGAGTTAGATGTTGAGAGCATTGCAGCTATACACGCGTATGCCTTTGTGTTTGGTGATTCTATCAAGCAGCCCTTTGGCGACGTACCGGCAGGGGATAATGGTGTTGCAATACCAGCTAGCTCTATATGCTATTTGTCTAAATTGATACATGGTTCTTTCAATATTATCGGGCGCGATTTGTCAGGTGCGGAATCGGCAGTTCTGGATAAAATTTCGGGAGATAGTGTGGCGCTGTTCCAGAAAGTTCACTCAGAAGCCTTACAAAAAATAAATTCTTATGTAGAGTTTTTTAACAATTGTAAACAAACATTTGCAATAGTCAGGGGGACATCATAATGCCCAATGCCACGAAATCTTTTGACTCTCAAGATCGTGTAAATATGCTCTTGAAGCAAGCCCAGGACAGGCGCGCCTCTGAAAATCGAACGACCTATGAAGCAAATTGGCTTATTGCTGGAACGATTGGTAGCGCCATTTGGAGAACTACTTCGCCAGGGTCTAATGAAATTACAACCATCCATTTCGATCGGGTGCTCAGTGATGGATCTCTCCTCACCGAAGATTCTAACTCTCTAATTCTCAGAGCAATCCAAGTTTGGGCATTTAATCTGCGAATGGGCACGGTGGTTGATTCCCAGTTTGCACCTCGGAGGTGGCAGAAATTTATTGATTACTCTATAAAATTATCAAGCTGGGTGGTAAGTCATAGAGAGTTGTTCTTGCCAGAAACTCACGCTTTTGGTTTGGTAACTCTGGATGCCATCGTAACACTTATAAACGATTTAAGTGAGGGAGGGTGGACTCAAGCCCTTTGCATAAGAGAGCGAGTCATTGAATTTTTCCATGGGGTTACAGAGTACGCAACGCCTGTAGGAGATCTAATAGATAATCCATATTGTTTACCCCAAGATTTCATAGATGCAGTGATCTTGTGGCTCGAAGATAATAATGGTTATAGCTATACAAAATCAAAGGTTTGCATTGCTGGCGCCGCAGTGTCGAGAGTATTTCTAGAAAAAGAGTTTGGTATTAGCAAAACTGGTATGCCTTTCGGCCTAAGGATCTTTATTCGGCAATTCGAGCCTAAGCTTAATGGGTCACTATTGATTCCCGCAAAAACTGGAAGGCGCCTCGCTAGTCAAAATACAATAGATATTTCAGAGGCTGGTTCTGATGGCATTAAGGAAAGCTACTTATTGGATCATATGACTTTTTTATCATACTTTTTTAAAGAGCACCCCCAAACGCTTGTTTCCATACCTTTTCTAGAAATAAATAAAAAAAGAATAATGTCCGATCTACGTTCATCAGTAGAGCGTGGGGGGCACACAAAGCTTATTCCTTTAACGGTAGGTCTGCAGGCTATAAATCAGGCCGTAAAATGGGTGATTGTATATGGTAAAACCATTGTAGATGCTGCTATCTATTACGCTGAGGAATTCGAAAAAATCAACATCTCTACTGCAATGAAAGGGCAGTCGCAAAAGAAGAAGAGACTTTTTAAAGCGACAAGCTCCCGATGGAGTTATATTGATCCTTATAGTAATGAGCCTCGTCTACTTTGTGATGAGCTAAAAATTAATATCCCAGTAGCAAGGGATGACTCTGTTTTAGGAGAGGGGGAAGCTGATCTGCACTCTGTAGTAAAAGCATTCGTAGGTGCCTGTGCTGTTCTCATCGCAATTCTGAAACCGATACGAAACAAAGAGCTTTGCAATTTGAAGCGCGATAGTTTGATTGTAAATCAATTATTTGGCGGGTGCTATTTAGAACATTTGCAAGGCAAAACAGGTGTGATGGGTATTAATTTTCAAGTTGCGCGTGATATCCCAAGTATTGCTGCGAGAGGAGTGCAGCTACTTCAGGTGCTTGGATCCCGTCTATCTGCAATCTACGGGGACAATTCTGATCGCGCGATGGATCTGTTTTATTTTCCTGGGCAGGGTTTCAAAAAGCCTGGTGAGAAAACAAATCTTATTCCGATTAATCGCTGTATCGACAAGTTTTGCGATCTGATAAATGTCCCTGTTGATAAGGCCGGTCGCAGATGGTATTTGCGTGTCCATGAAATGAGGAAGTTTTTTCTGTTGATCACTAATCGACATGAAGGCCCACTGGTAGATGAAGCTTTACGGCATGCTGCTGGGCACTCTGAACGAGCTTACCTTGACGCTTATACAGCCCTCAATGAATACGATGACGAGTGCTTACGTTTTGAGTCGGAATGTGTTGAAGAAAAGCTAATAGCGTTGGAAGCTGGGAAGCTAGATAAGAGTAAGCACGAAGGTTTAATTGGTCTTTATGAGTTATGTTGCCAGCACTTCAAAGTGCAAAGTCTGTCTTCGATTAGCGCTTCCGGTGCCGTCAACCTTTTGGTCGATTTACGTTGCAACAAAACTTACGAAGTTAGCACCTTTACGATCACTTCTGTCGCATACAATTCGGAGGTTTTGGAAGTAGACTTCGCGATTCGAATAGGGGAGAAAGGGGATGAGAGCTTCCACGCTTGATAATTACCGTGAAAGGGTAATTTGGCTGCGAAAAGTTAAAGCCGGTGACGTGGAAATTAATCCCGGTGAGTACAAGTATTTTGACTCTCTCAAAGAGTTCTGCAAAATGAAAGGTGGCTCATTTACTATCATTGCGTATAACTCTTTGAAAAGTGCTGCAAATTTGGTCAATTCTAACGGTGAAAGTAGTCTTTTCGCTTGGGAAGAGTTTAAGCTATTGTTTCATCAAGCTAAAGATACGGTTGATATGTCGATGGCTGCAGTGCCTCCATTACTACCAAATCTCGAAGTTTTGGCAGAGCAAGCATTGTTAGATGCCCATATTTGCTCAATGGCATTTTTAGAGTTGTTGGGGTTTTTATCTAGTATATCTGAAATGCTTGATAGCAATCCCAGACTTGCTGCGGATAAGGTTCGTATACAAATCGAGGTCAGCAAGGCCAAATTCAAATCTATTATTTCGCATGCCAGTAACTTTAACGGCGCTAAACCGGCTCTTACACTTATAAAAAATGGAGATCCGTAATATGGGTATCCAGTTATATTCACATCTAAAACACATTAAAGTTCCGGGTAGTGCCTGGCTATCTTCTCGACACGACTACATTTATCGAGACAAATTTCTCGATAACTTGCCGCTATTTCGATGGCCCAATGGTCGGCCTTGCCATCTTGCCAATCAGTGGATGATGCATATCAGCTCTGGCACCAAAGCACAAGACACTGCGCGTGTGTACGCATCTCTAATTACTCATTTAATCCGTTATTGCTTCGTGAACAAAATTGATATTTTCGATTTCACCGATGATCACTTTTATCGTTTTACGCAGTGTTTAAAAAACAATAAAAAGAGATATTCTGCGGTCAAAGGTGAGTTAATTGGTAGAAATCACATCCGCGCTGTGCAGATTCGTTGCCTCTATTTTTTAGTATGGGCATCAAAAAAGTTCGGGAATCTGTACGATAATTGCCTTATTGGTACCGAAGAACAAAGTCCAAGCATTGTCATAAAATGCAAAGTGAATAGATACACAGGTCGGCTTGATATTTTTCATCCAGATTTAGTCGAAAGTGAACCTTATAAAGATGATAAGTCCGTAATAACTGAGGCAGCGATTAGGGATATTCAAAATACAATTTATAGCATGAGCCTTAGTAAACAAAATTGTTTGAGGTTGAGCCCTGATCTGCAAGAACCTTGTGATGAATTCCAAACGATTTGCGAGTATTTATATGAGAGGCGTATGTTTACAGTTCGAATGATGAAGCTCACGGGCCTGCGACCAGAGGAATTGGTAGATATTCCTTTAGATCTGAATAATGACGTTCTCTCTACTTTAAATATATGTATTCCTACAAAAAAACAAGGTGTGCCTGCTCCAATTCGAAAGTTTCGTATAACACTTAGATCAGCGCTAGATTTCAATCGATATCTCCGAGCTAGGAGTAAGCATGTTCAGTTATTGATGTCCTGTGGCAAGTTAACATGCCAAAGTAATTCTATCTTGCTAACTGATGATGGGCGGCCATTGGCTAAGCAAAGCTTGACTAGGGAGTTCGCTAGAATATGTGAGAGAGCTGATTTTATCGATCTAAGAACGTGTTTGTCTATGTTTCGCCATAGGTTCATAACACGTGAAATACATACGCTTTTGTTGTTGCGATTCGAAAAAGATCCGTCACTGAAAATCACTTGGACTGAAGGGCTACGTGATGATGTATGTTTTCTTGTTATTCAAAAAACAGGGCATAAGCAAATTAGTTCTTTGTATGATTATTTTCATGATGAATATGATTTGTTGACGGGGCGATCTGATAGAGCTTCAGCGATGACTCAGCGAGATCGACTTGATGCTGCTCAAGAGACTCTAGTTGACATGAGGTTCAAAAATAATTTGGTGAGAGACAGTTCTGTTGAGCAAAGAATTCAAAATCTAGAATCAGAGGTTGAATTTCTTTATAAAAAAATTTATGGAGTTGATGAATGATCGGAACCGTTAGGAGTCAAGCTCGTTGGTTCGTCTCTGTTAGATACAAAATTAAATTTATATATAAATTATTTATACATTGTATTTGCCAGCTAAATGCTCTTAAGCAGTATTTTGTACTTATTCAATCTTGCTGTCATGACTCTTGTTCGACTTCCCGGAGTCCGGTCTTCGGACATCCGATGGATTGCGCCCTGAATATTTAGTTTGCGTGGCGTCTTAATCGTCAAGCGTATCTTGAAATTATAATTTGTTATAATTCAACTCAACTTCAAGAGCTTGAATCGGTAGCGGTTTGTCGATCTAAAGCGTGAAATTATTAAAATTTCATAACGCAAGTGGTAGTGCTGTTGTTGCGACCATTCATTCGTGATGAAACACTTGTATTTTTTATATCGAAGTGGGTTCATTTGAAAATAATTCTCGCCAAACTTAGTGTCAAATTCTAGTATCAAATCAGCTGCTATCTATCTGAAATTAAAGATATATTCCCTGTCTTTTAAAAGTGCTGTCTAGAAAATTGGCGACATGACTGACGGCCACGTCGATGGCGTCTGCGCCTTCGCCCGCCCCGGCGTGTTGCTGGTGGATGCCACCCACGACAAAGATTCGGTGTACGCCGAGGTTGCACGGGAAAACCGTCGCGCACTGGAGCTGGCCACCGATGCCCACGGGCGCACGTTCGAGCTGATCGAACTCTATGAAGCCACCGATGCCGTGGACACCGAAGCCGAAGTGTTCTGTGCCTCGTACACCAACTTCTACATCGCCAACCACGCGATCATCATGCCGGCCTATGGCATCGACGCCGACCATGCGGCGGCCGAAGTGTTGGCCCGGGCGTTCCCGGAGCGCGAGGTGGTGCCGGTGCGGATCAATCACTTGGCCCATGGCGGCGGCGGGGTGCATTGCATCACCCAGCAGCAGCCCGCCTGGCCTGTGCAGGAGTGATGCCATGACCCTGTTGACGATTGCTACCACCCAGATGCCGTGCACCTGGGACTTGCCGAACAATCTCGATCAGGCCGAGCGACTGATCCGTGAGGCGGCCGCGAAGGGCGCCCAGGTCATCCTGTTACAGGAGCTGTTCGCTACGCCGTATTTCTGCATTGAACAAAGCCATAAACATTTGGCGTTGGCCGAAGAGTATCGATACAGCGGCGTACTCAAACGCTTTGCTGCGCTGGCCAAGGAGTTGGGGGTGGTGTTGCCGCTGAGCTGGTTCGAGAAGGCTGGCAATGCCTACTTCAATTCCCTGAGCGTGGCCGACGCCGACGGGCGCTTGCTGGGGGTGTATCGCAAGACCCACATCCCCAACGCCATCGGCTACCAGGAGAAGGAGTATTTCAGCCCCGGCGACACCGGTTTCCGTGTCTGGGACACGGCGTTCGGACGCCTCGGCGTCGGGATCTGCTGGGATCAGTGGTTCCCCGAGACCGCCCGCTGCCTGGCGTTGATGGGCGCCGAAGTCTTGCTGTTTCCCACCGCCATCGGCTCTGAGCCGGGCTGCGAAACCCTGGATTCCCGTGACCACTGGCAGATGACCATGCGTGGCCATGCCGCTGCGAACATCCTGCCGGTGGTGGCGGCCAATCGCGTCGGTCGTGAGGTGGCGACCACCGATGCGGCCTTGCAAATGAGCTTCTACGGCTCGTCGTTTATCTGCAACCACAAGGGCAAGTTGCTCGCCGAGGCTGATCGCGACAGCAGCGGCGTGCTGGTCCACAGCCTGGACTTGCACGCCATGCGCGAAGAACGCCTGAGCTGGGGCATCTACCGCGACCGTCGCCCGGACATGTACGGGGCGTTGCTGAGTCAGGACGGTCGTCACCTTCATGCACGCTGGAACACTCAAGGAGTTTGATATGCGCATTCCCCGCAAGCTGTTGCTCGGCGCCTTGGGATGGGCAATCGCCTCGTCGCCGCTGCACGCCGAAGAGAAGACCCTGCGGCTCTACAACTGGGCCGATTACTTCGCCGAAGACACCCTCGCCAGATTCACTGCCGAAACCGGGATCAAGGTGATCTACGACGTCATGGACGGCAGCGAAACCCTGGAGGCCAAGATGCTCGCCGGCGGCAGTGGTTATGACCTGATCTTCCCCGGCGACACCGTCGCCGAACGCTTGATGCGCGCCGGCAGCCTGCTGCCGCTGGATCGCTCAAAACTCACCGCTGTGGACGACATCGAACCCGGTTTGCAGAAGCTGCGCAGGCAGTACGAAACGTCGAGCCAGGCCACCGTCCCCTACACCTGGGGCACCATCGGCCTGACCTACAATGACGAACAGGTCAAACAGCGTTCGCCCAACGCCCCGGTCAACAGCCTGGACATGCTGTTCAAACCGGAACTGGCGGCGAAATTTGCCGATTGCGGCATCTCGATGATCGACTCTCCGGACGAAGTGCTGGCGGTGGTGCTCAACTACCTCGGGCGTGAACCGCGCAGCGCCAAGCCTGAAGACCTGGCCGCAGCGAGTGAGTTGCTGATGAAGCTGCGACCGCACATTCGCAAGTTCCAGTCGCAACCCGTGACCGATCTGGTCAACGGCAACCTGTGCCTGTCCCTCGGTTACAGCGGTGACATGACCCAGGCACAACGCACCTCGGACAGCGCCGGCAAGCACACCCGATTCGAGTACCGCATTCCCCGCGAAGGCACGACCGTGTGGATGGACACCATGGCCATTCCGGTCGACGCCAAACACCCGGAGTACGCCTACGCGTTCATCAACTTCGTCATGCGCCCGCAGAACATGGCGGCCATCAGCAATTTCACCGGCTACCCGACATCCAACGCCAAGGCCCGCCCGGACGTCGATGCGACGATGCGCAACAACCCGGATATTTACCTCGATGAGGCCACCTATGCGCGGCTGATTCCGGGCAAGGACATTCCCCAATCCGACATGCGGGCGCGGATGCGCACCTGGACCAAATTCAAGACGGCGACAGCGAAATGAGTGCTTCAGACAAGGATCAACACATGCCGACACGTCGGGATTTCATCAAGCAGGTGTCGGTGATTGCCGGTCTCGGCGCCGCAGCTTCCCTCGGCTTCAGCTTTGCGCCCGTGCACGCAGCGACACAAGGTCGTTGGCGCATGCCGGACGAGGGCGACCTACACGAACGGGCCTTCATCGCGTTCGGCGCACAGAGCGCCATCTGGGAGGATTTCACGCCCGAAGTGCAAGCGACCATGGGCCTGATCGCCCGCACCATCGCCCGCTATGAGCCGGTCACCGTGTTCTGCCGCCAGGGCGAGCGGCGTCTGGCCGAACGACAGTGCGGCACGACCAATATCACCTACGTCACCACTGAGCTTGACGACATCTGGATGCGCGATATCAGCGCCAATTTTGTCATCGATGGCGAAGGCGGACTCGGCGCCGTTGATTTCAACTTCAACGGCTGGGGCAACAAACAGCAGCATGACGAGGATGCGCAAGTGGCCGCTTTGGTGGCCGAGACTACGCAGGCACGTTATCTGCGCAGCGAACTGGTGGGCGAGGGCGGCGGTATCGAAGTGGATGGCCACGGCACGGGGATCATGACCGAAAGCAGCTGGATCAACCGCAACCGCAACCCCGACTGGACCAAAGCCGAGGTCGAGCAGGAACTGAAAGACCGTTTGGGGTTGCGCAAAATAATCTGGTTGCCGGGCATCAAGGGCAAGGACATCACCGACGCTCACGTTGATTTCTACGCGCGGTTCGTCAAGCCGGGCGTGGTGGTCGCCAACCTCGACAACGACCCCGATTCATACGACCGGAACGTGACATTGGCGCACCTGGATATCCTCAAAAACGCCACCGATGCGGATGGCCGCAAGCTGCAGGTGCATACCTTGTCGCCACCGCTCAATCCGCGCAAAAGTCAGTTCACCCGCAACAACCCGGACTTTGCTGCCGGATACATCAACTACTTTCTGGTGAATGGCGCGGTCATTGCGCCCGAGTTTGGTGACAAAGCGGCGGATACGAAGGCCTTTGAACTGTTGTCGCAGCTGTATCCGGACCGGGAGGTGGTACAGCTCAATATCGACGCCGTCGCGGCGGGTGGCGGAGGGATTCACTGTGTGACCAGTCATCAGCCGGCGGTTTGAGCGCAATGGAAGCGAGTCCAGGTTGAACCGACTGGCTCGCATCGCTCATTCAATGGGCTTTGGTGAACGGCAGGGAGGCGTGGGGACCGTTGCGATTGAACAGGGTCATCGCCGAACCGCGACGGTATTCACTCGGGGTCTGGTCCATTTCGATACGGAAGTGCCGATTGAAGTTGGACAGGTTTTCATAGCCCACTTCAAAACAGATGCCCGCCACTGACATCTCGGTTTGCAACAGTAGCCGGCAGGCACGCTGAACCCTGAGCTTGCGCATCAGGTCGATGAAACCGTGGCCGGTGACTCGCTTGAAGAAGCGCGAAAAACCGGGCTCGCTCATGTTCAGGCGCTGGGCAATCACCGATAGGCGAATGTCGCCTGTGAGCTCGGTCAACAAGTAGTCAAAGGCCTTGTGGATGCGCTCGGAGCTTTGGGCATCCAGGGTTGGCGCGTAGTAAGCGCTGGCGAGCACATGGACGTCTTGGGAGGGCGCTTTCATCAGTGCATTGATCAGTTGCAGAAACAGAATCAGGCGTTCGAGCCCCTGAGCGGGGCCAATGTCTTCCAGCAGATGTGCGGCCTGCACAGCCGTTGCGCCGCAGAACTCCAGGCCCCGGCGTGCACGTTCAAACAGGTGCTGAAGCTCGCCCAGTTCGGGCATCGTTTCACGCAAGGCCAGAATCGCGGCACCGTCGAATTGCAGAACCACATCGCGTCCTGCCAGGAACTCGCCGGGTGCCAGATCGCCTATCCAGTCATGGGGCAGATCAGGGCCGATCAGCGCCACATGTCCGGCACCGAATGCGCCGATGTAATCGCCCGCAACCAGCTTGCCGCTGCCTTGGCGGATCAGGTGGATTTCGAATTCCGGGTGGTGATTCCAGCGAGCCAGGGAGTAGGGGTAGTCGTGTTCATACCAGCGAAAACAATGATCGGGCTCGGGAAGAATGACCTCCAGTTCGGCGGGGCGCTGTTCAAACAGCGCGGCTCGGCTATCAGGCATGGCAGGTCTCTTTCTTTGTTATTTGTTGTTCGTATGCAGGCAACATACGCCTTCCTGCCTGGCGCTTGCTAGCTCGGGGATTGCTTGGCACTGATACTTTTTTGATCGCCAGGCTGTGTCCCGGGGACGGTAAAAAAAGTATCGGGTTGCCGTCCTCTGTGCGTTTGTCCGGGGTTTTCCAAGCTGGTGTAATCAAGCCGTCCACCATGGCTGCGCAGCTGTATTTGCCCGGCAATGGTTAACAACAAAAATAATAGCTTCCGTCGTCCAGGGCGCGAAGCGGAGAGCACTACGATGACCATCCCGAACGCACTGTACATTTTTGCCGGCCTGTCTTTTGCCCTCGTCAGTCATGCAGCCGAAACGGTCACCATCGCCACTGTGAACAATGGCGATATGATCCGGATGCAGCGGCTCTCCAAGATCTTTGAACAGCAGCACCCCGACGTGAAGCTCAACTGGGTGGTGCTGGAAGAAAACGTCCTGCGTCAGCGCCTGACCACCGATATCGCGACTCAGGGCGGGCAGTTCGACGTGCTGACAATTGGTACTTATGAAACACCGCTGTGGGGTGCCAAGCATTGGCTTGAGCCGATCACGGCACTGCCGCCGGCCTACGATCTGCAAGACATCTTCCCGTCGGTACGCCAGGGCTTGTCGGTCGACAACACGCTCTATGCCTTGCCTTTCTATGGTGAAAGCACGATCACTTATTACCGCACCGACCTGTTCAAGGGCGCCGGGTTGACCATGCCGGAGCATCCGACCTGGACGCAGCTCGGCGAGTTCGCCTCCAGGCTGCACGAACCCGATAAAGGACAGTACGGCATGTGCCTGCGGGGCAAGGCAGGGTGGGGTGAGAACATTGCGTTGTTGAGCACCATGGCCAATGCCTTTGGCGCCCGCTGGTTCGATGAACAGTGGCAGCCGGAGCTGGCCAGCCCGGAGTGGACCGCCGCGGCGCACTTCTACGTCGACACCCTGAAAAAGTATGGGCCACCCGGTGTGTCGAGCAATGGCTTCAACGAGAGCCTCGCGCTGTTCAACAGCGGCAAGTGCGCGATCTGGGTGGATGCCAGCGTGGCGGGATCTTTCACGACGGACAAGGAACAGAGCAACGTCGTCGACCGCGTTGGCTTTGCCCCGGCACCGACGCAGGTCACCGACAAGGGTTCGTCGTGGCTGTATGCGTGGTCGCTGGCGATACCGGCCACCTCCAAGCATAAAGAGACAGCCAAGGCGTTCATCACGTGGGCCACGTCGAAAGAATACATTCAGCTGGTCGCTGAAAAAGACGGCATCGCCAATGTTCCGCCAGGCACGCGTCAATCCACGTACAACGAGGCCTATCTGCAAGCGGCGCCTTTCGCGCAAGTGACCTTGCAGATGATGCAGCACGCTGACCCTGCACACCCCTCGATCAAGCCGGTTCCTTACGTCGGCATCCAGTACGTCACGATTCCTGAGTTCCAGGCGATAGGCACCTCCGTGGGGAAACTGTTTTCCGCTGCGCTGACGGGGCAAATGTCTGTCGATCAGGCACTCGCTGCCGCACAGACCTCCACCGAACGTGAAATGAAACGCGCCGGTTATCCCAAGTAGCCAACGGTGCATCGGGGCCACTGTCCTGGTTTGTCTGGACACCGAGTGGCCTCCATCGCGGACAAGCCACGCGCCCACAGGATTGCGCAATTAATGTGGGAGCGGGTCTGTCCTGATGCGTCTCGCTGCCTGAACGCTACACCCCGCCTGCCCTTGATCGGGCTTACCCGAATGTTAGAAAACGGATGAACCATCAATGAAACGACTCGAAGGAAAAAGCGCGCTTGTCACAGGGGCTGCCCGAGGCATTGGACGTTCCTTTGCCCAGGCTTACATTCGCGAGGGAGCGACCGTCGCTATCGCGGACATCAACCTGGAGCGTGCCCAAGCCACGGCCACCGAGCTGGGGCCTGACGCATACGCTGTCGAGATGGACGTTACCCGCCAGGCGTCCATCGATGCGGCCATCGCCGCTGTCATCGCGCAGACCGGCAAGCTGGATATCTTGATCAACAACGCCGCACTGTTCGACCTTGCACCCATTGTCGATATCACCCGCGACAGCTTCGAGCGTCTGTTTTCGATCAATGTGGCAGGAACGCTTTTCACCCTGCAGGCAGCGGCCCGTCAGATGATCATTCAGGGGCATGGCGGCAAGATCATCAACATGGCCAGCCAGGCTGGACGAAGAGGGGAGGCCCTCGTGGGGGTGTATTGCGCGACCAAAGCGGCGGTGATCAGCCTTACCCAATCCGCAGGGTTGGACCTGATCAAGCATGGGATCAATGTGAATGCCATCGCCCCAGGTGTCGTCGATGGCGAGCATTGGGACGGCGTCGATGCAATGTTTGCCCGCTATGAGAACCGGCCATTGGGTGAAAAGAAAAAGCGCGTGGGGCAGGAAGTGCCTTTTGGGCGGATGGGCACCGCTGAGGACCTGACGGGCATGGCGATTTTCCTCGCGTCGTCCGAGAGCGAATATGTGGTGGCTCAGACCTACAATGTCGACGGTGGTAACTGGATGAGCTGACCTGTTTTTGCGCCGGCGTGGCGACGGTGCGATGCCTTCGCCATGACGGGTTCAGGGGGGCGTCGGTGGCGGGCCGCTATTGACCCGCAGCGTCCGTTGGCAGGGATAGCATCGCTCACGCTCGCGTGCCAGATGAAACGTCAGCACATCATCAATGACTTCCCCGCCACACAAACGTAATCTTGCCGATTCGCGTATCAAGAAAAACAAAAAATCAGGAGTCATTGATGCAACCGATCCGTCTCGGTCTGGTGGGCTACGGCAAGATTGCCCAGGATCAACACGTCCCCGCTATCAACGCCAACCCCGCGTTCCAGTTGGTTTCTGTCGCCACGCAAGGGCAGCCCTGCGCCGGGGTCGAGAACTTTCGGTCCCTGGGCGAGTTGCTCGACAAGGGCCCGCAGGTCGATGCGATTGCGTTTTGCACTCCGCCGCAGGGGCGCTTCGCGCTGGTGCAACAAGCGTTGTCCGCCGGCAAACACGTGCTGGTCGAAAAACCGCCGTGCGCCACGCTGGGTGAAGCCATGGCATTGGTGAGCCAGGTGCAGGAGCAAGGCGTCAGCGGATTGTTCGCCTGGCATTCACGCTATGCGCCCGGTATCGAAGCCGCCCGTGCGTGGCTGGCTACCCGCACCCTGCAAAGCGTGCAGATCGACTGGAAGGAAGACGTACGCAAATGGCACCCCGGTCAGGCGTGGATCTGGCAACCGGGCGGCCTGGGCGTCTTCGATCCCGGTATCAACGCGTTGTCGATTGCAACCCATCTGTTGGTGCTGCCGCTGTTTGTCGAGTCTGCTGAACTGCGAGTCCCCAATAACTGCCAGTCGCCGATTGCCGCTTCGATCAAAATGTCTGACGCGCGTCACCTCGACGTGCGCGCAGAGTTCGATTTCGACCACGGTCATGACGAACTCTGGAGCATTGAGATTCGCTGCACCGAAGGCACCCTGCGACTGGATAACGGTGGCGCATTGTTGAGTATCGATGGCGTGCGTCAAGCCGTCTCGGAGGAGGGCGAGTACGCGGCGGTGTACCGACATTTCCAACAGCTGATTAGCGACAAAACCAGTGACCTGGACCTCCAGCCGCTGCGACTGGTGGCTGACAGCTTTTTTGTCGGCAGTCGGGTATCGGTTGAGCCGTTCTACGATTAACGGCTGCTCGGTCAAAGGGTGAGGCAAGCGTCAGCCGCTTGCTCTCGTATTAATGTATTGACATATCGGTAAATGTCGATATCTTCGAGTTATGGAATTACTCGAAATATTCAAAGCCCTCTCAAACCGTACACGCCTTGAAATCTTGAAAGGTTTGAAGGATCCAGCCAAGAACTTCCCTCCGCAGGATGAAGGTGACGTTCATACGGTGGGCGTCTGCGTCAGTAGTATTCAAGAAGGCGTCGGCCTGTCGCAGTCGACGGTGTCTGATTATCTGGCAACGCTGCAACGAGTGGGCCTGGTCGAGGTCAGGCGCATCGGTCAGTGGACCTACTACAAGCGCAATGAAGCAACCATCAGTGCTCTAGTCGAGCTCATGGGGAAAGAGCTGTAGCTTTTTTTACCGTAAGATATCGAGAAATCCCGATATCCCTTTTTATCGAAACGAGGATTGACCATGAAAGCGCTCATACTCAAATCATTTGGCGGCCCGGAATCGTTCGAACTTCGTGACGTGCCCAAGCCAGTACCGCACACAGGACAGGTCCTGGTCCGGGTACACGCAACCTCCATCAACCCGCTGGATTACCAGGTACGACGTGGCGATTATCCCGATCTGGTGCAACTGCCATCCATTACCGGACACGACGTATCTGGCGTTGTCGAAGCCGTTGGGCCGGGTGTGACGACCTTCGCCCCGGGAGACGAAGTCTGGTACACCCCGCAAATATTCGACGGGCCAGGCAGTTATGCCGAGTACCACGTTGCTGCCGAAAGCATTGTCGGGAAGAAGCCTCCCTCGATCAGCCATCTTGAGGCGGCAAGCCTGAGTCTGGTCGGAGGAACGGCGTGGGAAGCACTGGCTGTGCGTGCTGAGCTCCGAGTGGGGGAAAGCATCCTGGTCCACGGCGGCGCGGGAGGCGTCGGTCATGTGGCGATCCAGCTGGCAAAAGCCATGGGCGCAAGGGTGTTCACGACTGTGCGCGAAGCAAACGTTGAGTTCGCTCGAAGTATGGGTGCCGACGTGATCATCGACTACGAAAAGGAGGATTACGTCGACGCCATCATCCGGGAAACCGGTGGTCGCGGAGTCGATGTCGTGTTCGACACCATCGGCGGCAACACACTGTCGCGTAGCCCCGACGTGCTCGCACAACTGGGCCGCGTTGTCTCGATTGTGGACATTGCCCAGCCACAAAACGTCGTTCAGGCCTGGGGCAAGAACGCGAGTTATCACTTCGTTTTCACAAGACAAAACCGCGGCAAGCTTGATGAGTTGAGCGCATTGATAGAACGCGGTCAGCTGCGGCCGCACGTTGGCGCTGTCTATTCGCTTGCCGACATTGCGCTCGCCCATGCCCTTCTGGAGAGGCCCAACAACGGTGTTCAAGGAAAAATCGCGATTGCAGTAGGGCCGTCGTCCCATCTCGTCAGTGCGTAATTTTGACCGTTGAACTCACTTTAAGGGAACGCCATGATTTACGAAATCGCTCTGCTACCCGTGCACAAAGAACACATTGAAACGTTCAGGCGTGCATTTGCCGAGGTCGCTCCTTTGCTCAGCCGCGCAAAGGGTTACCGCGGTCACTTGCTCGCTCAAGGGATCGAAACTCCCCAGCTATTCAACCTGATCGTGCGATGGCAATCACTCGAGGATCACACGCCGGGCTTCGAGGCGAGTGAAGACCATCGGATATTCATGATGGGCTTGGAGGAATATTTTTCGGAGGAACCGACGGTCTATCACCTCGAGGGTGGAGCCTTTGCTACAGGCGAATATGATGATCCGAACAGCGCCGCCGGCATGGGGAATGCTGTTGCCTGAGGTGTTTTTAGCTTTGCCGGATCACCGCTCTGCACTGTTCGCGTAAGCCCTGCACAATCTCAAGCCAGCAGCTCGGTGATCCATCGGGCCTGCCGGGCGATCTCTTGCAGCTTCGCCTCGGGCACGGCCTGCCGCGCACGGGCGAAGTGGGTCAGGGTCTGCTGCTTGTGGCGCAAGATGCGCTGCCACTTGAGCAGGAACGCCGGGCTGCGTGCCTGCATCTGCAGCGGGCCGAAGTACAACTCCTCGGCGGTGTACGTCACCGCAGAGGCGCGCTCGGCGACGATGATTTCGTAGTCAAAGCGGTTTTCCCGCAGCAGTTCCTCGCAGAGGATGCGGTAACCGTTGTCCATCAGCCATTGGCGCAACGGCTGCTCGCCGCCGTTGGGTTGCAGGATCAGGCGTTCCTGGCCGCTCAGGTGCGCCTTGCCGCTGTCGAGGATGTCGCGGATCGTCTCGCCGCCCATGCCGCAGATGCTGATCGCCGTGATCCCATCTTCCGGCTCGATGGCCGCCAGGCCATTGGCCAGGCGCACGGTGATTCGCAGGTCTTCACCGCTCTCGCGCACGGTGCGTTCAGCCGAGTGGAACGGCGTCAATGCCACCTCACCGGCCACCGCCGATGCGATGACGCCCCGGCGCATCAACGCCACCGGCAGGTAGCCGTGATCCGAGCCGATATCGGCGAGGCGCGCACCGGCTGGCACATGCGCCGCCACGCGTTCCAGGCGCATGGACAATGTCTGTTCGTTCAACCGCAACCCCTTTTCACCACAAACGACCGGCACTTTGGCCGAATCGGGGCGCCATTCTGTCGAGCAACGCCGTGCATTTCAAATTCCTGCGACCGGGGCCATGGATCGCCCGGTGCCTTGGCGCTCGAAGCGAACATGAATCCGAGCACTTTCTGCCATTGCTGAGTCAGTTCGGCGGTGCAATCGGCCAGCAGCGCCTTACCTCAATTTCACAAAACCCTCAAAGCAACCGTTCAATGGCAGAATCTCCCCCACTTGATCGTTTTGGAGAACACCATGCTTCGTGCGTTTGAACGAAGACTCGACCCTTTTCCTCCTGACGAGGTACCACCACCACCCGCCGGTCTGGCTCGTTTCCTGTGGGCCTGTACCCGGGGCGCCCGCGGTTACATCCTTGCGCTTGCGTTGCTCAGTGCCTGTGTATCGATCTACGAAGCCTGGCTGTTTTCCTTCCTCGGTCAGGTCGTGGACCTGCTCTCGACCTGGCAGGCGGGCGGTGAAGCGGCGGCGCAGGAAAGTCGCGTGTTGTGGGGCATGGGCATCGTCATGGTGACCAGTGTCGGGCTGGTGGCGTTGCGCACCATGGTGCAGCACCAGATATTGGCGATTAACTTGCCGTTGCGGCTGCGTTGGGACTTCCATCGCCTGATGCTGCGGCAAAGCCTTTCGTTTTTCTCCGATGAGTTTTCCGGCCGAGTCACTACCAAGGTGATGCAGACGGCGCTAGCGGTGCGCGACGTGCTCTTCACCCTGATCGAGATCGCACCCGGGATCGGGGTGTATTTCATCGCGATCATCGCACTGGCCGGCGGCTTCGCGCTGAAACTGATGCTGCCGTTCGTTGCCTGGGTCGTGTTGTTCGGTCTGGCCATGCTGTACTTCGTACCCCGTCTGGGGAAAGTCGGGCAGGAACAGGCCAATGCGCGGTCGATGATGACCGGGCGTATCTCGGACGCCTACACCAACATCACGACGGTCAAACTGTTCTCCCACTCCAATCGTGAAGCGCACTTCGCGCGTGCCGCGATGGAGGATTTCAAGCAAACCGGCTTTCGCCAGATGCGTCTGGTCAGCCAGTTCGAGATCGTCAACCAGGCATTGGTGGTGGCGTTGATCATGGCAGCCGGTGGTTATGCCCTGTGGCTATGGCACCTGGGTGAGGTTGGCGCGGGTGCCGTGGCGGCAATCACCGCCATGGCGCTGCGGATCAATGGCATGTCGCACTGGATCATGTGGCAAATGACCTCGCTGTTCGAGAGCATCGGCACCGTACAGGACGGCATGGCAACACTGACCCTGGGCGCCAAGGTGCAGGATGCACCGGGCGCGGGCGCGCTGGTGACCTCTGGCGGCGCAGTCACCTTCGATAAGGTGAGCTTCAACTACAATGGCGAACGCCAGGTGCTCGACGGCCTGAGCCTGAGCATTCGCGCGGGCGAAAAAATCGGCCTGGTCGGCCGCTCTGGCGCTGGCAAATCCACGCTGATCAACCTGCTGCTGCGCTTCTACGACGTCGACAGCGGGGAGATTCGCATTGACGGCCAAAACATCGCACACGTGACGCAAGAAAGCCTGCGCGGCTCCATCGGCATGGTCACGCAGGACACCTCCCTGCTGCACCGTTCTATTCGCGACAACATCGCTTACGGCCGTCCCGATGCGACCGAGGCGCAAATTCGCAGCGCCGCGGCCAATGCCCAGGCCGATGGGTTCATTAGCCAACTGAGCGACCGGCAAGGCCGTACCGGCTACGACACCCTTGTGGGTGAGCGCGGCATCAAGCTGTCGGGCGGCCAGCGCCAACGCGTCGCGATTGCCCGTGTGATGCTCAAGAACGCCCCGATCCTGCTGCTTGACGAGGCCACCAGCGCCCTGGACTCGGAAGTCGAAGTCGCCATTCAGGAAAGCCTCGATGAAATGATGCAGGGCAAGACCGTGATCGCTATCGCCCATAGGCTGTCCACGATTGCGGCCATGGACCGACTCATCGTCATGGATGACGGACGCATCATCGAACAGGGCACTCACAGCGAATTGCTTGGGAAGAACGGCGTCTATGCGCGGCTGTGGCAGCACCAAAGCGGCGGATTCCTGGGTGAGGACAAAGGTGTGTTCGAGGCGATGGATCAGGTGTGAGGGGGGAGGGTGAGCGTCCGGGCGAACTGTTGGTTGGCAACAGCCCGGACTGAATTCATCCCTCCGTTGGAGGTTGTGTCAGCGCAGACGCTCGCGAAGTGAAAGGGCTGGCCATCGCCGTGAGTCGGGGGGCTGTTATGACACCTGTTATTGAATTGATTACATTGCGTATCAACTGAAATACGCATCAGCGGCATTATCACAGGCGATCGCCACCCCTACAGTAGAGAGGACATTTTTCTCAGGGGCCTCCCATGATTCAGAGCATTATGAAAACTGCTTGCCTGACTACGTTTCTTGCCCTGTGTACAACCCTGTCGGTGGTTCAAGCACAACCATTGCCGCTCGGTAAAACCGGTGCTTTGTATAACGAAGACGTGGAGTGGCGTAGCTTTCCAGCGTTTCCGCAAGCAGTAAAACTGGCTGTACTGGTCGGTGATCCTGCCAAGCCAGGCCCCTACGTCGTGCGAGTCAAAGTACCGAATGGCACGAAGTTAATGCCCCATACCCATCCTGAAGACCGTATATACACCGTCATGTCCGGTGTGTTTTACATTGGTTTTGGGTCTGTGTTTGATCCGGACAAGTTGGTCGCTTATGGCCCGGGCAGTGTCGTGGTGCTCCCGGCTAATACGCCGCATTTTCACTGGGCCAGATCGGGGGAATATATTTCTCAGGTGTACGGAACAGGTCCGCTGGGGCTTGAGTACATTGACCGTCGTGACGATCCTCGTCATGCGTCAAAGTGAAGAAGAGGGGCAGGGCAGGCTCATCCCTTGGCCCGGTGACGCAAGCGCGAGTATGAAATCAGCATGCTGGTCAGCTCCTGCGTGAAAGTGATCTGAACCGCGCGATCAAGGGGCGTTCCCGTTGGACCGGTCGTCGGCCTTCAAAGGCCTGATCGACCTGAAAGCGCCGGCCGTAGCAGTGAGCACTTCCGATGCCATCGCATGCGACGTATAGTCTGACTTTGCAGCCCATCCGTCTTTGGCCACAGAGAACGCTCATGAAATCCACCGAAAAGACAGCCGCCCTCGACCTGAAGCTTTCAGACTTCCTGTGCTTTGCTGTCTATTCCTCTAACCTCGCTTTCGGCAAGGCATACAAGCCAATGCTTGAACGGCTCGGACTTACCTACACGCAATACATC
>LNAP01001980.1_pt1 | contig 22145 bp, 28 predicted proteins | sample 602601 | NCBI WGS metagenome assembly LNAP01 (sample SAMN02440304, study PRJNA202911) | soil metagenome | biome: Subtropical and temperate rainforests or woodlands; isolation source: soil samples (1 kg each in a 20% v/v slurry with milli Q water) were... ...
TAATGCCGATCAGTTAAGCCTTCTCGCTTGACCTTTGGCCGCAAAAAATCAAAATCCGATGCCTACACTGGCATCGGATTTTTTTATGCGTCTCGCTCGGGCACTGGAACTGACCCACAACATCGCCTCTACCCCCAACGCCATCGAGGGATTGGATGCCTTGCTCGATCCTTCTTTGGTCGAACAGGCGCTTGAACAAGCGGGTGTGGCGACGCTGCGCAAGCGTCGTTTGCCGCTGGAAATGATGCTCTGGTGCGTGATTTCCATGGCGTTCTTCCGGCGCATGTCTGCCTGGGATGTGGTCAGTCGCATGAACATCATGTTGCCGGGCCAGCGCCCGTTGGTGGCCCCCAGCGCCGTAGTCCAGGCCCGTCAGAGATTGGGCAGCGAAGCTGTACGACAAGTCTTCGATTTGACCCAGAAAAGTTGGCATGAGGCGGCCGGCCATCCGACTTGGGCCGGTCTGCGTTTGTTGGGCGTCGATGGCGTTGTCTGGCGCACGCCCGACACGCCGGAAAATCGGGCGCGCTATGACTGCGCCAGCAACCAGCATGGCGACACCGGTTTTCCTCAGGTGCGCATGGTCTGCCAAATGGAGTTGACCAGCCATTTGCTGATTGGAAGTGCGTTTGACGGCTACCGCAGCAACGAAATGAAACTGGCCGAGCAACTGATCGAAACCACCCCCGATCACTCGCTGACGCTGTTTGATCGTGGTTTTTACTCGTTAGGTTTATTGCATCAATGGCAGCAAGCAGGCGTCGAACGCCACTGGCTGATGCCGCTGAAAAAAGGCTCGCAGTACGAGGTGATCCAGCGTTTGGGGCGCCAGGATGCGATTGTTTCGCTGAGCACTTCGCCGCAGGCCCGCAAGCAATGGCCCGGGTTGCCGGATCGGCTGACCGCGCGACTGCTGAGCAAAACCGTCAAGGGCAAGGTGTGTCAGATCCTGACGTCGATGGCCGATCCGCTGCGCTTTCCATCCGACGAAATCGTCGATCTGTACAGCCAGCGATGGGAGATTGAACTCGGATTTCGGGAGATGAAACAGACGCTGCTCAACAGCAGTTATACGCTGCGCAGCAAGACGCCAGAGATGATCGAGCAAGAGTTGTGGGGCGTGTTGTTGGGCTACAACTTGTTGCGCTATCAGATGGTGGAAATGAGTCGCCACTGTCCTGGCATTTACCCGTGCGAAATGAGCTTTAGCGATTCTCGGGTTTATCAACAGCGTCTCCGCCGACCGTTCCGGGAACATTCCCAAGTATTTGGCCGAGCTTCATGCTTCAGCGCCGCACTACGTGCTGCCGCATCGACGTGAGGAGCGCGTTTATCCTCGGGCGATTCGGCTGAAATCACCGAAGTATCCGATCAGAAATAAAAATGCCAGTCAGCTTAACTGACTGGCATTAACCCAAGGGTAGCCTTTTTTATCCGGGTCAGTTGTTGTGAGAATTGGGAGCGGTAGCTGAACGGAGCAAGTCCCCGATCGCCGTACGCTGATCTTCGACACATCGACTTGCGACCTCGCGAATTAGGTCCAGTGCCCCCGGATTCGAAGTGGCAATCAAGTCCAAAAGAAACTTCAACTGTAGCTCTGAGTCGACGGGGTATTCGTCAGGAGGGAATTCAGTCTTAAGAAGCGTCTGGGGTCCAATTTTAGTTGTGACCTGTATTCGGGTGTTGGGCATCAGCGTCGCGAAATTGCGAAGTAGAGGTGAGGTGTTGATTTGTACGCTTGGCATAGTGTGTTCCTCATGGTCGGGACCACTCTATGCGCTAAACGACGTGCCAGAAGCCCATCAACCACACGTTTGCGGGGTACAGAACCCCATGATCTCATCGTAGGACTTGCAGCAAACGACCGGGACCCACCACACAAAGGTATAGATCTCTTCCAGGGATACAGGCCACAAGCGCATCGCGGTATCGAGCAAATAGCCGCCGGCCTCAAACCCGACTGTTACCCCTGGAGAGGTCTGCTGGAGCTTGCCTACCGAAAGTGATGCATTGAATGGGAAAGACCCTACAGCAAAGCCACTGACATGAATTGCTCGGTAGGCAGCCTTGCCCGCGGCGATTGCCGCATTGTCATCGTGATCAGCCATCTGTCGCGGATAGAGAGGTCCCCACTTGGTACCGATGCAGATCTCGGACCCGAAAAGAGAAACGCTCGAAGTAAGAGGGTTAGTACAAGCAACCATACCCAGGGCGGACGCGATACCGATGTCTCGACACCCGGTGTTCCAAGTTGGATCGAACTCAGTGTCGTAGATCATTTTCGGAAAGCAGCTGGGCAAGGCTTGGTTGAAAGCGCCAAGGGCTTTACTTTGCAGAACGTTAGCTGCCGCACCACACACATCAAGCATGCTGGTCAGCCCAACATTTGTAGTCCGAGCAAAATCAGGACCGCAAAGCTTGCAGCTTTGAAAGGCCATCGCGAGATCGAGAGCCCAGTCTGGGATTTCCCAGAGGCGCACGTGCATGGAGGTATAGGCATTGTTGTCAGTGCCGACACTGAGGGGACCGCCGAATGGCTGGCCCAAGGCAGTATCACCCCCGCCTTTGATCACTTCACAGATAGCCACGGGCTGGTAGTGCGAAACGATGAGGTAGTCTTCACACCACCAGCAACAAGGCCCATAAACCATATAGCTAAGGCTAATTGGATCAATGACAAGCAGAGTCGCCAGAGATGTTACGGCGGCCTCAGCGTCTTCAGGCTTGAGCCCCAGGCCCAGGCCGGACGCAGCTGCTAGAGCGGTAACCGCGGAAAGCTTGTTGAACTCGCGTCGAGTCGTCATCCCAATCTCCAAAAAGGAATCTTTACCTAATAGTGGAGTTGGAGTGCCCTAAAACGGGCTAAGGGATGTTGGTTGCAGGTATGTGCGATGGCCAACGCAGGGCCTCTCCCGTATCGTCAGAGTCGCAGCCTTGCCCCACGCCGAGGGCAGCAGCGAGTTGGACTGATAGGTGATGGCCGGCTTCGAGGTCTGGAGCTGGATCAAGAACAGATACCGAGGAGTCCGGATTAGCCGCTTGGTACAAATAGCCAAGGGGGTTTCTGACTAAACCACAGCTTGATCGCCCATCAGTCTGTTCGAGCGCGACACAAGGGCCAGAGGTACAGTTCAAGTAGGTGTTGGCCAGCATGCAAGGTGCAACCGAGCAGCAATAGCCGCACCCGTTGCAGGACTCACCCGATCTAGGTTTTGAGTAGGTAAAGAGATTGATCATTATGGAGTCGACCTCCAATTCGCTGTCGTGTCAATTAAGGGCGAATGACATGCCTCGGAAGGGAACACTCACCAAAGGCGCCTGACCGTCAAGGCTCATAGCTTCGTCAAATGAGGGGTTCATAACGTGCACTGTGGGGTCGGAGGCATCCATCCGAACAACCACGAGCACTCGCTCTGCGTCGGTCTGTGGGCAGCGGCCTGTAACGTAGACATCGTGCTCAGATACATAAGCACAGATTCGACTGCGATACCGGTCCGCCCCGAACTCCCCCTTTCGTGGCTTAAGTGCAACAAGCGCACCAGACACGTTCAATGAAAGGTCATGCTGTACTTCAAACATCAGATCACCCACCTGTGCCTGGCCCTCAGTGCTCCAAACATCACCATCGAACGAGAAGGATGCTTCGCCCGACTCACCCATGCCAGTTTGAGAATGGAGGAGCTGCTTGAACTGTTCGAGAGCTAGTGCGCGGAACTCTTCAGCATTGAGGTGCGCGGGGAGTGTGACATTGAGGACACCATTGAAGTTTACTGGAAGGCTGATGCTTTGGGTCTGTTCGTTACGCACTGTGTTCATGGTGATGCCCCTGAGAGAATGGCTTGAGTATCCGCTCATCGTGCTGTGCCACCAGCGCAAACCACATAAAATGGGGTAGTGGGCGGCCACTATTAGTGGTATTAGCAACGGGAGACTTTGTCGTGATTGACGTGCCATCGAATTTGATTTGGATTGTAGGCTTTGTGTTACTCGTGATTGCACTGGCGTTCCTCTGGAACCTGAAGCTGAGCAACCATGCGTCCGAGGCGCAGCATTATGAGCATCCTCCTGAAATGTCGCATCCAGTGAATGAGGTAAGGCGCTATAAGGGCATGCCGGTGCTTGCGCCCGCACCACCACCGGTGGAAATCATCCTGGAAGCAGAGACAATTGCAGCGGAAGAGGAGATCAAGCCGGATGAGTCAGAAACCGACAAACTCAATGATGTACCGGACTGCGAGGATGCCGAACGCATGCTTTCGCTGGCATGGAAACTTGAGGTGAACGGTGATTTTGAAGGGCGTGATGAGTTCGCCGGCATGGTAGTAGAGAAACCAGATGCCTCACCACGTCAACGAGACCGGGCCCATGCCATGTTGCGCCGAGACAGCATGGCCTGAAAACCTTGAACATCTTCAGATGCCTGGTAGTCCTCGACAGTGTGATCGAGCATCGTTGAGCATTCCTCGTCGAAACGATCCCCAGTGGGGCTGTTGCGCCACTTACATGCCCCCACTGACACCGTAACGATGCAGTCATTGATTCGATGAATACCTACCAAGCTCTCACCACACTTGATGGCCATCTTGGACACGTTCGAGGCCGATGATCGAATCGTGAAATACACCTGCCCATTACTCATCAGGTCGGCACCCACGAAGGTACCCATAACGCCCTGGACTTCTACGTCGGCCCCAGGAAGAGGCAATCGATCGTTCACATGTCACCCCACATTTCGAAGAGCGTCTCAGCGAATTCAGAGTCGCGAATTTTACCGATAGCCTGGATCTCCAACTGACGCACACGCTCTTTAGAGAGGTTCATTTCGACGGATAGCTCTGCCAAGGTTTTTTCCCGGGCGTCGCCCATGCCGAAGCGATTGATGAGTACGAAGATCTCTCGCTGAGTTAGAACGTCTCCCAGGGCACTTTCGACAAACTGGCGCGTGCTGTCGTCTTCGATCTCAGACATGAAATCATTATTGGTGTCAGCGAGCAGCTCATGAAGACCATCTGACTCAGCAGAATCAGTGCCCTGGAAAGCAGTGTCGATTGATCTCTGACCGCCGGCGAAGTGGACCAAGTCACGAACAATGTCTTGGTCCAGCTTCGTTGCCTCTGACAGGGTTTTGATCGACACGTTTGGTTGATCACGTAGCATGTTTGCAATCAAGCGGCGGTGTTTATGCATACCTTCTGGGAGGCGGATGGACTCTTGATCAGCCAGGTCTCGACTAATGGACACATTGATCCAGGTGAGCGCGATCGTCGAGAAGCGAAAACCCATCTCAGGTGCAAAGCGGTATACCGCACGGGTCAAACCCATGTTGGCTGCAGACCGAGCAATTTCTTTGTCGGCATAACGGAAGCGGCCGATTTGCTGCTCTACCAGACGAACATTTGCGTTGGTGAAAATATCAGCGCATTTCTCGATATCACGATCGACGCGGTTGAAAACGGACCAGGCTGAAAGAATCTCGATGGCTGGTGCTTCGCCGGTAGACGCGGCCTCAAGGATAGCTTGCTGACGGCCGGTAATACCGAGACGAAGCTTCTTCATCGCAGCGGGCGGGAAAAGCTTAAGCTCGTAGCCGCCAGAGATCAGCAAGGCTGGAATCAACTTAGGGGATGTCCAGTTGCCAGAGATGATCCCTTCAACCTTAATCCTAGGGATCCGAACCTCATCACAGATAAACTTGATCAGATCACGAGTACGAGCACTCAGCTCCTTGCAGTTGACGCGAAATTGATCAGCCGCACGATTCAAGATGTAGTCGTAGGGAACGATCTCAGCAAGCTTCAGACGAAGCTCATCACGAACAGCGGCGCTGAAGAGAGTGCCGTCCATGCCTTCGGCCGCATAGCCACGAAGTTCGCTAATCAGGGTACGGATTGTATTTAGCTTGCGTCGAACAAGTGAGGCGAATTTCTGATCAGCAATAGCCTTTGCAGCCTTGTGGGCCTCTTTCGCTGAGTAGTCGCCTTCAGGCAGGGTACCGACACGCAACCACGCACCGTCGTGGTAGATCAATGCAACCGCTTTGTCGACCTTGTCCTTCTCGCCCATGGCATCCCAGATATCCTCGACCATCGCAGAGACGATGCTCGTATCGACGGCCAATGCCCGTACCAGGTCCAGTTGACCCATGAGGATTCTGAAGCCCAGAGCTTGCTCATCTTGAGCGCTCAGGAGCCCCTTGGGGCCCTCGATAGCTGGAAGTGCCGGGGTGTGGGTAGGCAGATTGAAGCCGTTGCCAATACGGGGCTCTGCCGGGCTTCGGTGCTGTGTTGAAAACTGAGTCGCGACCTTGCTCATCATTTATCTCCAGAGCCGGGCCTTAAAGGCGCACCGGCATCAATACGAAACTGTGTGATGGAAAGTCTCGAGCTCTTAGGAGCGTGCCAGAAGCAGCTCCAGAAAAAATCACATCGATTTCGGCAGCTCCGAGAGAACGTACAATTTCACCGGCAAGTGAGCCGTTGAATCCGATCTCCAGTGGTTCCGCGTGGTAGTCACAGGCGAGAACATCGTCTGCCATGTCTTCGGCCCGGCCGCCAACAGACTGAATCGAAATTGAGTCAGCCGAGACTGCGAGTCGCACCAAAGACACTGCACCTTCGGATAGGAGTCCGACGCGGGCCATTGCGCCAGCAAAATCGTCACGGACAATGCGAGCGACGTCGCCTCTCTCAGCAGCTGCTACCAACTTCCGGTAATCTGGGAATTTGCCTTCAACCAGTTTCGTGTGAAGCACACCACCCTCTCGAGTAAAGCGGGCCATGCTGCCTGAGGTTGCAATCTGGACATTTCCGGTGCCGACAAACTGGCAAACATCTTCAATACCGCTGCTCGGCAGGATGAAGTTCTGCATCGGTTCGCCTGTCACAGGGACATCAATAACACCCAGACGAAATCCATCAGAGGCGGCGAGGGTCATGAGCCCCTGTTGGAAGTCGAACAGAATGCCATTGAGCATGACCCGAACGTCATTGCGAGCCGCACAGAAACCTACTTGATGAACGGCGGTACTAAGAGTGATGCCAGCGATATTCAGCTCACCCTTGCTCTGGTCTGCAGTGAACTCCATTACGGGGAAGTGATCGGCAGGAATTGTGGCTAGGGAGAAGCGCGATCGTGCAGCAGAAATCACGAGCTTAGGCTCAACAAACTGGATGGAAACCATCGAGTCTTTTGCCAGAGCTGAAATCACTTGGTCGAATTTTACTGCAGGGACGCAGACAGCAAACCCATCGCCCTGCAGGGTGAACAGGTCGGGTGGAATGGAAAGGCTCATTTGCTTCTGACCGTTATGGGCAGACAGCAACAAACCTGTGGCATCTACCTGAATCAAAAAATGGCCGTAGACGTCAGTAGCTTTGCGCAGGGGTACACGTGCAACGGTTTTAAGGTAGTGAGCTAGATCGGAACACTTGATCGTGAATTTCATGGGCTAATCCCTGTAAGGTATAGCCCATGATTACTTGCTAAAGGGTGTGCCAGAACCACCCGGACTGATCAATTATTAACCATGCCCTGTGAGTGTTGTCACCGCATGAGTTGCGCAGGGTTATGCACACATTTGTCCCCTGAAATTGTGGATAACCTTACATTGCTTCGATCAGAACCTTGCTGAATGCGGTGGTAGCTTCACGTCCGTCGACTCTAAAAGAAGACTTCTGTGCAAACCTGGCCATGTCACTGGCTACACGGCGCGCGTAACCAACTTGCCCTGAACGGTCGAATAAGATGGCCAGCTGCACGTAAGCTTGAAGCCTCATGGCGTCACTAGAGAACTCGTAGAAGTCCTGGGGAGGAGGGTAGACGCCTTGGGCTCCTTTTATAACAAGTCCGAACAGCACGCCGATGTCTTTGTTGTTCAACTCTTTGACTCGGCGGGATGCTCCTCTCAGGAATGCGTTTGCATCCTCGATATGACCTGTGGTCGCGTAGCTAATCGCTATCTGCGCGAGCTCCATGGAGCTTCCTGGTCTCTTCGCGTAAAAATCAAGCAACGCGTCTCTCAGGGTATTTGCACGCTCTATGTCGCCTGTAGCCAGTAACGTGAGCAAGCGTTGCTGAAGCGCGTCCATATACGCTGGCTTGTCAGCCGCGTTTAGGGTGTTGAGGGACCGTCCAATCGCCTTATCATCGCTTGAGCGAGATGCCAGCGCCGCGATGTGGCGAAGGGCTAATACACGTGCTTCAGGATCCTTAACACTCAGTGCCTCATCGAGTGCAGAATCAAATCGCTTCTCTCTAGCCGCATTGATCGCTTGCCCAGCACTAACGAAGTCACTGTCAGGCCTGAGGCACATGAAGGCTTCTGATTGCGTCTTCAGGTCAGCCAAAAGCTGGGGGGTGGGAATACCAGCGCCTAAAGTTAAAGCAGTAGTGCTGCGGATAGCTGAATCCCGACCTAAACCTGGACTTTCGGTCTCCACGCTTTTAGCGATCAAGTCACCGATACACTTCTTGTCAGCGTGCTCGAAACAAATGGCTTTTGGTGGCGCTGCGACCCAAGCAGGGTCTGCAGCGCAACCACATAGGGAGAGCATTGCAATGACCAGCGCTTGGGCCTTCACCACTTAAGTGACCCACGGGAAGCGGTGAAATACCTTTCCCTGCTCCGCCGCGAGTTGTAGCAAACGATTTGTCAGTGAAGAATCCGACTCAGCCTCCACACTGATTGTGAAGACATGTGTTCCTTTAGTGAGCATCTGACCAGCACAGTCTTCCTCTGCTGAAGTAAATACCCGGAGCGGGATGTACTTGGTTAGTGCATATTTGTGAACCATCTCAGCGACCCCGGGTTCGTCTGAGACGTAGATCTCATCGGGCATTCGGTTCTGAAACAGGTGGTCAAAGGTTTTAAATATCTCGGCATCGACCACGCCTAAATCGCCCGCTAATACAACCCGCCGCAGTTCATTTCCTGGCTCATGAGCTTTCATCAATCGCTCGTAGATGTCCGCGGCCACCTGGTCAATCAATGGAACACCTGTTTCGCATCCTGCCTGAAGCAATGACTCACGTAGGTGGTCTTGATGCTGAACCAACTGCATCCACATTCCAGCTCTGATCAGAGCAAACCGAACCTGAGGCCAGTCCTGACGTACCCCCCCCTGGTCAATGGCACCTGTCTCAAGCAGAAAGTCATCACGATCATCTTGCTTCAGCAGGAATTGGCGGTAGGACTCATCAACACCCCGGAATTTCTCAGACTCGACGAAGTGCATCAGTGAATAGCAAAACTCACTCTCGGGCCTATCGAATGAGCGATAGGCAACAAAGGGTAAGAACGCATATGGGTCGTAGCTGGGTGGGGTCGATGATTCCATGACTTATCCGATATTGCGGGTAATGCGTTCGTGCAGCTGCAAAAGGCCGACTGCCGCCGATGATGCTTCATTGCAATCTTGTGCCTGTTTCAAGAGCTCTGCTACCCAAAGTGGGGGCTCCGATTTTTTGGAGAACCTCGACTGAGTGTACCCATCAACCTCAATTCTTTGATCGCTTGACAGTAGCCCGGGGGCGATCCTGCACAGTAGACGAACCACTAATTCATGGAATCGCCCATCACTGGCACCAACAGATAGATCCAGCCACTCATCCACAGGAGCTTGATGAAGCTCATTCATCAGCGCCCGGTCTTTCAGTGAAAAGTCTCCAGCCCACATGCGATGGAACACGTCAGAGGGCTGAGACGCTAGCTGAAGAACAGGCAATTCCTTCAACCTGGACGGTAAGAATATCGCTGACCGGAGTTGCGCGATCCTTTGCTTCACCAGTCCGATATCGATGGATAGGCGAGATGCATCGGCCGGCCTTATGGCAGAAAGCGGGGCGCAGAACGGAAAGCGGCTAAGTGAGACCCGAACAAGCGGCCCATTTGGATTTGAAGGGCTTCGAACGAAGCATTGGTATGAAGGGACTGATGGATTGCAGAGCTGGCTAAGATCGGACTCAAGGTCGGCTACATACAAAATGTCTGGGTACGTGATATCGACACCAACGGGCAGGCCAAGAAGAAAGCCTTTCGGTGCTTGCAGTGAATTGTGGACTAGGTACACGGGTGTGGCGGTTTCGAGATCACTGACCTCGCCCAGCTCTAAGCCCAAGGCAGTTTTTATGCTCTGGATGGATGAGTGCTTGAGAGCGTGGCCAACAAGTTTGGGGCAGCTAGCGTGTGTGTCCGCCAGTACGTCTCTCAACCTCACCGCGCGATTATCACCGCTTACCTTCGCACCCCACATGAGGAAATGATGGAGGGCATGGGATTTGGCTGGGTCAGGGCTGTCGACCCAAGGGTACTCGTCCGGCCTTAGGATATAAATGGCCCGGAGCATGGTTTCTAGATCCAGGTAGTAGCTGTTACCTGGTAGCCCAACGCACGGGAAAGGCAGAAGATTACGATAAAAGGTTGACCTTATGAACGGATCAAGACGTGAGGTGTTACCTAAGCCAATATGCAGACAGTTAGGTCTAGTGAAATGACCATGGGCTGTTGTCGCACACTCCAAATCCGAATGGCCACCCAGCAGATCCATTGAGCCGAGTTCCGAGTTAGCAGCAGCTTCCAGATCAACATGAACATCACTGCGCAAACCGACCATCATCTCCAAAACCTGTCGCGTTTGAGACTCCTCGCACATGAGCGAGTCATAGCGCACAATTTGACCTTCAGCGGCTGATTTACCCGCGGTGATTGCATCGTAGAAATGGATTGCTACCGGCATTTTGTCTCCCCTATAACCTAATAGTGGAAGGCAACTGCCCTATATTGGGAGTTTTAGCTAACTGAGCCAGGATTCGGAAGGTTTGCTTTCACATGACTCATTCAGCGCCAGCGTTATACTCGTACCACACCTCCAAACGTGATCGATCCGTGGGCCCAATAACTACCTTGCAACAGGCTATTCGCCAAGGAGACACCTTGGTGATGCTGGTGATGCACAAGCACGTTCATCTTGCTATGGCCCGACCTGAACCAGCCTTGAGTGCAAGGCTAACCCTTTGTGATCTGCCTGTAGCTGGGAGTGAGGTTATCTGCACTGTGGAAGATGAGGATCTGCCCGTGCTTCAGGATTTCACGATCTGTACATCGTGTGCCGGAGCATTCGCAGCCAATCTCAGGGAAGGAATGATTGCCCGGGCTAAGGCTTCAGGGCAGTCCGGCCTGCCGCCCCAGTGTCTGGAGCGGATTTACATCGAGGCGAATCAGCTATCGCTGTTCTGAGGCGGGAAAGGATAGGTTTGCTGCTCGCCCGTTTCTAAGCTGACGGTGATCCAATTGCGATTGGTAGAGCCAGTACGGATCAATTCCCACAATACGTTCATCGCAGCCGTGGCAACCGTTCGATTAACGAGACAGTCTTGGGCTGCAATGGATTCAGCAGCGGAGCACGACTTTGTAGTGTTGTCAGCCATGTCAGCAATTTCGGGGTAGTGATCCAGTACACATGGAAACTTTTTACGGTCTTTGGCCCGCAGCCCCCCAAAAACAACCTGCCCGTGCCGATGGCCGTTTCCCATGTCGAGCCACATTGGGTTGTGCTTGAAATCACCCGCACTGTGGCCGATTGCTAACCGGGCCGAGTTCACATCTACACATGAAATCAGCAGGTCAGCCTTAGCGATCGCAAATCGAGTCTCCTCGCAAGGAAATCGGTACGGTAGGCCAACCCAATCAAGTCCCAGGTTCAGGTTGTAACGATTGGCTAAGGCCACACTCTTGTACGCGCCCAAATCACAAGGCCAAAACCGCTGCCGTACAAGGTTGGATTCGCGCACGATTGCATCATCGATGACGGTGACATGCAGCCCATACGAATGACCAAGGCTGCGCAGGGCGCAGTGCAACGAAGACAGGCAGTCTACGACCTCGCTACCGTTCCCCCCAGCACCGAGCACGACGATACGAATTGCTCTGGAAGTCCAATCGTTGGGGGTCTTGTAACGAATCGCCACTGGCAAAGTCTGAACGGTACCAGTCATTCTTCACCTCCTGTCGCCACTGCATCCTTCAGAGTGAGTTGAACCCCCTTGGCGAGCATCGGAAGTAGTTGAGCTGCCGGGAAGTTTTTGGCGCTGGTGTCGCTCAGGTCTTTGTAGAAGGCAATAACCTCCTCGTAATTCGTCGGAGTCTTGAGCACCTTGATACCCATGTGCGTGTTTACGCATTGCAGCACGAATCGCTCCCAGCCGGGGATGCTCGCGATGGTGTTGTCCTTTGGAACTTCGCAGTTGCCCGAGCAGAAAGACCCCGAGCTGTACATATTGCCCATTGGGGCCAAGAACAGTTTTGTGTCAGGGGTAGGTCGCCCTTTACCCTTGAAAGCGAAGCAGCGGAGCTTTCCTTGGGAAGCGATAAAGATCAGGCCCGGGATCGGAGCTTTGTGAACAGCGTCCCTGAACAGCACGTCAATGACCTGAGGTGGGTTGTACCAAGCCAGCAAGCTACGCGACTTGATCAGAATCCGGGTGTCGATAAATTCGATGCCGACGTCGATATTCAAAAGAAGATCAACCAGCGTTTCCTTGTCTTCTTCTGAGAATGCCCGACCAGCTCCGAGAGTGAACCCGCCCTCTACAGGTGAGTTAATAACCTCATGGGAAGTGAAATCGAGACGATTGGTCTTGGTGTGGTGAAACGCAATGAGGGCGCGGGCCGTGACATCATTGTTGAGCATTTTCAGGAACCTCAAGAGAGAGTTGGATGCGCCTTAGCAGTTCAAGGCATTGGCTAGTTCTCTCCATTATCGGGATCGTGACCTGTGCCACCAGCACCCCGGTGTTTAGCGGGAGCTTCACAGTCACATCGGCACACTCCTCCAGATCGGCGTTGAAGCCCTCAACAGCCTCAACGTGCAGCGCCTTATGGCGTTCATCTGCGAGCACCCAAATGCAATCGAAGAATCGGTTTGGGCTGTTCTCGTATCCCCCAAGCTCCTCACTGTCGCCGTAAGCCTGAGCAATTAGGGTGTCAATGGGTTGGTGTCCGTCAACCCGGTCAATACAAGAGTTGAGCGCGTCAGACAGAACTAGCGCAAGACCAGATTCCTCTGAGTTCCGGCTGCTAATTTCCCTAGCCTGGGAAAGCAATTCACCCAATTCGGCTTTGCGGTTTTCGTCGGTAACTTCTTGGCCATAGGTAAGCTGATATTTGAAATTGCGCTCGACGTCATCCATCTGCCACAGCAGTGAAGCGGCGCGCTCCACAGATGCGTCATCCATTTCGTCGGCATCCATCTCCATCCCAAGCCAGCCAAGCTCGTCGAGGTCATCGTGCGCCTTCAACACCTCTACAATTTCTGCATGGCTCTTGCCCGTTACGTCATCCTTGATTGCTTCGTAGCTCTCAGAAACCCCGCCCGTGTACTGGCCCCAGCAACTGAAAGCTGTGAATGGCGTGTGGAACGGGATCAAGTAGGTATTCATAGCATCGAGAGTCTTGGTCAGCAGGATATGCATCTCAAGATTCTCTTGGGTCAACTCAGGCCAATCGAGGTAGAAGCAGTTCCGCTCGCAGGCTTCTAGGTAGAAGTCATTACCTTGGATATGGCTGTAAAAAGGCAGATGGGTGTAGACCGTACCGCCTTCAACATTTCGGCTTTCGCGCTGAGCTTGAGGCCACAAGGCGTCCAGGGCTGTCTTTGTTGCGTTGACAAGGTCATATCCGCAATCGGCCCCCTGAGTGAGGATTGGGGCGAGAACAGAATCGTGCAGCAATCCTGCCTCAGCTACCGACAGCGCAATGCCGGAAGCGTATGTGATGTCGATGTCCTTACGGGCCAGACCATAAGCAATTCGCTCGGCATCAGGAACCGCAGCCTCGCATGTGAACTCGACCCGCGACTCAATGCTACGCACAACCTTTCCAGTCACCAGATGCAGGCCGTACCCATTCGGGTAGCAGTTGAGAGGGCTTAGGTCTGATTCGTGAAGCAATCCTCCCTGAAGGGCCTCCAAGCAGAAAGCGCTGTGACCTTTACGATCTACCAAATAGCCGTGCTCGCGCATGAACAAGGCAGCAACACTGTGTTGCACTACTGAACTGACATGCGGGATGGTGAGCGCGGTTAGCGGGGCGCTAGGGAACTGGAGAGGACTCCAGGTTTGCTTGGTTTGTGCAAGAGATTCCACAGTCTGACCTGCTGGCTGCGCTCAAGGCAGCAATCGTTGATGGTGGGTTCAGGAGTGGGGGCGGCTGCACCGCCCGCCCATGCCCTGAGTTGTTCCAGCGGGCTAGCCGCGGTCGCCGAAGTTGCCTTGACGGAACTCATAAACTTGAGAATCTCCTTCGTTGATAGGGTCGATCAACTTGCCGCCATTCAGGCGAGGAAATTGACGCGCATAGTGCTTGAGCACATCCATCGGTTGCATGCTCGGATCAGGATCAGGCAGATCACGACCGGCAAAACGAAACAAACGGCTCAGGGTAAGAATTGAAACGGCCATAAATCCCCCTTAAAAGTTCGATGCACTGGTGCCAGCAGCTACAGGAGCCACAGGCGATAGCGCGCCCGAGGCATCGCTGTCGGGCTCGTCGTCATGGTCTTCGCTGTCGTCCAAAGTAGGTGAGGCCGCTTTGGAGGCAGGCTTCGACTTGGCTTCATCAACCGCCTTATTGGCGAGGCGATCGATTTCATCCAGGGCGCTCAAGCCACGACGCACGACCACTGCCTTGGATGCGATCAATTCTGCGAAGGCTTCCTCGATTTCCTCTGGCGTGCCGCTCACTACCATTGGCTTGGCAATTGCGGATCGAAGCTGAACGACCGCCTCGGAGGAATTTTCCGGGGTTGGGCCAATGTCCGGCGTGTACAGCAGCTTGACCTTTCCATCACCCAAGCCATGCAGCTCGATGGTGGCTTTCAGGCCGGTGGTGAGTACCGCTCCTACGGATTGGAGAAAAGTGTTCATGGTTTGTGTTCCTCGTTAAGTTGGAGCCAGTGTGGGGGGGGTTAGGCTGTGGCAGAACCATCGTAAGCAGAGATTTTCATCGTCTCTGGCAGATAGCCTTTCCAGCTGAACTCCTCAAAAGCCAGTACGGCTTTAATAAGTTCATCGCTCTTTCCCGTTACCAGCTTCGCGAACTCTTTCGCACCTTTGATTTCGTCATACTTCGCTTCAAATCCACTGGCCTTACAGTCAGCGATCACACCGGCTTTGGTCAGGGACTTGAGGTAGCTTTCGGTCATCTGGAAGTGATCGACTGGATCCATACCCGCCGCCTTTATGAATGCAATGGCTTGAGCACCAGGAATCGATTTCTGGAATTGATCGCTGCCGTCGCGGCGGAAAACAGTGCAAGCGGCCAGTTGGCTCAGATATCCCTGAAGCTCCTCTGCGGGCTTCTGTGCCAGTGCAGCCTCGGTGGGTGCCCGGTCATGCCCAAACAGTGCGTTCGGCAAGCCAAGGGCCTTCTGCAAGCGGGTAAGCAGTTCGCTTGGCAGATCAGAACGCATGTCGAGGTACATCGAAACGATGGCAATAGCCAACGAGTAGGATGGGTTCGCTTGAATAGCCTGACTTCCCATCTGCGAAAACAGAGTAAATGCCTCGCGCTTGATCGCCTTTTTGACCTCCTGCGGCTTGGCCGGAGAGGTAGCACTGGGCTTGGTTGCCGACTTCGTGCCGGTAGCAGCAGACGGGGGTTTACCAGTCGCGCCCACCAATTGCGTATTGTCGTCTTGATTCGATGCTGGTTCAGCAGTGGCGCTAGCGATCAAGGCTTTATAGGCTGTGTTGTGCTCAGTGTGGCAAGACGTATTGAAACAGTGACCACCGATGATGCGCCCTTCGTTCCCCGGCTTGGTGCTCACAACAGCGCCGTAGCTCTTGCAGGCTGTGCAAGCAGTGAATTGATTGATGCCGACGCCATTCGGGCCTTTGTCTTCCAAAAGCACATATCCATTGTCAGGGAGGGTCAGGTCGGTATGGACGATTCCGTACTCCTGCTCAGCCTCAATGAGCTTGACCTTAATGAGCGAGGAAGTCTTTTCCTCCCAGCAAGTACGGTTCTGGCACTTAGCTTCACCCAGCGAGGTGCCGAACAGATCACCGAACTGCGAGCTGTTGTGTTCGCAGCCTTGGCAGGCAGTTGTATCGAAGGGCGCATTTGCGATAACCCCGGAGAGTTGGATCAATCGCTCGCGGGTCGCTGCAACTGTCATCTTGCGCTCTACAATGCGGGCACAGATCAGTCGCTGGTCGTCGTGGGTCATCGGGGCCAACAGCTCGGCATGGCCGAGCTTGATATCGCCCTGCACAAGGGCTTCAGCAACATCGTCACAGCATTTAGATAGCAGGATGCGGGCGTCGAGCTTGGAGCGGGACCATCCGAGGGTGCGGCAAGCCTCCTCGTGATTGTTGTTTTGATCGGCCAGCTCAGTAACGGCCGCATAAGACTCCTCAATGGGAGTCAAATCAGCGCGCTGGATGTTCTCGATAGTAGCCGCGCGACGGGCCTCAACATCAGTCATCTCACGAATGATCGCCGGGATATCGGAGGTCTCGAGATCGACGCTGATATCGAACCGGGTGTTCCCGTAAACGACTTCGTATGGTACTTCGGCATTGGCGATCGGGCGCAGCAGGATGGGCTGAATTACACCCTCAACCCGGATGCTTTCCTTCATCTGTGCGTAGCGCGCCTTGTTGCGACCTTTGCGAGGATCGTTCTTTGGATTGCGGCGGATTAGATTACAGGCCACTCGCTGCCCAGAGAGCGCTGGATCAATTTGGGTTTGTGGGACGTTGTTGGTCGCAAGAGAGTGGTTGGTCACGGCAGGATCTCGTTATGTTGGGATGGGCAAATTGTTGTCCTCATACCTGCGTGCCAGAACCCTCTCTGCCTTTGTTTCACGGTAAATCCAGCGCAAAACCAAAGTATGGAAACGAGTTATGCTTTCGGTGTTCTTTGCCCTTTCGATTTCATAAATTCTGGTACCACGACACCATTGAATACCTGAGTGTCTAGATGGGGGAATGAATGAACCTTCTTGCGTAGCCATTCACCCCATCGGTTGACAGCCGCGAGTTGAGCTTCAGTGAGATGCCACTGACTGTGGAGTTTATTGAGCATTGCAGTCAGAAACTCGCGCCGATCGGCCTGAGTGTTCTCCAGAGCTTCACGGAGCCAGTGATTGATTCCAATGCAACGCATCACGTTGGCCTCACTGAAAACCGTATTCTGCTCACCGGCATTCCGAATCGTCCCTGCAACCCGCTTGCGATCTGCTTCGTCGAGCTGCCCAGTTCGGCTATACGCATCGAAAGCCTGAGTCAGTATTTGAGAGCGGTGGTGCGCAAATTCACCCATGAATTCACACCGCAGCCTGAGGTACTGAACGATCTTGTCGAGGGGAGGAAGGGGAGAGCGGACCTGATCCTGAGTTTTGGGCACAGACCCGAGCTGCGGGTCTGAACTCAACCCCGCGTGCGTTGAGGGTGCGGGAGGAGAAGTGGGGTCAACGTCGGATACAACAAGCAGCGCCAGGCGGGTAACGTCAAGAAGGCGTTCTTCTGGGGGGCCGAGCATCTTCTTAGCGCAATTGGGGCCGGCAAATGCCTCAACAGCGCCATTGTAAATTACGATTCCTTTGCGGCTCCGAAGAAGCCGATTGCAGAATATGCAAACAGCATGGGGGCCAAGGTAGTCAACGCGCGAGTAGTGCCACATTCTGAAGCCCCCATATAGGGTTCCGAAAAATTACATCACTTTCAGCATCACCGTGTACTTACCATCTATCACGACGACTTTGGTTCGGTTGGGTTCAACCTGGACAGTATCAGAGAAAGCTTTATTGCCCATGTTCACCTCTTGATTTTGACCGCAGGAAAAACGCTTGCCGTCGACCAGGCTGTTCAGGGTTGAAACCTGACCAACAACCTCGATTGGTTGCGAGCCATCGGCGGCTTTGGGCAAGGATCGAAAAGAGAGCAGTAAGCCGGTTTTGTATTGGGCCTCCCGGCAAACGTCCCGTTTGGTAGCGCCGTCCTTGAATGCGGCCTGGTAACGGTGGCTTTCCCGGATGTCGAGCTCGTATTTGTTGCCGTCGAGCGTGTAGTGGTACGCCTGTGGGTCTTCAGCGCCAGAGACCACAGAAACTTGAAGTTCCGCGGCTGCAGCGTGGCTTACCAAAGGGACCAGGCACAACATGAAACCAATCCAACGCATTGGTAAGACCTCACAGAATATTGGCAAACTTGCCCATGATGAGTTTAAGAGCTGGAACGTCACCGAAGGTGGCGTGATCGAGCTTCGCTTTTGGGGTAGCAAGATACTTGTCGAAGTCGAACTCAATGACCTCTGGAACACCCATCCAGGCAGTAACCAGATGACATTCGGTGTAACCGTTGCAAAGTACATCGATCAAGAAAGCCTGCTTACCTTCCGGGTAGGAGACAGGGCATGTCTCAAACATGCTTTCGTAATAGCCCATAGCGTATTGGGCAAGTTCTATTGAAGTCAGTGCGTCAATCGAACAAGCCACACCGACATTGGCGGCAAAAACCAGAATCGTTTTCGTTGTCACAGTGGTACGGCCCGGACATTGACACTGATCGGTTGAACCGACCCAAATGTGAAGGTCTTCTCCACACCAGGTTTACCGTTGAATCGGACATTCAAACGGTCCAAGTGGATCAGCGGGTTAGGTGTCTTCAATTCCGCAGCTGGGACGTAAGTACGATCAACACCTAGGCAGAAACTCAGGTTTTCATCGTTGAACTGAGGCTGTGCAGCGCGGACAAAGTACCCTTCAGGGAAGTAGAACAAATCGCCTTGTTTGACCAGTCCATTCTTGTCGACGTCGACCATGAGAGTCTTGTCTTTCTGAAAGTCGCGCACCAGGACATCACGGCCGTGGTTTGAGGGCAGCTCAACCTTGATCAGGTTGCCGTAAGTGTCCGGGCTGTGGTCGAGGAATTGGATTTCAATCCGAAACCCGGTGATCTGTTGAACACCATTGGGTTGGTAGGTCCGCTCATCGCGCCAGCGGTCTGTGCACTGCTCGTCAGGGACGTTGGTGGTTTCGGTGACGGCCACGGTGCCAGAATGCTCTTTGGAGTCGTACTGGTAAGTGATCTGCTGGAACTCGGGCTTGCTGGCACAGCCCGAGATGGCGAGGCAAAGAGCTGTGATGCTAAACAAAGACTTGAGCATGGTCATCCCTAATTGGTCGGGCGGCTATATTTGTTGAGTGAGGATTGGTTCACGATGCCGGCCAGGCCGAGTTCGTGTATTGCTTTGACGACATTGGTCATGTTGAGCGGAGGGACAATCCTCACTGATCGTTCAGGTTCGCCATTTCCTACAACCTGAGGCCCTACACACATGAGCATTGAGGCGGTGCTGTCGGTGATTACCAGAGCAGAAGCCTTGAATGGCTGTGAACTGAAGCCCTCCAGCCCAAAAACAATTACCAGGTCAGGCTTTGAATCAGCCATTTCCCTAAGTGCTCCCGCAAGCGTATTGCACGCACGAACCTTGTCGAAGAAGTCGCTTAGGATCTGCTGAGTGTGAAACGCCTCGGATGCGACGTCAGTGAGGATGAGTGCTGTTGCCATGACAATGGTCAGTTCTGGCCCATGATTGAACAGATTCTAACTGTCGCGGCAAACATGACAATCCAAAACACCTCATCAGAATTCGAGAAGGGGTTATGGCTTGCTGAGAGGGGAAATATCGGCACAGTGGTTTGAACTATACAACCGCTGGTGAAGCATGGCAGATGAGTCCGCGACAACCTGGATGAACACCTATTCGATTCCAGTTGTGCCAAAGGGGGAGAGGTATGTGAAGCTCAGCGGCTTAGCTGAGAAGTACAAGCGTGAGGCTTGGGGGCACATAACAAGCACCAATCCTGCTTTGGCTCGATTGCTGAAAGAGGCTGAGCTCAGGGAAGCGATGAACTTCTTCGACGCTGATTTGTTTGTCGAGGCATTATCGGCCCCCTGCCTCCCTGTGGAGTCGCTGAAGGGCCGTAAGCGCGCAGAGCCCTAGAAAGGCGACCTGAGGTCCTCCTTCAATTGTTCGAAACGCCTGCGCCGCTCGGCGCTGTCTAACTTAGGTTCAGGATGATCCGATTGAACGCCCAACGGTCCAAGGTCAAGGCAAGCCTTAGGCGGGGGGTCGGGGAGCACCAATTCATTTGGATCTTTTCCAATCGACAGCATCAGATGAGAAATAGCAGCCATGAGCTGTTCAACAGTTACACCAGTTGGTGGCCTCGCCACCTGGTGGCACAGATTGTCGACTGATTGCTGAATCTCTTCTGTTGTTGGCTTTTCATTCGAAAGCCATTCTTTTGCCTGCTCCAACGGGCTCATTAGAAACCTCCCGGGCGAACCAGAGTGGATCTGAGTGCTTGCAGCCTGCTTCGCTTTTCCTCCGGGCTCAGCGGAGCAGTCGTTACCTGTTCTGGGTACAAGTTCCCATAATCAAGCCCGGCAGCACCTGCAGGTGTCGGGGCAGATTCCCTGCCGTCACTGCTCGGATGCTCAGGAAAGGGGGGAAGGTCCGATAGGTCACCCCCGCTGTCGACATAGTGCTCAGTCAGAGCGTCGTAGGTATCCCGAGAGTCGTCATCGTCTGCAATCTCACCCTTAGATACCTTGGCAACTATCGCTGATAAGACTCTCCTCAGCTCGAGCAACCCAGGATTGGTCATGAGCCAACTTTTGGACCGATCGAGTAGCGATTGGGTGCCGGCAATAGGATTTGATAGAGCGTTCATGAGCGTGTGGCTCCAGAGATCTGTTCATGCCCAGGCTGTTCCGGCATCCGGAGTGATTTGTTAATCGACCTACGAACCAAGTCTCGGTCAAGAGCGATCGCAAGTGCGACCATGGAAGCCATTACCAAAAAAGCTATCGCCATCTGCAGGGCACGCTCACTCAAAAAACCGAGCAAACAAGCAAAGGTAAAATCCAACGGCACTGCAAGCCCTCCAATTAACAGGGTCGGGGCCAGAAGCCATGACATTGAGGGCACGGTCCGGGCGATCACAAGCGCGATGATACAGACAGGTGATACAGCGCCAGCATACGCGATGAGACTGGTGCCTAATGGAACTGGCGAAGGAGTGAGCATCAGATACCCGATTGCCATGCTGCCAACCAGTGTCCCGACAGTAAAACAAATGACAGCAAAACGACCGTAGGGGGTTAGCCGTTCCATAGTGAAATCCTCGTAGTGAATTTGAGGGTATTACGCTACGTACCGGCTCGTGCCAGAAGCGGGGAAAAGCAAAGGAATAAATAGGAAAAGGACAAAAGAAGGAAGGAACTCAGAAACCTAATGACGGCGGGCCTTCCAGAGCATAAAGGTGAACCAAACCTGACGCCAACCGTGCATCAATCCTGATTAAGAGCAAAAACGGAAGGACAAATCATGGACCAATCCTTACTGTATAAGAAATGATCGTGAACTAATCCTCACTAGCCTCAACTCGATCGTGAGCCAATCCTCACTAGGGATCGTTGCTATTCAGGTCAAATTTCTGTGGATAACTAGAGATGAAAAGGGTGAATGCACCAATCCTGACTACTATCGTGAACCAATGCTTACTACTGTATAGCGGAGAATTGATCCAATAATGATGGTTAGTTTTAGTTAGAAACAAAAGTCAGGTAACAGTTCATTTAACGTCAATATCAAGGAATCATGCACTAATCCTTACTAGGCGTTTTCGGGAACGCGTACCAGCTTGAACCCAATACCCGAAATTGGGGCGAGCCGAGAGTAGCAAGAGAATCTACCCAAGACACACCAGCTTTGAAGTTTAGAATCGTGCGCCAATCCTGACTGTCGCCGCCGTTGAATCGTGGAGCAATCCTGACTGTTCGCATGGCAATAAACGATCAATGCCTTCTCGTTCGGATTGTCGGTTTCGAATACAGTTTGTACGTGGTCTGACCACCAGGTCTGGACGCCAGACCACTTCAGGTGTCGGTTTGGAATAAAGTCTGTTCGGGGTCCTACCTCGAGGTCTGTGCGTCAAGCCGAAGAGGCATCCGATTGGAGTCTAGGACGCCGGGGGTGTGGTGGTGTTTGGAGAGGATGGAGGACAGCAATCGTGCACCATTCCTGACTTCTGAATTGGGCAACATATCTAACCAGGGCGAAGACGCCTGCCAGTGAG
>LNAP01001883.1_pt2 | contig 22141 bp, 22 predicted proteins | sample 602601 | NCBI WGS metagenome assembly LNAP01 (sample SAMN02440304, study PRJNA202911) | soil metagenome | biome: Subtropical and temperate rainforests or woodlands; isolation source: soil samples (1 kg each in a 20% v/v slurry with milli Q water) were... ...
GACGCTGTTCAATTCCGGGTGCAGGTACACGCTGCCGCCGGGGATGGTTTCGTCGGCGACCAGGGTTTGCAGCCAGTCGTTGATGCGCTTGACCTCCTGGTCCATGAAGGATTTGGTCAGGTTCTTGGCCATGGCCTTTTGGCCGGCTTTCACCAGCTTGCGGCTGATGGCATCTTCCAGGCCGACGTAGCTGATGAACTTGCCGGTGACGGAGCGGTTACCCAGCAGCGAGAAGCCGCCGAGAATGGTCCGGGCGTAGTAGCAAACGCCGTAACGGTTGAGCAGATCGCCTTCGGTGGAGGTGTCGAGGATGTTGTATTCCACGGTGCGCGAGACGTCTTCGGCATAGGTCACCTGGTTGCCCGGGCTCTCCCATTGCTTGACCTTGGCCAGTGCGGCGATGGCCAGGCTCGACGGCGCCAGGAAGACGTTTTTCTTCGCCGCTTTCGAGTACACCGCCGGCATGTTGTGCACCACCAGGCAACGATCGAAACCGAGTTCCGCGCCGCCCAGTTCCTGGCTGTAGGTCACTTGATCAGCAACCGCAGCGTCCTTGCCGTCGAGCACCACACGCGCCTTGATACGCTTGCCGAACGAGGCGAACTCGCTCGCTACCGCCTTGGTGCCGGTGAAGCCTGGCGCGCCGATGATGGTCAGGTCTTCAGCGACCCCACTGAGCGCCGCCAGACCGAGTTTGCGCCCGGTCTCGGCCTCGATGCCGCCAATCACGTTGTTCTGCGTGTCGGCCGGTGTGGCACCCTCTTCGACGATGACCACGTAGACCGGCACCTTGACCACTTTGAGGATCTGGTAAACCGCCTGAAACAGCGTCCCCGCCTCAGCACCGGTCGGGTCCAACTGGGCCTGAGTGGTGAAGCTGTTGATGCGAAATGGGGTGTTTTTCGGAATCAGCAGATTGGCATTCGGCGCGGTGCCGACCAGCCCGATGACGTTATCGCCCAGGCCACCCATGGCCTCGGGAGATTCAGTGGCATTGACGGTGATGCCGTTGTGCTCGAAGTTCAAAACCTCAGCCATGGTTATTCAGCCTTTTTTGGGGCGGCCTTTTTGGCCGGGGTGGATGCAGAAGCCGGTTCGACGGCTTCGGTTTTTTTCAGCTGCAGACGACCAGCGCTGCGCAACGCGTTGGCCTCGACGTCGAGCAGGTCGAGTTCCTGGCCGACACTCGACCAATGGCCGCCGCCGGTGGGGAATGGGAGGAGCACGGTGTAGGTTTGGCGTAGTGCCATTTGGGGTTCTCCAGATACGAAAAAGCCCCGTGTGTGCGGGGCTGTTGCCAGGTTTGTGATGTTGCGGAAAAGAAAACGCCCCGTCGGTGCGGGGCGTTCTATTGGGGTTGGTCAGCGAGCCAAGGGGGTGCAATCGGCCGCGACTCCAACAAAGGAAAGTCAGACGCTTGCGGCCAGTCCCGAAGCGTCTGGCGGTGGGAGAGCAACTCGGAAAATTGCTCTGCATTCAACGTAGGCGCCATTCCTAACTCCTGTTCTTCACGGTGACGTGCGACCAACCATTCAGTGCTTCGAATTTCAGAATCGCGCCAGCTACGCTCGAAGGCGATCAATTGATCAGGCGGTATCGCCCGGTCACAGGCCTTGGGCCAACCATCGACGACCTTTACTTCTTTGCCTTGATCAATCTCATATCTCAAGGCTTGGTAAGCTTCCTGAGAAAGCTCTACACACTCCTTCCCGACTGCATCGCCATAAGGTTCTTCTGGATAAAAGCCGCCTGTTTCGGCGCAAAAAAAAACAATCATGATCAATATCCCCAATATTCCCAGCTTCCAACAGTGTTACTGAGTGAAACGGTAGAGTTGTTATTCACACAGATCACAATAGAACTCTTTGAAGTGCCGTTAGGCCGGGGCTGAGCGTTCGACAAGCCTTGGCTATGGACTGTCCCCGAGCCAGAAAGCAGCCCGTTTGGAAAAGCTTTAGGCAATGTAATCGTTAACGTTGTATAAGCACCGCTAGCAATCGCAGAGACCGCGTTGAAGACTCCCCATTGGCGAATTAGCCCACCCGGATAGTGCTGATATCCGCTCGCACCTACCGACGTTTCAAATTCTTCGACAGTCGACAATCGAGACCAAAATAGTGTCGCTGGGTTGTTACCGTATTCGCTGTACTGTCCCACCCAAATTCGTCGATCGCGGCTGACTGCGCCATGTTCAAAAGCAAGGTAATACGTGGCATCGAAGCGAGGCGTAATTGCCAGAACACCTATAAGCTTATTGCCGCTTTCGGGAGGCGCCTCAGGTGTCGCGTCGTCTGGAACCGTCGCGCCATAAGCCTTATACAAACCGGTAGGTGTAATAGCCTTGAAGGTTGGTAAGGCCGGGGCAGTAGTAACCCCCAATCCAAGTTGTCCGAGGCTGAGTTTACCGGCCATCAGATCCTTGAAAGCTGTAGACAATACATCCCGAATCGATCCGTTTTCCGCATACCAAGTGATGCCCGCCCCCGTCGACAGAGTAATGCTGTCCATCGTCTTGAGCACAAGCTGATTCGCCGCCATCCCCGCCACATAATCTGTTCCTTGCAGAATCAGGGTCGCGCTACCGGTCGATACGTTTGTGAAGGTTATGGTTCCGCCATTAAACCCAGTGCTGGCGAGTGGCAACGTAATATTGATCGAATTGACCGAGTTAATTATGAACGTCTGACCAAACGCGTTGGCCGTCAGAACCGTACTGGCGGCAAGCCCACCAACGCTTGAATGGTTGCCGAGCGCACGTTGCACAAACGCAGTCGTAGCGAGTTGGTGATTGTTGGTGCTGACTGTTGCAGTCGGAGCCGTCGGGACGCCCAGCAACGCGGGCGAATTGAGCGGCGCAAACCCTTGAGTAATGTTCTGAAACGTCAACCCAGTAGCGCCCAGCACAATCCCACCATCCGTAACTAACTGCCAAATCGTATTAGCAAGCGTCGCCCCCTCTTCGACCGGAACACTCAATCCTGAAGTAACCTCGGCATTCGCATCAGCATCCTTTGCCCGAACCCAAGCGCCGTTCGCAGCAACGTAGATACCGTTGTCTTTCGCCAAGGTCTGGGATTTAACAAGCACCCGATTCCCGGCAACCACGGCAACACCGTCAATCGCCTGGGCACCACTCAAAACAATGTTAGCCGTCGTCGCCACCCGTACAGACTGCTTCCTGTCGAGCTTGGCGAGTTCGTCGGCCACATAACCGGCCACCCAGGCCCGCGTCGCCTTGACCACCGTGTCATCAATCAGCAACGTCACCAACTCAGCATTACTGGTCTCGAAAATCGACCGGATATAAAACTCTTTCCCTGAGCCCGACGTCGCCAACACCGGCTTGAACGACTCCGGATATTTGACGATCGCATACAGAATTCCGGTATCGGTCCAAATCCCGGCCTCACGCACATACCAGCCGCCCACGTCTGGCGGGATGGTGACTTCAGCGAGCAACCAGCTCGGGTTTTTCTCATCCTGGAACAGGGCATTGAGTGGCCCGCGCCACACTTCGCGTTTGAGCGCCGTGGCGGTTGCGGCCGGGTTGTAAACTTCGCCGCCGCCGTCACCGACGGAAATCTGCGAGAGCTTGATCGGTGTGCCCGCCGCCTTGCAGGCGGTTTCGTAGGCGATCCCCGCATCGGTGAGCAGGGTGTAGTAGTCGGCCATTTAGGACCCCTGTGGATAAATAGTGGAGGTTTCGACGGTGTAGAGCGCGGCGGCCTTGAAGGCCTGGCCCGAGGCTTCAAGCCCTTCGATGACAATCGGATAAACCGTGGTGAGTTCGCCGCACACCGTGGCGGCGCCGATGACGTGACGGCCGAACGCACTCAAGCCGACAGAGACCGTCAAGGTGTCGCGCTCGCTTTTGGCATCGGCCAGACGGCGGTCGAGACGGGCGTCGATGGCTTCGCTGTAGGGCTGTTCGGTAAACGCCCTGACAGAAAAGCTGTAGGGTGGGCCGGGGGGCGTTTGCTCATGCCAGGCGCGCACCTCAGGCATCAGTTGCAAACCCTTGGCGGCGTTTTCCAGCGCCTTTCGCGTCCCGGCTTGCCGTGCGGTGGGCCAGGCCAGTTCAACCGTCAGGCGCTTTTCAGCTTCGGGCGCCGCAGAGCTCCACTCACTGACCCCGCGATCCGCCGCGAGGTACGGTAGAAACGCCAAGGGCGTTGCCACCGGGTTCATCAGTTCGGGAAACGGCGGATCGATACGCTCCAGCAACCGGGCGAAACCCAGATCGAGCGCCTTTTCCAGCGGCGAACTGTTGGCCGGCAGCAGGCTTGGGCGAGGTTTGTCGTCACTCATAACGTATCCACCTCGACCTCGACACCCGTGCAGTACGGAGCTTGAAAAGCCGTTGTCACAATCGGCTCGAGCGGTTCGAGAATCTGCAGCTGAACCGCTCCCGCGCTGTGCAGCGTGTAGTCGATCCAGCTCGGGTCCACCCGGCCCTCCAGGTGATGACAGGCCTCGGCGTACGCCTGCAGTTGCTCTTGTGCCGCAACCTGGGTCAAACCCGAATCCGGGCCGGCATTGATCTTCGCCACGACGCGGATTCTGTAGGGTTTGATTTGCGCAGCCTGAACGATGACCAGATCCGTCTCCGGCCGCACATCAGGACGAGCGAAGTGCTGACGAACACCCTCAAGGAGTGTCTCGGACGGTGTGCCATCGCCCTCCCGGGACAGCACCGTGACCGTGACTTCTCCCGGCGCGGTGCGGCGTCCGTTGCCGTCCTTGACCTGCGCCGCATAGCCATCCGGGTTGAAGGTGTAGGTAACCGTCACGACACCGGCCGAGGCGTTTTCCACCTTCACGACGGGCCGTTCACCCAGGGTAAAAATCTCCCGCCGATACTGCATGCGCGAGCCGGCCGCCGGGGCATGGGGCGCAAGGTAATAGCGCAAGCGGGCGTCATCATCGCTCTCGTAAACCGGAGGGATGGGCGGGAATGCTGCCGGGTCGCCAGGATCGAGCAACTGGCGTTCGAGGCCCATGTCCGCGAGGCGCGCATCGAGGTTGGTCCCCGTGGCCCACCACGCCAGCATCTGCTTGATGCGGGCGTTGTACTTGCGTTCGTGGGTTTGCAGGCGGACGCAGAACGCCTCCAGGGCCAAGGTCAGCAGTTCGCTTTCGTTTTCCAGGCTGCCCACAAGCTTGGCCGCGCTCTCGGGAGAGCGAGCGCCAACGTACTCGACCACAAAGGTCTTGAATTCGGCGAGCAGATCCTCGAACGCTTCGACAGTGACGATTGCCGGTTCGGCCAACTGGTTCTGGCCGGGTATCAACATGCTCATGTCACCACCTCGAAAGTCTGTTTGCGGTTTTTCCAGGTGCCGGCGAAGCGCAACAACAAACCGGCACCCTGTCGGCTGGCGACAATGACCTGCGGCTCGAAGTCTCCAATGCCGTTGTCCGGGTTGTAGAACGCTTGGGCCGCGTGGCTCTGGGCAAGGATCAGCAGGTCATCGCCGAGGTTCTGTCCTAGCAACTGCGTGAGGGCGCAGCCATACAGAGGGCGCTTCTGGCGAGTGCCCAGTGGCGTGGTCAATGCACGGGTGGCGCGCTGCACGAACTGCAGCCAGTCGTCGACCGTGGCGCCGGTATTTCGATCGATTCCAATCATGAGGAAATCTCTTATGCGGTACTGATGACGCGCCCCTGGTGATCCACTACCGGGCCGCTCAGGTGCACACCGGACGCGTCGAGCCGTATGCCGACGGCGCCCAGTTGCAGTTCGATGGCCTGCGGCGTCATCGCCAGCCTCGCCGGGCCAATGCTTAAGTCGATGGACTCACGGGAACCGGTGAATGCCGTCGGGCCGTTTTGCCAGTGCAGGACATGGCTGGCGTGGTCGTAGCCGTTTTCCGTGCCGTCCTGATAGCGGCGGCGCGTCAGTGATGCCTGTGTGGAGACGGGCGGGAATTGACCGCCGTTGAGACCGAACAACGCCACTGACTGCCCACCGCTCTCACCGCCGCCATGGTTCAGCAGCAGGCACTGCTCGCCCACGGAGGGAATCCGCGACTCGCTCTGTTCGCCAGCACTGGGATTGAAAAAACGGATCGCGGGGGTCAGCAATTCGCCATGGCTGACCTTGCAGGTGTTGCTGGCCGCGTCGACTTCCTGGCAAACGCCGATGCGACAGAAACTGTCGGCGCGCCGATGCAGGTCTTCCAGCTCGGTTTCCATCTCGGCCAGACGCTCGATGAGCGGCCCCAGATGCATCCGTAATAGCGCATCAAACATGGGTCAGCCCTCAAGTGCGGTGTATTGAGCCGGGTCATCGATGTTCGAGACTTCCCAGGTCCGTGCAAATTTCGGGATGCCCAACGGGTCCTCCAGCAGCGTCGGGCCGAGGTAGAGGGTTTGGGTAAATGAAAGGGTCCAGGCGGTGTACGCCCGAGCTTCGTGGGTGAACGTGGATGCAAGGCCATCGATCTCCGTGGGCAGATCACATTGATCGCCCGACAGCCCCCAGCGGTTATCCACCACCAGATGTTTCAGCTCACCGGCGAGATCGCACGCCTCCCATCCCGCAACGGCCATGACCACTTGCAGGGAAACCGTCAGGACATGGGCAATACGTCCGTCATTGGCGCGGTTGCCTGACGCATCACGCTCTAGGGCAATCAGCACCCAGGGTTGGTCATCGGTGCCATCGAACTCCTGAGGGCTGCCGATTTTCAAAGTGGGATAAGTGGCGCGTAGCGTCTGGGCAATGGCGAAGAACAGCTGCGACGGTTTTTCGAGGACGGCAGGCATCAAGGCCTCCTGTTTTTTATGGCGGCACGAAGATCAGCAGCGAGGGATCAATGTTGGTCGGAACGGGAATCACGCGGCGGCAGCTCACTGACGCCCATCCGCTTGGCGGCCCAGCGTTCGTAAAGCCCGATGGCCACGTCCGCCCCGGCCATCGCCGTCAGGCAACCGAAGGCTCCTGCGGCCCAGATCGACAGGCCCATGGCGTACAACAGCATGATCGCCGAGACGCCGCAGACCATGCAGGCGCCGGAACGCAGGGCCAGGCGACGCAGTAGCGACCAGCCGCGGGCGCCCTCTTTGTCGGCACGCCACATCTCGCCGGTCACGCCACCCACCAGGGCCAGCCAGATCGGCATGTCCAACAACGCTTGTTGCTCGTTTGTCATGTCACGCCTCCTGGGGTGATGGATGAGAAATGTGTGTTGGGTTCAAACGATGTCTCTTGAGGTAGGCATTCCAAAAAGCCCGGGGTGAACCGGGCTTTTCAGTAATGCGGTCCTTCGCCTTCCCTGGCCGATGGCCAGAAGGAAGTTGATCTTTCGGCGCGACTGGCGCGGTACGGATCCATTCACATTGTTTTTCCGACCGCGGTCCCTGCCCGCCGGATAACTGCTTCTGGTGCTTTACGCTGCACACCCGGGTCAGTTGCCAACCCTCTGAACCGTTAAGGCCGGTTCATCGCTGCCTGTTGGTGGAACTAAAGAGCTTCGTTGCCAGCCGCTTTGTCGAGCGGCTTGGACACAGAATATGCATGGACGCATATACAGTCAATGCATTAATGCATTTATTTATGCGCAGAGAATGCATAGACGCATAAAGCCCAGCAAACACAGGGGTCATGGAATTTTCACAGGCGTAAAAAAACCCGCACGATGGCGGGTTTTATCTGACAGCGGAGGGGTTAACGGGCGTACATGCCCCACCAGAAGACGTGGCCGAGGATGACGATTTGCTCATCCTGCATGTCCTGGAAGGTGTAGTCCTCATCCGGATGCTCGTCGCGGTTGAAGCTGCGCAGGCGGATGCCGGTAGGCAAACGATAAAGCTGCTTCACCCGCAGTTGGCCGTTGTGATTGATGGCGTAGAGATCACCGTCGACGATATCGCCGATCCCGCATTTGCCAGCATTCACTCCGACCGTGGCACCGTCGCGCAGCACCGGCAGCATGCTGTTGCCGCGCACGGTCACGCATTTGGCCTGATCGAACTGCACACCGTTATGACGCAGGCTGCGCTTGCCAAAGCGCAGGCTTGAGCGCTCGCTTTCCTCGATGACGAATCTTCCTGATCCAGCAGCCAATTCAACCTCACGCAGAAAAGGGACCGACACCTCGTCTTCTTCGACGGGGGTGTCGTCATCCCACAGGCTTATGTCCTTGAGTTCGGAATGCGGCTCGTCGCGGCGCGGATGGCCGGCAGACGCAATGTCCGCGCGCCCGCGCAACTGATCGGTACTCACGGCAAAGTATTCGGCGATCTTCGAGATGTGTTTATCCGAAGGGTCGACAATCTTGCCGCTGAGAATCCGCGACAGGGTTGACTGAGGCACGCCGGTACGACGGTGAAGCTCCGTGGGGGAGATCCCGTGCTGATCGAGCAGTGCCCTTAATACGGTAGAAACGTTGCGTTTTTGCATAACGCGCATGATGCGTGTTCTTTTTGCAGAAGACAAATGCTGTTTTGCATAAGTGTGCATATCGATGGTGAAGTGTTTCCGTCCAACATCAACGCAAGCTGCCCCAACGCTATCGCGAGCAAGCTCGCTCCCACAAGGGATTTGGGGTGTATGCGAGGTCTGTGAACGACTCGGTAAAACTGTGGGAGCGAGCCTGCTCGCGATGACGGCGGAACATTCAACACCGATGCAGACGGCCCTAACGCGCTGGGCTGGTGTCAGCTATTGTCAGCGCTTGGAAACCCCCTACAACCTCGTAGGAAACCGCCCGATCTGCGTCCTTCAAATTTGCGAGGCCGGGCTACGTCGCCTTGCGCCTCTGCCTACAACTGCGCCAGAATCCGCCGGCTTGTCCACCTTGGATCCAATTAGTACTTTTGATCCCGTCACTGCCCATCAGTGATCGGGTTTAGTCGCTCGGTATTCCAAGGTGCTCATTGCTCCATTCAGTCAGGTATCCCCATTCCTGCACTTGATGGTGGCTGTGCGCAGGGCGCCCTCGGGCGCGCCGGTTCCTTGGATCCCCGGTCGACTAACCTGCGTACAGCTGCCCCCCCCCTCGTTTAGTCGCGAGTGAGTGGTGGCTCAACCTCAAGGATCCAAAAGCATGTTCAAGAACACTCCAAATCCCCCAACTTCAGACGATCACATCGCCCGCACCCAATCGGCCAAAGCCAAAAAACTCGACGAAGCCGCCACCCGCGCTCTGGACTGCTACCTCAAGCCGCCAGCCGACAAAGAAGCATCCGACACACTCGACACCCTTTACGTCATCGCCCCCAACATCGACGCCGAATGCCTGCTCGCCAACCTCAGCGAAACCCTGGCCTCGGCCAACGCCATGGTCAGTGATCTGGCGTTCGACCTGGAGGGCTCGCGACGGCATATCGCGCTGGGGGTCCAGCAGATGATCGAACTGGGGCAGTTGCTGGCGAATCGGACGCTGGATGTGGTTGAGCCGAGGTAGGCATTCATGATGCAAGCCGAGACCTAAGAGAAGCCCGAGTAATCACTGTGGGAGCGAGCTTGCTCGCGATAGCGGTAGTCCAGTTATAACTAAGTTGTATTGGCAGCCGTCATCGCGAGCAGGCTCGCTCCCACAATTGGATCGGAGTACGACCGGGAGAACTAGGCCGGCTGTCAGGCCGCCTCGCGAGCAAGCTTTGCCCCCACAGATATGATGGGTGTACGACCGGAAGAATCAGGCCGGCTGTCAGGCCGCCTCGCGAGCAAGCTTTGCTCCCACAGATATGATGGGTGTACGACCGGAAGAACCAGGCCGGCTGTCAGGCCGCCTCGCGAGCAAGCTTTGCTCCCACAGATATGATGGGTGTACGACCGGAAGAACCAGGCCGGCTGTCAGGCCGCCTCGCGGTGGACGTTGATCTCGGCGCCCCATTAACCACGCTGGCTGAACGAAGGCATTGCGCAGTGGGCAACCCGGCATGGATGCCGGGTTAGCCGCGCTGGGCCATGGATGGCCCTTCGCGGCGGCCCACGGAGCAATGCCTTCGTTCAGGCATGCCGAGCCTAAGCGAGGCACCGAGTGGTGGGGCAGAAGCGCTTTGGTTACTTTCGCGCTTTTCGAAAGTGACCCGCCGTAAGGGCGGAACCATAAGCGGCCGTTACCGCAGACATACGATCCCAACAACACTCATCCCTGGGTCCCCCCCGACCGCCCATGTTAACCTTGCGCCCATCGCGGAAAAGCCGGGCCAATGCCCCTCCTTTTGCCCCACACCTTTCAACGAGCCTCCCTGAGACCCATGAATACAGCCGTAAACGACCTCTCCAGCCACACGCCAATGATGCAGCAATACTGGTGCCTGAAGAATCAGCACCCCGATCAGCTGATGTTCTACCGCATGGGCGACTTCTACGAGATCTTCTACGAGGACGCGAAGAAAGCCGCCAAGCTATTGGACATCACCCTGACGGCGCGTGGGCAATCGGCGGGCATGGCGATTCCGATGTGTGGGATTCCTTACCACGCGGCGGAAGGTTACCTGGCGAAGCTGGTCAAGCTCGGCGAGTCGGTGGTGATCTGCGAGCAGGTCGGCGACCCGGCCACCAGTAAAGGACCGGTGGAACGCCAAGTCGTACGGATCATCACGCCGGGCACGGTCAGTGATGAAGCCTTGCTGGATGAACGCCGGGACAACCTGATCGCCGCCGTGCTGGGCGATGAGCGCCTGTTCGGCCTGGCGGTGCTGGACATCACCAGCGGCAATTTCTCGGTGCTGGAAATCAAGGGCTGGGAAAACCTGCTGGCGGAATTGGAGCGGGTCAATCCGGTGGAGTTGCTGATCCCGGATGACTGGCCCAAAGACCTGCCGGCGGAAAAACGCCGTGGCGTGCGGCGCCGGGCGCCGTGGGATTTTGAGCGCGACTCGGCGCTGAAAAGTCTCTGCCAGCAGTTCTCCACTCAGGACCTTAAAGGCTTCGGTTGCGAAAACCTGACCCTGGCCATTGGCGCTGCCGGCTGCCTGCTGGCTTACGCCAAGGAAACCCAGCGCACCGCCCTGCCCCACTTGCGCAGCCTGCGTCATGAGCGCCTGGATGACACCGTGGTGCTGGACGGCGCGAGCCGACGCAACCTGGAACTGGACACCAACCTGGCCGGCGGGCGCGACAACACCCTGCAATCGGTGGTCGATCGCTGCCAGACCGCCATGGGCAGCCGTCTGCTGACCCGTTGGCTGAACCGTCCGCTGCGAGACCTGACGGTGCTGCTGGCGCGTCAGAGCTCCATTACCTGCCTGCTGGATCGTTATCGCTTCGAGCAGTTGCAACCGCAGCTCAAGGAAATCGGGGACATCGAGCGGATCCTGGCGCGTATCGGCCTGCGCAACGCCCGCCCCCGTGACCTGGCGCGCCTACGCGATGCCCTCGGCGCCCTGCCCGAGCTTCAGGTGGCGATGACCGACCTGGAAGCGCCGCACCTGCAACAACTGGCGCGCACCACCAGCACTTACCCGGAGCTGGCTGCGCTGCTGGAAAAGGCCATTATCGACAACCCGCCAGCGGTGATCCGTGACGGCGGCGTGCTGAAAACCGGCTACGACGCCGAACTCGACGAACTGCAATCGCTGAGCGAGAACGCCGGGCAGTTCCTGATCGACCTCGAAGCCCGGGAAAAAGCCCGTACCGGCCTTGCCAATCTCAAGGTCGGTTACAACCGTATCCACGGTTACTTCATCGAATTGCCGAGCAAACAGGCCGAACAGGCGCCGGCTGACTACATTCGTCGCCAGACGCTAAAAGGCGCCGAGCGTTTCATCACCCCGGAACTCAAGGCGTTCGAAGACAAGGCGTTGTCGGCCAAGAGCCGTGCCCTGGCCCGGGAAAAGATGCTCTATGAGGCGCTGCTCGAAGACTTGATCAGCCAACTGCCACCGCTGCAGGACACCGCCGGCGCCCTGGCGGAGCTTGACGTGCTGAGCAACCTGGCTGAACGCGCGCTGAACCTGGACCTCAACTGCCCGCGGTTTGTCAGCGAGCCGTGCATGCGCATCACCCAGGGTCGTCACCCGGTGGTCGAACAGGTATTGACCACGCCGTTCGTGGCCAACGACCTGAGCCTGGATGACAACACCCGCATGCTGGTGATCACCGGTCCGAACATGGGCGGTAAATCCACCTACATGCGTCAGACCGCCTTGATCGTGCTGCTGGCCCACATTGGCAGTTTCGTGCCGGCAGCCAGTTGCGAATTGTCCCTGGTGGACCGGATCTTTACCCGCATCGGTTCCAGCGATGACCTGGCCGGCGGGCGTTCGACCTTCATGGTGGAAATGAGCGAAACCGCGAACATCCTGCACAACGCCACCGAACGGAGCCTGGTGCTGATGGACGAGGTCGGACGCGGCACCAGCACCTTCGACGGCCTGTCCCTGGCTTGGGCAGCGGCCGAACGGCTGGCGCACCTGCGGGCGTACACGCTGTTTGCCACCCACTATTTCGAACTCACCGTACTGCCGGAAAGCCAGCCACTGGTGGCTAACGTGCATCTCAATGCCACCGAGCACAACGAGCGCATCGTATTCCTGCACCATGTGCTGCCCGGCCCGGCCAGCCAGAGCTACGGCCTGGCGGTGGCGCAACTGGCCGGCGTCCCCAGCGAAGTGATCAGCCGTGCGCGCGAGCACCTGAGCCGTCTGGAAACCACCAGCCTGCCCCACGAAACACCGCGCCCGAGCAAAGGCAAACCGGCGGCTCCGCAGCAGAGCGACCTGTTCGCCAGCCTGCCGCATCCGGTGCTTGATGAACTGGCCAAAGTGGATCTGGACGACCTGACGCCACGTCGGGCACTTGAATTGCTTTATTCATTGAAGACACGGATCTAACGCACTGGCGTTCAAGCTGGTAGAATCTCGCGCGGTTTGGGATGCTGCGGACTATTAGCCTGGTCCGCAGACTATCGCTCCCGAACCTGGCGAGCCCACCGTGAAGGGGTTCCGCTGCCGCCGCCTGAGGAGAGAATTAGAAATGACCTTCGTCGTCACCGACAACTGCATCAAGTGCAAGTACACCGACTGCGTAGAAGTCTGTCCGGACGAAGGGCCGAACTTCCTGGTCATTCACCCGGACGAGTGCATCGATTGCGCCCTGTGTGAACCGGAATGCCCGGCGACTGCCATCTTCTCGGAAGACGAAGTGCCGGCCGGCATGGAGAACTTCATCGAGCTGAACGCCGAACTGGCGGACATCTGGCCAAATATCACCGAAAAGAAAGACAAGCTGCCAGAAGCCGATGAGTGGGATGGCAAGCCAGACAAGCTCAAAGAACTCGAACGCTGATATCACCCCTGCGCTCGTTGAAAAAGGCCCCTTGCGGGCCTTTTTGTTTTCTCGGATTCAATAAATCGCAGGCAAAAAAAAGGGGCGGTTTGACCCGCCCACATTTTTTCCCTAATCCCTTTGATCCTTTTCATCGTCCTGATGAATCGCATCCTGCGATGTCCTTCCTTCCCCATCGTCCGTGACAGGTGTGTCTGTCCGTCGACACAGGACTGATATTAGTATTTTCCCCAGCGAGTGCAATTGGCCAAACGCCGTCGCCGTGCCTCGTCACAGGACTGAAATACATAAAAATATAGCTATATATCAACAACATACGAAAAATACGACGGCCTTTATAGTCGTCTATCCCTTCGACGGGAAACCAAACGCTTACGCAACACTAGGCAAAAGCTTACACGCCAAGCCGGCAAACAGAGTAAGCGCTGCAACAGCCGCCAAAGAAACGAAAAAGCCCCGAACCAGTCGGGGCTTTTCTTATTACGCGTGCGTTCCCGTTATTGGAACAACGACTCGCTCGACAGGCCGTTCTTCTCTAGGATCTCCCGAAGACGTTTAAGGCCTTCGACCTGAATCTGCCTGACCCGCTCACGGGTCAGCCCAATTTCCAGGCCCACATCTTCAAGGGTGCTGCTTTCATGACCGCGCAAGCCGAAGCGGCGAATCACCACTTCCCGTTGCTTGTCCGTGAGCTCCGAGAGCCACTGGTCGATGCTCTGGGACAAGTCATCGTCCTGGAGCAGTTCGCACGGGTCGGTAGGTCGGTCATCGGTGAGCGTGTCCAGCAGGGTCTTATCCGAGTCCGGCCCCAGCGAGACATCAACCGAAGAAACCCGCTCGTTGAGCCCAAGCATGCGCTTGACCTCGCCCACCGGTTTCTCCAGCAGGTTGGCGATCTCTTCGGGTGAGGGTTCGTGGTCGAGCTTTTGGGTGAGTTCACGGGCAGCCCGCAGGTAGACGTTCAGCTCCTTGACCACATGGATCGGCAACCGGATGGTCCGGGTCTGATTCATGATCGCCCGCTCGATGGTCTGGCGAATCCACCAGGTCGCGTAGGTCGAGAAACGGAAGCCTCGCTCGGGGTCGAATTTCTCGACAGCGCGAATCAGCCCCAGGTTACCCTCTTCGATCAGGTCCAGCAGCGATAGGCCACGATTGACGTAGCGTCGGGCGATTTTCACCACCAGGCGCAGGTTGCTTTCAATCATGCGTTTTCGCCCGGCCGGGTCGCCACTTTGCGACAGACGCGCAAAATGAACTTCTTCCTCGGGGGAGAGCAGCGGCGAGAAGCCGATTTCGTTGAGGTACAGCTGAGTGGCGTCCAGCGCCCGTGTGTAGTCGATGTACTTATGTTGTTTAAGCGAAGCGGAGTGTCTGGATTTGGCACGAACGGAAGGTGGAGTCGCCCCTTCATCATTCGACATCGAATCCATAGCGATGCCGGTCTCCATAAGGAGAACCTCATCGTCGATGTCAAACTCCGGCACTTCTTTACTGAGAGCCATTGTTATAGTCCTTTGGTGAGTTCGACGACGCCTTTATCCTTGGCAACGCTGGAGCCTGTTCCCTCTACGTGACGGAACAGGCTGACAATCAAATCAACGACGTGGCAGGAATTGCAGCGGATCGACTGGCTTACCTTGTCGGCGAATCTCAAAATGCAGTTTCACCCGGTCCGTTCCCGTTGATCCCATTTCGGCAATTTTTTGCCCGACCTTGACCTGCTGCCCCTCCCGAACCAACAGCCTGCGGTTGTGACCGTAGGCACTGACGTAGGTATCGCTGTGTTTGATGATCACGAGTTCGCCGTAGCCCCTTAAACCACTCCCGGCGTACACAACCGTGCCATCAGACGCGGCTAAAACAGGCTGTCCCAAATCCCCGGCGATATCAATTCCTTTATTCAAACTACCGTTTGAAGAGAATTTTCCAATAAGAACGCCATTAGAAGGCCATCCCCAGCCGCTCGGGCTGGGGCCTGGCGCGGGGGTAGGAGCAGGTGTCGGTTTGCTCGCGACGGACGGTACTGTTGCCGTTGCGGCACCGACCGGACGTTGAATCACCGTGGTTCTACTCGACGACGAAGCCGTCGAACCGGACTGAGTCACCACCGCGGTAGGCGTTGAACCACTGCGCCCATCAAAGCGAATTCTCTGACCCGGATGAATCGTATAAGGCGCAGGAATGTTGTTTCGCGCAGCGAGGGCTTTGTAGTCCCAGCCATAGCGAAAAGCGATGGAAAACAGCGTATCACCGCGACGGACTACATACTGACCGGTCGTTACTGTAGGACGTTGAGGCGTTGCGTTGGTGCGATCGACAACCCGGACGTTACCCGACGGGGTACTGGAGCAACCGACCAGCAAGGTACTCAAGACAAGGCCAGTCACCAGGCGCTGAAAGCTCGTGATACCCATACGCTGCGCAATGACTGTGAGACTCACCCGCCGCTCCCTTTGTGGTGGTTGAAAAATTGGAAACTGCCTGTGCAGGCAACGGTATTACAAATACAGCTGGCCGCAACCCCACCTCTATTAATGAAGCGCGAGGCGCTGCCGCACACGTTTGCTCGACGCCGTTGCAATCCGTTTAACCAATCAACGGTTAATTGATCAGCGCCGGTGTAAGACACAACCCACGCCACGGAATTCAGCGTCTGTTTATAAATGCTCAGGCCAATGGCCCGTTAAGCAACGGAACAAACCGAACCGCCCCCAGCACGTGACGTGAAAAACCCTGTTCTTCGCGCACGATCAGCATCAACTGCTGGACTTCACCAGCCCCCACCGGAATGACCAGCCGGCCGCCGGGAGCCAGTTGATCCAGCAAGGCCTGGGGCACATCAGTGGCAACGGCGGTCACGATGATGCCGTTATAAGGTGCCAGGGCCGGCCAGCCTTCCCAGCCATCGCCCCAGCGAAACACCACATTGCGCAGGTTCAGTTCCACCAGGCGTTCCTTGGCGCGATCCTGCAGCACCTTGATCCGCTCCACGGAAAACACCCGCTCCACCAGCTGCGACAACACCGCCGTCTGGTAACCCGAACCGGTGCCAATCTCCAGCACCTTGTCCAGCGGCCCCGCCTCCAGCAGCAACTCGCTCATGCGGGCCACCATATAAGGCTGGGAAATGGTCTGGTTGTGGCCGATCGGCAATGCGGTGTCTTCGTAGGCGCGATGGGCCAAGGCTTCATCGACGAACAAATGCCGTGGGGTGCGGCGAATCACTTCCAGCACCTGGGCGTTGGAAAGGCCTTCTTCATAGAGCCGTTGAATCAGGCGCTCCCGGGTACGCTGGGAGGTCATGCCGATTCCGCGGCGCAGTATATCGTCTTGCTCGCGAGCCATCAGCGCAGCCCCTCCAGCCAGCCATCGAGCGTTCGAAAAGCATCGTTGAAGGTCCGATCCAGCTGCAACGGCGTTATCGAGACATAGCCTTGCATCACTGCATGAAAATCGGTGCCCGGCCCGCCATCCTCGGCATCACCGGCGGCGGCGATCCAGTAACCGGCCTTGCCCCGGGGATCGACCACCTGCATGGGCTTGGCCGCGCGGGCACGATGACCCAGGCGAGTGAGCTGGATGCCTCGGATGTGATCCAGTGGCAGGTTCGGAATGTTCACGTTCAGCACCGTGCGCGGTGGCAGGTCCAGCTCGCCATGGGCCTCGACCAACTTGCGAGCGAAGTAGGCGGCAGTAGGCAGATTATCGACTTGCCGCGAAACAAACGAAAAGGCAAACGACGGATGCCCGAGGAAACGGCCCTCAAGGGCGGCGGCCACGGTGCCGGAATAAAGCACGTCATCCCCCAGGTTGGCCCCCAGGTTGATGCCCGAAACCACCATGTCCGGCTCGCGCTCCAGTAAGCCGTTCAGGCCTAGGTGCACGCAGTCGGTCGGGGTGCCGTTGAGGCTGATGTAACCATTATCCAGGTAGCACGGGTGTAATGGTCGGTCGAGCGTCAGCGAACTGCTGGCGCCGCTTTTGTCCTGGTCCGGGGCGATGACCACGCATTCGGCAAAATCCGCCAGCGCAGCATAAAGCGCGGCAAGGCCGGGTGCTGTCACCCCGTCGTCGTTAGAAATCAGAATACGCATGGGCTGTCCGTCTGCCCCACCGGCACCAGATCGACGAGTTCGCGCACCAAGACAGTGGCGAAACATCCGGCCGGCAGGACGAATTCCAGTTGCAGAATGTCAGGCGAGGGATAATGCCACGACAGGCCGCCAATGGGCAGTCGCAGGATGCGACGTTCGTGACTCATTCCCGCGTTTATCAACCAGTCGCGCAGATTGGCCTCCGCCTCGGCGATGGCCTGCTCCAGATCATGGACCGCGCCGGCGGCAGGCGAAGGTCCCTCACCCCACTGCGGCCCGGTGGGGTGCAGGTCGAGAATCGCCAGGCGTGGGTCACTGCACTCGGCCTCGCCGGCGGGGAAAAAACTGCGGCTGTCGGTGAAGGCCAGCAAGTCGCCCACCTGCGCGTGCTGCCAGGTGCCATCGGCCACCCGAGCCGCCAACACCCGGTTGAAGAGAAAACTGCGGGCGGTGGACAACAGCCGCGAACGCACATTGCGCTGTTCCGGCAAAGCCTTGCGCGCCGCCCAGGCGCGGGCATCGACGAGGTTACCGCCGTCATGCCCGAAGCGCTGGGCGCCGAAATAATTGGGAATGCCCAGACGGGCGATCTGTTGCAGACGCGCATCGATCGCCGCTGGGTCGCCCTTGAACTGGGTCAGGCGCAAAGTAAAGCCATTGGCCGAGTGCGCGCCGCGTTGCAGCTTGCGTTTATGGCGACCGGTCTTGAGGATCTTCAGCGTTTCGTTTTCTGCCGCCGACAGGTCCGGGTCGGCCTTGCCCGGCAACTGGACGCTGAACCACTGGCGGGTCAGCGCCTGGCGGTCCTTGAGACCGGCATAACTGACGGTGCGCAACGATACGCCGGCGGCCTTGGCAATTCGCCGGGCCGCCTCTTCAGTGTTCAAACCGCGTTTTTCAACCCAGATCCATAAGTGCTCGCCTTCGCCCGTGAGCGGGATGTCGAGCACTTCGTCGACCTGAAAATCTTCAGCAGTGGCCTTGAGTACTGCGCTGCCCAGCGACTCGCCGTAGGCACGGGGGCCTAATAGTTCCAGTTCGGTCATGGGCGCAGCAACAAGGCAACGCTATGAACGGCAATGCCTTCTTCGCGACCGACGAAACCAAGTTTCTCGGTGGTGGTGGCTTTCACGTTGACCTGGTCCAGCTCAACTTGCAGGTCCTCGGCAATCAACCGACGCATCGTTTCGATGTGTGGCGCCATTTTTGGCGCCTGGGCGACGATGGTGTTATCGACATTGCCGACTTTCCAGCCCTTGGCGTGGATCAGCGAGACCACATGGCGCAGCAGCACCCGGCTGTCGGCGCCCTTGAACTGCGGGTCGGTGTCGGGGAAATGTCTGCCAATATCCCCCAGCGCGGCCGCGCCAAGCAAGGCGTCGCTCAAGGCGTGCAGCAGGACGTCACCGTCAGAATGCGCGAGCAGCCCGAAGCTGTGTGCAATACGCACGCCGCCCAGAGTAATGAAGTCGCCTTCAGCGAAACGGTGAACATCGTAGCCGTGGCCAATACGCATAAAAAAACGCCCCGATTTTTGTCAGGGCGTGATTCTACCTGCATTCAGCGTGGGGAGCGCCCTCAATTAGCTCCCTCGCCAAGGGGAAACAGACTAAGAGCCCCCTAAAGCGTGGGCATGATGTTGCAAGTGATCCTCAATGAAGCTGGCGATGAAGAAGTAGCTGTGGTCGTAGCCCGGTTGCAGGCGCAGCTCCAACGGATGACCGGCAGCCTTGGCCGCTTGCTGCAAGGCTTCGGGCTTGAGCTGGTTGGCCAGGAAATCATCGCGATCGCCCTGATCCACCAGCAACGGCAGCTTTTCGCCAGCTTCGGCGATCAATGCACAGGCATCCCACTCACGCCACTTCGAGCGGTCTTCCCCCAGATAACGAGAAAACGCCTTCTGGCCCCACGGGCAATCCATCGGATTGTTGATCGGCGAAAACGCCGACACCGAGCGGTAACGCCCTGGGTTACGCAAAGCGCAGACCAGCGCGCCGTGGCCACCCATGGAGTGACCACTGATGCCGCGCTTATTCGAGGCCGGGAAATGCGCTTCGACCAAGGCCGGCAATTCCTGCACCACGTAGTCATGCATCCGATAGTGCCGCGCCCACGGTTCCTGCGTGGCGTTCAGATAAAACCCCGCACCCAGGCCAAAGTCCCAGGCACCGTCCGGATCGCCCGGCACGTCGGCGCCGCGCGGGCTGGTGTCCGGCGCGACAATAATCAGGCCCAGTTCGGCAGCCATGCGCTGGGCGCCGGCCTTTTGCATGAAGTTCTCGTCGGTGCAGGTCAACCCGGACAACCAATACACCACAGGCAACTTGCCGCCCTGCTCGGCCTGGGGCGGCAGGTACACGGCAAACACCATGTCACAACCAAGCACTTCGGAACGATGCCGGTAACGCTTGTGCCAGCCGCCGAAGCTTTTCTGGCAGGAAATGTTTTCAAGGTTCATTGGCATTTCAGCTGCAAGCGACAAGCTTCAAGCGGCAAGTGGCGGTGTACCGACTTGCAGCTTGTGGCTTGAAGCTCATGGCTGCTCCTTAGAAATTAATAACGGTACGGATGCTCTTGCCTTCATGCATCATGTCGAACGCCTTGTTGATATCTTCCAGGCCCATGGTGTGGGTGATGAAGGTATCCAGCGGAATCTCGCCCTTCTCGGCCATTTCCACGTAGCTTGGCAATTCGCTGCGCCCGCGCACGCCGCCAAACGCCGAACCGCGCCAGACGCGCCCGGTCACCAACTGGAATGGACGGGTGGCGATTTCCTGGCCGGCCCCGGCCACACCGATGATCACCGACTCGCCCCAGCCCTTGTGGCAGCATTCCAATGCGGCGCGCATCAGTTGCACATTGCCGATGCACTCGAAGGAAAAGTCCACGCCGCCGTCCGTCATGTCGACGATGACTTCCTGGATCGGACGGTCGAAATCCTTCGGGTTGACGCAATCGGTGGCACCCAGTTGCTTGGCGATTTCGAACTTGGCCGGGTTGATGTCGATGGCAATGATGCGCGATGCCTTGGCTTTCACCGCACCAATCACCGCCGACAGGCCAATGCCGCCCAGGCCGAAGATCGCCACGGTGTCACCTGGCTTGACCTTGGCGGTGTTGAGGACCGCGCCGATACCGGTGGTGACGCCGCAACCCAGCAGGCAGACTTTTTCCAGCGGCGCTTCTTTGGGGATTTTCGCCACGGAAATTTCTGGCAATACGGTGTATTCGGAGAACGTCGAGGTCCCCATGTAGTGGAAAATCGTCTCACCCTTGTAGGAAAAGCGCGAGGTGCCATCTGGCATCAGGCCTTTGCCTTGGGTGGCGCGAATCGCCTGACACAGGTTGGTCTTGCCCGACTTACAGAATTTGCACTGCCCGCATTCCGGCGTATACAGCGGAATGACGTGATCGCCCACCGCAACCGACGTCACGCCTTCGCCGATGGCCTCGACAATAGCGCCGCCTTCATGGCCGAGGATCGACGGGAAGATCCCTTCCGGGTCGGCGCCCGACAAGGTGTAGGCATCGGTGTGGCAGACACCCGAGGCCACCACGCGCAGCAACACTTCGCCCGCCTTGGGCATGGCGACGTCGACTTCAACGATTTCCAGGGGTTTCTTGGCCTCGAAGGCAACGGCCGCGCGTGACTTGATCATGGGGAGTCTCCAGCAAATAAAAACAAGACAGGGAGTGTAATCCCTCACCGGACGATGAATAATCCAACCAAAAGCAAAACATTATTGCTGCACAGGGATAATCATTCATGTCCGATAACCGCTGGGAGGGCATTGACGAATTCGTCGCCGTGGCCGAATGCAGCCAATTCACCGCCGCCGCCGAACGCCTGGGGGTTTCGTCTTCCCACATCAGTCGACAAATCGTACGGCTTGAAGAGCGTCTGCAGACACGACTGCTGTATCGCAGTACCCGCCGGGTCACCCTGACCGAGGCCGGCCAGACGTTCTTGCAGCATTGCCAGCGCCTGCAGGACGGACGTGAAGAAGCACTGCGAGCGGTGGGCGACCTCACCAGCGAACCCAAGGGCATGTTGCGCATGACCTGTGCCGTGGCCTACGGCGAGCGGTTCATTGTGCCGCTGGTGACACGGTTCATGACGCTTTATCCGCAATTGCGGGTGGACATCGAACTGAGCAACCGCCCCCTCGATCTGGTTCACGAAGGCCTGGACCTGGCGATTCGCCTGGGCCGTTTGCAGGACTCGCGCCTGGTTGCCACGCGCCTGGCGCCACGGCGCATGTACCTGTGCGCATCGGCGTCCTACCTGGAGCGCTACGGTCGCCCCCATAGCTTGTCGGAATTGAGCCGCCACAATTGCCTGATCGGCAGCTCCGACCTCTGGCAACTGGAGCAGAACGGGCGGGAATTTTCCCAACGAGTGCAGGGAAACTGGCGTTGTAACAGCGGGCAGGCGGTGCTGGATGCGGCTTTGCAAGGGGTGGGATTGTGTCAGTTGCCGGATTATTACGTGTTGGAGCATTTGCACAGCGGGGCGTTGATATCGCTGTTAGAGGCTCACCAGCCGCCGAATACAGCGGTGTGGGCGTTGTATCCGCAGCAACGGCATTTGTCGCCGAAGGTGCGCAAGTTGGTGGATTACTTGAAGGAGGGGTTGGCGCAGCGGCCGGAGTATCGGGGGTAACACTGGTTTTCATGTGACCTGAGCGATTGCCATCGCGAGCGGGAGTGTCAGATTTTTTGTGTGCGGGCCGGTAACGGCCTGCCGTTAGGCAGACCTTCATTTACCACGTCGGCCTGATGAACCGATCCCCGTACAGGA
>LNAP01004718.1_pt2 | contig 22135 bp, 24 predicted proteins | sample 602601 | NCBI WGS metagenome assembly LNAP01 (sample SAMN02440304, study PRJNA202911) | soil metagenome | biome: Subtropical and temperate rainforests or woodlands; isolation source: soil samples (1 kg each in a 20% v/v slurry with milli Q water) were... ...
CGGCGGCATCGATCACGTACTCGCTCGCCACGTTGAAGGCGCCTCGCACATGGCCGAGGGCTACACCCGCACCAAGGCCGGCAACATCGGCGTGTGCATTGGCACTTCGGGACCGGCCGGTACCGACATGGTCACTGGGCTCTACAGCGCCTCGGCCGACTCGATTCCAATCCTCTGCATTACCGGCCAGGCACCCCGCGCCCGTATGCACAAGGAAGATTTCCAGGCTGTCGATATCACCAGCATCGTCAAGCCAGTGACCAAGTGGGCAACCACTGTTCTGGAGCCGGGCCAGGTGCCTTATGCGTTCCAGAAAGCTTTCTATGAAATGCGCTCGGGTCGTCCAGGCCCAGTGCTGATCGACCTGCCGTTCGATGTACAGATGGCCGAAATCGAATTCGACATCGATGCCTACCAGCCACTGCCACTGGCCAAGCCGAGCGCTACCCGCGTTCAGGTGGAAAAAGCCCTGGCGCTGCTGGACCAGGCCGAGCGCCCATTGCTGGTGGCCGGTGGTGGCATCATCAATGCCGACGCCAGCGACCTGCTGGTGGAGTTTGCCGAACTGACCGGCATCCCGGTCATCCCGACCCTGATGGGCTGGGGCACCATCCCGGACGATCACCCGTTGATGGTGGGCATGGTCGGCCTGCAGACTTCGCACCGCTACGGCAACGCGACCCTGCTGAAATCGGACGTGGTACTGGGCATCGGTAACCGTTGGGCCAACCGCCACACCGGTTCGGTCGACGTCTACACCGAAGGCCGCAAGTTCATTCACGTCGACATCGAAGGCACGCAGATCGGCCGCGTTTTCACCCCGGACCTGGGCATCGTCTCCGACGCCGCCTCCGCGCTGACCGTGTTCATCGAAGTCGCTCGCGAGTGGCAAGCTGCCGGCAAGCTGAAAAACCGCAGCGCCTGGCTGCAAGACTGCCAGCAGCGTAAAGCCAGCCTGCAGCGCAAGACCCACTTCGACAACGTTCCGGTCAAGCCGCAACGCGTTTATGAAGAGATGAACCAGGTTTTCGGCAAGGACACCTGCTACGTCAGCACCATCGGTCTGTCGCAGATTGCCGGCGCGCAGTTCCTGCACGTCTACAAGCCGCGCCACTGGATCAACTGCGGTCAGGCAGGCCCACTGGGCTGGACCATTCCTGCTGCGCTGGGCGTGGTCAAGGCTGACCCGAACCGCAAAGTCGTGGCCCTGTCGGGGGACTATGACTTCCAGTTCATGATCGAAGAACTGGCGGTGGGTGCGCAGTTCAAGCTGCCGTACATTCATGTGGTGGTGAACAACTCGTACCTGGGCCTGATCCGTCAGGCGCAGCGCGGGTTCGAGATGGACTACTGCGTGCAGCTGTCCTTCGACAACCTGAACGCTCCGGAACTCAACGGTTATGGCGTCGATCACGTCGCGGTAGCCGAAGGCTTGGGCTGCAAGGCGCTGCGTGTGTTCGAACCGGCTGACATCGCCCCTGCCCTGCGCAAGGCCGAACAGATGATCGAAGAGTTCAAGGTTCCGGTGATCGTCGAGATCATCCTGGAGCGCGTGACCAATATTTCCATGGGCACCGAGATCAACGCCGTCAACGAATTCGAAGACCTGGCGCTGGTTGGCAACGACGCCCCAACGGCGATTTCGTTGCTCGATTGATCGTTCCCCTTGTGGGAGCGAGCCTGCTCGCGAAGGCGGCTTCAAATCCAGCAACAATGTTGGCTGGCACACTGCTTTCGCGAGCAGGCTCGCTCCCACAGGGGCCGCCCTCACATATTTACGGGAGACCACCATGCCGCGTTTCGCAGCCAACCTGTCCATGCTGTTCACCGAACAGGACTTTCTTGCCCGTTTCGAAGCGGCCGCCAAGGCCGGTTTCAGTGGTGTCGAGTACCTGTTCCCGTACGACTTCAGCTCTGCCGAAATCAAGGCCAAGCTCGATGCCAACGGTCTGACTCAAGTGCTGTTCAACCTGCCGGCCGGCGACTGGGCCAAGGGCGAGCGTGGTATCGCCTGCCTGCCGGATCGAGTTGAAGAGTTCCGCGCCGGTGTCGACCTGGCGATCGCCTACGCACAAGTGCTGGGCAACACCCAAATCAACTGCCTGGCCGGCATCCGCCCACAAGGCGTTGACGATGCCACCGTGGAAAAAACCTTCGTCGCCAACCTCAAGTACGCGGCCGAGAAGCTGCAGGCAGCCGGTATCAAGCTGGTGATGGAAGCGATCAACACCCGCGACATCCCGGGCTTCTACTTGAACAACACGGCGCAAGCCCTGTCGATTCGCGAACAGGTCGGCAGCGCCAACCTGTTCCTGCAATACGACATCTATCACATGCAAATCATGGAGGGCGACCTGGCCCGCACCCTGCAATCGCACCTGGGCGAAATCAACCATGTGCAGTTGGCGGACAACCCGGGGCGCAACGAACCGGGAACTGGTGAAATCAACTACCGCTTCCTGTTCGAACACCTGGACCGCATTGGGTATCAGGGTTGGGTCGGTTGCGAATACAAGCCGCTGACGACCACCGAAGCGGGTTTGGGCTGGCTCAAGACCCATAACGCGATTTAATTGAACATGACATTCCTGTAGGAGCTGCCGAAGGCTGCGATCTTTTGACTTTGTTTTTCAAGATCAAGATCAAAAGATCGCAGCCTTCGGCAGCTCCTACAGGGTGACACACAAAAAGAGAGGATTTTCTCATGGCTAAAATCGGATTCATCGGCACCGGCATCATGGGCCACCCAATGGCGGCGAACCTGCAAAAAGCCGGTCACAGCCTGTTCCTGTCGGCGCACCACGACGCCGCTCCTGCTGACCTGGTTGCCGCCGGCGCCGTCGCCCTGGCGAACCCGAAAGAAGTCGCCCAGGAAGCCGAATTCATCATCGTGATGGTCCCGGATACCCCACAGGTCGATGACGTGCTGTTCCGTGCCGACGGCGTTGCCGCCGGTCTTGGCAAAGGCAAGGTGGTGATCGACATGAGCTCGATCTCGCCGACCGCCACCAAGGCATTTGCGGCCAGGATCAACGAAAAAGGCGCCCAGTACCTCGACGCGCCAGTGTCCGGCGGTGAAGTCGGTGCCAAGGCGGCGACCCTGAGCATCATGGTCGGCGGCGATGCCGATGCCTTCGAACGCGCGCTGCCGCTGTTCCAGGCCATGGGCAAGAACATCACCCTGGTGGGTGGCAACGGTGACGGTCAAACCGCCAAGGTGGCGAACCAGATCATCGTCGCCCTGAACATCCAGGCCGTGGCCGAAGCCCTGCTGTTCGCTGCCAAGAACGGTGCCGATCCAGCCAAGGTGCGTGAAGCACTGATGGGCGGTTTCGCCTCGTCGAAGATCCTCGAAGTACACGGCGAGCGCATGATCAAGGGCACCTTCGATCCAGGCTTCCGCATCAGCCTGCACCAGAAGGACCTGAACCTGGCGCTGCAAGGGGCCAAGGAGCTGAACATCAACCTGCCGAACACCGCCAACGCCCAGCAAGTGTTCAGCACCTGCGCGGCCATCGGTGGCAGCAACTGGGACCACTCGGCACTGATCAAGGGCCTGGAACACATGGCAAATTTCTCGATTCGCGACAAGAACTAAGCCCTGCATAAACCTGTGGGAGCGAGCCTGCTCGCGAAGAATTCACCGCGGTGTCCCTGACAAACCGTGTCGTTTGATTCGCGAGCAGGCTCGCTCCCACAGAGATCCGAGTTGCCCTTTCGAATAACAAGAATTCCGGGAGCCCGCCATGTCGGTCGATCCGCAACAATTGCTGCGTGAGCTGTTCGCCACAGCCATCGACGCGGCCCATCCGCAGCAAGTCCTTGAAGCCCATTTGCCTGCCGACCGCAGCGGTCGGGTGATCGTCATTGGTGCCGGCAAAGCCGCGGCCGCCATGGCCCAGGTGGTCGAGCGCTGCTGGCAGGGCGAAGTGTCCGGCCTGGTGGTGACGCGTTACGGCCACGGCGCCCCCTGCGAAAAAATCGAAGTGGTCGAAGCCGCGCATCCGGTTCCGGACGCCGCCGGCCTGGCCGTTGCCAAACGCGTTCTGGAACTGGTCAGCGACCTCGACGAAACAGACCGCGTGATCTTCCTGCTGTCCGGCGGTGGCTCGGCGCTGCTCGCCCTGCCGGCCGAAGGCATCACCCTGGCCGACAAGCAATCGATCAACAAAGCCCTGCTCAAATCCGGCGCGACCATTGGCGAGATGAATTGCGTACGCAAACACCTCTCGGCGATCAAGGGTGGCCGCCTCGGCAAGGCTTGCTGGCCAGCCACTGTCTATACCTATGCGATTTCCGATGTGCCGGGCGACCTCGCCACGGTCATCGCCTCAGGTCCCACAGTGGCCGACCCGAGCACCTCGGCGGAAGCGCTGGCAATCCTCAAGCGCTACGCCATCGACGTGCCCGCCTCCGTGCGTAACTGGCTGCAAAGCCCGGAATCAGAGACTGTGAAACCTGGCGATCCGAGCCTGGCCCGCAGTCACTTCCAGCTGATCGCGCGCCCGCAGCAATCACTGGAAGCCGCGGCGGTGAAGTGCCGTCAGTCCGGTTACAGTCCGTTGATCCTGGGCGACCTCGAAGGTGAGTCCCGTGAAGTGGCAAAAGTGCATGCCGGTATCGCTCGGCAAATCGTCCAGCACGGCCAGCCACTGGCGGCGCCCTGCGTGATTCTTTCTGGCGGCGAAACCACGGTTACCGTTCGCGGTAACGGCCGTGGTGGGCGCAACGCCGAGTTCCTGCTCAGCCTGACCGACAGCCTCAAGGGCTTGCCCGGCGTCTACGCCCTGGCCGGGGACACCGATGGCATCGACGGCTCCGAAGACAACGCCGGGGCAATCATGACCCCGGACAGTTACGCCAGCGCCGCGGCCCTCGGTTTGAGCGCCAGCGACGAGTTGGACAACAACAATGGCTACGGCTATTTCGAGGCGCTGGACGCACTGATCGTCACCGAGCCGACCCGCACCAACGTCAACGACTTCCGCGCCATCCTGATTCTTGAGAGCCCTAAACATGACGCCTGACAAAAAGGTCAAGATCCTCGCCACCCTGGGCCCCGCTACCGACGGGATCGACGACATTCGTGAACTGGTGCAGGCCGGGGTCAATATCTTTCGCCTGAACTTCAGCCACGGCGATCACGCCGACCACGCCAAGCGCTACCAGTGGATCCGCGAAGTCGAGCGCCAGCTGAATTATCCGCTGGGCATTCTGATGGACCTGCAAGGGCCGAAATTGCGGGTCGGCAAATTTGCCGCAGGCAAAGTCCAGCTGCATCGCGGTCAAGCCCTGCGCCTGGATCTCGATGCCACGCCGGGTGATGAACGCCGGGTCAACCTGCCGCACCCGGAAATCATCGCTGCGCTGGAGCCCGGCATGGACCTGTTGCTGGACGACGGCAAGCTGCGCCTGCGAGTGGTCACCAAGTATGCCGACGCCATCGACACGACCGTGCTCAATGGTGGCGAACTGTCGGACCGCAAAGGCGTGAACGTGCCGCAAGCGCTGCTCGAACTGAGCCCGCTGACCGCCAAGGACCGTCGCGATTTGAGCTTCGGCCTTGAACTGGGGGTGGACTGGGTGGCCCTGTCGTTCGTGCAGCGTCCTGAGGACATTCGCGAAGCCCGTGCCCTGATCGGCGACAAGGCGTTCCTGATGGCCAAGATCGAGAAGCCGTCAGCGGTGGCGCAATTGCGCGAAATTGCCGAATTGAGCGACGCGATCATGGTCGCTCGCGGTGACCTGGGCGTGGAGGTGCCGGCCGAAAGCGTGCCGCAGATCCAGAAAAACATCATCAGCACCTGTCGCCAGTTGGGCAAGCCGGTGGTGGTGGCGACGCAGATGCTCGAATCGATGCGCTTCTCCCCGGCGCCCACCCGCGCCGAAGTCACCGATGTCGCCAATGCGGTGGCCGAAGGTGCCGACGCGGTGATGCTGTCGGCGGAAACCGCCTCCGGCGAATACCCGCTGGAAGCTGTACAGATGATGAGCAAGATCATCCGCCAGGTGGAAAACGGCCCGGACTACCAGACCCAGCTGGACGTCAGCCGGCCAAAAGCCGAAGCGACTGTTTCCGATGCGATCAGCTGCGCGATTCGCCGTATCAGCAACGTGTTGCCGGTGGCGGTCTTGGTCAACTACAGCGAATCAGGCACCTCGAGTTTGCGTGCGGCCCGGGAACGGCCGACAGTGCCGATCCTCAACCTGACGCCGAACCGGCAAACCGCTCGACGCCTGACCGTGGCATGGGGGGTGCATTCGGTGGTCAACGATCGCCTGCGTCAGGTGGACGAGGTGTGCTCTACGGCGCTGGAAATTGCCCAGGCCCAAGGCATGGCGCAGCGGGGCGATACGTTATTGATCACTGCAGGTGTGCCGTTTGGGCAGCCGGGGTCGACTAACTCTTTGCGTATCGAAACATTGATTTAACCCCTACATGATCGTTCCCACGCTCTGCGTGGGAATGCAGCCCGGGACGCTCCGCGTCCCAAGAGCAGACGCAGAGCGTCCATTGAGGCATTCCCACGCAGAGCGTGGGAACGATCTGTACTGAAACGACCCTTGCCATGCCTGCCAACCACTTCAACACCCACTGCCCCGACTGGGCCGAAGCCTTGCTCAACGGCTTCAGCCAGATATTCCTCCAACGCCATCCGCTGTTTGGTCTGGCGTGCCTGCTCGCCATTCTGTTTACTGCGCCCGCCTTGCTCGGCGGTGCGTTGCTTGGCGGCGTCGCCGGGCTGCTCACCGCGCAACGTCGAGGCTACGCCAAGGCCGATCGCCAGGCCGGACTCTTCAGTTACAACGGCGTCTTGCTTGGCTTGCTGCTGAGTCTGTATTTCCCCTGGTCGGCGATGTTGCCGCCGCTGATCCTCGCCGCAGGTGGCCTGAGCGCCATGCTCACACAGCAGTGGCTCAAACGCACCCGCTTCAGCCAATACCTGCCGGCCTATACCGCGCCCTTCGTGGGTTTGGGCTGGTTGCTGCTGTGCTTCGCCACGCCCTCGACCGAGGCGCATCTGATCGAAGTCAGCACGCTGAACATGCTCGCCGCCCCCCTCAAGGGCCTCGGCCAGGTGATGTTCCTCGGTCATCCGCTGGCCGGTGCGATGATTGCCGCCGGTTTGCTGGTGGCTGATCGTCGCGCCTTCTGCTGGGCGTTGTTGGCGTCTGTTGCCGGCATGGGTTGGAGCCTGTTGAACCACGACTTCTACACCGCACTGCTGGGCCTGGGTGGCTACAACGCCGTGCTCGCCGCCCTCGCCTTCAGCGCCCAGCGCCAGCAGCCGTGGCTGCCACTGGTGGGCATTGCCTGCGCGCTGCTGTTGACGCCGATGTTTGCCGCTGTTGGCCTGCCCACGCTGACCGCGCCGTTCATCCTCGCCTGCTGGCTGATTCGTACGGTGGCTCAAGTACTCGGCAAGGCGACAGGGGCCACTGCGCCTTGCGCTTCTGGGGAGAATCAACCTAGGCTGCGCTGATTCCCGATTCAGGCGTTTCCCATGGACAGCAGCAAAAACTGGCGTGAAGACCTTTACGTCATGATTTTCCAGAGCGACACCAAGGCGGGTCGGCGCTTCGACGGCATTTTGCTGTTGATCATCCTCGCCAGCCTGGTGATCGTGATGCTCGACAGCATCGATACAGTCCACCGCAACTACGCCGACGTGCTGGCGTACATCGAGTGGGGCTTCACCGTCATCTTCGCCATCGAATATGGCCTGCGCCTGTACTGCTCGCCCAAACCCCTGCGCTACGCCTTCAGCTTCTATGGACTGGTGGACTTGCTGGCGATCGTGCCCGGCATACTGGCGTTGTACTACGCCGATGCGCAGTACCTGTTGATTATCCGGATCATCCGGATGCTGCGGATTTTCCGCGTGCTCAAGCTCAGCCCCTACCTGAAACAAGCCAACTACCTGATGTCCGCGTTGCGCGGCAGCAAGCAGAAAATCGTGGTGTTCCTGGTCAGTGTCTGCACCCTGGTGACGGTGTTCGGCACATTGATGTATGTGATCGAAGGCCCGGAGCACGGTTTTACCAGCATTCCCAAAGGCATCTACTGGGCCATCGTGACGCTGACCACGGTGGGCTTCGGCGACATCGTGCCGAAGACGCCATTGGGCCAGGTGATTTCCTCGCTGGTCATGATCACCGGTTATTCGATCATTGCCGTGCCCACCGGTATTTTCACTGCCGAGCTGGCCAACGCCATGCGTGGCGAACAGTTGCAACATGACTGCCCGGTGTGCAAGAAAAACCACCACGAACACGGCGCCGCGTTCTGCTCTCGCTGCGGCAATGCATTGTTCAAGAAACTGGAATAAGCAAAGAGCTTTTTAATCTTTAAACGACTATGCGGGGCCGGCTATAGTCGCTGGCAAATTAGTATCGCGTTCAATACACATAACCCGTAGGAGCTGCCGCAGGCTGCGATCTTTTGATCTTGCTTTTGAAGATCAAAATCAAAAGATCGCAGCCTGCGGCAGCTCCTACATAGAACAAGGAATTCGCAGTGAAAAAACTCTTTGGCGCCTCACTTCTGGCCGCTGGCCTGGCACTGACCAGCGTGGCCCAGGCCGCACCGACCCTGCTCAACGTTTCCTACGACGTGATGCGCGATTTCTACAAGGACTACAACACTGCGTTCCAGAAACACTGGCAAGCCGAGCACGCAGATGTCCTTCGGTGGCTCCAGCAAACAGGCGCGCTCGGTCATCGATGGCCTGCCCGCTGACGTGATCACCATGAACATGGCCACCGACATCAACGCCCTGGCTGATAACGGCAAACTGATCCCGGACAACTGGGTCACCCGCCTGCCGAACAACAGCGCCCCGTTCACCTCGGCCACTGTGTTCATCGTCCGCAAAGGCAACCCCAAAGCCCTGAAAGACTGGCCGGACCTGCTCAAGGACGGTGTGCAAGTCATCGTGCCAAACCCGAAGACTTCTGGTAACGGCCGCTACACCTACCTCTCCGCCTGGGGCTACGTGCTGAAAAATGGCGGCGACGAAAACAAGGCGAAGGACTTCGTCGGCAAGCTGTTCAAGCAGGCTCCAGTGCTGGATACCGGTGGCCGCGCCGCAACGACGACCTTCATGACCAACCAGATCGGCGACGTACTGGTGACCTTCGAAAACGAAGCGGAAATGATCGCCCGCGAGTTTGGTCGCGATCAGTTCGAGGTCATCTACCCAAGCGTATCCGCCGAAGCCGAGCCACCGGTGTCGGTGGTCGACAAGACCGTCGACAAGAAAGGCACCCGCGCTGCCGCCGAGGAATACCTGAAGTACCTCTGGTCGCCACAAGGTCAGGAAATCGCCGCCGCCAACTACCTGCGTCCACGTGACCCGGCCGTTCTGGCCAAGTACACCGACCGCTTCCCGAAAGTCGACTTCCTGTCGGTGGAAAAAACTTTCGGCGACTGGCGCACCGTGCAGAAGACCCACTTCAATGATGGCGGGATTTTCGATCAGATTTACGCCCAGTAACCACTGAGCAGACGCGATCCCCTGTAGGAGCTGCCGAAGGCTGCGATCTTTTGATCTTGTTTTTCAAAAGGCAAAATCAAAAGATCGCAGCCTTCGGCAGCTCCTACAGGGGTATGCCGCTAGCTCAGGTTGCCGCAGAAAATCGCCTGGTGACCATCGGCCGGGCTTTCACGCACCACCAACGCATAGCCCCCCGCTCGAAGTGTCTCGACTGGTACGGGTGCACTTTTCCAGAAATATTGCATGGACGCTTGCGAATAGAACCGCGCATTCGGGCCGTCATTCATGTCATAGGCGGGTTTGGCACCCAGACTTCCACAGCTTGGCCTGCAAACGACCTGGTAACGCGCTACCCATGGATTCTCCACTGACAGCAAACCAGAACACTGTTGCTTGCCCGTCGGGCATCATGATTGGCCGGGCGATGTTGCCAGCATTGATGGCAGTAGCGTTCATGGGAACGTTGGTGACCTGAGCATCCGGCACTGTCGAGCACCCGAAGATCGACCCAACCGCTACCACCAACGCCAGCGAAGATACGATTTTCATCGTGATACTCCCGCTTTGTAAGGACACGTTGAAGTGATCCCCCTGTAGATTCTAGCTGTCACGGCAAAACGGGCAGTTCTTCGGATGGCCGGTGGTCCCTGCAACACGCCCGCATTCGTCATTCATTGCGCAGAAGAATGATTACTATCATTCCAATTCCACTTCCGCCGTTTCAGCCAGCCGTTTAGCCTGCGCGCATTCACTTATTTCCAGCGAGACACGTTATGACTCCATCGCCCCAGCTGCCCCATGGCACCGCGACAATGACCCGAGGCATGGTGCTGCTGTTCGCCTTCTGCTGTGGCGCGATCGTCGCCAACATCTACTATGCGCAACCGATCATCGGCCTGATCGCACCGGACATCGGCCTGACCAGCACCATGGCCAGCCTGATCGTTTCGCTGACGCAGATCGGTTATGCCCTGGGCCTGTTCTTCCTCGTGCCTTTGGGTGATCTGCTGGAAAACCGGCGGCTGATGATCATCACCACCGTGGTCGCCATTGCCAGTCTGCTGGGCGCGGCGTTCACCGATCAGCCGAACGTGTTCTTGCTGATTTCGCTACTGGTGGGCTTCAGCTCGGTGTCGGTGCAGATCCTGATTCCGCTGGCCGCACACCTGGCGCCGGAAGAATCTCGCGGCCGCGTGGTCGGCGGGATCATGGGCGGTTTGTTGTTGGGAATATTGCTGGCGCGACCGGTGTCCAGCGTGGTGGCGGATCATTTTGGCTGGCGGGCAATGTTTGTGATTGCCGCGCTATTGATGGCAGCGATCAGCATCGTATTGGCGCTGACCATCCCCAAGCGCCAGCCTGACCACAGCGCGTCCTATGGCCAATTGCTGGGTTCGCTCTGGACGCTGCTGCGTCAACAACCGGTATTGCGCCAGCGGGCGTTTTATCAAGGCTGCATGTTCGCCACGTTCAGCCTGTTCTGGACCGCCGTGCCGCTGGAACTGGCGCGCAATCATGGCCTGTCGCAAAGCCAGATCGCGATTTTCGCCCTGGTCGGCGCAATCGGCGCCATTGCCGCGCCTATCGCCGGACGCCTGGCCGACGCCGGCCATACCCGAATCGCTTCATTGCTGGCCCTGCTGTGCGCCAGCCTGAGCTTCCTGCCCGCTTTCATCCACCCCGTCTACAGCGTGATCGGCTTGGCCGTGACCGGCGTGGTGCTGGATTTCTGCGTACAAATGAACATGGTCCTCGGTCAACGCGCGGTCTACGCCCTGGACGCCAAAAGCCGCAGCCGTCTGAATGCGTTGTACATGACCAGCATCTTCATCGGCGGTGCGTTCGGCTCATCCGTGGCCAGCGCGGTATATGAGCACGGCGGCTGGCTGTGGATCGTGGTGGTTGGCAGTGCGTTTCCACTGTTGGCGTTGTTGCGCTTCCTGAGTGTTTCGCAGAAGGCTTCATTGGCGACGGCGTAAAGATTCAAGCGCTTGGTGGGCGAGTAGGATCGCCCGCCAAGGCAAGGTTACCAATCCATCAATTGCGCACCAGCTTCTCCATCGCCGCATCCGCCAGGAACGACGACCGGCTTTTTACATTGTGCTCGCGCACATAACGATCAATGCGCTGGATCACATAGCCGGGCAACGTCACGTTGACCTTCTCGGTCTTGCCCAGGTACGGCGAGATGTCCAGCTCCAGCATGCCCCAGCCCATGTCGGCGAACTCGGGATTACTGCGATGCACCGAAGCCGACGTCGGCATCGGAATCGACTCACCATCCGCAGCCAACTCCTGCAGCATGATGTGGGCAACTTCGACCGCTGCGTTGTAGGCCTCTTCAAAGCTATCCCCGGCGGTTACCGCACCTGGGATATCGGGGATCTGGATACCGATGGCGGTGTTCTCATCGCCCCATTCGATACAGATTGGATATTGCATTATGGATCTCCTGCGTAACTGGCTGGCGGGCAGTACAGCCCGGCTCGCCTCCTGATGCTCTTGACCGCCCCGACCGGCAAATCCTTCTTCGGATGGGGGATGGGAATGGTGTACGGGTTGTATCGGTGGGTGAAAATGTGATGACTGCCTGTGACCCGGTCCAGGGTCCATCCCGCCTCCATCAATTCCTTGATCAATAGCCTGCTCTGCACCACCAGCCTCCTTGCTTTGGCCTCAACAAAAATAACCCTAGAGTTATCTTTACTCAAGCACAAAAACTGAAAGCACGACGTTCGGTTGTATTGCGGGGTATGAAGAAAGAAGGTTTTAAATCGACAAAATGGCCGGCACAGCGATCAGGCGCATGCAGCCGGCTCGTCGAGGCAGGCCAAGAGTTGTTCAACGGTCTGTTCCAGTGGCCCGGAGTTGTCGAGCACATGCACTGTCGGATCCTCGGCCAGCAGGCGCTCACCGAAACGGGCATTGCGCGCCAGGCGCTGGTCGATCTCGGCCAAGGACTCACGACCACGCGCCAGCAAGCGCTGGCGCAGCACTGCCTGGTCCACGGTCAGCAATATCGCCAACACATTCGGATAACGCTCGCGAGTATCCTGCAAATGCCCGCGCGAGCCGTTCACCAGCACGTCCTGGCCAGCGGCGAGCCAATCGTCGATTTCCCGCGGGATCCCGTAGGACAGGCCATTAGCGTGCCAGCTCAGGGCAAACGCGCCCTGGGCCTGCATCTGGACGAACTGCTGCGGGCTCACACCCAGTGCCGCCTCGCCCACGGCTTCGGCGGAACGCGTGATGACTCGGCGCACGATAAGGCAGCCCCGCTCGGCCAACCGCGCTCGCGCGGCATCGAGCAGGCTGTCCTTGCCCGAACCCGAAGGCCCGATGAGGTAGATCAACCTGCCTGCCATCCAACCCCCCGAGGGTCGCAATTTGCGTTATTGCCCGAACTGGCGTCCCAACCCACCCGGTACGCCATGGATATCGGTCTCTTCCCAGGGTCCTTTCGGGCTGATTGAACGGCTCCAGCCGTTATCCCAACGGTAGTAGGTGCGCTGGCGATAGAACGTGTTCGGTTGATCGTCGAGCACATACACGCCCAGTTTCGGGTCCCAATGACTGTTGCCACCCGGTGGCGGCGCGAAGCTGGCCGAGGTGCGCGGCAGCGGCTTGGCCGGTTTGGCGGGAGTCGTCGGTTTGCCCGGCACCGTCGACGGCGCCGGTTTGGTACTGGGCTGCGACGGCGGGATCGGTGGCGGGCTCGGCTGCTCAGGTGGCCGTTGGACCGCACAAGCGCTCAGCCCCAAAACAACGCTGAGCAGGGTGATACGAGCAATGGCGGTCATGGTGGCGCTTCCTGTTATTGATCCGGGTTTACTTATCCGGGCTTACTGATCCGGGTTTACTTATCCGGGCTATCGATGGTCAGTTGTTGCGGCGCGGTGGTGCTGCTGGCCAGGGGCTGGCTGCGACCGATCCACTCGCCTGCCGTCGGTTGACCGGCGCGGGAGATGCGCGCAACCAGTTGGACTTCAGGGAAGTTCGACAGTTTCAACTGCGGCATCATTGCATCGCCATCGCCCAACTCGACGGTGGCTGGCAGATCAGCCACGGTCAGGCGCTTGGCCGCCAACGGCGCGGGTGGGCCAGAGGTGGCGCGGGCGAAGATGAACACGCTGTCACCCGGCTGGACCTTGGACTTCAGGTCGGCCGCCAGGTCAACCCGGACCTTGAGCAGCGCTGCCGGCTTGGCCGCTGGCGCCTGGGCCACCTTGCCACCGCTGGCCACCAGTTTCTCGCTGGCGCGGGTAATACCGCCCTGCAGCGCAATACGGGACTGGTCGTCCGGCGGCAGTTGCTCCAGCAGGCGATTCCAGTAGTCGATCGCTTCCTGATAACGCTGGCCTTCGAAGGCGGCGATGCCCAGCAGGCCCAGGCTGGTAACTTCTTTTGGATCGGCCTTGAGCGCTTCGTCAGTCAGGGCCTGGACCTTGTCCGACCACTTCTTGCCATCGGCGAAATACTGCGCCTGGGCCCATTGCCCCAACAGTTCAGGCTGGCGCCCGGCCAGGTTGACGGTGCGCTCGAAGATCTTCGCCGCATCCGCCGGACGATCCTGGGTCATGTAGGTGCGACCGAGGAAGTACAGCGCTTCGGCGGAATCGGGCTGCGCCGCGACCGCGCGCTCCAGGCGCCGGGTCATTTCTTCCATCGACTGTGGCGCCTGGGCGAATTCCCGGGTCAACTCGACTTTGTCGCTGGCACCGAAATGCAGGTACAGCCCCAGGCCCAGCACCGGGACCAGGATGGCTGCCAGCAACGGTGCCGCCTTGCCCAGGCGCGTCACCCGAGGCGCGGCAACGCCTTCGGTGTCCGCGAGCAATTCACGGGCGGCTTCAGCCCGGCCGGCGTCCATTTGCGCGGCATCGAGAACGCCTTCCTGCTGCTGAACCTGCAGCTCAGCCACGCGTTCTTGATACAGCGCCACGTTCAGGGCAGTACGATCCTCTTCGAGCTGGGCGCGACGACTACGCAGGACGGGGATCAGCAGAAAACTCAGGGCCACCAGAAGCAGCAGACCTGCAGCGAGCCAGAAATCAATCATTCTTGGTTTTTATCCAACAGTTGGTCGAGGCGCTCGCGCTCCTCGGCAGAAAGCGAGCCTGGCGTTTCGGCGCGTTGCACGCGACGACGACGCACGATCACCGCGATGATCACCACACCGCCCAACAGCAGGCCAGCGGGGCCGAACCAGAGCAGTGCGGTCTTGGCGTTCAGGGCCGGTTTGTAGCGAACGAAATCACCGTAGCGATCGACCATGAAGTCGATGATCTGCTGGTTGTCCTTACCCTCGCCAAGCATGCGGAAGATCTCTTTGCGCAGGTCGGCGGCAATCGGGGCATTGGAGTCAGCGATGTCCTGGTTCTGGCACTTCGGGCAACGCAGCTCCTTGGTCAACTCGCGAAAACGCTCGCGATCACCTTCCTTGGCGAACTCGTAAGTGTCGATGGCAGCGTGGGCCACGCCGGCCAGGCTCAAGCCCAGGACAACAGCGGCAATCCAGCGCTTCATGGCTTCGCCTCGTCGACCAGCGCCTGGTACTTGGCCGCCAGTTTCTCGCGCCAGACCTGCTCGTCGATCACCCCTACGAATTTGTCGCGGATGATGCCCTTGGCGTCGATGAAGAAGGTTTCCGGGGCGCCGTACACACCGAGGTTCAGGCCCAGGGTGCCGGCGTCGTCGCGAATATCCAGCTGATACGGATTATGGAAATCCGCCAGCCATTTCAAGGCGTCGGCATTGATGTCCTTGTAGTTGATGCCGTGGATCACCACGCCCTTCTCGGCCAGTTTGTTCAACACCGGGTGCTCGATCCGGCAGGAAATGCACCAGGTGCCCCAGACGTTGACCAATGCCGGTTTGCCGAGGATGTCGGCGCGGGTCAGGGTCTTGTCGCCCTGCACCGCTGGCAGGGAAAACTCCGGGAAGGGTTTGCCGATCATCGCCGAGGGCAACTCGGCCGGGTCCAGGTACAGACCGCGATACAGGAAAACAGCCACCACGAGGAAAATCGCCAGTGGCAACAACATCAACCAACGCTTCATGCAGTCGCTCCCGTCATGCCCAGTGCTTCCCGCACACGGCTTTTCACCTTGACCCGATAACGCCGGTCCAGCGCTGCCAGCAACCCGCCCAGACCTGTGAGCAAACCACCGAACCAGATCCAGCGCACGAACGGCTTGACGTGCACACGTACTGCCCAGGCGCCATCCCCCAGGGGCTCGCCGAGTGCGACGTAGAGGTCACGGGTGAAACCGGCGTCGATCCCGGCTTCGGTCATCACCGAATTCTGTACGGTGTAGAGACGTTTTTCCGGGTGCAGGACACTGACTTCCTTGCCGTCCTTGATCACCCGCACGGTACCCTTGTCGGAGGTGAAGTTCGGGCCTTCGAAATGTTTGGCACCTTCGAAGATGAATTGATAACCGCCCAGGGCCATGGACTCGCCCGGCGCCAGGCGCAGGTCGCGCTCGGCACTGTTCTGGCTCGACAACACCACGCCGAGGGCGCAGACGGCGATGCCCAGGTGTGCAACCTGCATGCCCCAGTAGCTGCGGGTCAGGGTCGGCAGGCCTTTGATCAGGCCTTTGTGGCGAGTCTTGTCGAAAATGTCACGCACACCGGCCAACAACACCCAGGCCGCGAGCATGAAGGTCGCCAGCACCGCCCAGTTGAAATCGCCATAAGCCACGCCCGCCACCACCGCCAGCGCGGCGCTGCCGAGTAGTACCGGGGTGAGCATGCCCAGCAGCCATTTCACCGGGGTGTCTTTCCAGCGCACGATCACGCCGACCGCCATCACCAGCATCAACAAGGCCATCAATGGAATGAACAGCGCATTGAAGTACGGCGGGCCGACCGACAGCTTGGCACCGGTCATGGCATCGAGAATCAACGGATACAAGGTGCCCAGCAGGATCATCGAAGCGGCCACCACCAACACCAGGTTGTTGCCCAGCAACAGGGTTTCCCGGGACCAGAGGTTGAAGCCGACCTGGCTCTTGACCACCGGTGCGCGCAAGGCGAACAGCGTCAGCGAACCACCGACCACGAACAGCAGGAAGATCAGGATGAACACGCCGCGCTCGGGGTCCGAGGCAAAGGCGTGCACCGAGGTCAGTACGCCGGAACGCACGAGGAAAGTGCCCAGCAGGCTCAACGAAAAGGCGGCGATGGCCAGCAACACGGTCCAGCTCTTGAACACACCACGCTTTTCCGTGACGGCCAGCGAGTGAATCAGCGCGGTGCCCACCAGCCAGGGCATGAACGAGGCGTTTTCCACCGGGTCCCAGAACCACCAGCCGCCCCAGCCGAGTTCATAGTAGGCCCACCAGGAACCGAGGGTGATGCCGATACCGAGAAATGCCCAGGCGACGATGGTCCATGGCCGCGACCAACGCGCCCAAGCGGCGTCCAGGCGCCCGCCCATCAGCGCGGCGATAGCGAAGGCGAAGGCCACCGAGAAGCCGACGTAGCCCATGTACAGCATCGGCGGGTGCACGATCAGGCCGATATCTTGCAGCAACGGGTTGAGGTCGGCACCGTCGCCAGGCACTTGCGGCAGGATGCGCTTGAACGGGTTTGAGGTGAGGATCAGGAACAGCAGGAAACCGGTGCTGATCATGCCCATCACTGCCAGCACCCGTGCCAGCATTACTTGCGGCAACTGTCGGGAGAACACCGACACGGCGAACGTCCAGCCGCCGAGGATCAACGCCCACAACAGCAACGAACCTTCGTGCGCGCCCCATACGGCGCTGAACTTGTAGTACCAGGGCAAGGCACTGTTGGAGTTGTTGGCGACATAAGCGACGGAAAAATCGTCGGCCATGAACGCATAGGTCAAGCAGCCAAAAGCGAACAGCAGGAAGGCGAACTGCCCCCATGCCGCCGGCTGGGCCAGGCTCATCCAGAATCGGTCGCCGCGCCAGGCGCCGACCAAAGGCACGACGGCCTGAACCAGCGCAAAGCACAGGGCCAGGATCATCGCCAGATGACCCAGTTCGGGAATGAAGATGCCGGAAGTCATGGATCAACCCTCCTTAGCGGGTGTTGGGGCGGATTGACCACTGTCTTTCAAGGCCTTGGTCACTTCCGGCGGCATGTACTTTTCATCGTGCTTGGCCAGCACTTCATCGGCCACCACCACGCCTTCGGCATTGAGCTTGCCCAGGGCGACGATGCCCTGCCCTTCGCGGAACAGGTCCGGAAGGATGCCGCGATAGCTGATGGTCACGGATTTGTTGAAGTCGGTGACGACGAACTTCACGTCCAGCGAATCGCCGGAGCGCTGCAGGGAACCGGCCTCGACCATGCCGCCCGCGCGGATGCGCGTGTCCTGCGGGGCTTCGCCGTTGGCGATCTGGGTCGGTGTGTAAAACAGGTTGATGTTCTGCTGCAGGGCGCTGAGGGCCAGGCCCACGGCGGCGCCGACCCCAACCAGGATCGCCAGAATGATGATAAGACGCTTTTTACGCAGCGGATTCACTTGCCGTTCTCCCGGCGCAGACGGCGCGCCTCTTGTTGCAGATACCGCTTGCGGGCCAGGATCGGCGCCGCCACGTTGAGGGCCAGCACTGCCAGGCAAATGCCATAGGCCGACCAGACATACAGGCCATGATGGCCCATGGCGAGGAAGTCGCCGAATGAAGCAAAACTCATCGAGCAACCTCCAGGCTGTTTTCAACTTCGGCCTTGACCCAACTGGCCCGGGCTTCGCGCTTGAGCACCTCAAGGCGCATGCGCAGCAGCAATACCGCGCCGAAGAAACAATAGAAACCCAGCGCCGTCAGCAGCAACGGCAGCCACATCTCGGCGGGCATCGCCGGTTTTTCCGTGAGCGTGAAGGTTGCGCCCTGATGCAGGGTGTTCCACCACTCCACCGAGTACTTGATGATCGGGATGTTGATCACGCCGACGATGGCCAGCACCGCACAGGCCTTGGCCGCACTGTCACGATTGCTGATGGCGTTGCCCAGCGCAATAAGACCGAAGTACAGGAACAAGAGAATCAGCATGGACGTCAGTCGTGCATCCCAGACCCACCACGAGCCCCAGGTCGGCTTGCCCCAGATCGCCCCGGTGACCAGCGCCACGGCGGTCATCCAGGCACCGATGGGCGCCGCGCACTGCAGGGCGACGTCGGCCAGCTTCATCTTCCACACCAGCCCGACGACGCCACACACCGCCAGCATCACGTAGATGGACTGTGCCAGCATGGCGGCCGGAACGTGGATGTAGATGATGCGAAAGCTATTGCCCTGCTGGTAGTCCGGCGGCGCGAAGGCCAGGCCCCAGACCACGCCAACGCCGATCAGCAGCAACGCCGCAATGCTCAGCCATGGCAGCATTCTGCCGCTGATGCCGTAAAACCATTTGGGCGAGCCGAGCTTATGAAACCACGTCCAGTTCATTGCTGTTTCCATCACGGTTGCTGCTCGCTATCGCGAGACAGCCATAGGGTCTTTACTGGTCAAATTTTGACCAGACCTCATTATTCGCCGACGCTGATCTTCAGGCCAGCGGCTATTGCAAAGGGTGTCAGGGTTATCGCCAGGGCGGTCAGGCTCCCAAGCCACAACAGATAACCGGTCGCCGGCATGCCCTGCAAGGCTGCCTGCAAGGCGCCACTGCCAAGAATCAATACCGGGATGTACAACGGCAGGATCAGCAACGCCAGCAACAGCCCGCCACGCTTCAAACCTACCGTCAACGCCGCGCCCACCGCACCGAGCAGGCTCAGTACCGGTGTACCCAGCAATAAAGAAAGCAGCAACACCGGCAGACAGGCGGCAGGCAAACCGAGCATCAACGCCAGCAAAGGCGCGAGCAAAACCAGTGCCAGGCCGGAAAACGCCCAGTGTGCCAGTACCTTGGCCAAAACCAGAAGAGCCAGGGGGTGCGGCGAAAGGACCCACTGTTCCAGCGATCCGTCCTCGAAATCACTGCGGAAAAGCCCGTCCAGCGAGAGCAGGACCGATAAAAGGGCCGCCACCCAGACCAGTCCCGGAGACAAGGTTTGCAACAATTGAGACTCGGGACCGACCGCGAGGGGGAACAGCGAAACGACGATGGCGAAGAACACCAGCGGGTTGGCCAGTTCAGCCGGACGGCGGAACAACAGACGGGCTTCGCGGGCAACCAACAGGCCAAAAACACTCATACGGCCCAGTTCCCCAGATCAATGTCGCGGTACGCGGCCGGCACGCGGCTCAGCGTGTGGTGAGTGGTCAAGACCACCATGCCACCGCGCTCGCAGTGGCCTGCCAAGTGTTCTTCGAGCTGCGCCACGCCTTGCTTGTCGAGGGCGGTAAAGGGCTCATCGAGTATCCACAACGGTGGGCTGTCCAGATAAAGCCGCGCCAGCGCCACTCGGCGCTGTTGACCCGCGGACAGCGTATGGCAGGGAACATCCTCGAAACCGCGCAGCCCGACTGCGGCCAAAGCCTGCCAGATCGCCTCATGGGAAGCCGGTTGATGCAGGGCACACAGCCAGCTCAGGTTCTCTTGCGCCGTCAGCAAATCCTTGATGCCGGCGGCATGGCCGATCCACAAGAGATTGCGTGCAAGTTCTGTGCGTTGCTCGCTCAGCGGCTGACCGTTAAGCAGTACTTGACCGGCGGTCGGGTGCATCAGACCGGACAACAGGCGCAACAGGCTGGTCTTGCCACTGCCGTTGGGACCGCTGATTTGTACCATTTCGCCACTGGCCATTCTCAAATCGAGATTTTCGAAGAGCAGCCGAAGGTCTCGCTCACAAGCAAGGGCAACGGTTTGCAAGACTGGACTGGTCAAGGGTTCACGGGCCTTATACGGTTCAAGTCGGCGCTGGCGCGGCCGTTAAAGAGATGCAGAATAAAGGTATTGGCGGCCCGGACGAGAGAGCTGCGTCAATTAACTGGGAAATTTTCCGCATTCTGTATACAACGGGGCGGCATTATACATGCCATTTCCTACTCTCAAGCGTGCAATTTCCCAAGGTTGTGACCGCGTATGACAGGCGAAATGAACATCCTCCCCCTACCGCAGGCCACCGCGACGACCCCGCGTGCGCCAGCGGTCAGTGGCGAGTTGCTCAAGCTGCTGACGCCGATGGAGGGCCTGATCAGCGCAGGCCAGACCGCCAAAGCTGAAGTGCTGTCGCTCAAACAGGCGGATCAGGCCTTTCAATTGCTGCTCAAGCTCACTCTCGAGAGCGGCCGGCAGACCACGCTCCAGGCCATCAGCAATCAACCCCTGGCCCAAGGCAGCAGCATCGCGGTTACCCAGCCTTCGGCGGGCAACCTGGCGGTCACCGTGCAGCAAGCTATCGCCGCCAGCGTCGCCACCCTCACCCGTATCGACACTGCGAAAATGCCGGTGGGCACCCTGCTGCAGGGTAAGGTGCTGACCTCCCAGGTGTTGCCGACTGTACCGGGGCAAGCCACGGTGTTTCGCTCGATGGCCAGCCTGCTCAATACAGCGCTGAGCGGCAGCACCCTCAGCATCGACAGCTCGCAACCGTTGCGCATCGGCACGTTGCTCAGCGCACAGGTACAGGATGGCCAGACCCTCAAGTTCGTGCCCTTGAGCAGCCGCCAGGAGCAACTGGCCGTGACCCAGCAATTGCTCAGCCAACAAAGCCGCCAGGGTTCGCTGGATAGTTTGCTCAAACAGCTGCAAAACCTGCCAGCCTCGACGCAGACTTCAAGCGAGCTGCGCACGGCCGTGGACAGATTGCTCGCCGGGCTGCCGGACATCCAGCAATTGAGCAGCGCCAAAGGCCTGGCCCAGGCGCTGGCCAGCAGCGGAGCCTTCCTGGAGTCGAAATTGCTGGGCGGCCAGAACCTGGCGCCTGACATAAAAGGCGACCTGCTCAAACTGATCGGCCAGTTGTCATCCGGGCTGCCGGCCAGCACCCAGCTCAGTGCGATCATCGCCGCCAACACCCTGGCCCAGGCCATGCCGAGTTTCGTGCGCAATGCCCTGGGCATGCTCGGCCAGGTCAGCGCCAAGCCGTCGCCGACTGGTTTTCCGTTGCCTGAGCGGCTGTTGCAAAGCGCCGACGGCGAAGACGACCTGGAGCATCTGTTGCGCCTGGCCGCTGCGGCGGTCTCACGCCTGCAAAGCCACCAACTGTCGAGCCTTGAGCAGTCCGGCGTCACACCGGATGGGCGATTGATGAGTACCTGGCAGTTGGAGATTCCGATGCGCAACCTGCAGGACATCGTGCCGTTGCAGGTCAAGTTCCAGCGCGAGGAGGCCCCCGAAAGAGAACAACCCAAGGAACGCCAGGAGGAACGAGCGCCCAAGCAACAACTGTGGCGCATCGAACTGGCGTTCGACATGGAACCGCTCGGGCCGTTGCAGGTTCAGGCACAACTGATCCAGGGCAGCCTCAGCAGCCAGCTCTGGGCCGAACGCGCCTACACCGCCAGCCTGATTGAAAGCAACCTGGCGGCATTGCGCCAGCGAATGCTGGCCGCCGGGCTGAACGTCGGCGATCTCGACTGCCACCTCGGCAAACCACCCCAAGGTCCGCAAACCCGTCTCGAACAACGCTGGGTCGACGAAAACGCATGAAAAACCCCAACGCTCCCCGCCAGGCCATCGCCCTCAAGTACGACGGCACCCACGCCCCTACC
>LNAP01008009.1_pt1 | contig 22134 bp, 17 predicted proteins | sample 602601 | NCBI WGS metagenome assembly LNAP01 (sample SAMN02440304, study PRJNA202911) | soil metagenome | biome: Subtropical and temperate rainforests or woodlands; isolation source: soil samples (1 kg each in a 20% v/v slurry with milli Q water) were... ...
AGCCATAATTGATTAACTCCTAAACGTTTGGGTCACGCTTTAACTGCGCCAATACACTGAACGGGTTGGACCGCGTTACCTCGTCCTCGCTCGGTTCGGACTCGTCATCGAGGCCCGCCGGCTGCTGGCATTCTTCCGGATGATGAGCAGGCACAATGGGCAAGGCGAGCAAAAGCTCCTCCTCGATCAGTGCATGCAGATCCAAAGGATCTTCGCCCAGTTCCAGCACGTCATAACCTTTCGGCAACGACTGGGTATTCGCACCCTCCTTTACCACAGCGTAACTGCATTCGCTGTGAATCGGCAGGGTGACCAGCTCAAGACAACGCTGGCAAACCATTTTGACCTCGGTGTCGATAAAGCTGTGAATAACCACAGATTTACGTTCATCTCGTTCAAAAACGAATTTGGCCTGCACCGTACCGACAGTGTCGGAAAGCGGGTCGCAGAGTCTCTCCAAATCGGCCAGCAGCAATTCACCTTGAAGGGAAGTGCCACGATCAGCCAATTTGCGCGGGTCAACGTGAGGTGGAATCGGGTCATTCAACATAGGCGCAGCATTATAGGGATGCCCCCAGCCATGTCAAAGGAAATTCAGCCCTGGTCGTCCCGCTAGAATCCCCGGTCGCCCTGAGGAGACGCCCATGCTGCCTTTATTACTCGCATCCAGCTCGGTCTATCGCCGGGAATTGCTGAGCCGCCTGCACTTACCGTTCATCTGCAGCTCACCGGATATCGATGAAAGCCACCGCGCAAATGAGTCAGCCGTCGAACTGGTCAAGCGCCTGGCCGAAGAGAAAGCCCGCGCCCTCGCCGCCCGCCATCCAGGGCACCTGATCATCGGCTCCGATCAGGTCGCCGCACTCGAAGGCCGGATCATCGGCAAACCCCACACCTTCGAGAACGCCCGCGAGCAACTGCTGGCGGCCAGCGGCAAGCGTGTCAGCTTCCTCACCGGGCTGGCGCTGCTGAACAGCGAGACCGGGCATTGCCAGGTCGACTGCGTGCCGTTCACCGTACACATGCGCATGCTGGACGCGGAGCGGGTCGAGCGCTACCTGCGGATCGAGCAACCCTATGACTGCGCGGGCAGCTTCAAGGCCGAAGGGCTGGGCGTGAGCCTGTTCCAAAGCACCGAAGGCCCGGATGCGACCAGCCTCGTCGGCCTACCTCTGATTCGCCTGGTGGATATGCTGCTGGCCGAGGGCGTGCAAATCCCTTAAACCAGCGCAAAACCAAATGTGGGAGGGGGCTTGCTCCCGATTGCGGTGGGTCAGCTACAGATAAGCTGGCTGATCCACTGCTATCGGGAGCAAGCTCCCTCCCACATTTATCTACGCAGACCTTGGGATCTCAGCGCAGGGTCGGGCCCTGGAAGCCCATGTACAAGGCCAACTTCTCCGCCACGCTGGCGCCGAGCTTCTTGGAGAAACGGTCAAACGGCGACTCCTGAACGGTGAAGTCCACCAGTTCCTTTTCACCAATCACGTCCCGCGCCACCGAACTGGCACTGCCCAGGCCATCGATCAAGCCCAGCGGCAAGGCCTGCTCGCCAGACCAGACCAGCCCGGAGAACAGCTCCGGATGGTCCTTGTCCTTCAGACGATCACCGCGCCCTTGCTTGACGCTGGCAATGAACTGGCGATGAGTGGTGTCGAGCACGCTCTGCCAGAACTGGGTTTCATCGGCCTTTTGCGGCTGGAACGGGTCGAGGAACGCCTTATGCTCGCCCGAGGTGTAGGTGCGACGCTCCACACCGAGCTTCTCCATGGTGCCGACAAAGCCGTAACCGGCCGCCGTGACGCCAATGGAACCCACCAGGCTGGCCTTGTCGGCGTAGATCTGGTCAGCGGCACTGGCGATGTAATACGCACCCGAGGCGCCCAGGTCGGAGATCACCGCGTACAGCTTGATCTGCGGATGCAGTGCGCGCAGGCGGCGAATCTCGTCATACACGTAGCCCGACTGCACCGGGCTGCCGCCCGGGCTGTTGATGCGCAGGATCACGCCCTTGACCTTGGGGTCTTCGAACGCGGTGCGCAGACTGGTGACGATATTGTCGGCGCTGGCGGACTCCTTGTCGGCAATCACCCCGCGCACTTCGATCAAGGCGGTATAGCTGGAGCCACGGGTCGCGGTTTTTTCCATGTCCACCAGCGGGCTGAACAGCACCAGCATGCCGAGCAGGTAAACAAAGGTCAGCAGCTTGAAGAAAATCCCCCAGCGCCGCGAACGACGCTGCTCTTGCACGCTGGCCAGAAGGGTCTTCTCCAGCAGCTTCCAACTCTTGTCGTCACTGCTGTCGGCCTTTTCGGGCGCTTTCCACTCATCACTCATGCCATCTACCCCAGCAAAGACTCAGTGGGCCCGGCTGAGCCAGGCCTGCAATTCAGAAAAATGATCGATCGTCAGCCTGGGCTCGTATGCCTGCAGCGCCTCGGCAGCCTGCGCACCGTAGCTGACCGCCACGCTGTCCATGCCGGCGTTGCGCGCCATCATCAGGTCGAAGGACGCGTCGCCGACCATCAACGCCTGGCGTGGCGACACGCCGCAATGGGCGAGGATCTGCTCAAGCATCAGCGGATGGGGCTTGCTGGCGGTTTCGTCCGCGGCGCGGGTAACGTCGAAATAGTCTTCCCAGCCGTGGGCCCTGAGCACCCGGTCCAGGCCGCGGCGGGCCTTGCCGGTGGCGACCGCCAGCTGATAACCCTCGGCGCGGAACGCTTCCAGGGACTGCACCACGCCATCAAACAGCGGCGAAGGCTCGGCCTCCAGCGCAATGTAGTGATCGGCATAATGCTCGCGGAACGCGACCAATTCAGCGTCAGCGATGTGCGGGTACAAGGTCCGAATCGCCTCAGGCAACCCCAGGCCGATAATGCCCTTGACCGCCAGATCGCTGCACAGCTCGAAGCCAGAACGCGTCGAGGCCATGTGCATGGCCTCGACGATACGGCCAATGGAGTTGGCCAGCGTGCCGTCCCAATCGAAAATCAGCAGTTTGTAGTCAAGGTGCGGCACTCAAACGCTCCACGGTCTTGGCCCACATCTCATCGACCGGCGCCTGCAATTTCAATTCGCCACCATCGGGCAGCGGTACGGTGAGCATGTAGGCGTGCAGGAACAGGCGTTTGCCGCCCAGGTCGCGAATCTCCTTGGAGAACGCCTCGTCGCCGTACTTGGTGTCACCGGCAATGCAGTGGCCCGCATGCAGGGTGTGCACGCGAATCTGGTGAGTGCGCCCGGTGACCGGCTTGGCCTCGACCAGGGTGGCGAAGTCGCCGAAGCGGCGCAGCACCTTGAACAGGGTCAGGGCTTCTTTGCCCTCCTCGTCCACTTCGACCATGCGCTCGCCGGAGCGCAGGTTGCTCTTCTGCAACGGCGCGCGCACGCTCTTGATCGAGCTGGCCCAGTTGCCGCGCACCAGCGCCATGTAGCGCTTGTCCACGCCATCGCCGCGCAGGGCGGTGTGCAGGTGGCGCAACATGCTGCGCTTCTTGGCGATCATGAGCAGGCCGGAGGTGTCGCGGTCGAGGCGATGGACCAGCTCCAGCTCCTTGGCATCCGGACGCAACTGACGAAAGGCTTCGATCACGCCGAAACTCAGGCCGCTGCCGCCGTGAACCGCAATGCCGCAGGGCTTGTTGATCACGATCAGCTTGCTGTCTTCGTAGACAATCGACGCTTCAAGGCGCTGCAACAGGCCCTGGGCCAGCGGCACAGGTTCGTCGCGCTCAGGCACGCGCACCGGCGGCACCCGCACGATATCGCCCGCCTGCAGCTTGTACTCGGGCTTGATGCGACCCTTGTTCACGCGCACTTCGCCTTTACGCAAAATGCGGTAGATCAAGGTCTTGGGCACGCCTTTGAGCCTGGCCAGGAGAAAATTGTCGATGCGTTGGCCGGCATATTCCGGCGAGACCTCGAGCAGCTGGACGCTGGGGGTCTGGGGGGCGGTAGTCGTCATGTCGGCGATGATAACAATTTTTTATGGAATTGAAGCACTTAATCATTACTGCTATAGTCGCGAACGCCGCCAAAAGCGGCCTGGACAGAGGACTTGCGGCAAATTGCCGGCCCTGACCTTCGCAATTCATCAGGACGCGAGGCCGTCCTACGGGGCTTTCGTTACCTTGGAAAGCCCGAGATTGTAACAAGCGCAGGTGACATGAGGCCTGAAGCGAGTGCAGAAAGCAGAGTGAATACTCGCATTTTGCGCCGATATTTACGGCCAGTTCACAAAGTGCAGTCAGTCTTGGGACACACCATGGCGAATGCTTCGGAAACAACGCCTGTTAAGAGCCGAGTGAGAGCGCAATCGCCCACACTTGGTCTTGTTTAGCCATGAGCGTGGACTCCCCATTGGAGAACACGGTAAATGCCAACCCGCTGCGGATTCTGCGCGCGGCAGCACCCGAATTATCAGGGATACGTGTAGGGTGGAGATGCACAAGTAGCACTAGGCTTATATATAGACGCTTCATCTCGTCCACAGTCGCCGGTTGATTCCTCCTCCTGACCTTAGCTTTTGTTGAAGTGGTGCCTTTGTCACCACCGCTAACAAGCAGGACGCGTCCGTCGCGATACCAGCCCAATTCGCCGGTTATTGCTGGACACTGGAGTGGCCAACCACTCTTGACGCACCTGACACCGACCGTGAGAAGTCGTGTGTGCCGAACGCCGTTTCCGGCAGCCCGGAAACCGACGGTACAACATGAAAAGAATGCTGATTAACGCAACTCAACCCGAAGAGTTGCGTGTTGCGCTGGTAGATGGCCAACGCCTTTACGACCTGGACATCGAGTCCGGCGCACGCGAGCAGAAGAAGGCCAACATCTATAAAGGCCGTATTACTCGCATCGAACCAAGCCTTGAGGCTGCCTTTGTCGATTTCGGCTCCGAGCGCCACGGCTTCCTGCCCCTCAAAGAAATCTCCCGCGAATACTTCCGAAGGCCGCGTGAACATCAAGGACGTCCTGAGCGAAGGCCAGGAAGTCATCGTCCAGGTCGAAAAAGAAGAACGTGGCAACAAGGGCGCCGCCCTGACCACCTTCATCAGCCTGGCCGGTCGTTACCTGGTACTGATGCCGAACAACCCGCGTGCCGGCGGCATTTCCCGTCGCATCGAAGGCGAAGAACGCAACGAACTGCGTGAAGCGCTGAACGGCCTGGTCGCTCCAGCCGACATGGGCCTGATCGTCCGCACTGCCGGCCTGGGCCGCAGCAGCGAAGAAATGCAGTGGGACCTCGACTACCTGCTGCAACTGTGGACCGCCATCAAAGAAGCGTCCCTGGATCGTTCCGCGCCGTTCCTGATCTACCAGGAAAGCAACGTGATCATCCGCGCCATCCGCGATTACCTGCGCCAGGACATCGGCGAAGTGCTGATCGACAGCGTCGAAGCCCAGGACGAAGCCCTGACCTTCATCCGCCAGGTGATGCCGCAGTACGCCAGCAAGATCAAGCTGTACGAAGACAGCGTTCCGCTGTTCAACCGTTTCCAGATCGAAAGCCAGATCGAGACCGCCTTCCAGCGCGTGGTCGAACTGCCTTCCGGCGGCTCCATCGTGATCGACCCGACCGAAGCCCTGGTGTCCATCGACATCAACTCGGCGCGCGCCACGAAAGGTAGCGACATCGAAGAAACCGCCCTGCAGACCAACCTGGAAGCGGCTGAAGAAATCGCCCGCCAGCTGCGCCTGCGTGATATCGGCGGCCTGATCGTGATCGACTTCATCGACATGACCCCCGCCAAGAACCAGCGCGCCGTGGAAGAGAAAGTCCGCGAATGCCTGGAAGCTGACCGTGCCCGCGTGCAAGTCGGCCGCATCTCGCGCTTCGGCCTGCTGGAAATGTCCCGTCAGCGCCTGCGTCCGTCCCTGGGCGAGAGCAGCGGCATTGTCTGCCCACGTTGCAACGGCACCGGCATCATCCGTGACGTTGAATCGCTGTCCCTGGCGATCCTGCGCCTGATCGAAGAAGAAGCCCTGAAAGACCGCACCGCCGAAGTCCGCGCACAAGTGCCGATCCCGGTTGCCGCGTTCCTGCTCAACGAAAAACGCAACTCGATCACCAAGATCGAACTGCGCACCCGTGCCCGTATCGTCATCCTGCCGAACGATCATCTCGAAACGCCGCACTTCGAAGTGCAGCGCCTGCGTGATGACAGCCCGGAAGCCCACAGCGGCCAGTCCAGCTACGAAATCGCCGCTGCCGCTGCCGAAGTGGAAGAAGTCCAGCCAGCCGCCGCGACCCGCACCCTGGTTCGCCAGGAAGCCGCCGTGAAGACCGCTCCGGCGCGTGCCAACGCACCGGTTCCGGTTGAAGTGGCTGCCCCGGTTGCAGCCCCGGCCGCCCTGCCTGAGCCAAGCCTGTTCAAGGGCCTGGTGAAATCGCTGGTCAGCCTGTTCGCCAGCAAGGAAGAGCCTGCGGCACCGGTGGTGGTCGAAAAACCTGCCACCGAGCGTCCGGCGCGTAACGAAGAGCGTCGCAACGGTCGCCAGCAGAGCCGTAACCGCAACGGTCGCCGTGACGAAGAGCGCAAGCCGCGCGAAGAACGGGCCCCGCGTGAAGAGCGCGCACCCCGTGAAGAGCGTGCGCCTCGCGAAGCCCGTGAAGAGACCCCGGTCGTAGCCCGCGAAGAACGCGCACCGCGCGAAGAGCGCGCACCACGCCCACCACGCGCACCGCGTGAAGATCGCAAGCCGCGTGGCGAGCGTGAAGAACGTGTGCGTGAACTGCGCGAGCCGCTGGACGCTGCGCCAGCTGTTGCCGTTGCCGCCGCTGCTGTTGCCGCCACTACCGAGGAAGAACGCCCGGCTCGCCCGCCGCGTGAAGAGCGTGCGCCACGTGAAGAGCGTCAACCGCGCCCACCGCGTGAAGAACGTCAACCACGCACCGAGCAGGCGGCTGCCGCCAGCGAAGAAGAAGTGCTGACCGGCGAAGAGCAACTGCAGGAAGACGGCCAGGACAACGCCGAAGGCGATCGTCCGCGCCGCCGCTCCCGTGGCCAGCGTCGTCGCAGCAACCGTCGCGAGCGTCAACGTGACGCCAACGGCAATGTGATCGAAGGTTCGGAAGAAGCCGGCGAGAACGCAGAAGCCGCTACCAGCGAACCGACCAGCACCGAACTGGCTGCCGGCCTGGCCGTTACCGCCGCTGTTGCCAGCTCGGTCATCAGCGCACCTGCCGAAGCCCAGGCTCACGAGCAGGCTGAACGCGCCACTGCCGCCGTCGAAGAAACCGTTGCGGTAGAAGCGCCAGTCGCCGAGACCCCAGTGGTTGAAGCACCGGTCGTAGAAGCAACCACCCCGATCGAAGCCCCCGCGGCTCCGGAAGTGGAAGTTGCGCCGGTTCGCGAAGTCCAGCCGCAAGAAGAAGTGGCTGCCGCCGAGCCTGCCCCAGTGGTTGAGCCACAGCCAGTGGTTGAAGCTGTTGTAGAAGCTCCGGTTGTCGAAGCCGCCACCCCGGCCGTGCGTGAAGTTCGCGAAGAACAGACCGCCTTCCAGTGGACTGCCGAACCTGCCGCCCCGGTTGAAGCGCCTGCCCCCGTGGTAGAAGCCGCACCGGCCCCGGTTGCCGAAGTGGTTGAAGCCGCTCCGGTAGTGGTTGCCGAGCCTGCGCCAGTGGTTGAAGCGCCCGTGGTTGCCGAAGCCGCCGCCCCGGTGGTTGAAGCCGCACCGGCCAGCGCCCTGACCGAAAACGGCCGTGCGCCGAACGACCCACGTGAAGTGCGCCGTCGTCGCAAGGAAGCCGAAGCGGCCGCCGCTGCTGCCGCTGCCGCACCGGCTGTCGCCGAAGTGGTCGAGCACGCTGCCCCTATCGTCGACGAGACCCCGCGTTCCGTTGAAGAAGTGGCAGAGCACCACCCAAAGGCCCTGGAAGAAGAGCACGAGCCTAAACCCCTCGTCTGATTCCATCAGCCACTGAAAAGCCCCGCCTGATCACTCAGGCGGGGCTTTTTTATGCCAACAAATTCTGAAAACACCGAAGATTCAATGTGGGAGGGGGCTTGCCCCCGATGGCGGAGGGACAGGCACAGATGTTGAACCTGTCACTCCGCATTCGGGGGCAAGCCCCCTCCCACATTTCAGAGCGGTTTGAAATCCAACAGATGCGGCAGATCCACATCCCAGAGTACGCCAGGGTCGTTTACCTGGATCTCGCGCACCTGCCCCTGGGCAAACAGCGGCTTGGCCCCGCGATCGCCCGTCAACGCCATCAACGCCGGGCCGAACGCCCGCCCAAACGCAACCGGATGCCCATATTGGCCGGCATGCACCGGCACGCTGATACCATCTATGCGCTCCAACACCCGTTCAATACTGGACGGCAGAATGAACGGCATATCACCCAGCACCACCAGCCAGCCATCACTGGAAGCACTGGCCGCGACCGCTGCCGCAATGCTGTCGCCCATTCCGGCCGAGCACAGCTGCACTACCTCGCAGCCATGGACCTGCGCCAGACGAATGACTTCAAGCCGCTCGGGCGACGTCACCAGCACGCGCTTTAGCGCCCACGCCGGCAAATTCACCAGCACCTGCTCGATCACCGGCCGCACCACCCCGTCCCGGCCGACGCACTCAGCCAGCAATTTATCCCGATCTGCCCCGGCTTCAGCGCGAAAACGACTGCCCTGCCCCGCCGCCAGCACAATCACCGTGACGGTCATTCAACCTGCACCGACAGCGGCTTTTTCTGCAGTGGCGCCACGCCATTCTTGATCGCGACAATTTCCGCCAGCAACGACAGCGCGATCTCCGCCGGTGTATGGCTGCCGATATGCAAACCGATCGGCCCATGCAACCGCGCGATCGCCTGCGCAGACAACCCCAGCGCCGCCAGGTTTTCCCGGCGTTTACGCGTATTGACCCGCGAACCCAGCGCGCCGATATAGAACGCATTGGAGTTCAGTGCCGTCAGCAACGCCATATCGTCCAGACGCGGATCGTGGGTCAGGCAGACGATGGCCGTGCGTTCGTCGGTCTGGATGTTCAGCACCGCTTCATCAGGCATGCCGGGCACAAAGCGGCCGTGCGGTTCTTCCCAGCCATACGCGAACTCTTCACGCGGGTCGCAGATCAGCACTTCAAAATCCAGCAACCGCGCCATCTGCGCCACGTAGCGGGACAACTGCCCGGCGCCGATCAACAGCAGGCGCCAGCGCGGGCCATAGATGGCGCGCAGGCGCTCGCCGTCGAAGCTCACCACGTCGGTCTTGCTCGCGGGGCTCAAGCTCACGTCGCCGGTGGCCAGGTCCAGCTCCCGAGCGACGATTTCATGGGCGTCACAGCGCGCCAGCAACTCGGCCACCCACTGCCACTCCGTCACGCGCTCTTCGGTCAGGCGCAGGGTGCCGCCGCACGGCAGGCCGAAACGCGCCGCTTCATCGCGTGTCACGCCGTAGGTCACCAACTGCACCGCGGGCCCGTCGTCCGCCAACCGACCATCCTGCAGACGCGCAATCAAGTCGTCTTCAATGCAACCGCCGGACACCGAGCCGATCACCACCCCGTCACCGCGCAAGGCCAGCATGGCCCCGGGCGGACGCGGCGCGCTGCCCCAGGTCTGGACCACGCTGTACAACACCACCCGCTGCCCCGCGCGGCGCCATTCGAGCACGCTGCGCAGGACATTCAGATCCACGCTGTCCATCAAGCCTTCGCCTCCTGCCAGCCTTGCAACTGATAACGCACGGGCAGGTTGCGAATACGCTTGCCGGTGGCGGCAAAGATCGCGTTGCACAGCGCCGGCGCAATCGGCGGCACGCCGGGCTCACCGACACCGCCCAACGGCACCTCGCCCTGTGGCGTGACTAGGTGGACCGCGACGACCTTGGGCGCCAGGGACATGCGCGCCACTTCATACATATGGAAGTTGTCCTGCTGGACCTTGCCGTCCTTGAAGCTGATCTCGCCCAATACCGCGTTGCCCAGGCCCATCACGCAGGCGCCTTCGAATTGCGAGCGAATGCGTTCCGGGTTGATCTGCGGGCCGCAGTCCACAGCGATATCCGCCTTGTGGACGATCAGCGTGCCGTCGTCTTTGACTTCCACCTCGATCACCGCCGCCACATAGGTGACGAAACTGTAATGCACCGCCAGCCCCAGGCCTCGCCCCTTGGGTAGCGTGCGCCCCCAGCCGGCGGCTTTGGCGGCGGTTTCGAGGACGCCGCGCAGGCGGGCGGTATCGATCGGGTAGCGCTCCGGGGATTCGCCGTAGTTCCACTCATCGCTCAGGGTTTTCGGATCGATCTGACGGTCCGGCCCAAGCAGTTTGAGTTGGTACTGCAACGGGTCCTGGCCGGCCTTGTGCGCCAGCTCATCGACAAAGCTCTGAATCGCAAAGCCATGCGGGATGTTCGATACCGAGCGGTACCAGCCAACCCGGGTGTGGGCGGCGGCTTCGGGGTTTTCCAGGCGCACGTTGGGAATCGCGTAGGCCATGTTGGTAAAGCCCATGCCCAGCTCGAACGCCGCCTCGTGGTTCATCCCCGGCGCAAACAACGCGGTGATGCTCGGCGCGACGGTGCGGTGCAGCCAGGCGGAAGGCAGGCCGTCCTTGTTCAGGCCAGCCTTGAGGTACTCGGCGGAAACCGTGTGGAAGTAGGAGTTGTGGATGTCATCTTCACGAGTCCACTGCACGCGCACGGCCTTGCCGGGGAATTCCTTGGCGAGGATGGCCGCCTCGACCACGAAGTCCGGCTTGGACTTGCGACCGAAACCGCCGCCCAGCAGCGTGACATTGATCGTCACGTTATCGAAAGGCAGGCCCAGGCGCTCGGCGACGCGCTCACGGGTCACCTGGGGCGCCTGGCTGGGGGCCCAGGCTTCGCACTGGCCCTTGTCGAAACGGGCAACGGCAACCATCGGTTCCATCGGTGACTGGGCCAGATGCGGCAAATAATAAGCGGCGTCCAAAGTGCTGTCGGCCTCGTTCATCGCCTGCTCGAGGGTGCCGGTGTTGCGCACCACTTTGCCCGGTTGCCGCGCGGCCGCTTCCAGCTCCTTGCGGTAATCGATCGAGTTGTAGCCGGCGTTGACGCCGTCATCCCAGACAATCGCCAGCGCATCGCGGCCCTTGATCGCCGCCCATGTGTTGCTGGCCACCACGGCCACGCCGCCCAGTGGCTGGAACTCCGAGGGCAGAGGCCGGCTTTCGATTTCGAGGACCCTGATCACCCCTGGCACCTTCAACGCCGCACTGGCATCGAAGGATTTGACCTTGCCGCCATACACCATCGGCCGTGCAATGGTGGCGTAGAGCATGCCGTCGAAATGCACGTCCGCGCCGTAGACCGCGCGACCGTTGACGATATCGGCGCCGTCGATGGCCTTGACGCCCTCTTTGCCGATGTAGCGGAACTCCGACGACTGCTTGAGGCGCAGCGTGTCGCGCGCCGGCACCGCCAATGCTCCGGCAGCGGCGGCCAGCTCGCCATAGCCCAAGGTGCGACCGCTGGGCTGGTGAACCACCTTATGCAGCTGCGCACGGCACTCGCCCAGCGGCACCTTCCACTGTTCGGCAGCCGCCTGTTCCAGCATCGCGCGCGCACTCGCGCCGCAACGCCGCATCGGTTCGAACCAGTGGCGCATGCTGCGCGAGCCATCGGTGTCCTGGTTGCCGTAACGCACTTCGTCAGCCGGCGCCTGCTGGACGCGCACATGGGCCCAATCGGCGTCCAACTCATCGGCGACTACCAGGCTCAGGCTGGTACGCACGCCCTGGCCCATTTCCGAACGGTTGCAGATCACGGTCACGGTGCCGTCGGTGGCAATGCTGACGTAGACCTTGGGGTCATCGATCAGCCCATGGGGCATGGCATCGCCGCCATACTTCTTGGCGGCATCGGCGGCAAACGCTGCGGGCAGGCCCCAACTGGCGGCGATCACCAGCGCGCCGGTGGCGCCGACGCCCTTGAGGAAACCGCGGCGGCTGAGGTTATCGAGGACGAAATCAGCGGGTAAGCGGTTCATGCCTTGGCCCCCTGCAGGTGCGTCGAGGCCTGGCGGATCGCGGTCTTGATGCGGTTGTAGGTGCCGCAGCGGCAGATATTGCCGACCATCGCCTCCTCGATCTGCTCGTCGCTGGGGTTGGGGTTGGTTTTCAGCAGCGCGGTGGCCGACATGATTTGCCCGCCCTGGCAGTAACCGCACTGGGCCACGGCACTGTCCAGCCAGGCTTGCTGCACGACCTGGCCGATGGGGTCGGTGTGCAGGTTGTCGATGGTGCTCACGGCCTGGCCCTTGACCGCGCCGATCGGGGTGATGCAACTGCGCGCCGGGGCGCCGTCGATATGAATGGTGCACGCGCCGCACAGGCCCATGCCGCAGCCGAATTTGGTGCCGTTGTAACCCGCCACATCGCGAATCGCCCACAACAGCGGCATATCCTCGGTGACGTCCAGTTGATGGTCTTGACCATTGAGTTTCAGGGTAATCATTGGGCACGCCCGCCTATTTTTTGCATTTAGGGGCGAGCCATCTGCCGCGAAAGGTATCGCTGGTTCGGGTGCGCGCAGATGGGCTCAGGCTGAGGAGGCTCTCTTGCGAAGACGGATCTTCACCGGGCCTTTGATGGAGCATTGACTAACTGTAAACCAAAAAATTCGAATTTGGCCGCGCAGAAACGCAAACGCCCCGAACCAGTCGGGGCGTTTGCGGATTGCTGTGGGCGTCAGTTCACGCCATCAGCGGGTTACTTGATCACCGGCGCAGGGCCTTCGGCCACGCCCAGGTCATCTTCTTCACGGGTGTCGGAGATCCCACGACCACCGGAAGCCAGCTCGACTTGCAGCGTGTCTTCGTCCAGTTCGTTGACCCACTTGGCTACCACCAGGGTCGCCACGGCGTTACCGACCAGGTTGGTCAGCGCACGGGCTTCGGACATGAAGCGGTCGATACCGAGGATCAGCGCCAGGCCGGCAACCGGCAGGTGACCCACGGCCGACAGGGTCGCGGCCAGCACGATGAAACCACTGCCGGTCACGCCTGCAGCACCTTTGGAGGACAGCAGCAGCACCAGCAACAACGTGATCTGATGGGTGATGTCCATGTGCGTGTCAGTCGCCTGGGCGATGAACACAGCAGCCATGGTCAGGTAGATCGAGGTACCGTCGAGGTTGAACGAGTAGCCGGTCGGGATCACCAGGCCAACCACGGATTTCTTCGCGCCCAGACGCTCCATCTTGATCAGCATGCGTGGCAGTGCCGATTCAGACGAGGACGTACCCAGAACGATCAGCAGCTCTTCACGGATGTAGCGGATCAGTTTCAGCACGCTGAAGCCGTGCGCGCGGCAGATGGCGCCGAGCACCACCACCACGAACAGGACGCAGGTGATGTAGAAGCAGATCATCAACTGGCCCAATTGCACCAGGGAGCCGACACCGTAGGCACCGATGGTGAACGCCATGGCACCCAGCGCACCGATCGGTGCGAGCTTCATGATCATGTTGATGATGTTGAACATCACGTGGGCGAAGCGATCGATGAAGTCCAGCACCGGCTTGCCGTAGGCACCCAGGCGATGCAGGGCGAAAGAGAACATCAGCACTTGCAGGATGTCACCGTTGGCGAACGCGCCGACGATGGTGTTCGGGATCACGTTGAGCAGGAAGCCAACGATGCTCTGGTTCGCACCGGCCGTGGCATAGGCCGCGATTTTCGAAGCGTCCAGGGTGGCCACGTCGATGTGCATGCCAGCGCCCGGCTGCACGACGTTCACCACGAACAGGCCGATCAGCAGGGCGATGGAGGACACGACTTCGAAGTACAGCAGCGCGTAGCCGCCGGTTTTGCCGACCGATTTCATGCTCTGCATGCCAGCGATGCCGCTGACAACGGTGCAGAAGATGATCGGGGCGATGACCATTTTGATCAGTTTGATGAACCCGTCACCCAGCGGCTTGAGCTCCACACCAGTCTGCGGGTAGAAGTGACCGAGCAAAATACCGATAACGATGGCAACGATCACCTGGAAATACAGGGATTTGTACAGTGGCTGACGAGTCGTCATTGCAAAGTTCCTCAATCGTCCCGTGTGGCAAATATCCGCCATTGCCCACGGCACTTGAATTGCGAACCCTCCTGCACTGGAGGGATTTGTTGTTTGCGAGACCTGTAGGACCAAGCCTGCGCTGTAATCCTTATCGCAAACGTCGTGCCACTTTGCTGAAACGGCCTGAAGCCCCCTAGACATCAGGGCTGGAGGGATCAAGGCGCGTCTGAGCGCCGTCCATTGCATGGCGGGTTTCCGCCAACTCGCCGTATCTCGTCCTACAATTTGGCGGATATCCGCCTTGTCGCTGTAGCGGGTGATGGCTACCATCCGCCCTTCCATGGACGAGGCCCTTGCATGCGCGAACGTACCATCGCCAGTCACTACGCCCGAGCGGCCCTCGGCGGTGCGCGCCGGGCCGGCTACGACTACTCGGGCCTGTTGCAGCAGGTGGGCATCACCCCGGAACTGCTGAACGAACCCCGCGCCCGCATCGCCCCGGAACAATTTACCCGGCTGTTGCAAATGCTCTGGCTCGCGCTGGACGACGAATACCTGGGCTTTGCCGAAGGTCCGAGCAAGCGCGGCACGTTCGCCATGATGTGCCACGCGCTGATCCATTGCCGCACCCTGGAGAAGGCACTCGAACGCGGCCTGTTGTTTTACAGCCTATTCCCACAAGGTCCGCGTTGGCAGCTGACACGGGAAGGCGAAATGGCCCGCTTGAGCCTGGACGACTCCCAGCTCGGGGACCCGGATCACTTTCTCAGCGAATCCCTGCTGCTGATCTGGCATCGCCTCGGCAGTTGGTTGATCGGCCAGCGCATCCGCCTGCAGCAGGCCACGTTCAGCTACCCGATGCCGGCCCACGCCAGCGAATACGACCTGTTGTTTCCCTGCCCGCAGGTGTTCGACGCACCGAACAGCAGCCTGGTGTTTCCTGCGCGTTACTTGAGCCTGCCGCTGCTGCAGGACGAGCGCACCCTCAAGCATTTCCTGCAGCGCTCCCCCGCCGACTTGTTGTCGCGGCCCGATGAGGGCGACAGTTTGAGCAGCCAGATCCGCCGCCTGCTCAGCCGTGACCGCACACCCTGGCCGGACCTGGACGCCGTTGCCCAGCACCTGCACATCAGCCCGCAGACCCTGCGCCGACATCTGCGTGAAGAAGGCAGCAGTTTTCAAGCGCTCAAGGATGAGCTGCGGCGGGACATCGCCATTTACCACCTGGGACGCGCGGATCTGTCATTGCAGGAAATTGCCGAGCAGCTCGGGTTCTCCGAGCCGTCGGCGTTTCATCGGGCGTTCAAGAAGTGGACGGGATTGACGCCGGGGGCTTATCGGGCACAGGAGAGTTAGGCAGGCGCCACTCAAGGAAGGTCAAACGGTCGGAAAGTGGATCTTGAACGCCGCGCCCCCCAAAGGCGAGTCGCCCAGGGTCAGGCGCGCGCCGTAGCTTTCAATGATGTCCTTGACCACCGCCAGGCCGATCCCCTGCCCCGGGTGCTGGCGGTCCAGCCGCTCGCCCCGTTGCAGAATCCGCGCGCGCTGGTCGGGCGGCACACCGGGGCCGTCATCTTCGATGCACAGTTCGATGCCATCCAGACTTTCCACCAGGCTGATACGCACTTCGCTCAGGCACAGGCGGTAGGCGTTTTCCAGCAGGTTGCCGAGCAGTTCCAGCAAAGCGCCTTTTTCGATGGGCACATCGCACGCGTCCGGCAACGCGAAGCTCACTTTGACGTGCTTGTCGCGGTAGACCTTGTCCAGCGTGTCGCACAGGCTTTGCAGTACCGGCTGCAGGCGTACCTGATGGCGTACCAGGCCGCTTTTACGCAGGCTGGCGCGCTGCAACTGGTAGCTGATCTGCTGGCTCATGCGTTCGATCTGCGATTGCAGCACCCAGGCCTGGTCGCGGTCTTCGGGGCGCTGGGCCATGTCTTCGCTCACGCCCTGCAACACCGCCAGCGGGGTTTTCAGGCTGTGGGCCAAGTCGTCGAGGGAGTCGCGGTAGCGGGTACGCTGCTCGCGTTCACTGTGCAGCAAGCGGTTGAGAGACCCGGTGAGGCGCAGCAGTTCGCGCGGGTGTTCTTCGCTGAGGCTTTCGCGGGTGCCGCCTTCGATCTGGTCCAGCTCCTGGCTCAGGCGCCGCAACGCTTGCAGGCCCCAGGTCAGGCCCAGCCAGAGCAACGTCAGCAACACCAGCAACGCCGCGCCGAAGCCCAGGTAGAGGTTTTCGCGCAGGCCTTCGAGGGTCAACTGGTATTCGCGCACCGGTTGCAGCGCGACGATGCTGAACGCCGCACTCTTGCCGCCGAGCAGCTTGACCTCGACGTCATACACGAAGAATTCCTGGCCATTGCCCTCGCGAATCCGCGCAAACTCATTACCGCGCCCGTCATAGCGCGGCCTGTAGTTGATGTTTTCTTCCTGGGTCGCCCGCGAGCGCCACACCAGATGGCCTTCGCGGTCGTAGATATAACCGAGCAACCGGCTATCGGTGAGGTTGAAGCGTTCGTCCGGCAACTGCGCCGGCATCTGCAGGCGGTTGTTTTCGACCCGCGCCGCCGAAATCAAGGTGGTGACGTCCGACGCCAGGCGCTGCTCGATCGAGTCCTGCAGGGCCAGGCTGAACGCGCCCTGCATGGCCGGCAACAAACCCAGCATAAACAGCACGGCCAGGGTGGCGGCCGCCAGCATCAAGCGCACACGTAACGAGCGAATCAACGACAGCGCTCATTGAACAGATAGCCCAGGCCGCGCACGGTGTCGATCGGCTTGAACCCGCCCGGGCCTTCCAGTTTACGGCGCAGGCGGCCGACCAGCACTTCGATGACATTCGGGTCGCGCTCGTCGTCATCGGGGTAGAGCTGCTCCATCAAGCGATCCTTGGGCACTACCTGCTGATGGTGACGCATCAGGTACTCGAGAATCCGGTACTCGTAGGCGGTCAGCGCCAGGGGCTGCTCGTCCAACGAGGCCTGCTTGCGGTTGAGGTCCAGCAGCAAGGGGCCGGCGACGATGGTCGATTGGGTAAAGCCGCTGGAACGACGCAGCAACGCGTTCATCCGCGCTTCCAGTTCTTCGAACTGGAACGGCTTGACCACGTAGTCGTCGGCGCCGGCGGCCAGGCCTTCGACCTTGTCCTGCCAGTTGCCGCGAGCGGTGAGGATCAGGATCGGGAAGGTCTTGTCCTGGGCGCGCAGTTGGCGGATCAGATCAAGACCGCCCATGCCGGGCAGTCCGAGGTCGATGATCGCCAGGTCATGGTTGAATTGGCCAGTCTGGTACAAGGCCTCCTCCGCGTTGGCCACGGCTTCGACCACGTGCCCGCTGTCGGTCAGGCGGGTATACAGGTGATGACGCAACAGAGCCTCATCTTCCACGACCAGCAATTTCATAAGGCTCTCCAAAGCAAATCAACTGTCCGACAGAGGGATATCATAGCGGCCCTGCAGGTCTTGCGGGCGCAGTTTAATGCCATTGTATTGGCCACCAAGATGCTCATAACCGGCACGATAAGTCGCCTGCGGGCTGCTCGAGCCCAGCGACTGGCCCCAAGGCGCGGCCTGGCTGCGCACCGCCTCGAAGCTCACACGCTGCATCAGCGTGCTGGATTTCTTGGTTCTCTCGCTACCGAATGCCGCAAAGGCGCCATCGCTGGCCTGCGCCCCGGCGGTGGCAGTGAACATGGTCAACGCCAACATCAGCTTCTTGATTGCAGTCATGGTACTTACCTCCACGTAGGCTGTAGGCCCACATTACGCAAGCGCCCCTGAACTCCCCCTGAACAGGCTCTGAACCTGGCCTGAACCGCTACGGACTATCCACTGGCGCGCCAACTCGGCAAAATACCGCCCATGACGCCCCTACCCGCTTGCTGCACCCCACTCGACGCCCATTGGCCACTGCCCGATCCCTTGCCGGGCACGGTGTTGCTCAGTACGCGCTTTGATCCGGCCCTGTTGATCGCCGGTGATTTCCAACGCAGCGCGGTGCCGCCGCCGGCGAGCATCCAGCGTTCGGTGGCCAAGCGCCAGGCGGAGTTTCTCGCCGGGCGGTTATGCGCCCGCGCCGCCTTGCAACAACTCGATAACCTGGACTGCGTGCCGGCAATCGGCGAAGACCGGGCGCCGGTGTGGCCGCCGCACATCAGCGGCTCCATCACTCACAGCAGCGGGCACGCGGCGGCGATCGTCGGGCACAAGGCGCAATGGCGCGGGCTGGGGATGGACCTGGAAAATGTCCTGAGCCTGGAGCGCGCGGAACGCCTGGCGGGGGAAATTCTCACCGCCGATGAGTTGCAGCGCATGGCCAGGTTGCCGCGTGAGCAACATGCGCGGCTGGTGACGCTGACGTTTTCGGCCAAGGAGAGCCTGTTCAAGGCGCTCTACCCGATCGTGCAGAAGCGCTTCTACTTTGAGCATGCCGAAGTGGTGGAATGGTCCGAGCACGGCCAGATGCGGTTGCGGCTGCTGACGGAGTTGTCCGGCGAGTGGTGCCACGGCAAGGAGTTGGTTGGGCAATTTGCGGTGGATGGGGAACAGTTGTTGAGCCTTGTAGCAATCGGCGTCTGATCTAGCGTCATCGGGGGCAAGCCCCCTCCCACACTGGAATGCATTCCAAGAGGGGCGGTGCGAGGGTTCGGCTTGCTCCCGATAGCAGTATCAGGATTTATCCTGGTCCCGTGGCCAACTCAGGCTGAAGCACGCCCCTCCCAGGTTGTTGCTCTTGCTGATCAATGCCCGCCCGCCATGCCAATGAATAATCCGCCGCACAATCGACAAGCCCAGGCCATGCCCGCCCGAGGCGCGGGTGCGGCTGTCGTCCAGGCGCAGGAACGGCGTGAAGATGCGTTCCCAGGCGCTTTCCGGTACGCCGGGGCCATCGTCTTCCACATCGATGCGGCAGCGCACCTGGCCGACCTGGTAACTGATCAGCACCCGGCCCTGGGCATGGCGCATGGCGTTGCTCACCAGGTTCTGCAGGGCGCGGTGCAGGTAGCGCGGTTCGGCATCGACCCAGGCATCGTCCCAATGCACCGATGACAGGCAGATACCACGGCTCACGCTGACCTGCGGGCGCAGTGGCGATAATTCGCCGATCACCTGGTCGAGCAACGCATTGAGGTCGACCCGCTGGAAATTCAGCTCCGGCGCGCCCTGCTCCAGGCGCGCGTAGGTGAGCATTTCGTCGACCAGGCCGTCGAGGTCCTGAATATCGCTGTCCATACCTTCGAGGTATTTGCGCCGGGCCTGCGGGGTGGCGGCCTCGCCGATCATCTCCAGGCCGAAACGCAGGCGCGCCACCGGGGTGCGCAACTCGTGGGACACCGCGCGCACCAGTTCGCGCTGGATCGCGAGCAACTGCTGCAGGTGCTCGGCCATGCCATTGAAGGCGGCGGCCAGGCGCCCCACCGAGTCGGCGCCGCGCGCGGGCACGCGCACTTCCAGGTTGCCTTTGGCAATACGCGTGGCAGCGGCCTCCAGGCCTCTGAGCCGGCGCTCGAGCTGACGCACCAACAGATAGACGATCAGGCCAATCAGGGTCAGGCCGATCAATGCGATCAGGATCAACCATTGCGCCGGGTACGGGTTCATTTGATACAACGGGCCAATTTCAAGCACCCAGGGCGTGCCGACCATGCCGGCAAACACCCGAATCGAGTCGCCGCCCTTGCCCAGCGCCATCACCGTATCGCCCTCCGACACGCGGCGGCGCTGGTCGTCGTCCATATCGGCCTGATCGAGGGCCATCAGGTGCATCTCGAAGCCAAACCCTTTGGCTTCCTTTATATCCGCCAGGCGTTGCGGTTGCTCGGCCACCGGAAAACGCACCAACTCGTCGGCCAACAGGTAGATCGTCGCCCGCGCCAATTGCTCGCTGATCTGTTGCACTTCACCTTCCAGCACCAACTGATCCTGCTCGCTGACCAAACGCAGGACCCGCGCCGCATGGGGGCCGGTCTGTTGCACCAGCACCTGGCCATGCTGCAGGCGGGTGCGTTGACCGAGATCCAGTTGGGCATCGGTGTACGTGCGCAGCATCAGGGGAATGCCCAACAGGCGCTCCCACACCGCCAGTGCGCGCTGGCGCTCGATCGCGCTCATGGGTTGCAGGTTGTCGCCCATCAAGGCAAAGGTGCCGTGGGCCAGACGCTCACGGTACTGCCCGCTGCGCACGTCGTTGAGCAGGTGCAACGCCAGCACGCCCAGCAGCGCCACCAGGATCAGCGCCGCGCACATGCCGCCGTAGATGCGCAGGAAGATCGAGTTCACAGCGGTATGTCGGCAGCGGCTTCGGGGACGAACAGATAGCCTTTGCTGCGCACGGTCTTGATCAGGCGCGGGTGGATCGGATCGTCGCCGATCTTCGGACGGATGCGCGAGATACGCACGTCGATCGAGCGGTCCTGGCCGTCGTAGCCGATGCCGCGCAGGGCGATGAAGATTTCTTCGCGCGACAGGATGCGCCCGGCATTCGCCACCAGCAGCCACAGCAGGTCGAACTCGGCGCTGGTCAGTTCGATGCCCTCGCCCTGCAGCCAGGCTTCGCGCAGGGCGTTATCCACGAGCAGCGGGCCGAATTGCAGGCGGCGCTGGTTTTGCGCGACGGCCGGTTCCGCCGGCTCGCTGCGGCGCAACAGGGCCTGGATACGCGCCAGCAGCAGGCGCGGGCGCACGGGTTTGCACACGTAGTCGTCGGCGCCCATGTCCAGGCCCAATACCTGGTCCATGTCGTCGGTACGCGCGGTGAGCATGAGGATCACCCCGTCGTAGCGCTCGCGCACCTTGCGGCAGATGCTCAAGCCATCTTCGCCGGGCAGCATCAGGTCGAGAATCACCAGGTCCGGCTGTTCGGCGATGATCCGCGCCGCAGCCTGGGCGCCGTCGCTTTCCACCGACACGCGCAGGCCGTTGCTCTCCAGGTAATCACGGGTCAACTCGGCCAATCGCTCGTCATCCTCGACGATCAGGATTTGCCAGGCTTCATGCTCCACAGGTAATCCTCGTTGTTATTAGGGGATTGGTTGGTCTGCTCGATCAAATGTGGGAGGGGGCTTGCTCCCTCCCACATGTTGATCTTCGCCAGCCACACCTTATTTGTAATGTTGTGAGGGCATAACAATGATCGATTGTAGCCATGCCCCAACCCTCGAACACAAGCCAGGAAATGCATTCGGTGATGCGGTTTTTTTGTGATAGGGTTCGCGCCCTCAAAAATCCAAAGAGCCGTTTTTTTCTTGGAATATTCAGTGACAAACGGCGCGGTCCCGCAGTACTGCGGCCTACACGGGCATTCTACGTTTCATACACATTTTACTCACAGCGTTATCCACAGCCCCTGGATTGCTAAGCCTCCAAAAACGCATTATCTTGTACCTCGGCGCCAAAAAAACCCTACATGTAGGGTTTTGAACTAAAAGACCAAACACAAATCAGACAAGAAACTCAAGCCCTTTCTTGCTCCTGTTTGGTCCAACTCCAGCATTTTTTGAAAGCCCAAACCGCTCATGCGGATGGCAACCGTTTTAGCGCTCCAACAGCGCAAAACGGTACGGGTGTTGCAGTGCTTGAACCGGGCAACTGTCACCCACCAGGAATACGGCGAGGCGCTTTTGAGCGCCAAACCGAAGACTTCGGCATGGAAGCGGCGCGATAAGCCCCCCTTCCTCCTGTCCCGAAGTTGTTATGCCAGGCCAAGGCCTGCTGTAAGTGCTTCAGGACGGAACGGTGGGCACCGTGATGGTGCCCAAATAAATATAGAATGTGGAGACAACCCCCCATGCAAACCGACACAACTCGCGAGAACCCGCAGGGCTCCGTGCCGCAGGCCGCTGATTCGAATATGGATCTGTCCGCCACTGCACCCGGCCAACTGCGCGTGATCAAGCGTAACGGCACTGTCGTTCCTTACACCGATGACAAAATCACCGTCGCCATCACCAAAGCGTTTCTTGCAGTTGAAGGCGGCAACGCTGCCGCCTCGTCGCGCATCCACGACACCGTTGCCCGCCTGACCGAACAAGTCACCGCGACCTTCAAGCGTCGCATGCCTTCGGGCGGCACCATCCACATCGAAGAAATCCAGGACCAGGTCGAACTGGCCCTGATGCGTGCCGGCGAGCAGAAAGTC
>LNAP01002098.1_pt2 | contig 22123 bp, 21 predicted proteins | sample 602601 | NCBI WGS metagenome assembly LNAP01 (sample SAMN02440304, study PRJNA202911) | soil metagenome | biome: Subtropical and temperate rainforests or woodlands; isolation source: soil samples (1 kg each in a 20% v/v slurry with milli Q water) were... ...
TTGTTCGACGTAGCGTTTGGACTCGTCGGACAACGGGTAATAGTTGCCACCGGATTTTCCGAGGTGGGGTCCCAAGGGTTCTATTTCTGCTTGGGCACGAGCAACCTTGACTGACTTCAAGCATTTATCAGTCACCCACACCTGTACGATGCCGCCGGGGGCAAGTCCGAGGTAAACCATGGTTATGTAGTTGGCTGGCTCGTCGGGCGTCGCCGGGCATCGCTCATTGACCGAGGCGTGCATGATCTGCCGTGCTTCTTCGGGTATATCGACCCACCCACGATAGGTCTTCGACTCGACAACCGACTGCCATCGGACAAAGATGCGTTTCGGTAGATCTGCTCCAACTACGCCACGGATGCCGCTGCTTATATATTTACTCCAGCCACGAGCTGCTTCGGTACCGTCCTCGGAGTCATGGCTACCTGCTGTGCCTCCACCCGTTCGATTAAACCGCTTGCCGTTGATGTCTTCTACGGCAGAGTCTTCCACCCATACCTTCATGTAGGCGGGCTCAACGAAGCTGAGGCTCCACCATTGATCTTTAGGGTCGTTTTCGCTGGAAAGTGGGTCGGCTGCCTGACATCCGGCTACAAAAAACGCGCCCAGTAATATTAGGATCGAGCGCATTAAAACGTTCTCCAGTTAGAGTCAGATACATGAGGATGTCGCACCCGAATGCCATCGTCAGTGGGTGCATTGGTGTAACGAACAGTCACGCCGCGTTCGCGGCTAGCGCCAATAGGATTATTCCAATTGGCAGAAGTATGAATGTATTTGAGTTTCAATAGCTTTTCTTCACCGGGATCAAGTTGGTAATTCCCGGCGAGGATCTTGGCGCAAATTGGTTGAAGCTCAGAAGGTAAACTGTACGCGGGATCGTTCTCATCAAGCGCTTCAAACTGAACGCCGTTCTCTTTAGCCAATTTGTACATCAAGCGTAAATACACCAACGATAGTTTGCCGCTGACTGCGCGCTTGAGTTGCACTCCTGCATACACCCGTAGTTCCTTTGGTCCTAACCTCCGCTGCTCATTGTCATCATGTGCCAATGTTGGCTTTGGAGTGATCACATCCAGCATCGTCTCAGGCCAACCGTCGGCGACCATTTTTGCTTTTTTCTGTATTGCATCCCGGTAGATGGATGTAGTTTTGACATCGGTACCATTGGGGACCGTGAGTGCCTGCATAGGGCTGACCAGCACGCACTCCTCCACTTCCTCACGGTAACCACCGCCAATATCGGAGTGCACCCCTGGTACCGGGATTTCAGTATGCGCAGGAATCACTGTGCTCAACGCAAAATTGGCACGGCGTTCGTCACGGGCGGTAATTTGAACGACATCGGTAAAGTATTTGCGGTCCAGGTAAAGCTTGATTCCAGGAGCGACTGGACTCTGGATATTCCCAAGATTGGTGAATCCCGCGACAGAAGGAACAGTATCAAACAGACCGATGAAGCCCATCAGAATTTCGCTGTTGTACTGACCTGTAAAGCTGGCGCTAAAACCATTGGGACTGCTACGCAACACCTCCTCCAGTGGCCCCTGCTGGCAGCGCACGACCTCATTTGCAAAATGCCTGGCCGCCGCAGCTCCTCGACTGAAACCAAACGTATCGAAGGTTAGCGAAGTGATTTCACCGCAGGGGTTTTGATCGACGACTTGTTTGATCAGGACTTTCAGCCGAGAAAATGCGTTTTGGACCTTACTCGCGACACCCGTTTCACCCCGTCCGGTGGCGGCATTACCAAAGCTGTCTTTGCTCCCGCTTTCCGTACCGATGCCGTCGATGTACAGACTTCGCAACGCCAGTGTAGGCGTGCCTTCCCCCTTCACATCTTTGTTGGCTGGGTACAGTTCATACAGTCTGAAAACATTACTCACATCATTCCCATAACTCCCCTCCGGATCCGCCATATACGGCTTGCAGCTCGCATCGACGTCTTCCGGGCGAATCGGGTGATGGGTCCTGACGCAGAGTTACCCGCATTGTTCAGCGTTCCGTCAAAGAACACGCCAATGCGCAACGCAACTCTGACTTTTTCCTTCGCCGCCGCCGGTGCCTTGCCGTATTTCTCATACTCGGCCCAGCGCTTGGCGTGGATGTCGACGGGTTTGGCTTCGTCGTAGCGGAAGTTTTTCGGGGGGTTGGGTACGTATCCACTCATTCCTTGATCACCTGGCTCCTTGGTGCAACGGGCGCTGAGGGTGCCACTGTGGATCCAATCAAGCAACGCGTAGCCAGGTGCCATCACTCGTACGACATGGGCCTCGTCCATCTATTGGTTTCGTCAATGGTCACCATTAATTCAATGAAGTTCTCTTAAAAATTCTGCGGCGTAACATCGCCTCCATACCAAACAACTACACCCCGGAGCACACACTCATGAAACGCCAAATCCTTCTCAGCATCGCTTTCTCGGTTTTTGCAGTTAACGCTTTCGCCGCTTCTTCTGCTCATTCGGTTGTCGCTGAAGGCGGCTCGGATCGTCTGATTGAAAGCCGTGTGGCTGAGGGTGGTTCGGATCGTCTGATCGAAAACCGCGTCGCCGAAGGTGGTTCCGACCGTCTGATCGAAAACCGCGTCGCCGAAGGTGGTTCCGACCGCCTGATCGAAAACCGCGTCGCCGAAGGTGGCTCCGACCGCCTGATCGAAAACCGCGTCGCCGAAGGTGGTTCCGACCGTCTGATCGAAAACCGCGTCGCCGAAGGTGGTTCCGACCGTCTGATCGAAAACCGCGTTGCCGAAGGTGGTTCCGACCGCCTGATCGAAAACCGCGTTGCCGAAGGTGGTTCCGACCGCCTGATCGAAAGCCGCGCTGTATGAATGAATAGCCTTAACGCAGAACTCGACAAAAAGCCCGGCCTGATCAGCCGGGCTTTTTCTTGCTCAAAATAAATGAATGTCCTTCATTGAGGTGAAGCCGCAACACGCCTCTCGCGTATCGCGCCAGCCCGATCTTGATGCCGACCAGGATGGGCCCGGCGCGCTGCGACGTTAACGATAACGCGTGCTGAATGAACGCGCTGTGAACCTCCATCGCTGGCAAGCCAGCTCCCACAGCGGATTTTTAGCGAGCATGACATGGGTGTTCACCGCCGATGACCTACTGTCGTCCGGTTGATTCGGGCTGGTGCCCACACATTCTTTCTCGGAGAAGTGCGAACCTTCAGATACTGTTCGTCTGCCGAGCCGAATTCGCCACCGGGGCACTGGTCACACCGGAATCAGCGTCAACCGCTCCGGAGATTCCAATGGCCCGTTCGCATTCCCTTCCCGCCCCCGCGCAACCCCTGTTGCTCGAAGCCAACGACTGGGTGCCCAACAATCCGCGCCTGCCGGTACTCATTTACCCCAAGGCCATTGCCGTCCAGGGCAACGATCCGGCGGCGCTGTTCGAGAAAACGTTCAAGGCCAATGGCTGGCCACCGCAATGGCGTTACGGGGTCTACGACTTTCACCACTATCACACCGAAGGCCATGAAGTGCTTGGCATCGCCAGCGGTCATGCGCGTTTGATGCTGGGCGGTCCGGACGGTCATGTACTGGAAGTCAGTGCGGGTGATGTGGTGCTGCTGCCAGCGGGCACGGGCCACTGCAACCTGGGTTCAAGCGACGATTTTCTGGTAGTCGGTGCCTACCCGCCCGGGCAGCACGCCGATATTTGCCGCGAGGCACCGAGTGCCGAGCAACAGGCAAGCATCAACACGCTGCCGTTTCCCGAGCGCGATCCGGTGCAGGGCGAGGATGGTGCGGTCGGCCAGCATTGGGTCAGCCAGCATCAGCCATGACAACCTCGCCCTCTCCCCCGCGAGAGAGGGCGAACGCCAGCCCTAGGTGTGATGAATTTCCCGATCCTTGGTTTCCGGCAGGAAGAACGTACCGAGTATTGCAGTCAACACCGCAATGACAATCGGGTACCACAACCCGTAGTAGATATCCCCCGTGGCCGCGACCATGGCAAATGCCACCGTCGGCAGGAAGCCGCCGAACCAACCGTTGCCGATGTGGTACGGCAGCGACATCGAGGTGTAACGGATGCGCGCCGGGAACAGTTCCACCAGCCACGCAGCGATCGGACCGTAGACCATGGTCACGTAGATCACCAGGATAGTCAGCAGTAACAACACCATCGGGTAATTGGTCTTGGCCGGGTCAGCCTTCTCGGGGTAACCGGCGTCCTTGAGGGCAGTGCCGAGGGTGGCGGTGAAGGCGTCGTTGCGGGTCTTGAAGTCGGCGGCCGGCATGCCGGTGCCTTCGAAGCTCGGGATCACTTTGTCGCCGATACGAACCTGCGCGACTGCGCCCGGCTCAGCCTTCACGTTTTTATAGGGAATGGCCCGCTTCGCCAGCACCGTTTTGGCGAGGTCGCAGGAACTGGTGAATCTGGCTTTACCCACCGGGTCGAACTGGAACGAGCACTGGTCCGGATCAGCGACCACCGTGACCGGATTCTTATCCTGGGCGATGAACACGTCAGGGTTACCGTACTGGGTCAACGCGTGGAAGATCGGGAAGTAGGTCACCGCCGCCAGGATGCAGCCCGCCATGATGATGCCCTTGCGACCGATGCGGTCGGACAGGCTGCCGAATATCACGAAAAACGGCGTGCCGATCAGCAGGGAGCCGGCAATCAGCAAGTTGGCGGTCTGCGCGTCGATCTTCAGGGTCTGCAGCAGGAAGAACAGCGCGTAGAACTGCCCGGTGTACCAGACGACGGCCTGGCCAGCCGTACCGCCGAGCAAAGCCATGATCACAATCTTCAGGTTTTCCCAGCGAGCGAAGGATTCAGTCAGCGGCGCCTTGGACGCCTTGCCCTCAGCCTTCATCTTCAAGAACACCGGCGACTCACTGAGTTGCAGGCGGATGTACACCGAGACGATCAGCAACAGGATCGACAGCAGGAACGGAATCCGCCAGCCCCAGGCCTCGAAGGCTTCAGTGCCGAGAATCGTGCGGCAGGCGAGGATCACCAGCAGCGACAGGAACAGACCGAGGGTCGCGGTGGTTTGTATCCACGAGGTGAAATAACCGCGCCGCCCCTTCGGCGCATGCTCGGCCACGTAGGTCGCCGCCCCGCCGTATTCACCGCCCAGGGCCAGGCCTTGCAGCAGGCGCAGGGTAATCAGGATGATCGGTGCCGCCACGCCGATGGTCGCGTAGCCCGGCAGAAAACCGACGATGGCAGTGGAGACACCCATGATGACAATGGTGATCAGGAAGGTGTGCTTGCGCCCGATCATGTCGCCCAGTCGGCCGAACACAATCGCGCCGAAGGGCCGCACGGCAAACCCGGCCGCGAACGCGAGCAGCGCGAAGATGAAGGACGTGGTCTCGTTGACGCCGGCGAAAAAGTGCTTGGCGATGATCGCCGCGAGGGAACCGTAAAGGTAGAAGTCGTACCATTCGAACACAGTGCCCAGGGACGAGGCGAAGATGACTTTGCGCTCCTCCCTGGTGATCCCGTGGTTGGGCACGTTGCCCGTGGTGGTGTCGATTGCGGCCATGAGTCTTCTCCGTCTTGCTCTTGTTGTAGGCCGGAGCACCTCACTACCATCGTCGTACCCAGGCCCTGGGCTGAAGTCATCGGATTACCGATTTCATGAAGCCTGGCAACAGGCTGACCGCCTCACATCGCTGCAAGGTTTCCTGAAGCATAATCACCTTCGCGCAGATATCCACTCGCCATCCGGCTTTGTCCGCGACCGACACGAAGCAACGAGTGGATCGTCGCCTGAAAACGGGCGCCCCGCCGCCCGTTTCGTAAGGATTCACCCCTGACAGCAGCGTGCCCCGACACGGCAAAAACAGGAGGCGGTGATTTCCACATCGGCTCGGGCCATGGCCAGGTCGAGGCGGGTCCGGGCGGCAGCGGCTTCGGCGTCCCGCCCCAATCGCGTCAGGCATTCCACGTAACCGTGGAGGGCCCACACGTTGTCCAGATGCCAGGACGCGCGGCTCAGCGTGGTGTCCAGCCCCAGATCGGCGCGATAAGCCTGCAAGGCTTCTTCTACACAGCCCTGTTCCAGCAGCAGCGCACCCAGCGCATGTCGCACCGGTTGCATCCAGCCCCAAGGCTCGTCGTACGGCAAGTTGTCGTCCAGTGACCGCGCCTCGCGCAGGTACGTGAACGCGCTGTCGTAGTTGCCTTTGCGGTACTCGATTTCCCCCCGCAGCATCGCGCCGGCCACCGCCAGGATGTCGGTGCATTTATTGTTGAAGAGGTAACGCGTTTGCGGCACACGCGTCAGTGCATTGATGAACAGCCGTTGTTCGGCTTCCGCGGCGGCGATGTGCCCGCTGGCCGCGTGGGCCACGCCCCTGGCGTAATGCAGCATCGCGGTGGTCACGCAGTACAGTTCCTGGTCATTCGGCAACGGCGTGGCGAGGATGTCCTGCCATTTGCCGAAGCGGATCTGCACGTGGACCTTCATCGACACGAAGCTTTCCAGCCAGTCGGCCATGGGCGGTTGCTCGACGCGCAGCAGTTCTTCCTTGATGGTCGACATCAGTTCGTCGGCGGCGTCCAGCGCCGGTTGGTATTGCCCGAGGAACATCGCCGAGTAGAGTTTGAAGTGGTAGTTGTGGCATCGATACAGGGTGTAGAAGTTGAGCGGCCCTTCCCGCTCCAGGAATTTGCCGTCGGCCAGAATCGCCCGGCTATTGGTGACCATGGCCCCTCGGTAATCGCCGCAGAGCACGTCGATGTGCGACGGCATATGGCGCAGATGCCCGGCGTCCGGCACCAGGTCGCGCAGGACATCGCCGGCGCGCAACGCTCGCTCGGGATGGGGCGACATTTCCAGGGTGTGGACGTACATGTGCAGCACGCCGGGGTGCGGCGCATCGCCGTGTTGCTCTACCCGCCGCATCGCCTGCTCCAGCACGGCCAGCGCTTCCAGGGTGTCGGCACCCGGCGCGGGCTCGCCGGTTTTCAGATCCCACAGCAGCCAGGGTGTGCGGTCGATCAAGGCTTCGGCAAACAGCGCCGCCACATCCGGATCGTCGGGAAAGGCTTTATAGACATCGCGCATCGACGCCGCGTAGGCATCGTTCCAGTCGAAAAGTTGTTCAACGCTGGCGGCCTCGTCAGCCTGATAGCGTTGCTCCAGCGCCCGGATCAGCGCCTGTTCCACCGGTTTTGCACCCTCGCCATGCGCAAGCGCGGCACGCGTCGCCAGCCGGGCCTGGGTGACGGCGTCTTTCAATTCCTGTTCGATAAACGCATCCCAGCGTTTGTTGTAATTGGGGCCGGAAGCATAGGCGATGCCCCAGTAGGCCATCGCGCAATCGTGGTCATGTTCGATCGCCTTGCGGAAACAGCGGATGGATTCGTCGTGGTTGTAGCCGTAGCACCATAACAATCCCCGGTCGAACCAGAGCTGAGCCTGTGGTGAACGGGTCGTTACGGGGCGGCTGTAAGTGCCCAAATCGTAATAGTCGTGCATCGGTTTACCCTCTCGATCAGAGCCTGGAACCTCTCAGGAAACGCCTTGCCACGGTCTGATTTCCTGGAGACCGTCGATCGTTCAAGAGATCCAGCATACCCCGCAGGTTCTGCCCCAGCGCTGCAACCGACGACAGGCTGGCGCAATGGAAGTCCGAGGACCATTGCCGACGTCGATAGTCACCATCAACTCAATGAAGTTCTCATAAAAAATCCGCGGCGTAACATCAGCTCCATACCCAACAACTACACCCCGGAGCACACCATCATGAAACGCCAACTCTTCCTCAGCATCGCTTTCTCGGTTTTTGCAGTTAACGCTTTCGCCGCTTCTTCTGCTCACCCGGTTGTCGCTGAAGGCGGTTCGGATCGTCTGATTGAAAGCCGTGTGGCTGAGGGTGGTTCGGATCGTCTGATCGAAAACCGCGTCGCCGAAGGTGGCTCCGACCGCCTTATCGAAAACCGCGTCGCCGAAGGTGGCTCCGACCGCCTGATCGAAAACCGCGTCGCCGAAGGTGGCTCCGACCGTCTGATCGAAAACCGCGTGGCCGAAGGTGGCTCCGATCGTCTGATCGAAAACCGCGTGGCCGAAGGTGGTTCCGACCGTCTGATCGAAAGCCGCGCTGCATGAATGAATAGCCTTGCCGCAGTACCCGACAAAAAGCCCGGCCTGACCCGCCGGGCTTTTTCATGCACAAAAATCAGCCCCTGCTTAATGTCGCTGTCTCACTTGTGATAAATAGCACCTGATTGCGAGTCCCGTACCCAATGAGGTTTGCCCATGTTGTGTTTCCCACGCCTGCCGCTGCTGCTGACCTGCGCCCTGTCCGGTTTACTCGCTTGCGGTGCACACGCCGCCACGCCATCCCCGGCGCCCGACAGTCTGCAGCCGCTGCTGGTGACGATGAACGAACGCCTGAACATCGCTGACCTGGTGGCATTGACCAAATGGGACAGCCACAAACCGATCCAGGACAGCGTCCGGGAAGCGCAGGTCATCGCCAACGCCAGGAAGCAGGCCGTTACCCGTAATCTCGACCCGGACGAGGTCGCGGAGTTGATCGCCGCACAGATCGAAGCCAACAAGCTGGTGCAATACGGACTGCTCGCGCAATGGCAAGCGTCGGGCAAGGCGCCGGACACGCCACGGCCGGACCTTGCCCATCAAATCCGCCCACGGCTGGATGAGCTGCAAAACCGCCTGTTGCAGCACTACGCCGATTTCGCGCCTTATCGCAAAGACCCGAACTGTGCCCATTGGCTGGCCAAGGAGCGATCCGCGCTGATCAAGGATGGCCTGCATGGCCAGGCACTGATCCGCGCCACCGGGGATTTGTGCGTGACGGATTGATGGGCTACTGCGGCTGAAACGTCTGCAAGTACGCCAGCACATCCTCGATCTTCTCTGGATCGCTGAGCCCCCAGAAAATCATCCGGGTGCCCGGCACCACTTTCTTCGGCGCTTCGAGGTAAGCCGTCAGTGTCTCGCGGGTCCAGACAATGCCGGCGGATTTCATCGCGTCGGAGTACTGGTAGTCCGCCGAGCTTCCCGAAGGGCGGCCGAAGATGCCGTTGAGTGGCGGGCCGAAACCGCCCCGGGCCGACTCGCCCACTTGATGGCAGCCACCGCAGATCCGCGTGAACAGTTTCGCCCCGGCTTCAACATCCCCCGCCGCTGCCACCGGTGTGCAAAATGCCCCTGCCGTCAGTGCAAGGACGAAGGTGAGGCTTACGGCTTTCATCATGTTCGGTTCCAGTGAGGTCAATCGGCGCAGCCGGTGCATTTTCGCGCCTACCTTACCCGATTGCAGCAGCCTGACGGGCACTGGTCACTCAAGCGTCGACGGGGTGCGCGGGTCCGGCACTGATCCCGCAATCGGTCAAGACGGTGCCAGGGGCGTGCCGGATCGTTTGCGCCGGATTGGCTACACGCCTTTGATTCAGCGGGCTTGGGGTCATGTGGACTTGCAGTTTTCAACAGTAGGCTAAGCTTGGATCAGCTCATTGCTCACGATGCTCGATTCTGCAGGGTTTTGGTTTTTCTGGAGAGCGTCTGCAACAGCTATCTCAGACAGGCCCAACCCTTTCACGCAGGATTGACGTGATGACCGAGCCCCTTCTCAGTTTTGATGCGCTCAAGCGCGCTGCTGCCGCTGGTGAAATCGATACCGTACTGGTCTGCATGGTTGACATGCAGGGACGCCTGGTCGGCAAGCGCTTCCAGGTCGAGTTTTTCATCGACAGTGGTCACGAAGAAACCCACTGTTGCAACTACCTGCTGGCCGATGACATCGACATGGAACCGGTCCCCGGTTACGCCGCGGCCAGCTGGAGCAAAGGCTATGGCGACTTCGTCCTCAAGCCCGACATGTCCACGCTGCGCCGCGTGCCCTGGCTGGAATGCACGGCGCTGGTGCTGTGCGATGTGCTCGATCATCACCATCGAAAAGACTTGCCCCACAGCCCGCGGGCGATTCTGAAAAAACAGGTCGAGCGCCTGCGCGAACGCGGCTACACCGGCATGTTCGCGTCGGAACTCGAGTTCTATCTGTTCGATGAGAGCTACGAGGCGATCCACAAGCGCAATTATCACAAACCGAAAACCGCCGGCCATTACATCGAGGACTACAACATCCTGCAGACCACCCGCGAGGAGCCGGTGCTGCGGGCGATTCGCAAACATTTGCAGGCGTCGGGCATTCCCGTGGAAAACTCCAAGGGCGAATGGGGACCCGGCCAGGAAGAAATCAACATCCGTTACGCCGATGCCATGACCATGGCCGATCATCACGTCATCATCAAGCACGCCTGCAAAGAGATCGCGCAGTTGCAAGGCAAGGCGATCACGTTCATGGCCAAGTGGCGCTATGACGCCGCCGGCTCCAGCAGCCATATCCATAATTCGCTGTGGGACAAGAACGCCAAAAAGCCGCTGTTTTTCGACGCGAAAGCCGAGTTCGGCATGTCGAAACTGATGCGCGCCTGGGTCGCCGGGCAGCTCAAGTACGCCAACGACATCACCTGTTTTCTCGCGCCGTACATCAATTCATACAAGCGCTTCCAGGCCGGCACCTTCGCACCGACGCGGGCAGTGTGGAGCCGGGACAATCGCACCGCCGGCTTTCGTTTGTGCGCCGAAGCCAGCAAATCCATCCGCATCGAATGCCGCATCGGCGGCGCGGACCTCAACCCTTACCTGGCCTTCGCTGCGCTGATCGCGGCGGGCCTGGCCGGTGTCGATGAGAAGCTCGAACTCGCGGCGCCGTTCGAGGGCGATGCCTACCTCGACGAGGATCTGCCGGAAGTCTCGAAAACCCTGCGCGACGCGTGCTCCGCACTCAAGGGCTCGAACATGTTGCGCGAGGCGTTCGGCGATGAAGTGATCGAACACTACGTGCACACCGCCGAGTGGGAGCAAAAAGAGTACGACCGGCGTATCACCGACTGGGAACTGCAGCGCGGCTTCGAGCGCTATTGAGCACATCATGACGGCCAAGGTTCAGCTTGTCTCACCGGTCGATGGCCGGGTTTTTGTCGAGCGCGATTGTGCCTCTACGGCGCAGATCGAGCAGGTCCTGTTGGCGGCCGCCACCGCCCAGGTTCTATGGCAGCACCGATCGCTGAGCGAACGTGCTGCCTTGTGCAGCGCCGCCGTGGACGCGATGCTGTCGATGCAGGCGGACATCGTGCCGGAACTGGCCTGGCAGATGGGTCGCCCGGTGCGCTTTGGCGCGGGAGAACTGCGCGGTTTCGCCGAACGCGCCCGCCACATGATCGCGATAGCGCCTGAAGCGTTGGCACCTGTGGAACCCGATCCTGTCGCGGGTTTTCGGCGCTTTATCAAACGCGAACCGTTGGGCACGGTGCTGGTCGTTGCGCCTTGGAATTATCCGTACCTGACGGCGGTGAATACGATCATCCCGGCGCTGATGGCCGGCAACAGTGTGATCCTCAAACACGCCACGCAAACGCTGCTGGTCGGCGAACGTTTCGCCGAAGCCATGCGTCGCGCCAAGCTACCCGACGGGCTATTCCACAACGTGTTGCTCGACCATCAGCAGACGTCCGCGATCATCGCTTCCGGCCGCGTGCACCAGGTTAACTTCACCGGTTCGGTCGAGGCCGGCAAAGCCATGGAAGCCGCTGCCGCTGGGCGTTTCATCGGCGTGGGCCTGGAGCTCGGTGGCAAAGACCCGGCCTACGTTCGCGCCGATGCCAACCTTGAGCACGCGGTGGAGAATCTGGTGGATGGCAGCTTCTTCAATTCCGGGCAAAGCTGCTGCGCCATCGAGCGCATCTACGTCGATCAAACAATCTATCCGGCATTTGTCGAACGCTTCATCGAACTGACTGGCCACTATGTATTGGGCAATCCACTGGACGAGGCCACGACGCTGGGGCCGATGGTGACACCGGGCGCCGCCGATTTTGTTCGCGGACAAATCGCCGACGCGCTCACGCAAGGCGCCAGGGCGCTGATCGATCCAAAGACTTTCCCCGCCGATGCGCCGGGCAGCGCCTACCTGGCGCCGCAGGTATTGGTCGATGTCACTCATCAAATGTCAGTCATGCGCGACGAAAGCTTTGGCCCGGTGGTCGGCATCATGCCGGTAGCTGGTGACGACCAAGCCATCGCCCTGATGAACGACAGCGCGTTCGGCCTCAGCGCATCCCTGTGGACCCGGGACCTCGCCGCCGCCGAACGCCTCGGCAATGAGATCGCCACCGGCACCGTGTTCATGAACCGTTGCGATTACCTCGACCCCGCGCTGGCCTGGACCGGGGTCAAGAACAGTGGACGCGGCGTCACCCTCTCGCGCCTGGGCTACGAGCACCTGACCCGCGCCAAATCCTTTCATCTGCGCCACGAGGTGTAGGCCATGAACCTGACTGGAAACTGGAACTACCCCACCAGCATTCGCTTCGGTGTCGGCCGCATCGCCGAGCTGGCCGAGGTCTGTCGCAGCCAAGGTATCGAGCGACCGCTGCTGGTCACCGACAGTGGCCTGGCGCGCGCGCCGATCACCACGGCAGCGTTGGAAGCCATGCGCGCCGCCGGCCTGGGCGTCGCGCTGTTTTGTGACCTCAAGCCCAACCCCATCGAGGCCAACCTCGCCGGCGGGCTCGACGCCTGGCGCGCCGGCAAGCACGACGGCGTGGTCGCCTTCGGCGGTGGCAGCGGCCTGGACATGGGCAAACTCATTGCCTTCATGAGCGGGCAGACCAGACCCGTATGGGATTTCGAAGACATCGGCGACTACTGGACCCGCGCCGACGAAAGCAGTATCGCCCCGGTCATTGCGGTGCCGACCACGGCGGGCACCGGTTCCGAGGTCGGCCGCGCGGCGGTGATCATCGACGAAAGCACGCACACCAAACGCATCATCTTCCACCCCAAAATGATGCCGCGGGTGGTCATCAGCGACCCGGCGCTCACCGTCGGCATGCCGGCAAAAGTCACCGCCGGCACCGGCATGGATGCGTTTGCCCATTGCCTGGAATCGTACTGTGCCCCCGGTTTTCATCCGATGGCCGACGGCATCGCGGTGGAAGGCATGCGCCTGGCGGCCAATGCCCTGGTGCGCGCCGTGCACACCCCCTCGGACCTTGAGGCGCGGGCGCAAATGCTCGCTGCCGCAGCAATGGGCGCCACCGCATTCCAGAAAGGCCTGGGCGGCATGCACGCACTTTCGCATCCGGTGGGTGCGTTGTACGACACCCATCACGGCATGACCAACGCCACGTTCATGCCCTATGTCCTGCAATTCAATCGCCCGGCCATCGAAGAGCGCATCACCCGCCTCGCGGCGTATCTGCGCCTGCCCTCCCCCGGCTTCGACAGCTTTCTGGCCTTCGTCCTCAAGCTGCGCAAGGACATCGGCGTGCCGCATACGCTGTTTGAACTGGGCGTGGATGACCGGCAGGCCGACCTGATCGCGGACATGGCAATTGTCGACCCCTCGGCCGGCGGCAACCCGCTGCCATTGACCAAGGACGGCGTGGCCCACATTTTCGATGCGGCTTTTCACGGCCGTCTCTAGATCCGGAGCAGTCAGTGGTATCGGTTGGAAAAGGAGCAGTACGACAAGGTGTTGAAGGCCAGTCCATTGCGCACACGCCAGTGGATTGAATCAAAACCTGATGGGGTACACAGCATGAACCCAGCAAGCCAGCCTGGCACCGACGCGCACGACGATGACATCAAGGTGCTGCACAGCATGGGCTACGCCCAGCAACTCTCGCGACGAATGGGTGTTTTCTCCAACTTCGCCATTTCCTTTTCGATCATCTGCATCCTCTCCGGCGGCATCAACTCACTGGCCCAGGGCACGTCGGGTGCAGGGGGTGCGTCGATTGGCATCGGCTGGCCCATCGGGTGCCTGATCTCAGGGGTTTTTGCCCTGGCCATGGCGCAGATTTCCTCGGCCTACCCCACCGCTGGCGGGCTCTATCACTGGGGCTCGATCCTGGGTAACCGCTTTACCGGCTGGCTGACGGCCTGGTTCAACCTGTTGGGACTGATCACCGTGCTGGGCGCCATCAACGTCGGCACCTACTACTTCTTTTTCGGTGCCTTCGGACCGGCCCTCGGCATGGAAGACACCACCACGGTCAGGGTGATTTTCCTGGCGATCCTGACCGGTATCCAGGCCCTGTGTAACCACTTGGGAATCGGCCTGACCGCGAAGCTCACCGACTTCTCGGGCTACCTGATTTTTGCCACGGCGCTTGCCTTGACCCTCGTCTGCCTGATCTCCGCACCGAGCTATGAATTCGCCCGTTTGTGGACCTTCGGCAACTATTCCGGCGAAGCCGGCGGCAGCGTCTGGCCACAGGTTTCGAACGGTTGGGTGTTCATGCTCGGCCTGCTGTTGCCGATCTACACCATCACCGGTTATGACGCGTCGGCGCATACCTCCGAAGAGACCCACAACGCGGCCATGTCGGTGCCGCGCGGCATGGTCATGTCGGTGGTCTGGTCGTTGCTGTTCGGTTGGGTGATGCTCAGCTCATTCGTCCTGATGCTGCCAAGCATGGACGAAGCGGCGAAACAGGGCTGGAACGTGTTCTTCTGGGCCATGAATGCCCAGGTGAGCCCGACCATCAAACTGGCGCTTTACGTGGCGATTTTCATCTCGCAGTTTCTCTGCGGTCTGGCCACCGTGACCTCGGTGTCACGCATGATCTTCGCCTTCTCCCGGGACGGCGGCCTGCCCTGCTCGAAAGCACTGGCCTCGGTCTCGCCGAAATATCGCAGCCCGGTGGCCGCCATCTGGACCGGCGCTACCCTGGCGGTGTTGTTCGACTGGGGCTCGTCGGTGATCTCGATCGGGGCAACGCCGGTCTACACCATCGTGGTCTCGTGCACGGTGATCTTCCTGTTCTTCTCTTTCATCATCCCCATCGTGCTGGGCCTGTTCACTTACGGGACCGCGAAGTGGCCGACCATGGGGCCGTGGAACATGGGACGCGGGTTGTATTCACTGTTCGCCATCCTCTCGATCCTGTCGATGGTGGTGATCTTCGTCATCGGCATCCAGCCACCGAACGACTGGGCGCTGTACATCACCATCGGATTCCTGGTGCTGACGGCCATTGTCTGGTTCGGTTTTGAGGCTCGGCGCTTTCAGGGCCCGCCGACGGGCGATCTGATCGTCAAGCGTCAGGCGGAAATTGCGGCGACGGAGGCGGCGTTGAACAAGCAGGTGTGAAGGCTTTTACCTGTGGGGGGCGAGCTTGCTCGCTCCCGCATTTGTATCGATCTGTATTTTTCCGCGGCGATCCTACACAGCGTTACACAAGTGCCGGATCAGGACACATCCGCACTACATGAGGATGAAAAAGTGGGCCACATCGGAAACTCAGACGTTTTCCGGTGAACAGCAATGTAGAAGCGCCCAAAAACCTCAGCAGGAACCCGCCATGATCAATCAAATCGACACCGTGCTTTACACCGGCAAGACCCACACGACCGGAGGCCGTAACGGCGAGTCGCGAAGTGACGATGGACGTCTGGATATCAAGCTTTCCGCGCCTGGCTCTTCAGGCAGTGGCACCAATCCTGAACAACTGCTGGCCGCAGGCTGGTCCGCCTGCTTCATCGGCGCCATGGGTAAAGCGGCGGTTGCATTGAAAGTGACGTTGCCGACTGACGTCGCGGTCGATACCGAAGTGGACCTGGGCAAGACCGAAAACGCCTTTTTCCTTCAAGCACGTCTCAACGTGAGCCTTCCGGGCCTCGATCCAGTTGTCGCACGTTCGCTGGTGGATGCCGCGCACCAGACCTGCCCGTATTCGAAGGCGACCCGTGGCAACATCGACGTCGTGATCAACCTGGTTTAACCGTAGCGACAAGCGCGGCCTGCCATTGCGGCAGGCTGTGCTGGTGACCGCTTACTGAACGTTTTTCAGCTTGACCACATCACCGGACACCTTGGTGGTGTAACCGGTCAGGACCCAGGCCCAGAACCAGTTTTCCTGCACCTGGGTGTTGATCAGTGCGTCGCCGCCCTTGGCCTTGATCGCCGCGTCTTGTGCGCGAACGAAACGGTTGTTCTGGCGGATCGGGATGACACCGAACAGCATAAGGCCGGTGGCGCTCGCTTCGCTGTGGCCAACGACGGTGTATTGGCTGGCATCGTATTGCTGGGTTTTCATCGGCGCGCCGGTGCAACCTGCCAGAACCAGACCGAACAGGGAAACGGCAACCACTTTGCTGAGGTAATTCACTGAGTAACTCCATGGAAAAACGCCCGGGATCCATCTCTCGAGCGGCGCACACTTTACCGGAGGTAGTGGCCAATTGGTATCAGATGTAGCCGCATTATCGCCCGGCGTAACGGCCGGGGGGCTTTGATTTTCCGTATGAAGCTGTCGTTCACCGTCCGGGGTCAGAAGAAACCTGTGGCGAGGGAGCTTGCTCCCGCTTGAGTGTGCAGCACTCACAAAAACCGGCGATGGTTGTCAGATTTTGGGGCCGCTACGCAGCCCAACGCGAGCAACATGAACAGCATGACCCCGACACGCGGCATTGCAAAGGAAGGGGGAAAACAACGGGCTCATCGGTTTGGCTTAATAAGGAATCAGGATTGCCCCTCAAACCGCTTCAACGAAAACGCCGACAGATCCAGGTCGCTGGAGCCACGCACACACCACTGCGCCACCGCCTCGCCCAACGCCGCAGAATGTTTGAAGCCATGCCCTGAACAGGCCGAGACCACCAGGGTGTTTTTCAAGGTCGGATGCTCGTCGATGATGAAGTGCGAATCCGGCGTGACGGTATAGGCGCACACCGCTGACTTGACCACCCGCGAGGTCACACCGGCGATCCTGCCGTGCACCTGCGTCTCGAACATGTCGCACGCTTCGGCGGCGCTGACGGTGCGGTCCAGGGAATCCGGGGAAGATGCCTCGCTGTACTGTTCCGTCGCGACTTTCAGGCTGCTCTCGCCGGGTAACGGCGGAAAGCCGTAGTAGGACTGCCCTCGCCCGTGGGTGAAGATGAACGTCGGCGAGACCTGCGCAAACCGGGCGTTCTCTTCCAGCTCGAACCAGAACAGTTTCTGCCGACACACCCGCAACAACCGGTCGAACGGTTGACCCAACAGGTCCCGGGACCACATGCCAGCACTGACCACGACTTTGTCGGCATGGATCGTTCGCTGGTCGGTGGTGAGGGTGACGCCCTGCTCGTGCGAGGTGATGCCTGTGACGGTTTCACCCTTCAGCAGCGTCGCGCCGTGTTCCTCGGCGAGCCGCAGTTGCACGGCGATGCAGCGTTCCGGCCGGACAAAACCGCCACTCGGTTCGAAGTAGCCGACGGCGCTGTCCAGCACCGGGGAGAACTGCGGGAATCGTTGGCGAATCTGTTCGGCGGACAATACCTCATGCTCGATGCCGTAGGTTTTCGCCAGTTGAAAGGTGCGGTGGGTGAAGTCGCTCGCATCATTGGCGTCATAGTCGGGGCTGGAGGTCATGACCAGCACGCCACACTGCTCGAACAGCGACTCGCCGGACAGTGCTTCGAGTTCGCGCCAGATCCGGTGGGAGTTACGGACGACAGGCAGATAAGCCGCGCCTTCCCCGACCGACAGTCGGGTGATACGCGTATCACCGTGGCTGGAGCCCTGGGTGTGGGGCGGATGGTATCGGTCGACACCGATCACCCTGACGCCGGACTTGGCCAATTGATAGGCCGTCGCAGCGCCCATCGCACCCAGCCCGACCACGGCTACTTCACACCGATGTTCCATATCATCACCGTCCGCAAAATGATCATTTGAGTCTGAAAGCCGATGAAAACTCAAGGGCCGAAAAAGCCCTCAGTGCAGGGTGGGATCCCGCGGCCATAAAACGCCCCGGCACTGGCAACAACCCCTTCATTGGACATACCATGCCGCGCATTCACTTCTTCCCTATCAAAACGGCGGTAACAGCATGATCGAGGTCACCGAGGTTTCCATTGCCGAACTGCGCGCGGCGCTCGAATCCGGCCAGACCACTGCAGTGGAACTGGTCCAGGCCTATCTCGCCAGAATCGACGCCTACGACAGCGCCGACACGCCCACCGCCCTCAACGCGGTGGTGGTGCGCAATCCCGAGGCGCTCAAGGAAGCGCAGGCTTCCGATAGCCGGCGAGCGCAGGGCAAAACGCTGGGGCCACTCGATGGCATTCCCTATACGGCCAAGGACAGTTACCTGGTCAAAGGGCTGACCGCCGCCTCTGGCAGTCCCGCCTTCGCCAACCTGATTGCCTATCGCGATGCGTTCACCATCGAACGGCTTCGCGCCGCCGGGGCGATCTGCCTGGGCAAGACCAACATGCCACCGATGGCGAACGGCGGCATGCAGCGCGGCGTTTATGGCCGTGCGGAAAGTCCGTACAACGCCGACTACCTCACCGCGCCTTTTGCCTCCGGTTCGTCCAACGGCGCAGGCACTGCCACCGCCGCCAGTTTCGCGGCATTTGGCCTGGCAGAAGAAACCTGGTCGAGCGGTCGCGGCCCGGCCTCGAACAATGGGCTGTGCGCCTATACGCCGTCCCGCGGGGTGATTTCGGTGCGCGGCAACTGGCCGCTGACGCCGACGATGGACGTGGTCGTGCCGTTCGCCAGAACCATGGCTGACCTGCTCGAAGTGCTCGACGTGGTGGTGGCGGAAGACCCCGATACCCGCGGCGACCTGTGGCGGATGCAGCCCTGGGTGCCGATTCCGAGTGTCACCTCGGTCCGCCCTGCTTCCTATGCCGAACTGGCGGCGAAGCCCGATGCCCTCGCCGGCAAGCGCCTGGGTGTTCCGCGCATGTTCATCAACGCCGATCCCGACGCCGGCACCAGCGAGGCGCCGGGGATCGGTGGGCCGACGGGGCAACGCATCAACACCCGGCCTTCAGTGATTGCTCTCTGGGAAGAGGCACGCAAGGCACTCGAAGCCGCGGGCGCCGAAGTGATCGAAGTCGATTTTCCGCTGGTCTCCAATTGCGAGGGTGATCGTCCGGGCGCGCCGACAGTGTTCACCCGGGGCCTGGTGTCGAAGGAGTTCCTGCATCATGAGTTGTGGGACCTGACGGCCTGGGCGTTCGATGATTTCCTGCAGGCCAACGGCGATCCGAAACTGAACCGCCTGGTCGACGTCGACGGGCCGCTGATTTTCCCCCACGACCCGGGCACCCTGCCCAACCGCGAAGGCGACCTCGTCGCGGGCATGGACGAGTACGTGCGGATGGCCGAGCGCGGCATCACGCCGTGGGACCAGATCACTACCGTTCCCGATGGGCTGCGCGGACTTGAACAGACCCGTCGCATCGACCTTGAAGACTGGATGGACCGGCTGGGCCTCGATGCGGTGCTGTTCCCGACGGTGGCTGACGTTGCGCCAGCGAATGCCGATGTCGATCCGGCCTCCGCCGACATCGCGTGGAGCAATGGTGTCTGGGTCGCCAACGGCAACCTCGCCATCCGTCACCTCGGTGTTCCAACGGTCACTGTGCCGATGGGCATCATGCCGGATATCGGCATGCCGGTCGGGCTGACCTTTGCCGGTCGTGCCTATGACGATTCGGCGCTGCTGCGTGTTGCCTCGGCGTTTGAATCGAGCGGATCGAAGCGCAAAATCCCGCCTCGAACCCCACCGTTGTCGACCGGTAAATAATGGAAGAAACGGGATTGGGGCACACGCTCCAATCCCGTTTTTTTTTCAGCCGGTCTACGCTTCATCGACCGTGGTAATCCTCCCCCGCGACCGCACGCAGATAAGCCTCGTCGCCCTTCGTGCGCAAGTCTCGCCACTCCTCCCAATCGATGATGCCCTGGCGATCCATTTCATCCGCCTGCCGCAGCAGTTCCTCATGGTAGGCATCCGGGCAGTCCATGCGCAGCGAGCAGTTTTCGAGCGTACGGTGCCAGGCATCCAGGGCCCGAAGTTTTTGCTCCTGGGTTCTCGTCAGTAGGTTTCTGAATGAATTCATGGCGGCGGTTTCCACGGTCGTTTCTGAATGGAGCGATCGGGTGCGACACAGGTTCATCACGCCCGACCAGAGGTGAGGGGGCGACTATCGTGGGCAAAAAATCTCGAACTCGTGGGTAACCGTCGCATCCAATGTGAAGGCAAACGGAGGTACGCGACATGAACAGTGATGACCGTGATAACGCACTCGAATCGCAAACGACGTCAAACGCTCCGCCCATCGATTCGTCGGGCAAACCGGTGAATGTGGTCGAGCGGGATGTGCAGGACAGAAACGGTGAAGCCGAAGGTGTCGATCAAGCCATCACGCCCTCTTCCACCCGAACCAAAGAGCAGGACGCCGAGGAACTGCAGCGCAAAATCGACGAGATAGAACGCAAGGTTGCCGACGGCAATTAGCCGCGCCGACCTGGTTGGGTCCGGCCGAATCACCGGCGGCGTAACCCGATGCAATGCCGGACATCAATCCCCTGTGGGAGCTAGCCTGCTAGCTCCCACAGGGGGAATGCGTACACATGAAGAGCCAGGTGCTGGCCCCTCGAGAGGCCATTACGCGGGGCTTTTCCAAATGACTCGCTGTAAGGCGGCCGTTACCGCAGAAACGGAGTTTCTTATTCGCCCGGCGCTTACAACAGCGACAAGGTGTAGTTGATGATAAAGCGATTCTGGTCAACATTACGCCCCGCATCAGTGTTCGACTTGCCATTGCGCACACTGAACCCAAGCCCCTTGAGCGCCCCCGACTGCAACACATAATCCAGGGTCATATCGCGTTCCCACTCTGACTGATCACCGGCGTTGCGAACCTTGATATCAGTCCCCTTCAAATACACGATCGACGCTTTCAGGCCCGGCACGCCCAAAGGCGCGAAGTCATAGGTGTACTGACCAAAGTTCGTCTGCTCACCCGCACGGGTAAAACTCTGGATCATGCGGTCCGTCGGCAGATAAACACTGCCGCCACCCGCCCCTTTATCAACCAGGCTGCCCTGGTTGGGCTGGACGAAGTTACTGCCATCACCCACCTGCTGATGGCCCAGCGACACCGAGTGCCCACCGTTCATATAAGTGATCATCGCAACCCAGGTGTTGTTGTCGATTTCACCATTGTTGTCCTCGGTGTAACCGGAAGCGCGGTAGCCTTGTGCGCGGCCAGCGGCGGAACTGTTGGCCCCGGTCGACGTGGTGCGAAAGTAACGCAGGTCAGTGGTGAACGAACTCTTGCTGTCGATCGGCAGTACATGGGTCAGACCGAAGAAATTCTGGTTATAGAAGTCTTCCATCTGCGCGAAGTAATACTGTGCTTTCAGATCCTTGGTGATGAAGTAATCACCCCCGGCGAAGTAAAACTTGTTGCTGTCCTGTGTGGCGCCCGGTACGGACAAACCGGTCCGGTCCGTCGAAGCACGACCGACCGCATGTTCAAGCACACCACTGGTCAGCATCAGCCCATCGATATCATTCGACGTGATCTGGGCGCCGGTGAACGATTGCGGCAAGACGCGGGCATCGTTCGACAGCAGGATCGGCAGTTTCGGCAACAACGTGCCGTAGCGGAACTCCGTCTTCGCAATACGCATCTTCGCCGTGGGACCGAAGCTGCTCCAGGTATCGGCTGCACCGTCGCCCTCCGTCGGGATCATGCCGCTACCGACGTGGCGCCCGGCACCACTGTCCAATGTCACCCCCAGCAGCGCCTGAGCATCGAGCCCGAAACCGACCGTGCCTTGGGTAAATCCGGACTCGTAGCGCAGCACGAAACCCTGCGCAGCCTCTTCGGTTTTCGAGGGATCCGCCGCACCATCGCGGTTATCACTGTTGAAATACAGCGTGCGCATCGAGAGGCTGGCTTTGCTGTCTTCCAGAAAACCGTGCGCGCCAGAGTCCGCTGCCTGTGCGCAGATCGAACCGGTGGCCAACAAGAGTGCGGTGGGGATTGCTCGCTTGAACATACGATGCTCCAGGGTGATTTTTTTATGGTTTTTGAGTTTTGCCCGAGCGCAATCCGCCGCTGATACCCAACACCGGCGCGCACGATGACGCGCCCAATGGGTGACCATGAGCATTGAAACTGGAGAGCGATCGGAGGGTTCGAGCTAGATCAGATAGGAAAGACCTACGGTCAACGCAAAGGCGACCACGGAAATGATGGTCTCCAGCACGGTCCAGGTCTTGAAGGTCTGGGCGACGCTCATGTTGAAGTATTCC
>LNAP01003266.1_pt1 | contig 22116 bp, 21 predicted proteins | sample 602601 | NCBI WGS metagenome assembly LNAP01 (sample SAMN02440304, study PRJNA202911) | soil metagenome | biome: Subtropical and temperate rainforests or woodlands; isolation source: soil samples (1 kg each in a 20% v/v slurry with milli Q water) were... ...
TGGGATTTGCGCCGAGCTCTTCGCCCAGGATCGTCCGCTGGAAGCGTTCATCGACGCCTATTTGTCCGAATGGCACCAGACTTCACCCGATGAAGGTTGCCCGTTGCCGACCATGTCATCGGAACTCGGCCTGCGCGGGCAGCAAAGCCCGACCACTGACGTGGTGCTCAACGCACGGCTCGAACAAGTACAAGGCACCCTTGAAGACGAGGACGCCGCCGACCAAAGCATCGTCATCATGTCGACACTGGTCGGGGCTTTACTGCTGTCACGCAGTGTCGAGAACCCCGAGCTGGCTCAGCGGATTCTCGACGTGACTCGCGCCTATCTCAAACAACCCCGGGGCTAACCTTCCCAACGCTTGAACAGCACGCTGGCATTCACCCCGCCAAACCCGAAGCCGTTGGACAGCGCGTATTCGATAGCCATCGGCCGCGCCTGACCATGGACGATATCCACGCCTTGGGCGGCGGGGTCCGGGTTATCGAAGTTGAGAGTGGCCGGCACGACCTGGTCGCGAATGGCCAACAGCGTGAAGATCGCCTCGATTCCGCCCGCTGCACCAAGCAAATGCCCGGTGGCCGATTTGGTCGATGTCACGGCGATTTTGTTATCCGCGCCGAACAACGCCTTGATGGCCGCCAACTCACCCAAGTCCCCGACCGGAGTCGAGGTGGCGTGAGCATTGAGATGCTGAACCTGCGCCGGCGAAATGCCTGCCTGGGCCAATGCCAGCGACATCGCTCGTTGCGCACCGCTGCCATCCTCGGGACCTGCCGTCAGGTGATAGGCGTCGGCACTGGTGCCGTAGCCGACCAATTCCGCCAGCGGTTGAGCACCACGGGCCAAAGCATGTTCCAGGGATTCGATCACCAGAAGGCCAGCGCCCTCCCCCATGACGAAGCCATCGCGGCCACTGTCGAACGGCCGCGAGGCGCGTTCCGGGGTGTCGTTGTAACCGCTGGACAAGGCGCGAGCGGCGGCAAACCCGGCGAGGCTGACGCGATCGATCGCCGCTTCCGCGCCGCCACATACGGCGATGTCTGCCTCGCCACAACGAATCAACCGCGCCGCATCACCGATCGCCTGGACCCCGGCCGCACAAGCTGTCACCGGCGCACCCAACGGCCCCTTGAAACCGTGCTGGATCGACACATGACCCGCAGCGAGGTTGACCAGAAATGAAGGAATGGTGAACGGCGACAGGCGTCGCGGCCCACGGCTGTCGGTGGTGCGCACCGCATCGGCTATCGCACCGAAACCACCCACGCCGGAACCGATAATGGTTGCCGTACGCTCCTGGGCATTGGCGTCCGCCGCTTGCCAACCAGCCTGCTCCAGCGCCTGACGCGCCGCTTCCATGGCGAACATAATGAAGCGGTCCATCTTCTTCTGCTCTTTAGGCGCCGTCGCCCGATCCGGGTCAAAACCCGCCTCGGGATCGTCAGCCATCGTCGGCACTGCACCTCCGACCTTGGCCGGCAAATCGGCCACCACCTCGTCCGGCAAATTGCGCAACCCGGAACGCCCGGCCAACAGACGCGCCCAGACGGCTTCGACGCCAGAACCCAATGGCGACACCAAACCCATGCCCGTGACAACTACTCGACGATCACTCATACCGCAAATACCTCGATCCGATTCATGACGCCTCACGTGTAACGCGCGGCAGCCTTACTTTTGGAAAGATTCGGCGCCAGCACATGACGCGCCGCAACGAAGGCATCCCAGTCTGCCGCATCCGGCAACGAAGGAATGGTGATCAACTCACCCTGGTCCAGCCCCGACAACGCGGCATCGACCATATCATCAGCTTCCATGACCATATCCGCCGGGATCTGGGTCCCGTCGATACCGGAGCGCTCCCAGATTTCAGTGCGTGTGACGCCTGGCAACACGGCCTGCACCTTGACCCCGGTGCCCTCGAGTTCGGCGTTCAACGACTGCGTCAGACTTAACACATAAGCCTTGCTGGCACTGTAAGTCGCATTGAAGCGCTCAGGAAACAAGGCGACCACTGACCCGATATTGATGATCGTCCCCCGACCCGCCTTGGCAAAACTGGCGGCCGCTGCCGAGGCCAACCGCGTGACCGTTGTCACGTTCAGTTGAATCAAACGTTCCAGCTGATCCATGTCGGCATTGGCCAACAAACCATCCGCTGCAACCCCGGCGTTGTTCAGTAACAGGCTGATACTCGAATCGCTGCGAAGACGCTGCTCAAGCTTCAGCACCTCATCCTTTTGCGTCAGATCCGCCTTGAGCACCTCGACCTGAACGCCATGCTCGGCGCGAAACTTTGTCGCCGCCGCTTCCAGCCGCTCTTGATCACGGGCGACCAATAACAAATCAAAACCACGCGCCGCCAACCGCTCGGCGTAAATCGCACCGATACCGGAAGAAGCACCGGTGACGAGGGCCGTACCTTGGGACTGGACAGAGTTCATGACTGTGCTCCTGGTAAATGCCTAAGGGAAAGACAAGCGCCTGAGGCTCAGATGCCTTGGCGAAATGTCTTTTATTATAGGCATAATCTGATTCGCATATGATAGCCGTAATTTTTCTCGTATCGACGAAAGGCTCATCCTCACAGCATTCGCCAGAAAGCAAAAAGGCCGATCAATGATCGGCCTCTGGCTCTGACGTATAAGCTTAGTTCACCTCAAGCTTCTCGCGATTCTTATCCAGAATCGCTTTACCGATCCCCTTCACTTCGAGCAACTCGTCCACGGACGCAATCACGATAGGCAACAATCGCCTTGGCCTTGGCCTCCCCCACACCGGACAGCTCGAGCTGAAGGGTTGGCGCATCGGCCTGATTCAGATCGACCTTGCCGGACGGTGCCTTGGGAGAAACTTCCAGCACCAAGGGTGCATTGCCAGCCTCGGGCTTGGCCGTCGGCGCAGCAATGGCAGCAATAGAGGCGCTGGTGAGCAGGGCGAAAACCAGAGAGTAGAAATAGCCAGTACGCATAAATGAAGCTCCATGACATCGATTGAGAAAGCAGCTTTTCCGAAGCTGCCTCTCAAACTTAGGCGAAGTCTGGAGCCTGTCAAAAATGTGTCCGTTACAGGATGTGAAACAATCAGGGTTCGAGGCGCCGTTGCTGGTAGATCCAGTCAACGATATCGCCGTCGGGGGTTAGCATACTGACCAATGGTCCCAGCTGGATCTGGTTCATCTACCGGCGTTCAAGCGGGTCATTTAACTATGCCCTACCCAGAAACAAAGACAGCATGTATTTCACCTTTCTAATGGGCGCAGTTATCTTCCAGGATGTGCTTCGATGGAGCTGCTCAAGATTAATCGATAAGTCGCGGATTTCAGATTTTAACTGTTGGTTATGTATACTGACCTCCTTAGCCTGATCTATCAAAGAAACTAGCTTTAGCTCTGGATGGGTTGCATCTAACAACCCAATAACTTCGCTCGAACTTATTGACTGCAATGATATTGCCAGCTCTTCGCGGCGAATTGCATGCAGGTAGTCAGCTCTCGCCAATCGGACTTCTTGTTTTTTTCTAGAGAGGATCGTGAAGAATTCATATCCGAGCGTATCGTGCTGCGTTTCTACGCAAAGATCTATCATTTTGCAATCGCTAAGATCTTGAATGGTCATCTCGAAGCTTTTAGGAGTGAATACCCATTCATGAGCATCGACGTACTCAATTTTTTTTATGCTTCCGTGTAAAGCTTCAACACTTTCTGCTGCAGAGTGAATTAATGATTCAGTACCTGAACTTCCTTCCCCCCAAGCCATTGCACCATCACGAAGTGTGAAAAATGCATAATGATCGAAGACAGCACCCTGATGTTTTGATCTTCCCGAGAGGTGGGCATCAATTGCTGAGCCTGCCGTGCTGAGTGGACGGTACGTATCAAAGCAATATCGTTTGTCTGGTACCAGAAGAATTAGCTTTCCGTTGTCGTCAAGTAATTTAGAACAGTCATTGATAAACTGTATTATGTCTGTCGTGTGTTCAATAACATGGCTTGCAAGGATGATTTTGTATTTAATATTATTCGCTGATAGAGAGCCAATATCGGTAGTTATGTAATCTACAGGCTCTATCTTGCTTACGTCGACACCAAAATCCGAATATTTCTTGATAAGATCGCTCTGGCTTGCATGGTCAACAGTTCTAACCGAATATCCATCCTTCTTTGGGAGTATTGGATTATAAGAAGGGCCAATTTCCAATATTGGTGAGAGACCTAAAGCTATGCGTCGAATCTCTTGCCGAAAATCCATTTATGCCTCCTGAATACAATTCTGCATCGGTTTTTTTGACCGTTCTCATCCTATTCTTTTTTCAGGGAGGATAGAAGGTAAGCGCTCCGTCCCCCCATTCAAAGCGCTTAGCTGGCCGGATGCTGTGCTCCCGATTCCCTCAGGAGCCAGCCCACCATGATGCGACCCGATGCCAAAGTCGAAAAAGTCTATCTCTACCCCAAACCCCTGGACTTTCGAAAATCCATTGATGGCCTGGCCGCGCTGGTCGAACTGGATATCAAAGTCGCGGTATTCGACCCTGTGCTTTTCGTCTTCCTCAACAAGCCACGCAACCGCGTAAAGATTTTGTACTGGGAACGCAACGGTTTTTGTCTTTGGCTCAAGCGCCTCGAATCCGAGCGATTTAAAACATCGCCCGATGCCAACGATGAAGCAATCATCCTGACCGTCCAAGAACTGAACTGGCTACTGGATGGTTTTGCCCCCTGGCGCAACCGCCCTCATCAGGTTTTGACACCGCGATTCGTAGCCTGATTCGGTATAATCCAGGGCATGATTTCCATGCCCGAAAACCTCACCTATGATCCTGAATTGCTCAAGCAAATGCTTGCGAAGATGCAGTCAAGAGTCTGTTTTCTCGAAGAAGAAAACGCGCTGCTGCGTCAGCGTCTGTTTGGACGCAAGTCCGAGCAAAAGGCTGATCCGGCAACGCCGCAGTTGGCCCTTTTCAATGAGGCGGAAAGCGTCGTAGAACCCATCGATGACGCCGCTGAAGAGGAAGTTGTTGCGCCGACCCAACGGCGTGGCAAGCGCAAGCCGCTGCCGGCCGACCTCCCTCGCATCGAAGTCATTCACGAACTGCCCAAGCATGAGCTGACTGTGCCTGCGGCTGCCGCAAACACGCCATTGGCGAGGAGGTCAGCGAGTAGCACGAAATCGTGCCGATGAAAATCCGCGTGATCAAACACGTTCGTAAGGTCTACGGTTGCCGCGCCTGCGAAACGGCACCGGTCACTGCGGACAAGCCCGCTCAGTTGATTGAAAAAACATGGCCAGCCCAAGCATGCTGGCGATGCTGCTGACCACCAAATACATGGACGGTTTACCGCTTCATCGTTTCGAAAAAGTACTGGGCCGCCATGGTATCGATATCCCGCGTCAGACTTTGGCCCGCTGGTTTATCCAGTGCGGCGAACACTTGCAGCCACTGCTGAATTTAATGCGAAAGCCGCATCATCCACTGCGATGAAACCCGCGTACAGGTGTTAAAAGAGCCTGCTCGGGAGCCAAGCAGTCAGTCCTGGATATGGGTGCAAACCGGCGGCCCACCCGACAAACCCGTGATCCTTTTCAACTACTCCACCAGCCGGGCGCAGGAGGTGCCGACGCGCCTGCTTAACGGCTATCGCGGCTAGGTAATGACCGATGATTACGCCGGTCACAATGCGCTGGACGCGCAGGATGGAGTTGAACGTCTAGGTTGCTAGGCGCATGCACGGCGCAAATTCCTCGAAGCGCAAAAAGTGCAACCCTAAGGCAAGACGGGCCGTGCCGACATCGCGCTGAACCTGATCAACAAGCTTTATGGTATAGAACGCGATCTAAAGACCCACAACGACGGCGAGCGTAAAGCCGGTCGTCACGAGCACAGGCTGCCGGTGTTGGCCCAGCGAAAAGCTGGATGGAAAAGACGCACCTTCAGGTGACAGCTCAAAACGCCCTGGGCAAAGCCATCAGCTACCTGGCCAGCAACTGGATCAAGTTGGTGCGCTACACCGAAGCCGGTTACTTGCCGATCGACAACAATGCGGCAGAGCGTGCGATCAGGCCCTCCGTTATCGGTGACACGCCCAAAGGCATGATGGCCAGCGCTCAACTTTACAGTTTGGTCGAGACGGCTAAAGCCAACGGCCAAGAACCCTATGCGTGGCTGCGCCGGCACTTGAGCGCCTGCCACAAGCCACGAGCCTAGAAGAATTAGAAGCCTTGCTGCCGTGGAACTGCACGCCGAAAATACCAAGATAGCCATAGATCCCCACTTTTAAAATGTGGGGTTCATGGAGCGCTTATAATCTAGCCGCCCCAAACAACATTTTTTATAGATCAAAAAAACTCCGTTATCGAATCGCCTGCAATAACCATAGAAATCTAAATCTAGTCATCTGATCAGATGACGCAACATGCAGACAAAACGGTCTGACATCAGAGCACCGGGACCTTGTTGTTCTCTGTATTTGTTTCATTAACTTCAGTACCAGCCAAAACTAACGACGACGTTTTATACCCCTCAGCCCTCACAACAGGACAAAAAACACGTTCCAACGCATGCGCCAACGTCCCATCCTGCATTCCATTTTCCGGAACAAAAGTAAGTTCATCAAGGGGCAAACGCTTTAGTGCCTTTATTGCAGCGGGGGCGAACCAAAACATGGATCCCGCAAAAAAACCTAACTCCACGTTTTCGTGAGGACGAATAACACCAGCGCCCATCAGGATATTTTTTACGGTAAGGCGGTTAGCGCCCCAGTAGTTTTCATGAGTTAAATAATACTGGTGTGGCCCTACCAATCCTACATTTTCAAGCCTTATTAAATCCAAAATTTTTCGAACAGTAAAAGAATCCCTCATGAGTGAATTATAAATACTACGTCGCCACTCTTCACCCAAATGACTATATTTACTTTTCTTGGAATGGAGCTTCAGGACAGCGTCATATCCATCCAGATCACCGCTGAGGTACAACGCCATGAACGGCCCGATGTCTCGCCCTCTATTTTCACTAATATGAACGGTGACACTAACAGCCAAATCAGCACAGTCATCTATTATTTTATGCACATCTCCCTCAAAAGGAGTAGTCACATATAAATCAAAAGGCTCAACTATTGCACTAAGATACCCTTTAATCTCCTCAAGCAAGTCATAATAAAATAGGTGAACGACTACCGCTACCGCAACGCCTTTCCTCTTAGCGACACCGTAGCCTACAGAACGATAACTTGGTAATGCGCCCTGTTCTTCGACCAACACCGATAGACCGTCTTCAGCGACCCTATAATGACGTACCGATCGATTAATAGATTCCTGAATTGAATCAAGATGCTCTATTGGGGTTTCGTCCATAATTTGCTGCTTATTAATTCTATGAGGATTTGTTCTAAGGACCTCGGCCTTAACCAGCCCGTACTGCCTTGCGATGGATGCTGCCGCAAAGTGAGTCCAATTTATGCCCTTGATATTTCTGAAGACCCTTAATTTTATCCAATCAAGAAAGGAAGCATTTTGAACTATTTTTTCAAACCATAGTTTGTACGCATTCTTTTTGAGGGCAGCACCTGGTTGAAAAACGATCTTAATACTGGTATTTTTTTCCAGCATTGCTTGAGAAAACCCAATTTCATAGTTTAATATAACTTCAAATTTAGTATTATGAGGTTGAATATTTTCGATAAACTCTGAAACCCAATCCGTTACAGCGAACCCACCTGAAATCAGCAACAAATACGACTGCACATGCCAATCAATTTGGCTCGAAGCGGTTAGCCCCACCACATCATAATCCCGACTAAAACCCTGCATTTCACGCAACAATTTAATAAATTTCTGGCTATCGACTACAAAGTAACTAGAATTCGTAAACATGATACTTGCGACGTCATAATTCCTCACGGCGCACTCATAACCAACTCTATAACTATAGAAGTCATACCCTACATTAGGGCGCTTAACGAGTTTAACTTTAGAAAAAGAGGAGACATCAGCTAAAGATATATCGCTGGTTGTTACCAATAATATAACGTCGAACACGGCCTCTAGGCAAAACAATACCTGAGCAAAGTTCCCGTCAATATAATCGTCTGCGTCGAAGTGCGCAACAACCACTATGTTATGGCTCATATTACCCTCTCACACGCCGCGCTATCCTGTAGAGACTTCGAGCTAATCTATAACAAATCGGCCACTTGAGTAATCCGACCGCAACCTTATGAGCAAAGTTACCGACAGGCTTATAGTTTTTAAGCTCGGCCTCTATACGAATGAGTTCACTTTCGCTCTCCGCCTGAATAGTAACTTCCTTAGCCACTACCGAGTACAGCCCATCCTTTGCTCTATCTAAGTCCCCCGAAGACTCTTCATAAAAAGATGAGCTCAAGGTTTCCTCAAGGTATTTCAAACCCCATTCCTGATCCGGCTCCAAGTGGCAGCCTTCGCCCCATTCATTCCAGGCATTGATGAATATAAAGTTATCTGAAGCACCCTTAAAGTTACTTCTAGTATACGCACGAAGATACTTCAACCAAATGCCATACAACTTCGGTGTTGCATTAACGATCGTCGTTGGCGTGTTCTGCCTTCTTGCCGTATTATCCCAACTTGGAATAATACCTCTATATAATTTAAAAGGTGGTAACTCACGCTTCGCGCTCTGCGCAATAATTTTCACATAGTCAACAACGCCGCCAGCAAATTCTGGATTTGTAAAGGTCGGCATTATTGAAGGTACACTTTGCGGCCCATTGAACTTATGTGGCGGGAACTCGACCAGCGCGTCAGCTTCTACTTCGTTGGGATTTGCTATATCGTAAAAATCCACGACAGCAATATGCAAGCCCGGAAAACCGTGTTCAACGGCTAAAGCACGCCATTTAGCAAAAGATACAGCGGGATTGGGGATTTGTTTTGCTCGATATACAACGAGCATGGGTTTGCCATCCACGAGAATATAGCGCGGATCTTTGAAATACTTGAGGAGGGATAAAATAAACTCCTCGTCATCCCCTTCCGCGTAATTTTGGCCGAGTAAAACGCTCTTCTCATCACCGGACCAGGTACGCGTCCAGTTTTCGTTCGCCCAGCATAAGCAGAAGTTTATATCGATATCTGACTTCAGAAAATTCTCAACGGGACGCTCAAGAATTCGTCGACCGCTGAACCAGTAATGGTAAAAACAAAAACCATGAACACCGTAGAGTTTTGCCAACTCAGCCTGCTCGTACATTACATCAGGGTGTGTCAGATCGTAAAAACCAAGCTCGCGTGGAACGTGAGGTTGATAGTGGCCTTCAAAGTTGGGTTTCCCACGAGCAACATTCGTCCACTCTGTAAAGCCAGGCCCCCACCACTCGGAATTTTCGGGGGTTCTATGGTACTGGGGCAAATAAAACGTTAGCAGCTTACTATTATCTTTCAATATATTAGATGTGACCGCTTTTTGATCTTGCCTGCCAGAAAGTGCATCGAAAGAAGCTACAGATTTAGTCATTTGATGTATCTCAAAAATAAAATTTAATATCTAGATTAAGAAAAGCGCGTCTTAAAGCGGTTAAGAGCTTCCCGTATCTTCCAGAGCCTGGAACTCTTTATACTTTCCAACTCAAAAAGCAGGTCGTTTTTTTGAGCTTCAATAGTTGATATTTTTGAGAGATAGCCAGGTATCACACTTTCTTCCATTTTGGTAATAGCTTCTTCTTTTTCGCGTACAATCTGTTGCAGCCAAAGTCTTTCAGCAAGTCTCTCCGCCAGCAGAGACACATCCTTTATACGAGTTATAAGCGAATCGTCATGCTTATAGTCCTCTCCAACAAGCAATACACCCAGACCGTTACTGTGCAAAAAATTAAAAGATGGATACAGCCCGCAAACGTCACTCCAGAAAGTGCTAACTCCAAATTCTTCGTTATCTACCGCGGTGTCGTGAAAAAGAATGACACCCTTAGAAGACATTTTTGGCAGCCAGGTATCAAAGTCCATTTTCACAGCATCGTACGTATGCAGCCCATCAATATGAAGAAGATCAATACTGGAGTCTTGGAACGAAGGGTTGGCCTCTTCAAATCTCATCCGCAGGTACGTAGAAAACTCCTTAAAATTGGCATCGTTATAACCAACGAACTCTCGGTAAACATTCTCCCCATACCCACCGGTATGCTCATCACCTTCCCAAGTGTCAATTGCATAGCACTTGGTTTCAGCCTCGCACTCCAATACCGCTTGACAGAACGAGAAATACGAAGTCCCCGAGTAACTGCCGAGTTCAACAAATACACTTGGCCGTGCTGATTCTATGAGCCATGCAGCGAATGGTATATGTCCCAACCAAGATAGAGGATAGGAAATATAGCGGGGGTTAATAGCCAGCTGGCTCAACGATTGCGAATACTCAGAAGAACTCATTTCAATTGCCTGTCTTTAAGTTTATATCCAGCATAGGGATCCCCACTATGCCTGTCGATAAAGGATCGTGATGAGATCTGAACAGAAGTGCATCGTGTATCCACTGATGGTGCACATGGTCAGACTGAGTCCCTTCGGCCACCGCTACGGCAATTGAATAGTCTCCCTGCGCCAGCCAAGGCATAGGAAACTTGAATTTGGCAGTCAGCCTTTCGCCCTTTTCGACGTTCACAGGTGTCGCTGCGTAGTTAACGTAAGTGTTATCACCGAAAAGCGTTTGTCCTAATCGGTCTTTGATATAGAAGCCTACAATCGGGCTTTTCAGCTTGGTAAGTGCAAGTGCTTCAACCGTCAAAGTGACCGTCTCACCGCCGACGACCCAGTTTAAAGCTGCCCCATCACTATCATTAAGCGTGACACCAAGAACCTTCGCACCACCGTGTCCGAACTCTTCTTCGTTCAAAGGATTGAAACGAAAAATCTCAACGTCATTACGATGAACACTGTTGTTTATTAAATCCTGCCGTTGATCACGCCAAATAACGGGTTCAACGTCAATAGAATTATATTCCAGCGCTTCAACTACGTGCTCTTCTGGAGGCTGATTATCAAATAGCGTTGCCAGATACAACTCCGATACGGCTTTTGATGGACCGTATCCTTTTACTTGGCCTTTATCTAACCAAATTGCACGATCACATAGATTGATAACCGAACTGGTATCATGACTAACAAAAAGGAGAGTTTTCTCTTCTTTGAATTTTCGTAAAAAACGCATGCATTTTTGGGTAAACAAGGCGTCCCCTACTGCAAGCGCCTCATCAATAATCAATATATCTGCATCTACGTTCACAATGATTGCGAACGCCAGCCGAACAAACATCCCACTCGAATATGTTTTTACCGGCTGATCAACAAAATCTCCGATATCCGCAAACCGGGTAATTGCGTCAAACTTCTGTTCTACTTCGGCCCGACTCAACCCATAAAGAGCAGCAGAAAGAAAAACGTTTTCTCTCCCTGTAAACTCTGGATTAAAACCCGCCCCCAATTCCAACAGCGCCGCAACCTTACCTTTAACGGATATATCGCCTTCCGTTTGATTAAGCGTACCGCAGATCATCTGCAACAAAGTCGACTTACCGGAACCATTTTTTCCGATAATACCAATTGTTTCGCCCTTTTTTAATTCAAACGAAACACCTTTCAACGCCCAAAATTCACGGTAATATTTTTTTCGGGCCCCCGTAAACATCTGTAACAATCGCTGGTGAGGGCTATTGTAGATAGCAAAACACTTACCGAGATTATTCACGCTGATTGAAATTGGCTCAAATGACATCTGCGAAACCTCTACGTGTTTTTTGAAACCAGGCAAATCCAAGCCATGCGATACAGATACTAACGATTACACTAATCAACATATGATAAACGTTCGGGACCACACCCAGGATAAGGACATCCCGAGTGTGCTCAATTATTGACGCCAGAGGATTGAACTTCAGATACAGCTGATATTTTTCCGGCAATGATGACAGCGGATAAAAAACAGGGGACAAAAACATCAGGACGGTCGTAAAAATCCCCACCGTTTGCCCTACATCCCTAAGATAGACGCCCAGGGAACTCAAGAACCAAGAAAGCCCCATTGACAAAAAGACCAATGGAAGCAATACCACCGGCAAATAGAAAGCAGAGGATGTGAGTGTGTGCCCCGTAACTAGAAAAAACACTATCAATACAAAAAAACTTACTAGGGCATTGAAGAGCGCGGTACCCAGCACTATCCAAGGCAGGATATGCAACGGAAACACCACGCGCTTTACATAATTTGGATTACCAAGAATCAGGCCTGGCGCTCTGTTGACACACTCGGAAAAAATACCGTAGACAATCATCCCTGTGAACAACATGATAGCAAAATCGGCTTTATTTTGATCCTCCCCCCCCCCATGCCAACGAGCTTTAAAGACAACACTAAAAACGAATGTGTATACAGCCAGCATCAGAACAGGAGTAAAAAAAGCCCATAATAGACCAAACACTGAACCTTTATAGCGCCCAATGATCTCGCGATGTGTCATTTGAGTGATGAGCTGCCTATATTTCCTCAAACTACGATATATCTCTACAGGCGATAAGCTAAATTTTTCCATTTTTGTTAACCTTCAAATAAGTGGGCAATTAAGACTGTCATCCTGCACATCAATAAAGCGATGACTACCTCACTTATTAGCTATTAAATCGAGGCATATTTTAGTACTCGGCAAAGCATCAATTACCTTCAGCAGCTTAGCTACCGAAATTTTTATGAATACGTTCCTTCGACCAGATGGCATAACGAGCCGTAAAAAGTTGGCATAAGCAGCATCAGGCATAGAAGCATCGATATACTTTCCCTTAGGAGAGATCTGGAGGACACCTTCACATTCGCTTTCAGAAAGTGTAGGCCTTCGAAGCGGTACTTCCGAAGCCGCTGGATCTTCTCGAGTAGAAATCACTGGAATTGAAAAACCACGGCATACTTTTTAATTCTTCGATTACAATCCGATGTCTGTAAAAGAGAACTGCCCCAAATTGCCATCATGGTTCTGCTGAGATCCTTTCCGAAATTTGAGACACAGGACCAAACAGACATTAAACGCCTACACAATACTGGACCTTGCTCAAGGTAAAGGCGAGAGCTCAATCGAATGCTAATCATATCCACTCACAATACCTTTGGTGCTTTACGACACGCCGTGTTGCTGGCCAACAGAGCGCGCCGAGCATACCTGAAAATACGGAGGAAGAACACCTGAGCCCCCAGCACAGCAGGCGGTTGGAGCCAGTCTCAAGCCGCGACAGTAGCAGTGCTGTCGCATACTAACCCCGTGCTGCCCAAGAAAATTCAGCTCCGGTTCCTGTCAAGGTTCGAGGCGACGCTGCTGATAGATCCAGTCAACAATATCGCCATCAGGCGTGTATCCGCTGACCGTTCCACGAAGCAGCTGGCGAACTCGGGAATAATCATCCCTTTCGACCGCATCCAAAAGCTCCGTGAGCCTACCCTTAAGCACATCCCAAGGTAGATGATCCTCGCTCGCACTCATGATCATAGGATGCTGAGTTGCTGCGACATTGTCACCAATCAGCAGTTCCTCATAAAGCTTCTCCCCTGGACGAAGCCCCGTGAACTCGATTGATATGTCACCTTGCAAATTTTTCTCGGAGCAAATGCTCAATCCGGACAAATGGATCATTTTCTCTGCCAACTCTACAATCTTCACCGGCTCCCCCATGTCCAGAACAAACACCTCTCCCCCTTCACCCATAGAACCAGCTTGAATCACCAGTTGCGCCGCTTCGGGGATCGTCATGAAGTAGCGAGTAATTTTTGGATGGGTGACGGTCAACGGCCCACCTGATTTGATCTGTCTATGGAATAACGGGATTACCGACCCTGACGAGCCCAATACATTGCCGAAACGCACCATAGTAAATCGGGTTTTATTGACCCTGGATACGTTGGCCTTGTCGCCAAACAATACCGGCGCTACTTCTCGGCTCAACGCCTGTAGCGTGAGTTCCGCAAGGCGCTTGGTGCTTCCCATCACATTCGTAGGACGCACAGCTTTATCTGTAGAAACCAGAACAAAATTTGCAACTCCTGTTTGCAATGCCGCTTGTGCCGCGTTGAGTGTTCCTATTACGTTATTTAATACGCCCTCTGCAATATTGTGTTCAACCATTGGTACATGTTTATAAGCGGCAGCATGGTAGACCGTGTCTACATGCCATGCTCTCATTACATCTAGTAACTTGTCCTGATTTCGAATAGAACCTAATATAGGCAGCAAACGCACCGATAAAGACTCTCTACATACGCGTTGTTCCAGCTCGGACAAAATGCTGTAAAGATTGAATTCACTATGATCAAACAGCAAAAGCGTGGTCGGACCGAGCGAGTAGATTTGTCGGCACAACTCTGAACCAATAGACCCTCCCGCCCCAGTTACCAACACTGCCTTACCCTTGATACAGCGCTCAAGCAATTCAGGTTGCGCTGGCACTGAGTCCCGCCCTAGCAGGTCTGCAATATCGACTTCCTGAATATCATCGACCTTTACCCTGCCACTTGCCAGATCGGTGAAATTCGGAACGCTCCTGATATGAAGCGGAAACCGCTCCAACAAATTCAAAATTTCTCTACGTCGGGCGCGAGTAGAAGACGGCAAGGCCAGCAGTATTTCCTGAGCCCCTGTCTCATCTATCATCTGCTGGATATGCTTGGGTTTATAAACCTGTAAGCCAGAAATCGAACGATCCGCGATACTGGGATCATCATCAATGAATGCGACCGGACGCATTACTCTACCCATTCTGAGCGCGGCGACTAGCTGATTGCCCGCTACGCCAGCGCCATAAATAGCCACCTTTGTCATACCGTCATCACGGCTGGTAAACGGTACATGCTGAGCTGCGTTGAACCAATCGCCCATGAAATATTGGCGCATGAACAATCGCAGGCCGCCGATGATTACCAGGCTTAGCCACCAATAGTTGAAAATAATGGAGCGTGGCACAACAGCCTCGTGGTTGCTGTACCAGTAAACGACGACGGCGAGAATCAACGAAGAGAGGCTGACGGCCTTGACGATTGCGATGAGAGCATCATTGCCAAAGTAGCGCATGACAGCCCGGTACATTCCAAAGCGAATGAAGAGTGGAATCGCAACCAAGGGGGCAAAGGCAAAAAGCCAAAAATGCACCTTAAGCGGGTTATACATATCGTCGATGCCGAGTCGAACGATGAAAGCCAACCACAGGGCTACCCACACCAACACAATGTCAGTGGCGACTTGCAGCAGTCGCTTCTGACGACGCGGCAGTCCCAACAAAAATGATCGTACGTTATCCATCTATTCGCCCGAACACATTTCCACCCCTTGATCTGAGTAAACCTTAGCATTGTAGCCCTCTTCACGAGTCGAATACGACTCCAGAATGGCCTCAGGCCCTCCTGGGTGCGTAGTCACCTATTCGTCGCAGGACTCTGGAGGCGTATGCTCGTCAACGACCGTTGCCCCCTGTTAACATCACAGCTTCCGAACAGACTAGAAGTACGAATTTGCAAGCGACTACAGCTGCCCATCTCACTAGCGCCCTCCCCGTCTACAAACCTGCTTCAGTATTGGCTTGCAAGAGATAGAGATCATGGAAATGCGATACCCCCCCCCAACCTCCCTGTCGACATCAGGTCAGAATCACGCATCTTTTGCTGCGAAGGCAAAGGTGGCAATACTTATGTGCACGTTCAATGGCGATCGTTTTTTAAAGGAGCAGCTTGACTCGATCATTAGACAAACCCATAAAAACTGGACAATCTACGCCTCAGATGACGGCTCCAGCGATACGACGCTGCAGATTCTGAAGCGATACCAAACCCAGCTAGGTGACAATCGGCTAATAATTCTGAACGGCCCACGTAAAGGCTTCGGTAGAAATTTCTTATCGTTGATTAACAACATCGAAATCGAGGCTGATTATTTTGCCTTTAGCGACCAAGACGATAGCTGGTACGACGACAAGCTTGAAAGAAGCCTTTCGAAGTTTAGCTCTTGCAAAAAGAACACCCCGGCCCTCTATTGCTCACGAACACGACTGATTGACATTGATGGACAACCAATAGGCTATTCACCTCTCTTTACAAAAAAACCAAGCTTTCGCAACGCACTGGTACAGAGTATTGCCGGGGCGAACACCATGTTGATAAACAGCGCAGCACGCAAATTAATGCAACAAGTAGATAGCAACGCCACTATTGTCGCACACGACTGGCTTGCCTATCTTTTAGTGAGCGGTTGTGGTGGCGAAGTTACATATGACCCCGCCCCAAGCCTAGACTATCGACAACATGGCGGCAATCTAATAGGCGCCAATGCAGATTTTAAAAATCAGATTTCAAGAGTTCGTAAGATGCTCACTGGTCGATTCAAGGACTGGACATCAAAAAATCTGACAGTCCTCGCTACAATCAAACACAACCTAACTTCGGAAAATGAACAAAGGCTCCAGCACTTTGAGCTTGCTCGAAAAAGTGGATTATTGAATCGCTTGCGATTGATGAAAAAAACGGGTGTCTATCGGCAAACACTCAAGGGAACCATCAGCCTAAAAATTGCCGTCGTTTTTAATAAAATCTGATCACCCATTCCAGCAATGGTGGTGAATTATTTATCTGGAACTCCTGCCTTGCATTTCCATGCCAATAGCATTAACGGACAATAAGCCAAGAGCACACCCAGAACGCCATTCAACCAACCGCTCCCGACCAACAAAGCCAATGGGAGCAAGAAACAAATGTTTATTGCCACTACCCCAACAGTTACAATCACGTGACGCTTAAATCTATCAGCCGCGTGTTGATAGCCGTGACTGCGATGAGCCTCATGTACTTTGTCGCCACGTATGAGGCGCTGAATTAAAGTCAAGGTTGCATCTACGATAAAAATGCCGAGCAAAATTATCCAACTCCAAAGCATTTTGGGAGAACTTTCCGCGGACTGGATAGCCAGCCCTCCAAGCACAATACCTAGAAAGCCACTCCCCGCATCCCCCATAAAGATCCGCGCCGGTGGAAAGTTCCACCCAAGAAACCCCGCTACCGCCGCCGCCAGAATCAACGGAGCCCAAATCAGCTCATTATTCCCACTACACCAGTAAACCAGGCACATCCCCAAACAGGCACTGATCGCTTCAGCACTGGCCAAACCATCAATGCCGTCCATGAAGTTATAGAGATTCAGCATCCAGACCAGATACACCATCGCCAGGATGTTGCCGAACCATCCCAAATCAAATACAACGCCAAAGAACTCAATCGGAGGAAGACCGTTAAGCCAGAACAACACCCAACCCGCCGCAACGAAATGCCCCAGCAACCGCCATCTGGCAGCAATATGCCCATGATCATCGACGAACCCGATAATGGCAACGAGTAGACTCGAGCCAAGCAGCCCATATAGAGCCGAGGGGCTTAGCAGATTTAGACCAACTAGCACGGGAAGTGCCAAAAGGAAGGAGACAACAATGGCAACTCCTCCTCCACGCGGCGTCGGGATCGAATGAGAGCTGCGCTCGTTAGGTATATCCATCAAACTCTTCGCCAAAGCATATTGGCGCAAAACTAGAGTCAATACCCAGGAAACGGCGAATACCGCTAATAGAAGCCACCAAACAGTCATTTCGTTTGCTTTTCCAAATAATGGCCAGCGGTCTGGCGCAAGGCTTTGTCCATGTTGACAGGTGGGGTCCACCCCAATAATTCGCGATTTTTACTGATATCGACTTGTAGTGACCCACATATTCTCTGTGTGACGGCCTGCTTGCCTATTATCGAGGCTGCCAGTTTCAACAACCACTCAGATAGCGGCAGAAGTCGGGCCGGCTTGCCCAGCGCCTTGGATAGACGACGCAGCAGTTGAGTTGTAGATAAGTCTTCACCGTCACTTACCAGAAAGGTTTGGTTGGCGGCCACAGGATGATCAATACAAGTGACGATGAGGCTCACTAGGTTTCCGATCGAAACCAGACTTCGCTGATTTCTAATCGCGCCTAAAGGCAAAGGAATACCTTTGTTAAGCCAGGTCAGCATGCTCAGGAAATTGGCTTTCACGCCAGGACCATAGACCAGAGGGGGACGGATGATCACCACTTCCATGCCGGTGTCTCGACCTAATTGCTTTAAACCTTCCTCAGCTTCGTACTTGGATACGCCGTACGGATCCGGTCGTCAGCTTTGAATGGCTTGCCTGCGACGGTGCTTTCGCCATTGACCTTGATTGAGCTGACGAAGATGAAGCGCTTTACCCCTGATGCAGCTGCACGTTGCGCCAACCTGAGGGTGCCTTCCACGTTGAACTTACGAAACTCAGCCAACGCGTCCACTGCGGTTTCATTCATGACATGCACTCGAGCAGCGGCATGAATGACTACTTGAACATCATCAAGCGCAGGCAGGACCTTGGCTCGGGTCAAATCGAAGGGTTGGACCGGACACAGTCCGTGCAAGCGAGTGGCACTGCGTGCAGCTGCGATCGGATAAAACTTCTTATCCACCAACAGCCTGAAAACCACTGCTTCGCCAACAAAACCGCTTGCCCCTGTCACCAATACCTTCAGGGCGGTCATCTAGCCTTTTTCCCTATCAACGCAGTAACCCAGCAAATACAAAAGAAAAACACTTTATCCCGCACTCGCCGTCGGCAACGCCAGGCACTGAAGGAAAGCGTAATAAGGTGTCTGCGCCGCAATTTAAGCCAGGTTCGCACAAAAGGATCGGCGCCTTGCCCGACCAAGTGCGCAATCAACCCCACTTGATTGAACCACCAACCGTCATGGATGATTTTGTAACGGGCAATCAGCGGACTCAAACCCTTATTGGCGCCTACCTGGTTACGCTCGTGTTGGCGATAATCCATGGACGGTTCAGGGTCGATGTACCAACGGTAACTATGGCTACGGGCGAAGGCATAACAATACCAGTCATGCAAGCTGACATCTTGTAATCGCTGCCAATTATCGAACATCGAAACCTTTAGCGAATCCGCGAGGCTTTTTCTCATTACGTAAGTACAGCCGGGCCCCGCCGCTTCAAACAAGAAATCCCATTCAACTTGTGGCTGTGCCTTGTTCAGCAAATGGGTTTTACCATCGGGCCAAAAAGCCGTGACGTTACTGGAGTAGGCGTCGACCTGACGGGTTTGAATCACATGGGTTGCGCGCTGTAGCTTGTCCGTATGCCAGACGTCATCCTGATCGGCAAAGGCAACGAAGTCGTAACCTTCAAAGTCGACATCGCGGATGAGTCGGAAGAAGTTGCGAGATGCACCACCAAAACGGCCGGCAGCCGGCAAGACTAGAATTTCGGGGTGTTTAGCAGCGTAAGCCACGCACCACGCCTCAGTACCGTCAGTAGAGGGGTCGATACTGATGTAAACGGTTACGTCGACAGCTGACTGGCCGAGGATCGAGGTCAACTGCTCCTCGATCCACTGCATGCCATTGTAGGCAGCCAGCAAAACCGCAACCTTGGGATGTTTTACTGGCATGCCCACCGGTTAGACGCTACTGTTCGAACGGATTGAGCGCTCGAATCAGTGGGAAGGCGAGTCCAGCAACTTCTGCAGGTACTGACCGTAGCCAGTCTTCTTCAGGGCGTCGGCTTGAGCACCCAACTGCTCGGCAGTGATCCAACCGTTGTGGTAGGCAATCTCTTCCAGGCAAGCCACTTTCAGGCCTTGGCGCTGTTCAATGGTGTGCACGAAGTGACTGGCTTCCAGCAACGAATCATGGGTACCGGTATCGAGCCAGGCGAAGCCACGGCCCAGCATTTCGACATTGAGCGTCTTGCGCTCCAGGTACGCACGATTAACGTCGGTGATTTCCAGCTCGCCACGTTCGGACGGCTTAATGCTCTTGGCGATCTCGACAACATCGTTGTCGTAGAAGTACAGACCGGTCACTGCATAGCTGGATTTTGGTTTCAGCGGTTTCTCTTCAATACTTAGCGCCCGACCGGTTTTGTCGAACTCAACAACACCGAAGCGCTCCGGATCGGAGACGTGGTAGCCAAATACGGTAGCGCCATGTTGTTGAGAGCTGGCGGAACGCAGGTTGTCTGAGAAGTGCTGACCGTAAAAAATATTGTCGCCCAGGATCAGACAGCAAGGATCTTCGCCGATGAACTCTTCGCCAATGATGAAGGCTTGTGCCAGACCGTCAGGACTAGGTTGCTCGGCGTAGGTAAGCTTGATGCCGTACAGGCTGCCGTCACCCAGCAACTTGCGGAAACATGGCAAGTCTTCAGGCGTAGAGATAATCAGGACGTCACGCATGCCTGCAAGCATCAGCACCGACAGCGGATAGAAGATCATCGGTTTGTCGTAGATTGGCAGCATCTGTTTGGACACGCCGAGGGTCAACGGATGCAGACGGGTACCCGAGCCGCCAGCGAGGATGATGCCTTTACGATTTGTCGTGCTCATTTATTCAGAACTTCCCTAAGCATTCGGGTTACGCCACTTTGCCAATCCGGCAAGTGTAGTGAAAAATTGTCACGCAGCTTCTGAGTATTCAAACGCGAATTCAGAGGGCGACGCGCAGGAGTTGGAAAAGCGGTCGTGTCGATCGGGTTGATCGCCGTTACAGCGAGTTGCTCGCCATTGGCTTGGGCGAAACCGATCACATGGCTGGCATAGCCATGCCAGGACACTTCGCCACCGGCCGCCAGGTGATACAGGCCTGCCAAGTCGGGGCGTTGCATGACTTGCTGAATGGCCAACGCAGTCACGTCGGCGATCAGGTCGGCACCCGTCGGGGCACCGATCTGGTCGGCGATGACGCTCAAGGTTTCGCGATCCTTGGCCAAACGCAGCATGGTCTTGGCGAAGTTGTTGCCGCGAGCGCCATAGACCCAGCTGGTGCGGAAAATCAGGTACTTGCAACCCGAGGCAGTGATCGCCTTTTCGCCGGACAGCTTACTTGCGCCGTAATGATTCACTGGGGCGACTGAATCTGTCTCTTGCCATGACGTCGAACCCTGGCCGCTGAAGACGTAGTCAGTCGAATAGTGAATCAGCCAAGCGCCCAGGGACGCAGCCTCATCAGCCATGACCTGGCTCGCCTGAGTATTCACCAAGTCACACAGCTCGATTTCGGTCTCGGCTTTATCCACTGCCGTGTAAGCAGCGGCATTGACAATGACGTCAGGGCTAACTTGACGGATCGTCATACGTAACGCGTCCAGATCGGACAGATCACCGTGCAAGCCATCGATCGGATGGCGATCCAGGGCGATCAGCTCGCCAAGCGGCGCGAGAGAACGTTGCAGCTCCCAGCCAACCTGACCGTTTTTCCCCAGCAGGAGGATTTTCATGGATTGCTCGAACGGTCCGCGTAATTTTGATCGATCCACTGCTGGTAGCTGCCGCTCTTCACGTGAGCCACCCATTCAGTGTTGCTGAGGTACCACTCGACAGTCTTGCGAATACCGGTTTCGAACGTTTCTTCCGGCGTCCAACCCAGCTCACGCTGGATTTTGCTGGCGTCGATTGCGTAGCGCTGGTCATGCCCCGGGCGATCCTGAACGTAGGTGATCAGGCTGGCATGTGGACGGTGAGCAGAATCGGGACGCAGTTCGTCGAGCAGTGCGCACAGGGTATGCACTACTTCAATGTTTTGCTTCTCGTTATGGCCGCCGATGTTGTACGTCTCGCCGATAACACCTTCGGTCACGACTTTGTACAGTGCGCGGGCGTGGTCTTCGACATAGAGCCAATCACGGACCTGGTTGCCTTTGCCATAGACCGGCAGTGGCTTGCCTTCCAGTGCATTGAGAATGATCAACGGGATCAACTTCTCAGGGAAGTGGCACGGGCCATAGTTGTTCGAGCAGTTGGTGACGAGGGTCGGCAAACCGTAGGTACGGCTCCAGGCGCGAACCAGGTGATCGGAGCTGGCCTTGCTGGCGGAGTACGGCGAGCTTGGCTGATACGGGGTGGTTTCGGTGAAGAGGTCTTCCGGAGCTTCGAGGTCTCCGTAAACTTCGTCAGTCGAAATATGGTGGAAGCGGAAGTTGGCTTTACGCGCATCATCCAGCGCCGCCCAATAGTGGCGCGCAGCTTCCAACAGGGTGTAAGTGCCGATGATGTTGGTCTGGATGAAC
>LNAP01001818.1_pt1 | contig 22103 bp, 20 predicted proteins | sample 602601 | NCBI WGS metagenome assembly LNAP01 (sample SAMN02440304, study PRJNA202911) | soil metagenome | biome: Subtropical and temperate rainforests or woodlands; isolation source: soil samples (1 kg each in a 20% v/v slurry with milli Q water) were... ...
GCGTTCCTGGGTCATGCGTCGCTGGAGTCGGGCGACACTCAGGCAGAAGAACACGAAGACAGCATTCAGTTGATGACCTTGCACAGCGCCAAGGGCCTGGAATTCCCTTACGTGTTCCTGGTGGGCATGGAAGAAGGCCTGTTCCCGCACAAGATGAGCCTTGAAGAACCGGGTCGTCTTGAAGAAGAGCGTCGTCTGGCTTATGTCGGCATCACCCGCGCCATGCAACAGTTGGTAATGACTTACGCCGAAACCCGACGTTTGTATGGCAGCGAAACCTACAACAAGGTCTCGCGTTTCGTACGCGAGATTCCGCCATTGCTGATCCAGGAAGTGCGTCTGTCCAATAGCGTCAGCCGGCCTTTTGGCGGCACGCAAAAGGTCAGCACCAGCAGCCTGTTCAACGGTACCGGAATCCCGGAAACCGCGTTCAGCCTGGGTCAGCGCGTGCAGCACGCAGTGTTTGGCGAAGGCGTGATCCTCAACTTCGAAGGCGCCGGCGCCCAGGCGCGGGTGCAGGTCAACTTCGAGGAAGGCAGCAAGTGGCTGATGATGGGGTATGCGAAGCTCGAAGCGATTTAATTCGAAGCGTTGTGGGGCCGGCTTTAGCCGGGAAGAGGTCAGTACATCCGGCGCATCTTTATCGTCAGAAATGCCTCCTTCCCGGCTAAAGCCAGTCCCACTAACGATCACAGGCCGCCTCAGCTTGAATGTGCCTCCGGTCATCGCCATATAGATGACTGCACCAAACGGCGACGTCCTACAGAACTTTTACCGAAGCCCTACAGACCAACCTTTATGGGGTCTTCGGGCGCTTACGCAAAAGCCGGAAACATTTGGCCGCTAGCTATACACCTATGCCCTATGCAATATGGCGCGCGTGCAATCCATAAAACGGGAATACCCTTATGCAACGTTTTCTAAGCATCGCTCTGGCGCTGTGCATCGGGCTCACCATGAGCCTTGACGCCAGCGCCGCGCGTTTCGGTGGCGGCAAGAGCATGGGCTCGGCGCCGACTCACCAGGCGCGCCAAACCGCTCCTGCCACCCCTGCCGCTGCGCCTAATGCCGCCGGTCGCCCTGCGCCTGCTGCAAGCGGTGCTTCGCGCTGGCTTGGCCCGTTGGCCGGCCTCGCTGCTGGCGGCCTGCTCGCTTCCATGTTCATGGGCGACGGCTTCCAGGGGATGCAGATCTTCGACATCCTGATCATGGCAGTCATTGCCTTCCTGATCTTCCGCTTCATCGCCGCCCGTCGTCGCAAGCAACAAGGCCCGCAAATGGCCACTGCTGCCGGTCCAGCTGCGTTTCAGCGTGAAAGTGTTGAACAGCCTGCGCAGAACTCGATCTTCGGTGGTGGTTCGTCCGCTGCAGCCGCAGCACCAGTGATCAACGCACCCGCATGGTTCAACGAAACCCGCTTCCTCGAAGCCGCTCGTAGCCACTTCCAGTCGCTTCAACAGCACTGGGATGCCAACGAGATGGACAAGATCTCGGAGTTCGTGACCCCGCAAATGCTGGAGTTCCTGAAAAAAGAACGTGCTGATCTGGGCGAAGGTTTCCAGTCGACGTTCATCGACAACCTGACCGTGCAACTCGACGGCCTGGATGATCGTGCAGACAAGACCATCGCGACCCTCACGTTCAGCGGCGTCTCCAAGACCTCGCGCTTTGACCAGGGCGAAGTGTTCAGCGAAAGCTGGAACATGGAACGCCCTCAAGGTGACAACCAGCCTTGGCTGGTCGCCGGTATCCGCCAGAACGGCTGATCCGCTGCGTCATGAAAGCTGCATCCAGAACCCCGGACTCGTCCGGGGTTTTGTCTTATGCGTTCGAATAGTTATTTTGAGAAAGGCTTTAGGCTACTGTATAACCCGCGCCATCAGTTTAGAGGAGCCAGGCCGTGGAAGAAGTCATTGAACAATTACGTGAAGCGAATGAACCAGTCCCGGTTCCGCTTGAATTGCCCGACGAAGACCTGCTGGTAGAAATCGAGGAGCAGCTGTTCATCGACATCCCGTTCGTCTTCAGGGAGTTCCTGTTGACGGTCAGCGATGTGGTGTACGGCAGCCTTGAGCCGGTGACGGTCACCGACCCGCAATCGCACACGTACTTGCCTGAAGTAGCCGCGAACGCGTGGGACATCGGTGTGCCGCGCGAGCTCATCCCGATCTGTCAGGATGGCGAAGACTACTACTGCGTCGAAGAAGACGGCACTGTAGTGCTGTGGTCCGGCGAAGAAGAGCTGGTCACCGAAGAGACCTGGGAGTCGGTATGGCACTGGGCGCGGGACGTCTGGCTGGAAAGCTGAGTCCGCATAGTCGGGAGCCGACCGAGCCAGGGCGATCCTAGTGCTCGGACGGTTCCTGATGATTACCCAGGGTTTCCAGCAACGCGATCTGCATCCGCGTGTGCACGCGGATGAACCAACGCCAGGCGACGGCGGCAACAATCGCCGCGATGGCTGCGATCAACATCAGCAGTTCGCTGGTCGGCAGAATGCTTGCCGACAACGCCGCCAACAGCAGGAAAATCACCAGCAGCGACAATAACGGAATCACCTCGGCGATCACCTTGCGCACCCGCGCCGTGTGACGGCCGGCCATCTCCGGCTTGACGCCCATTTCCGCCAGCAACATCGACAACGCCTTGAGCTTGCGATACGCCGCGATCAGAAACGGCAGCGACAGCAACAAGGCTGCGCCGCAAATCCAGGCCTTTTGCTGACTCACATCGGCGATCCATTCGCTCATGTAACCGCCGATGCGCTCGGCGAAATAACCGCCGCTGAAGAAAATCGCCATTACCAGTGCCAGATTAATCCCGACTTGCAGCAGGATCTTGCGGATCATCGACGCCAGTAACGCACCTTCGCCCTGTGGCTGAATACTGCGCAGCCATTCGCCATACATCCCGAACACCCGAGCCATGCGTTGCGGCACGATCCCGGCCAACTTGTGCGACAACGGATCTGCACCGCGAATCAGATACGGCGTGAGCAACGTGGTAATCGCCGACACCGCCACCGCGACCGGATAGAGGAAGTCGCTGGTAACCTGCAACGTCATACCCAAGGCGGCGATGATGAAGGAAAATTCGCCAATCTGCGAAAGCCCCATCCCAACCCGCAGTGAGGTTTTGCCGTCATTGCCTGCGATAAACGCACCAAGGCCGCAGGAAATCATCTTGCCCAGCACCACAGCGACAGTAATCACCGCGATGGGCCATGCGTAATCGAGCAGGATCAGCGGATCGATCATCAAACCAATGGCGACGAAGAATATTGCACTGAACATGTCGCGAATCGGTTCGATCAGTCGCTCTATTTTCAGCAACTGCCTGGATTCGGCCATGATCGCACCAATCAGAAACGCGCCAAGAACCATGCTGTATTCCAGCTTGACCACCAGCAGGCAGAAGCCGAAACACAGGCCCAGAACAGTGATCAACAGCATTTCGTTGCTTTCGAATTTGGCGACGTAGGCCAGCAATCGTGGCACCAGCAGAATGCCGATGACCAGCGCGACGATCATGAACAGCGACAGTTTGCCGACTGTGGAGAAGACCTCACCAGAGCTGACCGTGCCGCTCACCGCAATCCCTGAAAGCAGCGCGATGATGCCGATGCCCAGAATATCTTCGACGATGAGCACGCCGAAAATCAGCTGGGCGAAGTGCTGGTTTTTCATCTTCAGGTCATTGAGCGCCTTGACGATGATGGTGGTCGAGGAAATCGCCAGGATCGCGCCGAGGAACAGCGAATCCATGGAATTCCAGCCGAAGAACTGGCCGATCTCGTAGCCGATCCAGATCATCAGGGTTATTTCGAGGAACGCCGCAATAAACGCCGTGGCACCAACCTTGAACAGCTTGCGCAGGCTGAATTCGAGGCCCAGGCAAAACATCAGGAAAATTACGCCCAGCTCGGCGAGGGTCTTGATGGTCTGCTCGTCATGGATGAACCCGACCGGCGGCGTATGCGGCCCGATGATGAACCCGGCAACGATATAACCGAGGACCACCGGTTGTTTCAGGCGATGAAAGAGGATTGTCACGACACCGGCCACCAGCATGATCACTGCCAAGTCCTGAATAAAACTGATGGCATGCATGGTGCCGGCTCCTTGATTAATACACAGCGCCAGCCCGCTGTTGCCTGGCTGCTACGGTGAAAATTCTGATGAATATGTAGGAATTAACCCGATCCACGGGCTTTTGCAGGTTAACACCGCACATTCTTTGCGAAAGCCGGTGCAATATATCGAAACAGATCGCCTTGAACGCGTGACGGCCCAGAGCCAGCAAGCGTCCCGATAACTGTTCTTTGTTGATCAGCTCTTTGTTGATAAGCCCCCAAAGCACCGCCATAAGGTGCAAACCTCTGAACCGCCTTGATCGTGAGTACGCTATGGAACCCGGAAACGCCCAGCTGTCGATGACTGTACTGATGACCCCGGACATGGCCAATTTCTCTGGCAACGTGCACGGCGGTACTCTTCTGAAATACCTCGACGAAGTCGCCTACGCCTGCGCCAGTCGCTATGCGGGCCGTTACGTCGTGACCTTGTCAGTGGATCAGGTGATTTTCCGCGAGCCGATTCATGTGGGTGAGCTGGTAACGTTCCTGGCGTCCGTCAATTACACCGGCAATACGTCGATGGAAGTCGGTATCAAAGTGGTGACGGAGAACATCCGCGAACGCTCGGTGCGCCATACCAACAGCTGCTTCTTCACCATGGTCGCGGTAGACGACCAGCGCAAACCGGCCAGCGTCCCGCCATTGGAACCGGAAAGCCCTGATGGCAAACGCCGCTACATCCAGGCCCAGCAGCGCCGGCAGATTCGTCAGGAGCTGGAAAAGCGCTACCAGGAAATCAAGGACGAAACGCTGTAAAAAAACTCGTGGGACCGGCTTTAGCCGGGAATAGGTCGGTACAGCCAATGCCTCTGTGTCGTCAGAGATGCAGCCTTCCCGGCTAAAGCCGATCCCCGATTACAACCGCACCGCCTCGAACTTGACCCGCGGATGCGCGATTCGGTCCTGGGCGCGCACCAGTTCCAGTTCATAACTGCCGCAGGCCTGGGTTTCCAGCAGCACTTCATGAACCGCCGCTGCGGCGAATTCGAAAGCTGCCACCGGCGTGTCACCCAACAGGATGCGCGCCAGGAACAGTCCCGAGGTCAGATCGCCAACCCCCACTGGCTGGCGCGGAAAGGCCAGTAGCGGGCGGCGCAGGTGCCAACTGGCATCGGCAGTCACCAGCAACATTTCAAAGCCGTCAGCGGCCTTGCCGGGGTAATCCAGGTGTTTGACCACAATGGCTTTCGGCCCACGCGCCAATAGAGCCCGGGCCATGCCCAGGCAATCGAGCAGCGATTCGGGTTTGCGGCCAGAGAAGCTGTCCAGCTCCAACTGGTTGGGGCACATGAAATCCGCCACCGCCGCCGCTTCCTCCAGCAGAAAGTCACTGACTTCGGCGGGCACGATGCAGCCCTTCTCCGGATGGCCCATCACCGGGTCGCACAGGTACAACGCCTTGGGGTTGGCCGCCTTGATCCGCGCCACACCAGTGAGAATCGCCCGGCCCTGCGCCGCGCTGCCCAGATAACCCGAGAGCACCGCATCGCAATTGCCCAGCTCGCCAATGGCCGCAATGCCGTCGATCAACGCCGGAATCTGCTGCGGCGCCAGCACTTCGCCGGTCCATTGCCCGTATTGCGTGTGATTGGAGAACTGCACCGTGTTGAGCGGCCAGACATTGACCCCGACCCGCTGCATCGGAAACACGGCAGCGCCGTTGCCGGCATGGCCGAATACAACATGAGACTGAATGGCGAGCAAATGAGGCGTACGTTTCATGACTAGATCCTGAACACGATGCAAATGCAGTAATAAGAAATTTAAGTCGCGCAGTATGGCTGGAAATCATTAGACACGGTTAAGCTGGGGGCTCTTCGTTGGAGCGCCCATTTCATGCTGACCCTGGGAAACATGTTCGTCTTGATGCTGCTTGCAACCGGCGCTGCCTGGTTGTGGCATTCCCACGGCTTGCGCGAGCGTGCGCTGGAGCGGGTCAAGCAACATTGCGCACGGCTGGAACTGGAATTGCTGGACGGCAACGTCGCATTGCGCCGTCTGACCTTCGCCCGCGATGCCCAAGGCCGCAAGCGCCTGGCGCGCGTGTATAACTTTGAGTTCACCGTGACGGGCGAGCATCGGCATCCCGGGACCATCACCATGTTTGGTGCCCACAGCGCGCAGATCGAACTGGCGCCCTACCCGTTCGAAATCAAAACTCCGCCGCCGTCTGCGCAAATCATTCAACTGAGTGAATGGCGTCAGGAACACAATAAGTGGAAGCAGTAGAGCACGAGCGGTCTGTGGATAAATTGTTCTAGAGCAAGCACGCCGTTAACTGCGCCTGCAATTTAGCCTCATCCTGAGCCTCGCCGAAGATCAGTTCCAGGCGTGAATCCTTGCGCCATTCGCTGATGTTCCACTCAATTGCAGCGCCTTCCAGGCTATTGGCTGAAAACCAGCCAGCCGGGCTGTGGATAACCAGTTTCGCCCGCCGCCACGCCAGGTTTTCCAGCCACTGCTGGATATGCGCCAGGTCGAAGCACTGGCTCGGATGCCAGCGCCAGCCGATGCTCCAGCCTTCTGACTGGCTTTGGCTCAGGCAGATGGGCTGGCATGGATCGGTCCAGATCGCGGGCATCTGCGCCACGCTGTTGGGCAGCTTATCCACAACGGAGTTATCCACAGCCCCATGCTGATCAAAACCGGGCAGCTCAGAAAGCGGTAGCGCGCCCTGTTCAGTCCAGAATATTGCTCGACTCGGCAATGCCCCGACGATGCGCTGTCGATCAACTGCGGTCAGTTGCGCGGATTTATTCAGCACCAGCAAACCGGCGTCTGCCAAGGCATCCTGCTGGGCGGGCGGCAGCGCCTGGCCTTTCGCCAATGACACCGAATCAAGGACCATCACGCTCGGCTGCACGTCCAGCACGCCTTGCCATGGCGCTTCACGCAGCTGCTTGAGCAATTGCGCCGGGTGGCCGAGGCCGGAAGGCTCGATCAACAAGCGATCCGGCCTGGATTTGCGCAGCAAACGACCCAAGCCAATCTGGAATGGCGCGCCGTTCACGCAGCAAAGGCAGCCACCAGCCACTTCGCCAAGTGAGATACCATCTGCGGCCGTAGCCAACAGCGCGGCATCCAGCCCGATCTGACCGAACTCATTGATCAGGATCGCCCAGCGTTCATGCGCCGGTTTTTGCGCCAGCAGATGTTTGATGAGGCTGGTTTTGCCGGCGCCCAGAGGGCCGCTGATGACGTGGGTCGGGATGTTCTGCAGCATGTGGGTCGCTTCTGACGATGGCGAAAATAACGAATTCGGGAAGGCAATAATGCGCGTGATCAAGTGGCCGCTGTGGCTGACATTGATGCTGGTGGCGATGACGTCGAATCAGGCCCTCGCCCAGGCGTGTCTGGTACATACCCAGGCCGAGCGACTCGACGTGAAAGTCTGCCAGGAAAACCGCAACATTCCAGAAAAGCTCTTCAAGGACGGTTTCTGCCAACCGCAACTGGCGGGCCAGAAAGTCGATGTTTCCTACCTGGAGCAGTGCCCGGCGGGGGCTTTCGGCGTGTGCAGCAACGCGCAAGTCGCCAATATGCCCTATCGCGAGAACATTCACTATTACGGCGTCGCCAGCGATGCGCAGTACCTCAAGCCGTTTTGCGAAGGGCAAAGTCAGGGGCAGTGGCAGTTGCCGTAAGGTTGCTGAATCACAGCGGGATTACCGTGCAGACTGTGTGGGACCGGATTGATCCGGGAAGGCGTCGGCTCAGTCAGAGACATAGCCTGAGCCTGTCCCGGCCTCTTCGCGAGCAAGCTCGCTCCCACACAAGTTAGCTCCTGCAGTGTCTCGATCTCAATCCAGCCAATCCAGGCTCAGCAACAGGCGACGCCCTTCGCTGCGCGGTTGGGGCGAGCGGTGGATCAGGCCGAAGCCTTCGTTACCGATCCAGCGTTCGCCCTTGAGCAGTGCGACGTCGCCGCTGTTGATCTGCTGAATTTTCAGCACATCCTGCGGCTCGGCTTCCGGCCTGCCTAATTGGGTGCGATCCATGGCACCCTCTTTCAGCCATTGGCTGCCGATCCCGGCATAGGTCGTGATCAGGCGCACCGGCACGTGGTCGACGTGAAAGCGTGGGCACATCGCCTTGTCCAGAACCCGGAGGCGCAGACCAATGCACTTCGCGCCCAGCAGGCACGCGTAAGCGCTGACCAGCCACGACACATCGGCGATAAACCCGGAATAGCCTTCGAGATCCGCATAGGCTGATGCCAGGCCGCGCAGGTCAGGCTCGGCGTCTTCATCGGCCATTTGCAGGGTCATGGATTCGGCCAGAGGTTCGCCCAACGACAGCAGCAGTTGGCCGAAGTCCTCAATGTGCGCGGGCAATTGGCGCTGCCAGATCGCCAGATTGACGTCGTCTTCAAGAATCTTTCCGAGGATCTCCGGCTTGTCGGCCTGCACCTGGCGCACCAGCGGACGCCATTTCAACGCGGGTGCCAGCATCAGGCGGCCTCCTCATCATGCCAAGGCCCGAATGGGTCCGGCAGCTGACCCCAGCCTTCGATTCCGAGCGCCATTTCCGCGTCGGTCAGCAAGCAATTGTCCAGCTCAGCCGTGAGTTGGGCGAAGTCGATGTTCTGGCCGATAAAGACCAATTCCTGACGGCAGTCGCCGGTTTGCGAGCTCCAGGTCTGCATGATCGCGGCGTTGCTTTCCTTGTCCTCCGGCCATTGCACAGCAGGCACAAAGCGCCACCAGCGACCGGCGAAGCCATGACGCATCAACCCGCCAGCCTGAGACCAACTGCCGGCGTCCCTGGGCTTGCTGGCCAGCCAGAAAAAACCCTTGGAGCGCAGCAGCTTGCCGTTGGTCCATTCGCGGTCAATGAAGCTGAAAAACCGCTCCGGATGGAACGGCCGACGGGCGCGATAAGCCGTGGACGCGATGCCGTATTCTTCGGTTTCCGGCACATGCTCGCCGCGCAGCTCTTTAAGCCAGCCCGGCGCCAGGGATGCGCGCTCGAAGTCGAAGCGACCGGTGTTGAGGATTTTCGTCAGCGGGACCTCGCCCATGACCATGGCGATGATTTCCGCCTGGGCGTTGAGGCGCTGCAAAATCGCCATCAACTCCTGGCGTTCACTGGAGCTGATCAAGTCGATCTTGCTGATCAGGATCACGTCGGCGAATTCGATCTGCTCGATCAGCAAATCGGTGATCGAACGCTCGTCATCCTCGCCCAGGGTTTGCCCGCGACTCGCCAGGCTTTCGGCGGCCTGGTAATCGAGCAGGAAATTGACCCCGTCGACCACCGTGACCATGGTGTCCAGCCGCGCCATATCCGTCAGGCTTTTGCCCGCCTCATCGCGGAAGGTGAAAGTTTCCGCCACAGGCAGCGGTTCGGAAATCCCTGTGGACTCGATCAACAGATAATCGAAACGCCCGTCCTGCGCCAGCCGGCTGACTTCTTCCAGCAAATCTTCGCGCAAGGTGCAGCAAATGCAGCCGTTGCTCATCTCGATGAGTTTTTCTTCAGCACGGTTCAGGCTGACATCACGCTGGACTTCGCTGCCATCGATATTGATCTCGCTCATATCGTTGACGATCACTGCCACGCGGAGATTTTCACGATTGCGCAGTACGTAATTGAGCAAGGTACTTTTGCCCGCACCAAGAAAGCCGGACAACACAGTAACGGGAAGACGATTTGGCATGGGGATTCTCATCGGCGGCATGGGACAGGCTGCAAGATTAATACGTTATAGTATAACAATACAATCGCGCCAATCTTTCGCTGCAAGCGTACGTTGGCTTCTACACCTGCCCTGCTTTCTGCGCCTGCTGCCACTCCACATACGAATTAGTCGGCGGATTGCGTTGGAAATAGCGCTGCAGTCCCGCGAACAAACCGTCAGCCACCGCCTGTTGGTGACGCGCAGTGACCAGCCGCTGGCTGTCGCGCACGTTGGAGATAAACCCGGTTTCCACCAGGATCGACGGTACATCCGGCGACTTGAGCACGGCGAACCCGGCCTGTTCCACGCGTTTCTGGTGCAGCGTGGTGATGTCCGCCAGGCTGCCGAGAATGGTATTGCCCAGTTGCAGGCTGGCGGCGATGGTGGCGTTCATCGACATGTCGAGAATCACCCCGGCGAGCATCGGGTCCTTGTCCTTGAGATTCAGCAGACTGGTAGCGCCCAGCAAGTCCGCACCGTTTTCCCGCTGCGCCATGAAACGCGCCGTGGCGGACGTCGCGCCGCCCTCCGACAATGCATATACCGAAGCGCCGGACGCGGTGAGCCTTGGCGCAGCATCGGCGTGAATCGAGATAAAAATGTCGGCGTTGTATTTATGCGCAACATCCACACGCTTGCGCAGCGGCACAAAGAAGTCATCGTTGCGTACCAGACGCACATCAAAACCCTTCTCGTGCTTGATGCGCTTGGCGAGCAGCCGGGCAATGGCCAGCACCACGTCTTTTTCCCGCTCGCCCTTGGCGCCCACCGCGCCGGGATCTTTACCGCCGTGACCGGGATCAATCACCACCATGACGTCGCGTTTCGGGTGGCCCTTATCGAACAACGGCGATGGCTCCCGCGCAGACGGCTTTGCGCCCACCGCTGCCAGTTGCACCGGCGTATGCAGCGCGGCACCAAGGTCCAGAACCAGGCGATGACCCTGGCTGCCTTCGGGCCCCAACAGGAAACTGTTGAGCTGCACCGGCGCGGTCAGATCCAGCACGATACGCGTGTCGTCACCTTGACCGTAATGCCCGGAGCGAATCGACTTGATCGGCGTGTTGGCCAAGGCCAGCTGGCTGAAATCACCGGTAAGTCGCGCACCGCTGATATCGATGATCAGCCGATCCGGCGCCTCAAGGGCGAATGTCTTGTACTGCACCGGTCCACTCAGATCCAGCACCAGGCGCAGCTTGTCAGCGGTTCGCCACAAACGCGCGTTACGAATCTGCGCGGCATAAGCCCCCAAGGGCAACGTCAGCGCAGCGCTGGCCAGTAACAGATTGAGCAAAACTTGGCGTCGGTGCATGGCATGGCCCACTAAAGTTACAGAGCATCCCAGCCCAAAAAAAGTGATCGTCGATCTAACTGTAATAATATAACATGATGTTTTAGCCCCCAGGCCGCCCCTTTCATGAATGTTGCGACACTTCCGGATATTGCCGCCCAAGCTTCAAGACAAGCTCTGCCACTGGATTGGGTCGGCATGTGCGGCATTGCGCTTCCTATCCTCATGGATGGCAAACGCCTGAGCGCCAAGGCAGATGTGGGCGTGAGCCTGGATGACGGCGCTGCGCGCGGCATTCATATGTCCCGGCTGTATCTGGCACTTGAAAGGCTGGAGAACGAAGAGCTGACGCCAGCCTCCGTGCGCCGACTGCTTGAGGGTTTTCTGGAGAGCCATGAAGGACTTTCAAACAACGCCTATCTGAATATTTACGTGGAACCACTGCTGAAGCGACCAGCGCTGGTCAGTGCCCTGGCGGGCTGGAAAGCCTATCCAATCAGCATCTTCGCCAGCCTGAAAGATGGAATGTTCCACGTGGAACTAAAAATTGACGTGAATTATTCATCGACCTGCCCTTGCTCGGCAGCATTGGCGCGTCAGCTAATTCAGCGGCAGTTCATCGAAGACTTTCCCGGCAGCCAGCTTGAATCAGCTGCCGTGCTGGAATGGCTAGGCAGTACCGAGGGGATAGTTGCGACGCCGCACAGCCAGCGGAGCACCGCGCAAATTCACGTGCAACTTAATGAATTTGTTGATGAATTTCCGACGCTGCAGTTGATCAATCAAGCGGAGGCAGCGCTGGGAACAGCCGTGCAGACGGCAGTCAAGCGCGCTGATGAGCAGGCGTTTGCCTTGGCGAATGGGCAAAACCTGATGTTCTGCGAGGACGCAGCGCGACGGCTGCATCGAACCCTCAGGCGCAATCCGGCGCTTAAAGGTTTTGCCCTGAAGGTCATCCACGCCGAGAGCTTGCACGCTCACGACGCGGTGGCGCAAAGCTCCTGGAATTGGTTCAGGGCATAGCACTCAAGTCCGCGGTTTGACCGCACCGCACTGCTGACCGAGCCAGACCGCACGCGTATCCATGCTGCCATTCTGCTGCTGGCCGGTGGCGTTGAAGGTGCCGATCACCTTGGTGGTGAACTCACGATCACTGAGGAACTGCGCTTGCCCGGTGCCTTGCGCTTTCGGGCAGCTGAACTTGAAGTTCCAGTTCTTGCCATTACGCGCCGTCACTTGCTGATTGCAACCGGATTTCGGGTCGGTCAGCGGGATGTCGTCGGATTTGACCTGAGCTTCAGTCAAACAAAACCGCACGCCTTTGCCTCCCAATGTGACGCCTTGTTTTTCCATCATGCGCTCCATCATCGCGCGCTGTTCAGGCGGCAGATTCTGCAGCTGACCGAGCATCATTTGCAGATCCGGCAGCGCCTGCCCGTCGACCAGCATATTGCTGGACGTCAGCTCCCAGAGCCCCGGTTGCAGCATTTGGGCTTGCGCCAGTGGCGCCGCCAGACAACCGATCAACGCCAACATGGGTTTGTTCATTTGTGAATCCTTGTTTCAAACAATTGATAGAGAAGATGGCCCAACACAGACTGCGACAATGAGGCTTAGACGACAGATCCGCCAGCCAGTTGCACGGCGAATAAAATAGCGACATTCAGCACAGCCTGTGGTCTGTTAATGAGCAAATGGCCCGGAGCAAGATTACGCATGGATTATCACAGCCCGTATTTCTTCGGCTATGTCCTTGGATTCATCCATTTAGTGGGAGTTGGTGCAGCCATTCATGCACTGCTGACGGTCCGCACCGCACAGGGCGCGATTGCCTGGGCCATGCCGCTGTTGTTTATCCCTTACGTGGCGTTGATTCCCTACCTGGTGTTTGGTCGCAGTTCGTTCGATGCCTATATCAAGGCGCGCCGCCAGGCCAACGAAGAAATGCGCAGCGCGATCGGTGACCTTAACTGGCGGCCGTGGGTCGAGGAAGCTGTGGCCGCTCGCCGGTCCGAGGCCTATGCATCCCTGCGCGCCATGCCCAAGTTGGGCCGCATGCCCGCCCTGGCCAACAACGAGGTGAAGCTGCTGATCAATGGCGCCGCAACCTTCGACGCCATCTTCGCGGCCATCGGCCAGGCAAAGGAAACCGTGCTGATCCAGTTCTTCATCATTCATGACGACGAACTGGGCCGCCGATTGCAGAATCTATTGCTGGAAAAAGCCGCCCAAGGCGTGGCTATCTATGTGCTCTACGACCGTATCGGCAGTCATGCATTGCCCGGCAGTTATAGCGAAAAATTGCGTGCGGGCGGTGTGCAGATCAAAGCCTTCGCGACGCGCAGCGGTTGGCTGAACCGTTTCCAGATCAACTTCCGCAACCATCGCAAGATTGTCGTGGTCGACGGCGAGCGAGGCTTCGTCGGCGGGCATAACGTCGGCGACGAGTATCTGGGTCTCAAGCCGCCGCTGGCACCGTGGCGTGACACCCATGTGCAAGTGCTCGGCCCGGTCGTGGCCTGTTTACAGGAATCCTTTGCCGAAGACTGGTTCTGGGCCACGCGGGAGTTGCCGCCGCTGAGCCTTCCCGAGTCGTACCCGGAAGACGGCGTGTTGTGCCAGTTACTCGCCAGTGGTCCGGCTGATGCTCAGGAAACCTGCTCGCTGTTCTTCGTCGAAGCCATTCATGCGGCGACCGAACGGGTGTGGATCACCAGCCCCTATTTCATTCCGGATGAAGCGGTGTCGGCGGCATTGCGCCTGGCGGTGTTGCGCGGCGTGGATGTGCGGTTGCTGCTGCCTTCGCGACCCGATCACTACGTCGTGTACCTCGCCTCAAGCCTGTTTGCATTTGAAGCGGTGCGCGCCGGCGTTCGGGTATTTCGTTACTTGCCGGGTTTCCTGCACCAGAAAGTGGTGCTGGTCGACAACGAGATCAGCGCCATCGGCAGCGCCAATCTGGACAACCGTTCTTTCCGGCTGAATTTCGAATTGATGCTGCTGACCGTGGACAGCGACTTCGCCAGTGAAGTGGAGCACATGCTCAACGACGACTTCGCCCAGGCCCATGAAATCTCCATTCAGGAGAGCCGTGAAACTCACCACCTGCAACAACTGGGTATGCGCATTGCGCGATTGATTTCGCCGATTCTATAGGCAACGAAAAAACTGTGGGACCGGATTTATCCGGGAAAAAGCCGGTACCTTCAACACATAGGTGTCGACTGCAAAACCGTCTTCCCGGATAAATCCGGTCCAGAAAGCCGTCTACCGATAAATATCCTCCCGCGTCCAGGGCAGTTCGTGCCTGCCATCGGTATACGGTTTAACCGCGAGGATCTGATGCAGGTTGATCCAGCCACGGGTGAACGCGTAGGAGCACCCCGCCAGATACAGCCGCCAGATCCGTAAGGTTTGCTCGGGAACCAGCGCGGCGGCGCGTTCAAGGTTGGACTCCAGTCGCGCGCTCCAGTGGGCGAGCGTCTTGGCGTAGTGCAGGCGCAGGCTTTCCACGTCCACCACTTCCAGGCCCGCCTCGCTGATGTGGGCGCTGATTTGCGACACGTGCGGCAACTCGCCATTGGGGAACACGTAGCGGCCGATGAACTCACCCGCGCCCCGCCCGACCGGCCGACCGTCGGTGTGCTTGGCGGTGATCCCGTGATTCATCACCAGCCCGCCTTCGCGCACCGCACCGAACAGCCGTTGCGTATACAACTCAAGGTTGGCGTGGCCGACATGCTCGAACATGCCGACGCTGACGACTTTATCGAAGCGTCCATCCTGTGGCAGGTCGCGATAATCGAGCAATTGCAGATCCACCTTGTCCTGCAAGCCTTCGGCTTTGACGCGCTCGCGTCCCAGCGCCAGTTGCTCGCGGCTCAAGGTGATGCCGAACACTTTCACGCCGTACTCGCGCGCGGCGAAACGCGCCAGCCCGCCCCAGCCACATCCGACATCCAGCAGGTACTCGCCGGGCTTGAGCCGCAGCTTGCGGCACAGGTGATGAAACTTGTCTTGCTGCGCCTGCTCCAGCGTTTCGTCGCCGGTCCTGAAGTAGGCGCAGGAATAGACCATCTCTTTGTCCAGCCACAGCTGGTAGAAATCGTTGGAGAGGTCGTAGTGATAGGAGATCGACGCCGCATCGGTGGCTTTGTCGTGTTGAGTCGACGAGTGAAATTCGCCGTCTTCATCGTCAAGCAGCGCCTGGCTGAGTTCGTCGCAGACCCTGACCACTTCACTGATCGAGCCTTCCATCTCCAGTCGGCCTTCGACGAATGCACTGCCGAGCAGGTCGAGGCTTGGATGGGTGAATTCGGAAACCAGTCGGGGATCCTTGACGACTATGGTGACGCTGGGCGCAGGCCCCAGATCCAGTTCATGGCCGTCCCACAGCTTGAGACGCAGCGGCAGATGAAGATTCTGTAAGGCCGGTGGAAGTTGAGCGAGCATTTGAGTTAACCCCCTGATCCAGAAACTCGAAAAGGGTAGTCCAATCCCAGCCCGAATTAACGGGCTGAAAGGCTATAGGCTTTATAGCAAAACTATAAAAATCGACTTCCGGGAACGGCCCTGTGCCCACTGATACGAGCCCACTTTGCAGCCTTGTATTGAACACCCTTACCTTGATGACCCCTAATTTGTAACAGAGTTCTTCAAAGCTCAAGCGAATTTTTATACTTAACCCACTGCTCTAGCTCAAGCCTTTGCGCCAAACCAAGGTTTTTTCAGGCCTGTGGCGTCGTATCCAACTTTAGTAGCGGCTCCTGAAAACGCAACAATCTGCCGGCGTTGCCCAGCACCAGAAGCGTACTCAGATTGTGCAGAACGGCAGCAACCATCGCCCCGGCCGCGCCCAATAGACCAAAGGCGGCAAAGGCAACGATGGCCAGCGTCCAGCCCAGGCCGATGATCACGTTGACTTGCAGGGTCCGGCGACACTGACGGCTCAAGCGCACGCAAGTGCCCAGGCGGCGCAGGTCGCTGCCGATCAACACGATGTCCGCCGACGCCAGCGCAATATCGGCGCCGCCCGCGCCCATCGCCACGCCGACCACGCCAGCTTTCAGGGCCAGCGAATCATTGATGCCGTCGCCCACCACCATTGGCCGGAAGCCGCTGGCGATTTCGCCACGTACGCGGGTGAGTTTGTCTTCGGGCAATGCCTGGGATTCCACATCAGCAATGCCGACCTCCAGCGCCAGACTATCGGCCACGGTTTTACGATCTCCGGTCAGCAGCAGTTGCCGGCCCATACCCAACTCCCGCAGCTCAGCCAACGCGAAACGCGCTTCTGGCTTGAGGCTGTCAGCCAGCAACAGCCAGGCGAGAAACTTCCCGTCCATTGCCAGGCCAGCGATAGGCCCGTCGTGATTGGGCACGGCTGAAGTGGGGATACTCAGCTGTTCGAACAGCTCGGGACGACCCAGCGCAGCTTCGCCATGCTCGGTGAACGCGATCACGCCCAAGCCTTGCCGCTCACGAATATCGCTCAAGGCCAGCAATTGATCCTTGCTCACCAGACCGGCCAGCGCGCGGCTGACCGGATGGCTGCTCGCCGAGCCGAGACTGGCAGCCAGCGGCAGCAAGTCCGGGCGTTCGGCGCCTACCGCCTGAACGGATTCAAGGCGCAACGTGCCGAACGTCAGCGTGCCGGTTTTATCCACCACCAGCGAAGTCAGATCGGCCAGCTCTTCGAGAAAAGCCGAGCTGCGAATCAGAATCCCGTGACGCGCCGCAACGGCAATGCCTGCAATGGCCGTCGCCGGAGCCGACAACACCAAGGCGCACGGACACGCTGCCACCAATACCGCCAACATGGCCTGGGCATTGTTGGTGATGAACCAGGTCACTGCGGCAATCAGCAACACCAAAACCATGTAGCTGCCAGCGTAGCGCTCCAGCAGCCGGGTAATCGGCGGCTTGGAACGCTCGGCGCTTTGCATTAGCGCAATCACTTTGCCCAGCGTCGATTCATTGCCAATGCGCGTCACTTCGATGCGCAGCAAGCCGTCGAGATTGATCGCGCCGCCGAACACTTCGATGCCCGCCCTCGCCTCCAGCGGCACGGATTCACCCGTAATCGGCGCGGTATCGAGACTGGCCTGCCCGGAAATCACCAGGCCGTCGGCCGGGACACGATCCCCGGCGCGGACTTCCACTTGATCCCCCGCCACCAGCGTCGAGTTATCCACTTCGCGAATGCTGCCGTCGGCGTCGATCAGCCGCGCGTGGCTGCGGGTCAAGCGGCCCAGCGCCTGAATCGCTTCCTGGGAGCCAATCACGCTGCGCTCTTCCAGCACATGGCCGAAGATCATGATGATCGGCAGCAATGCCGCAGTCATCAAATCGCCGGTTGCCCACGCACCCAACATCGCCAGCGCGATCAGTTGATCGGTGATGCCGTGCAGGCTCGGATGCCGCAAGCTGTGCCAGCCGGCGCTGACCACCGGAATCGCCACCAGCAAGGATGCCGCGCCCAACAGCAATTGACTGACGCCGGTTTGTTCCGGCGCGACAAATCGCCAGACCAACCCGAGTCCGAGCAGCCCCAGGGCCAGCATCGCCAATGTCAGTTGCCGGGCCGCGCTGCGTTGTTCCGCGCCGCTGAGCATGCTGCCCGCAGGTTGAGGCGTGGCATGGCTGTGATCGTGAACGGCTTCGCCAGTCATTTTTCTGCTCCCTGAATAATCAGGCGGGAATCGTCTTTGGGATCGACCGTGGTTACCGAACCGGCCTGACCGAGAATCTTCGGCATCCGTTCGCGATAGATGCGCTGCAGCAAACCGGGGTCGCTCTGGTTCTGAATCGACTGTGCAAGGCTGGTCACCGTGGCGGTGTCGGTCTGGGCCTTGGCCAGCCGCTCCGAGGCCTGCGCATGGGCGACTTGCAGCGTACGGTCAGCTTGTTGATTGGCCGACTGATTAAGCTTTTCCGCATCGTTGCGCGCGTTGGCGACGGCTTGATCGGCGAGCTGACTGGCAGTCAGCACCGCATTGAAGGCATTCACTGCCGCTGTCGGCAGGCTTGATTGCACATCGACCCGCGCCACTTCGATGCCGATGCCCACGCCGGTGGCGTTGAGTTCAGCCAGACGCTGATTGATGCCGCGCACCAGATCGCCGCGCAGACGTTCGCGACGCTCGGCGGCCTTGCTGTCGGCGGTAACCAGCTCGGGCCGGGCAACCAGAATCGTGTCCAGATCCCGCGCCGCAGTCAGCGCCACGGCGCTGCGATTAACCAGGCGATCCAGCGCTGGCAACACGTGGTCACCTTGCAACACGAAGGCGTAAGGGTCGGTCACCTTGTAGTACACCGTGACATCCAGCTGTACGACACCCGCGTCACCGGTCAGCAGAAAACCGGAACCGGCCAGCGCATCGCTCATCGGCGCGGCAAAACTCGCAACCCGATCGGCCTGCACCGCCTGGAACGAACGCAGCAGGGTTTCGACTCGACGCTCGATGACTCGATCCGCCGAAGGCAGTAACACCACTTGCTCGAAAGGCTGCGGCCACGCGGTCAGCAAACCGGCGTTCTGGATGCGTTCCAGCGCGCCGAGACGTAACACCACCGCGCGATTCTGCGGATCGATTTGCCGCACATTGGACAACGCCCAACCCAGCGCGGCCAGCAGCGTCACGCCATACAAGGCTATGAACGCCAGCCGACTGGCTTGCAGCCAAGGGCTGTTCACCGGCGGCCGCTCAACCTGTTCGTTGATGGCTCCGTGCTCACTCATGGCTGCGATCCGCTCTTGTTGTCCAGCGTCGGCGGGCCGTCGACCAGCACCCGGAACGGCGCCGCGTCGGTGCGCAGAATCAACTTGGTGCCCGGCGTGACAATGGTGCCCAGCGTGTCCAGCGAGCGCAGCAGGTTATAAAGCTGCGGTGAACCGGCGTAGGCGCGGCCGTAGATCTGCGCGGCCTCGACCCGGGATTGCGCTTCGATATCCGCCGCCTTGACCGTCGCATCCGCCTCGACAATGCGCGCGTCGCGCTCGGCGGCCGAGCGAATCTGCGCCGCTTCACGCTTGCCCACGGCGGTGCGTTCAGTGGCGATGGTTTCACGCTCGGCGCGCATGCGGTCAACCGTGGCGTTGAGGGTGACCGAAGGCAATGTCAGACGCTCGACACCGACTTGCAGGACGCGCACGCCATAAGTCGTCAGCAACTGCTGATCGATCTGCTGGCGCAGCTGGTTTTCGAAATCGGCAATCCGCACCTGGCTGGCATCGGTATTGACCAGACTCGACAGATCGAAGCTGCTCGCCGTGGTTTCCAGCGCCGAGCCGACGAAGGTGCGAATCTGCCGCGCAGCTTCGTCCGGCTGGTTCTGCACGGCACGCATGAAGCGCTGCACGTTGTCTGGATCGCCTTGTACCTGCCAGGCCACATAAGCCTGAACGATGATGCGCAGGCCATCGCGAGTACCGACGTCCTGCAGACCGCTGGATGTGGTACGCAGGCGCAGGTCAACGGGAATCGTCGCCTCGAACGGCGCCGGCCAGCGCCAGCCCAGACCCGGCTCCAGCAGCACGCGGGATGGGTTGCCAAAGCGCGTGATAACCGTGGCCTCGCCCGAGCGGACCTGCACCAGACTGGCGGCAGCCACCGCGAAGGCAATCAACACCGCCGCCAATGCCCCGCGCCGCCACGGGAACGCCGCAGGACCAGCGCTTTCGCCATGGTGATGCCCGTGATGATGGCCGCTGTGATCGTGTCCGGCGTGATCGTGATGATCGTGGTTATGAAACAGACTCAAGGGTCGACTCCTTATTGAACGGCTTTACTCGGCGCCGTTGGGTCTGCCGGTAGAGTGAAAGTACGCAGGTCGATGGTCGGCGCATTGTTCGCGCCGCCCAGACGGTGATCGAGCACCAGCAATTTGGCGTGGGCCAGGCCCTGGCTGAGTTGGGTCAGGTATTGCTCCAGCAGGAACGCTTGCCCGGCCTTGGCAAAACCCTGACGCTCGGCGCTGAAGCGCAGATCCGCCCCTTGCGCAGCGGCCATGACTTCCCGGGCATTGGCCGTGGCCTGATCGCGGGCAATGCTCGCATTGAGTTGCGCCACGTTGGCCTTGTCACTGGCCGCGCCGCGCTCCCGGGAAATCAGCGCCTGGGCACTGATCTGCGCCGCTTGCACCGCGTGATACGCATTGGCCGCGCCCGCTGGGGGATGGATCGCTTCGACCACCGTGGCGAGGATTTCCACACCGCTGTCCAATTGCTTGAGATCAGCCTGCACCGCTTTTCCAATGTCATCGGCGAGCCCTGCCCGTTGTTCGCCGAGCAGTTCATCGAGGGTTCGCGAGGCAAAGTCATGGACCAGCACGCGACTGGCAGTACTGCGGATCAAGGTCGGCACATCGGCGGCGTTATAGGTCGCGGCCATGGCGGCTTGATCGGTCAGGCCGATGCGGTAGACGAAACGCACGTCCATATTGACGATCTGAAAGCCCTGCTTGGCCCCGGCGCTGCTGGCGATCACCTGGGATTTCTCGTTGATGTGGCTGGCGTCCCACAAACGGTTGGCGGTCAGCGGTGGCGGGCCTTCGGCGGGGTCTTGCACCTGTTCGAGGGCGCCGGAATCCGAGACGCTGGTCGCCAATTCATGCACCACGCCGTTTTCCACCGCGATTACCCGCCCAAACGGCCAAGGCAATCCGCCATGCAGGCCCGGACCAAAAACCTCCACCGGCTTGCCGAAACGCTCATAGATGCCTCGGCCCTGCATAGGGATTTCATGCACACCGCTGAGCACCCAACCCAACGCCGTCACCACCGCCAGCACCGGAAGAAAGGCGCGACGCATGTAGGTAAACGCCCAGATCTGCCGCAGGTCGATGCCGAAACGATTGTGCAATTCATGCTGCAAGGCCAACAGCGGTTGCGGCGGCCAGCGCAGCAGACCGGCGACGAAACTGCTGGCAGTCAGACGCGGCTCAATGCGCTCGTTACGTGGGGCGAATAACGACAGCGCGGCGCGCAGCAGGGATTCAACGGCCACCAACCCAGGCAGCAGGCCAATCAACACCGCCAGTCGCGCTGGCCAGACGCGGTCGGCACTGGAGAAAAACAGACACAGCGCGCCCACCAGCAACACCGCAATCACCACGCGGGTCAGCTGCGCAAGTTGCCCGGCTTCCGGCCATTCGGCGGCAAGCTCAGAGCTGAACTGGCGCTCCAGCACCAACAAACCAAACGCCAGCAGCAAAATCGCGCCGCCCGCCAGATTGCCCAGTTGCGAGAGATTGCTGCCCGGCAGCGTCAGGTTCCAGATCAGTTGAATACTGATCAACGCCAGCAACGCCCAGCCACCAAGCCACAACGTCGGCTTGCCAATCTGGGCAACCAGCGAAGTCCCGCTGCCGCTGATGCGCGCCAGCAGGCGTTCATACCAGCCGGACTCTTCTGCGAGGTTTTGCTTGATGATCAGCGGAGTGACGCTACCCAACGCCCGCGCGCGCCACAAAGCAACGCCCTGCGCCGACTGCAACCCGGCAGCGAGCAGCAACAATGCAGCCGCGCCAGTGGTCAAAACCGCCGTCCACAAGGAGTTGGGCGAGAACAGATCAACGAACAACGACAACACCAACCCGACGCCGCCCAAACCGGCGGCCAGCCACATCAGCCGCGAAAGCCGCGCCGCCTGCACCGCCGCTCTTTGAAACCTCGGCAAGCCATCCAGCCTGTCGTGCTCAACATCCAGATCAACCCGCATCACTACCCCAAAAACTTACTGAATGTTGCTGTGGTCAATAGAAGCGTTACGATATAACAGAAATGGTGAAATTTTTGTTTGGGTTTGAATTCATCAACATAGAGCAGTCGCGAGAACTACCAGAACATTCCTACAAAATGTTAGGGCTGACCCCTACTTACACGCCAGACGTCTAGACGCAAAGTTCTGCCTTTCCCCCAGGCCAAGGACTTGCCCATGCCCACTCCCGCCAACCAAGCCACGTTCACACTGGATATCGCGGGGGTTGAGCATCAG
>LNAP01001819.1_pt1 | contig 22099 bp, 19 predicted proteins | sample 602601 | NCBI WGS metagenome assembly LNAP01 (sample SAMN02440304, study PRJNA202911) | soil metagenome | biome: Subtropical and temperate rainforests or woodlands; isolation source: soil samples (1 kg each in a 20% v/v slurry with milli Q water) were... ...
GCCGTGCGGCGAGCCGTGTCGCGCCCGCGATGGCGGTGACGACGCCGACGGGCAGGTTCTGCGCTTCCAGCACCGGCCCCTGCTCGATATGCAGTTCCAGATAGGCAAGCAGCTCGCGCCGGGCCCGCGCGGCCGCGCCGATGTGATCCGGGTCGAGGCCAAACGTGACGAGCGCATCGCGCATCGCTACACCGTCGCGGTCCCGTGTGTTCAGGACGCTCTCGTCAAACGTGCCGGCGACCGCGCGGCTCCCGAGCAGGGTCGACGCGAAACGCACCCCCTCCTCATCGGCGAAGCCGACGACCTCGATCGCAAACGGCAGGCGCTTGCCGCGGCGATTGAGATCCGCGACGCAAGAGATAGCCGTGATCACGCCGAGCGGCCCATCCCATTTGCCCGCATCGCGCACGGTGTCGTAGTGCGAGCCGAGCATCAGGCAGGGCGCGCCCGGCCGCTCGCCCTCGTAGCGGCCGCAGACATTGCCGATCGCATCGAGATGCGCGTTCATGCCGGCCTCGCGCATCCAGATCAGAATGAGGTCGGCGGCTTCGCGCAGCTCCTTGCTGAGATAGATGCGGGTGAGCTTTTCGGGGTCTTCCGAGATCGCGCCGAGCTCGTTGATCCGACGCACGATCTCCTTGCCGAGCGTTGCATCCTGAACGGCGTTGGCGGCACCCATCTCGGCGAGCTTTCCATCTCTTGAGACCGCGGCAGCAGGCGGTCCTGGCGATAATCGATACAAGTTCGGTGCCAGCGGAAATGACGCAGCGGCCCCGTCTGGGCAAGCGCGTGGTTAGCATGGATGCGCCTTGCCGGCCGACCATCCGAGGAGGGTCATACACATGCGAGCGCGGGTCAGGGTGCTCAACCGGATTGCATACAATGAGACAATGGTGATTAAAATTTAATCTGATGATTTCCTCACCAAAATTTCCTTGATCTATATATCGTTTATTTTTCAATATCTTAGAATGATATGCACTCATTATAATCTCTGGCACAAAGCTTGCGACAACCTATCCCAGGCGCCGCCAGGCCGGCGACGGCCGCGAGATCAAGGCGGTGCATTCGCCAAGGGGAGCAAGCAATGGATTTTGGCAAGATTTCACGACGTCATGTGTTGCAGGGCGGCGCGGCCCTCACCCTTGGAGCGGCGGCAGGCGTCCGCCCAGCCTTCGCGGCCGACACCACCATCGGCTTCATCTACGTCGGCTCGCGCGACGACTACGGCTACAACCAGGCGCATGCGCAGGGCGCGGCGGCGTTGAAGAAGATTGCCGGCCTCAAGGTCGTTGAGGAGGAGAAGGTGCCGGAGACCGACGCGGTCGAGAAGACGATCGAGTCCATGATCAACCTCGACGGCGCGTCCCTGCTCTTCCCGACCTCGTTCGGCTACTACAACCCGCACATGATCAAGATGGCCAACAAGTACCCGAAGCTGCGCTTCGAGCACTGCGGCGGCCTCTGGAGCGACAAGGACCCGAAGAACGCCGGCAGCTATTTCGGCTACATCGACGAAGCCCAGTACATCTCCGGCATCGTCGCCGGCTACACCTCCAAGACCGGCAAGCTCGGCTTCGTCGCGGCAAAGCCCATCCCGCAGGTACTGCGCAACATCAACGCCTTCGCGCTTGGCGCCCGGCTCGCCAATCCCAAGGCCACCATGCAGGTGATCTTCACCGGCGACTGGTCGATGCCGGTCAAGGAGGCCGAAGCCACCAACAGCCTGATCGACCAAGGCGTCGACGTCCTCACCTGCCACGTCGACGGCCCGAAGACCATGGTCGAGAACGCGGCACGCCGCGGCGCCTTCGTCTGCGGCTATCACGTCAATCAGTCGCCGCTCGCGCCGAAGGCCTATCTCACCGGCGCCGAGTGGAATTGGGAAGCGCTCTATCCGAAGTTCGTGAAAATGATCTCCGCCGGCGAGAGCATCCCGAACTTCTATCGCGGCGGCCTCAAGGAAGAGATCGTCAAGACCTCACCCTATGGCGAAGCGGTGTCAGCGGAGGCACGCAAGCATGCCGACGACGTCAAGACCAAGTTCCTCTCCGCTGATGGCTACGCCATCTTCAAGGGCGGGCTGGTCGACAACAAGGGCAAGACGGTGATCCCGGCCGGCACCGATCGCGGCCAGAAGGATCCTGAACTGGAGAAGATGGACTACCTCGTGGAGGGCGTGATCGGAGCGACTTCGTGACATCGGAAGCAGCGGATTCTGCCGAAGCGGCCGGGACAATTGCCCCGGCCGCCGACCCCGGCTTTCTCCAACGCCATGGTGGCACGATCGAGTATGTCCTGATCCCGGGCGCGGCACTCGCCGGTGCGCTCGTGGTCTTCGGCATCTTCGTCGCGATGTTCGGCAAGAATCCGCTCGACCTCTATTTCTACATGTACTACGGCGCCTTCGGCACCTGGTTCTCCTGGCAGAACACGCTGACGCGCGCTGCGCCTCTGATCCTCACCGCTCTCTGCACGGCACTGCCGGCACAGCTCGGCATGGTCATCATCGGCGGCGAAGGCGCGCTGCTGATGGGCGCGCTGTCGGCAACGAGCGCGGCGCTGTTGCTTCACGGCATGCCGCCGCTGGTCGTGCAGACCGCCATGGTTGTAGGCGGCGTGACCGGCGGTGGATTGTGGATCATGCTGTCAGGCGCACTGCGGCAGTTTCGCGGCGTCAACGAAACCATCTCTAGCCTCCTGCTCGTCTACATCGCGCTCGCGATCCTCAACCATCTCGTCGAGGGCGCGATGCGCGATCCCGCGAGCCTCAACAAGCCGTCGACCCGCGAGATCGGCGCCGCCAACATGATCGGCTCCATCCCCGGCACCGACGTGCATTGGGGCCTCGTCTTCGGTCTGATCGCCGCGATCGCCGCCTACGTCCTGATCTATCACACCGTGTTCGGCTTCACCGCGCGCGTCGCTGGCGGCAACATCCGCGCGGCGAAGATCGTCGGCCTCGGCGTCAGCAAGCTCATTCTCACCGTCTGCTTCCTCGCGGGCGGCGCCGCGGGTCTTGCGGGCATGGTCGAGGTCGCGGCCGTGCAGGGACGCACCAACGCCAACCTCGCTGCCGGCTATGGCTTCACTGGCATCCTGGTCGCCTTCCTCGCCCGCCAAAATCCGCTCGCAATCATTCCCGTCGCGATCCTGCTCGGCGGTATCAGCGCCAGTGGCGGCCTGTTGCAGCGCCGCCTCGGATTGCCTGACGCGTCGGTCCTGGTGCTGCAGGGCATCATCTTCGTCTTCGTGCTGGCCAGCGACGCGCTCTACGGCCGCATCGGATTCCTGAAGGGCAAATCGTGATGGCAGAAGGATCGATCGGACTCTGGACCGTCCCGCTCGCCGTGCTCGGCGGCGCCATTCGCGTCTCGACACCCTTCCTGTTCGTAAGCCTCGGGGAATGCATCACCGAGCGCTCCGGCCGCATCAATCTGGGCCTCGAAGGCACGCTGGTGATGGGCGCGATGAGCGCCTACGGCATTTCCTACCTCACCGGCTCTCCCTGGCTCGGCGTGCTCGCCGCCGGCATCACAGGCGCGCTTCTGGGGGCGCTGCATGCCGGCATATGCTCGCTGCCGCGCGTCAATGACGTCGCCGTCGGCATCGCGCTGATGCTGTTCGGCACCGGCCTTGCGTTCTATCTCGGCAAGCCGCTGATCGAGCCTACCGCACCGCGGCTGCCCGCGATCGATTTTGGCTGGTGGAGCGACGTCCCGCAGGTGCGCGCCGCGCTGCGGGTCAACGTCCTCTTCCTGATTGGCGTCGCGCTGGCGCCGATCCTGTATTGGGCCTTCCGCACCACGCGCTGGGGCCTCCTGATCCGTACCGCCGGCGAAAGCTCGGACGCCGCGCGCGCGATGGGACACTCCGTGCTGCTGATCCGTCTGCGTGCGACCATGGTCGGCGGCTTCCTCGCCGGCATCGGTGGCTCCTTCCTGTCGCTGTTCTATCCCGGAAGCTGGAACGAGGGCCTGTCGTCGGGCCAAGGCATTACGGCGGTGGCGCTGGTGATCTTCGCGCGCTGGGATCCCCTGCTCTGCCTGTGGGCTTCGCTCGCCTTTGGCGGCGCCGCGGCATTGGGGCCCGCGCTGCAATCGGTCGGTGTCACCTCCGGCTATCACCTCTTCAACGCCGCGCCTTACATCCTGACGCTGGCGATCATGATCATCACCTGCTCGCCGAAGCGGACGCTGACCGGCGCCCCCGCAGAACTCTCGATCACCCGGTAACCACGCACGAGGTCGACCATGCCCGAGCGCACCATCAAGTCCGAGCCCTATGCCTGGCCCTACAACGGCGACCTCCGCCCGGAAAATACCGCGCTCATCATCATCGACATGCAGACCGATTTCTGCGGCGTCGGCGGCTATGTCGACAAGATGGGCTATGACCTCTCGCTGACGCGGGCGCCAATCGAACCGATCAGGAGGCTGCTAGCCGCCATGCGCGCCAAGGGCTTTCACATCATCCATACCCGCGAAGGCCATCGCCCCGACCTGTCCGATCTTCCCGCCAACAAGCGCTGGCGCTCGCGCCAGATAGGCGCCGGCATCGGCGATCCCGGCCCCTGTGGCCGCATCCTGGTGCGCGGTGAGCCCGGCTGGGACATCATCGAGGAGCTTAGCCCCCTGCCGGGCGAGCCCATCATCGACAAGCCCGGCAAGGGCTCGTTCTGCGCTACCGATCTCGAACTGATCCTGCGCGTGCGCGGCATCGAGAACATCGTTCTCACAGGCATCACCACCGACGTCTGCGTCCACACCACCATGCGCGAGGCCAACGACCGCGGCTTCGAATGCGTGCTGCTGCACGATTGCTGCGGCGCAACCGACAAGAGCAACCACGAGCACGCGCTGAAGATGATCAAGATGCAGGGCGGCGTGTTCGGCGCTGTCTCGACCTCGGATGCCTTCATCGGAGCGATTTCGTGATCATCGGCGAAACGCCCCCACCATCCGGCGCCTTCGGCGTCGACGCCATCGCGATGACCATGCGCTTCGGCGACTTCCTCGCGCTCGACAATGTCGAGCTGAAGGTGCGCCCCGGCTCGTTCCACGCGCTGCTCGGCGAGAACGGTGCCGGCAAGTCGACCCTCGTCAAATGCATCATGGGCTATTATCACGCGACCGAGGGCGACATCATCGTCGGCGGCCGCGAGCAGGCCATCGCCAATCCCAAGGACGCCCACGCTCTCGGGCTCGGCATGGTCTACCAGCACTTTACGTTGGTGCCGGCGATGTCGGTTGCGGAAAACCTCGTGCTGGCGCGCGACGATGTGCCGGCCGTGGTGAACTGGCCCAGGGAAATGAAGGAGCTCGAGGCGTTCCTCGCCCGGATGCCCTTCAAGGTGCCGCTCTCCGCAAAAGTCTCCGACATCTCCGCCGGCGAACGGCAGAAGTGCGAAATCCTCAAGCAGCTCTACCTGAAGCGCCGCTTCCTGATTCTGGACGAGCCGACCTCGGTGCTGACACCGGCGGAAGCCGACGAGGTGCTCGGCATGCTTCGCGACATGGTCGTCAGAGGCGAGCTCACGATCCTGATGATCACGCACAAATTCCGCGAGGTCATGGCCTTCGCCGACGACGTCACGATCCTGCGCCGCGGCAAGCTCGCAGGTGCCGGCAAGGTTTCCGAGCTGACACCGGACGCGATGGCGCGCACCATGATCGGCGCCGAGCAATTGACGGTACAGCCGCCGCGCACCGGTGAGGCCGGCCAGGCCCGACTGGAGCTGGCAAAGGTCCGCGCGCTCGACGATGCCGGTGCCATGGCCGTACACGACGTTTCGCTGACCGTGCGCGCCGGCGAGATCGTCGGCATCGCCGGCGTCTCCGGCAACGGCCAGCGCCAGCTCGTCGAGGTGCTCGCCGGCCAACGCGAGGCCGAGGGCGGTGAGATCCGCGTTGCGGGCGATCCCTATCGGGCCAGCCGCGAGGAGATGCGGCGCCACAAGATGTCGCTCCTGCCCGAAGAACCGCTGAAGAACGCCTGCGTCGGCGACATGAGCGTCGCCGATAACATCGCCTTCCGCGAGTTCGACCGCGCGCCCTTCGCCAGTGGCGGCTGGTGGCTCAACCGCGGCGCTTTCCGGGAGGATGCGAAGAAGAAGATCGGCCAGTACAAGATCAAGACCCGCACGCCCGATGCGCCGATCTCGGCACTCTCAGGCGGCAACGTCCAGCGCGCCGTTCTCGCCCGCGAGCTTGCAGGCGATGTCGAGGTGCTGATCGCAGCCAATCCCTGTTTCGGCCTCGATTTCGCGGCAGTGGCGCAGATCCACGCCGAGATCATGGCCGCCCGCAACCGTGGCGCGGCGGTTCTGCTCGTCAGCGAAGACCTCGACGAATTGCTCGAACTGTCGGATCGTCTGGTGGTGATGTTCCACGGCGAGTTCGTGTATGAAGCACGAACCAGCGAGGCCGATCTGACCGAGGTCGGCCGGCACATGGCGGGGCATTGAGCGGGGAGCAGCGATGACCGGCACAACCGAACGTGACGAGCACTTTTTGCGCTTGTCCTTTGCGGTCGCTCGCCGTTCCCTCACCCATGGCAACCATCCGTTCGGCTGCATCATCGTCGATACCGACGGCACGGTGCTGATCGAGGCCGAGAACGGCTACATGCCGGATCACGATGGCACCGCGCACGCCGAGCGCCTCGCCGCGACGCAAGCCTGCCGTACGCTCAGCCGCGAGGTGCTGGCGAAGGCCACGCTCTATTCTTCTGCAGAGCCCTGCGCGATGTGCGCCGGCGCGATCTACTGGGCCGGCATTGGCCGCGTGGTCTATGGCCTCAGCGAACACCGCCTGCGCGGCGTCACCGGCAATCATCCGGAGAATCCGACACTCGATCTGCCCTGCCGCGAGGTCTTCGCCAGCGGGCAACGACCGACCGAGGTGATAGGTCCGCTACTCGAGGACGAAGCCGCGGCGCCGCACGACGGCGTGTGGGCGAGGTAGGCGCCCCACGCCCCACGTGTCGGAATGCAAGATGGCGCCGCGGAGGTTTGGCGCGGCGCCATCTTCGTTCACCTGAAGATCGTCAGGTGATCAGAACTTCACGGTGATACCGGAGTAGAGCGAGGACTCCGTGCAGGCTCCGCTCGGCCGGGTAACTCCGCCCACCGTCGCAGAGCAGGCAGCCGAAGGGGCGTTGTGATCAAGGCCGAACTTGTTCTGCCAATATCGATAGGCGACCCAGACATCGACGAAGTGAGAGTACTTGTCTCCCCAGACGGCCTTCGAGGCATCGAAGGTCAGTCGAATCGGCTCTGAGTTCAACTCGACCGCGGTATTGTAGACGCCATTGGCAGGACTGTAGGGAAGCGGTTCGGTGTCGGTCCCCTTCTTGCCATACCAGCCGGCGCGACCGCTGATCGAGAAATACTGCATGTTCTGCGGCAGGAAGCCGAGGTCCATATAGTAATTGATCTCGACAGCCCAGGTTGGCTTGTACGACGTATTGCCGTCCTGCAGGCAGGTCACACCGGCAGTCCCCGGACCGAACAGGCCGCATTGGCTGAATGAGTTGTGGTTGTAGAATTCCCAATACACGAGGGGAGCGACGTTGATATAGCCCTTGTAGGGCAGGTCGAATGCGAACTGCAGGCCGGCGACGACGTCACGCTTGGCTGCACCGAAATACCTGTTTTCGGTGTTGGCATCCATGCCAACCTCGAACGAGATATTATGCAGCGGCCCCATGGTGAAGGCCTTGGTGTTGAAGATTTCGTTCCAGCCGAACGTCGAGCGGAACAAGCCGTAGATTTCCGTCGCACCGGCGCAGGTTGCTGGAGCCCCGGTGATCAGCACTCCGGCATTCGTGCAGGGGCCGGCGGGATCGTTGTGATCTGACTTGAACATCGAGATCGTGAAGAAGTTGGTGCCGTAGCCCCAGAGGTCGAAGTGGGTGAACGAGTAGACCTGTTTGGTCGTCTTGCTGTTGACCGTGCCATCCGGCTTGAGCGACCACATGCCGGGCTGAGAGGCGTTGAAGATGTATGAGTAGGTGACCCGATTGTCGATCACCAGGAAGAACGGGAGGTCGGGCGCCTTCTTCGCGGCCTTGACCGTCAGGTCCGCGGCCTGAGCCAGGCCACCGGTAGCGAACGTAGCAAGTGTCAGCGCACCGGCTGCAATTGCCTTGAAACGAAACGACATCCTTGAACCCCCAAGTTTGGACACGTAAAAATGAACATCCTTGGGTGCGACACTTGCGCCGATCATCTGGAGTGAGAAGCCTCAACTTTTTTCAAGGCATGCCGTTTGTTTCGGCAGGCAGGACAGTCTCGCGCGGAGTTTTGAGCGCTTGCGTGCGGCTCTGCTGCGTGCACGCAGCAACGCGATGCCCGGCATTGCCAGGGCATTTCCGTTTGATTTCGTTTACCTTTTGTGTCGAGCTGGCAAGGCGGACACAATTGACCACAGCCAACTATGTCTCGGTCGGAAATTGCATACGCGAGCTGGCGCGATTTTGCTCAACTCCACGTTAGGCCTGCACAGCACGATCTGATTTAGGTTGAACAGTCACAATTCTGCAACAGGCACCATTCGTCGAAACGGCGTGGCGCGCTTCAGGGACCGATTGGAAACGATCATCAGCCGGCGAGAGCCGCGGCCTCGCGACACCGCTCGCCTGCCGAAGCGTTGAGCAAGGGATGACGCTTTTTCACACCTTACGCGGCGGTTCAAACTAGCCCAGTATTGAGGCACTTCACCCCATGCAAGCGCATCAGCGAATGTTAGATCCGACGCCTAACGGCCTGCATTCCGGCGAGTCACCGCTGCTTCAAACGCTCGGGCTCACCAAGCGCTATGGCGATTTCCTCGCCAACGATTCCATCGATATCGACATCTGGCCAAGCGAAATTCACGCCCTGCTCGGCGAGAACGGCGCCGGCAAGTCGACCCTGGTCAAGGCGATCTATGGACTGATCCAGCCCAGTGCCGGCGAGATTCGCTGGCAGGGCGAGCGGATCGTGCTGTCAGGCCCGTCGGAAGCCCGCAGCCGCGGCATCGGCATGGTGTTCCAGCATTTCTCGCTGTTCGACAATCTCACCGTCGCCGAGAACGTCGCGCTCGGCCTCGACGGCAAGGAGTCCTTCAAGGACATGTCGGCGCGGCTGGAGCAGGTGTCGAAGACCTATGGCCTGCCGCTCGATCCCAGACGCGAGGTCTGGCAACTCTCCGTCGGCGAACGCCAGCGCATCGAGATCGTCCGCGCGCTGATGCAGGACCCGAAATTCCTGATCCTGGACGAGCCCACTGCCGTGCTGACGCCGCAAGAAGCCGACCAGCTCATCATCGTGCTGGAGCGGCTCAAGGCCGAAGGTCGGGCCATCCTCTACATCAGCCACAAGCTCGAGGAGGTGAAGCGGCTCTGCGACACCGCGACGATCCTGCGCGGCGGCAGGAAGGTCGACACCTGCAATCCCAGGCTCGAGACCGCCGCCTCGCTCGCGCGCATGATGGTCGGCGGCGAGATCAAGGAAGTGAAGGCCGCATCCGGCCGGAAGACCACCGTGCCCCGGCTCGTCGTCAACGATCTCTCGCTTGCGCCAGCCGAGGCGCACGGTGTCCGGCTCGAGCACATCTCGTTCGAACTGAAGGGCGGCGAGATCCTCGGCATCGCCGGCGTCGCCGGCAACGGCCAGGACGAATTGTTCGCCGCTCTATCCGGCGAGCGGCTCTCGAAGGACCCGGGCACGGTGGTGATCGAGGGCATCGCCGCCGGCCATCTCACGATCACACAGCGGCGCAAGCTTGGGGCCGCCTTCGTGCCCGAGGAACGGCTCGGCCACGGCACCGCGCCGCGCATGAAGCTGTCGGAGAACGCGCTGCTGACCGGGCACGCAGCCAGCGGCATGGTCAATCACGGCTTCATCGACACCGCGGCGACGCTGAAGACGGTCGACCGTGCGACCGAGACGTTCGACGTCCGCAAGGCCAAGCGCGATCCGGAAGCAGCCTCTCTCTCTGGCGGCAATTTGCAAAAGTTCATCGTCGGTCGCGAGATCCTGCGCAACCCGGCGGTGCTGGTGGTGAGCCAGCCGACCTGGGGCGTCGATGCGGGCGCTGCCGCCGTCATCCGCCAGGCGCTGCTCGATCTCGCCGCGGCCGGCGCCGCCGTCCTCGTGACCAGCCAGGATCTCGACGAGCTCGCGGAGATCGCCGACCGCATCGCCGTGATGTTTCACGGCCATCTGTCCGCTCCGCTCGCCACCGGCGAAGCGAGCCGCGAAAAGCTCGGCCTTCTCATGGGCGGCAGCAGCCTCGAGCCGAAGGAGGCCGCGCATGCAGTTGGTGCTTGAGAAACGCGCCGAGCGCTCCAACACGATCGCGCTGGTCTCGCCACTGATCGCGATCGGCCTCACCATCGCCACCATGGTCATCTTGTTCGCGATCCTCGGCAAGAATCCGCTGCTCGCCCTGCACGCCTATTTCATCGCACCGCTCACCGACAGCTATTCGCTGCAGGAGATCGCGGTGAAGGCGACGCCGCTGGTGATGATCGCGATCGGGCTGTCGCTCTGCTATCTCGCCAATGCCTGGAACATCGGCGCCGAAGGGCAATTCCTGATCGGCGCGGTCGCCGGAAGCTGGATCGCGGTGAAGACACAAGGCACCGACGCCGGCGCCTGGGTGCTGCCGGTGATGTTCGTGCTCGCAGCCGCCGCAGGCGCGCTGTATGCGCTGATCCCGGCGATCTGCAAGGCGAAGTTCGGCGCCAGCGAGATCCTGACCAGCCTGATGCTGGTCTATGTCGCCGACCTCTTCCTCGACTATCTCGTACGCGGCCCCTGGCGCGACCCGCAGGGCTTCAATTTCCCGACCACGGCCGAGTTTGATCCTGTTGCAACGGTGCCGCTGCTGATCGAAGGCGGCCGGCTGCATCTCGGCTCGATCATCGCCCTGATCGTCGTTGCCGCAGCAGCGATCCTGCTCGGGCGAACCATCAAAGGGTTCGAGATCCGAGTGGTCGGCGCTGCACCTCGCGCCGCACGGTTCGGCGGCTTCAATGCCAATCAGCTGATCATCCTGACCTTCGCGGTCTCCGGCGCGCTCGCGGGCCTCGCCGGCATCATCGAGGTCGCGGGGCCGGTGGGGCACCTCCAGCCCGGCATTTCGCCGGGCTATGGCTTTACCGCGATCATCGTTGCCTTCCTCGGGCGTTTGAACCCGCTTGGAATACTGATTGCTGGCCTTTTTCTCGCACTGACCTTTATCGGCGGCGAGCAGGCGCAGATTGCAATGAAGATCCCGTTGGACGTCACCAAGGTCTTTCAGGGCATCCTGCTGTTCTACGTGCTCGCCTGCGACTCCCTCATTCTCTACCGCTTCAAGCTGGTGTTCCCGAACCGACAGGTGGCCCGTGGAACTGGTTGAAGCCATTATCCTGGCAGTGCTCGCCGCCTCGACGCCGCTGCTGATTGCGGCGACCGGCGAACTCGTGACCGAACGCTCCGGCGTGCTCAATCTCGGCGTCGAGGGCATGATGATCGTGGGCGCGGCCTGCGGTTTTGCCGGCGCCTGGCTGACCGGCTCGATCTTCATCGGCGCGCTGTTCGGCGTCGCCGCGGGCACGCTGATGTCGCTGATCTTCGCGCTGATGGCGCTCGGGCTCGCCGTCAACCAGGTGGCAACGGGTCTCGCGCTGACCATCCTCGGCGTCGGACTCTCCGGCCTGATCGGCGCTGGCTTCGTCGGCGAGCGCATCACGCCGGCGGTGCACCTCTACATACCCGGCCTCACCGATATCCCGTTGATCGGCCGCGTGTTGTTCGGCGAGGACGCGTTCGTCTACTTCTCCGTCGCGCTCGTCGTCGGCGTCTGGTGGTTTCTGTACCGCACGCGGCCGGGCCTGATCCTGCGCGCCTGCGGCGACAACCATGTCTCCGCGCATGCGCTCGGCTATCCCGTGCTGCGCATCCGCACCTTCGCCGTGATGTTCGGCGGCGGCTGCGCCGGCCTTGCCGGCGCCTATCTGCCGCTCGCCTATACGCCGTTCTTCATTCCCGGCATGACCGCGGGCCGCGGCTGGATCGCGTTGGCGCTGGTCGTGTTCTCGTCATGGCGCCCAGGCCGGCTCGTGGTCGGCGCTTATCTATTCGGCGCGGTGACGATCCTGCAACTGCACGCGCAAGGCTGGGGCGTCGGCATTCCCTCGCAATTCATGTCGGCGCTGCCTTACCTCGCGACCGTCATCGTGCTGGTCCTGCTGTCCCGTGCGCGCACCGGTGGCTCGACTGCGCCGGCCGCGCTCGGCACCGTGTTCGTGCCTGACCGCTGAGTTTCATTTCCGCGACGGGCGCGATGGGGCGCGCACGTTGCGGATCGTGGCTTTCCCCGACGATCTGGAGATTGATGATGAGGAAATCACTTCTTGCGCTGGCTGCCGGGCTCTTGCTTGCCGGGAGCGTCAGTGCAGCCTCCGCCGCCGACAAGCTGAAGGTAGGCTTCATTTACCTCGGCCCGGTCGGCGACCTCGGCTGGACCTACCAGCACGAACAGGGACGCCTGGCGCTGGTGAAGGAACTGGGCGACAAGATCGAGACCACCACGCTCGAGAATGTTCCCGAAGGTCCCGACGCCGAGCGCGCCATCGAGCAGCTCGTCCGCGCCGGCAACAAGCTGATCTTCACCACGTCGTTCGGCTACATGGACCCGACGCTGAAGGTCGCCAAGAAATATCCGAACGTGCATTTCGAGCACGCCACCGGCTACAAGCGTAACCCGAACATGTCGACCTATTCGGCCAAATGGTATCAGGGCCGCTACATTCAAGGCCTGATCGCGGCCAAGATGTCGAAGTCCGGCGTGCTCGGCTACATCGGCTCGTTCCCGATTCCTGAGGTCGTCTCCGGCATCAACGCGACGATCCTCGCGGCGCAGACCATCAACCCGAATATCAAGGTCAAGATCATCTGGGCCAACACTTGGTTCGACCCGGGCAAGGAAGCCGACGCCGCCAAGGCGCTGATCGACCAGGGCGCCGACGTGATCATGCAGCACACGGACTCGCCGGCGGCCATGCAGATTGCCAGCGAACGTGGCAAGCTCGCCTTCGGCCAGGACTCCGAGATGATCAAGTTCGGGCCAAAGACCCAGCTCACCTCGATCCTCGACACCTGGGGTCCCTACTACGTCGAACGCGTCAAGGCTGAGATCGCCGGCACCTGGAAGTCCGAGGACACCTGGGGCGGCCTCGACAGCCACATGTTCGCGATGGCGCCGTATACCAACATGCCTGACGACGTGAAGAAAATGGCCGAGGATGCCCAGGCTGCGATCACCGCGGGCAAGCTGCACCCGTTCAAGTGCCCGGTCGTTGGGCAGGACGGCAAGGAGATCGAGTGCAAGGGCGGCGCCAATCTCGCCGACGGCCAGATTCTCGGGATGAATTTCTACGTCAAAGGCATCGACGACAAGCTGCCGGGCAAGTAGCACGCTTCTTGCATTGACTAAATCACCTGCTCCTCCCGGAGGAGGTTTGGAGGGGGTGGCCAGAAGCACCCGGCACTTGTGGTCGCCCCCTCCTTCTATTTCTTCCGAATTATCCCGCCTGCATCGCCCGCGCCGCGGAACTGTGGCGGCGGATCAGGTCGGCGACATCGAGGCCCGGGATCGCGCCGTCGATCACGGCCCATTTCCCCGCCACCATCACCCGATCGGCCCGATGCGCCCCGCACAGCACCAGCGCGGCCAGCGGATCTCCATGTCCGGAGAAGCGCAGCTCGTCGAGCTTGAACAGCGCAAGATCGGCGGCCTTGCCGACGGCGATCTCTCCGAGTTCCGGGCGGCCGACGCAGGCCGCCGAGCCCTTGGTGGCCCAGCGCAGCGCGTCCTTGTGGCTGACCTTGCCGACCCCGTAACGCGCCCGTTGCAGCAGGAACGCGGCACGCACCTCCTGCATCAGATTCGATCCGTCGTTTGAGGCCGACCCGTCGACACCGAGCCCGATACTAACGCCGGCCTCCTCCATCTCGCACACCGGACAGCAGCCGGAGGCCAGAATCTGATTGCTGCAGGCGCAATGACTGATGGTCGTCTTCGCCTTGCCGAGCCGCTTCATCTCGTCAGCGTTGAAAAATATGCCGTGAGCGAGCCATGTCCGCGAATTGAGCCAGCCGCATTGCTCGAGATAGTCGAGCGGACGGCAGCCATACATTTGCTGGCAGAATTTGTTCTCGTCCTCGGTCTCGGCAAGATGGGTGTGCAGGCGCACGTCGAGCTTGCCGGCGAGATCGGCGGTGGAACGCATCAGCGACGTCGTCACCGAGAACGGCGAGCAAGGCGCCAGCGCGATCTGCACCATCGCATCCGCACCGCGCTGGTGATGCTTTGCGACCACGCGGGCGCTATCGGCGAGGATTGTATCCTCGTCCTGCACGACGCTGTCAGGCGGCAAGCCGCCGTCGCACTGCGACAGGTTCATCGAGCCGCGCGTCAGCAGCACGCGGACACCGAGCCGTTTTGCAACGTCGACCTCGACGTCGACGGATTCCTCGAGCCCCGCCGGGAAGACGTAATGATGATCCGTCGTCGTGGTGCAGCCCGAGAGCAGCAGCTCGGACATCGCGACGGTGACGCCAAGCTCCAGTCGCTCCGGCGTCAGCTTCGCCCATACCGGATAGAGTGCCTGGAGCCAGGGAAACAGCTCGCGGTCCATCGCCGCCGGCAGCGCCCGCGTCAGCGTCTGGTAGAAATGATGATGGGTGTTGATCAGGCCCGGCAGCACGACATGGTCGCTTGCGTCGAACACCGCGACATCCGGCGTCGTAGGCTCGCTGCCGGCGGGCACGAGCTCGACGATCCGGCCATTCCGGACCACCACCCCGCGCTCCGCACCGTCGGCGAGGATGGCAAGGGGATCCCTGATCCAGATCGGCTTTGCATCGCTCATGACCTGCTTCTCCTCACATCCGCTGGCGACGGGCCTGCAAGGCAGACGCCAGCACGATCACCTCTATGCTACGACTTGTTTGTTGCGACTTGGCTCCGGTCTTGCAAGACTCATCTGTACGATTCACCGGGCGGAAGCTTTTTTGGCGCAGCCATGGATTTGAATACCATCACGACGGTGACCCATCCGCAAACGCGCGCGCAGCTGCCTGCCTGGACGGCAGGTGATGCTTGGCTCGCAGGCGGCACCTGGCTGTTCTCGGAGCCACAGGTCCATCTGAGGCGGCTGATCGATCTGACTGATCTGAAATGGCCGGCGCTGACGATCACGGATAGCGATCTCTCGATCGCCGCCACCTGCACCGTCGCGCAACTCGATGGCTTCGCCTGCCCGCCCGACTGGCTCGCAGCGCCGCTGATCGGCCAATGCTGCCGGGCCTTTCTCGCTTCGTTCAAGATCTGGAAGACGGCGACCGTCGGCGGCAATCTCTGCATGTCGCTGCCGGCGGGACCGATGATCTCGCTCACATCGGCGCTCGACGGCGTCTGCACCATCTGGAAGGCCGGCGGAGGCGAACAGAAGATTCCCGTCGTCGACTTTGTGACCGGCAACCAGAGCAACCGATTGGCGCCGGGCGACCTGATCCGACAGATCGATATCTCGATTGCCGCACTGAAGCGCCGCACGGCGTTTCGCCAGATCTCGCTGGCACCGGTCGGCCGCTCGGCGGCGCTTGTGATCGGAAGCCTCGATGCCGACGGCATGCTGGCGCTGACGGTGACCGCTTCGACGGTGCGGCCGATCCGGCTCTCCTTGCCCACGCTGCCTGACGCCAGGGCACTTCGCGACGCGATCTCGCAGCAGATCACCGATAACCTCTACCATACCGACGTCCATGGCAAGCCGCTCTGGCGCAAGCACATGACGTTGCGGCTTGCCGAGGAAATTCGTGGCGAACTCCTGGGGGCAACCCCGTCATGAGTCTGGAGGTCAACGGCACGCTGTTTCCGCAGGAGCCGCGCGCAGGGCAATGCCTGCGCACGTTCCTGCGTGAGCTCGGCCATTTCGGCGTCAAGAAGGGCTGCGATGCCGGCGATTGCGGCGCCTGCACCGTGCTGCTCGATGGCGAGCCCGTGCATAGCTGCCTGATCCCCGCCTTCCGTGCCGGTGGCCGCGCCGTCACCACGATCGAGGGCCTCGGCGGCGACCACGGCGCGCATCCGATGCAGCAGGCCTTCCTCGACGCACAGGGATTCCAGTGCGGCTTCTGCACGGCCGGAATGATCCTGACCTGTGCCTCGCTAAACCAGGCCCAGCGCACCGACCTCGGAACGGCGCTGAAGGGCAATATCTGTCGCTGCACCGGCTATCGCGCAATCGAGGATGCGATCCTCGGCAAGACCAATGTCGAGGAGCGCGTCGAGCCCGGCGCAGCGTTCGGCCGCAGCCTGCCGGCGCCCGCTGGCCCCGAAATCGTGCGCGGCCAAGCGCGCTACACGTTCGACACGCAGGTCGACGGCCTGCTGCATGTCAAGCTGCTGCGCTCGCCGCACGCCCACGCGAGAATCGTCGCGATCGACACCTCGGAGGCACTCGGTGTTGCCGGCGTGCACGCCGTGCTGACACACGAGGATGCGCCGTCGGTCCTGATCTCGACCGCGCGGCACGAGAAGGACTGGATGGACCCCGAGGACACCCGAATCCTCGACGACGTCGTTCGCTTCGTCGGCCAGAAGGTGGCCGCGGTCGTTGCCGAGAGCGAAGCCGCTGCCGAGGAGGCGTGCCGGCGGCTCAAGGTCGACTACGAGATTTTGCCGGCGCTGATTGATCCGGAGCAGGCGATGGCGCCGGGCGCACCTGTCATCCATCCGGACCGGACGGCGGCGAACCGCGTCGCCGATGCCCGGCGCAACCTCGTCGCGGAGACGCATGGCGAGTATGGCGATGTGGCGGCTGCGCTCGCCACGTCCGCGGTCACCTACGAGGCCACCTTCCACAGTCATCGCGTACAGCATGCCGCGCTGGAGACCCATGGCGGCCTCGCCTGGCTCGATGACGATGGCGTGCTCAACGTCCGCACCTCGACGCAGGTCCCGTTCCTGACCCGGCGGGCATTGTCCGATATCTTCGAGCTTCCCATGGACAAGGTCCGCGTGTTCTGCGAACGCGTCGGCGGTGGTTTCGGCGGCAAGCAGGAGATGTTCGTCGAGGACATCCTGGCGCTTGCCGCGCTCAAGACCGGACGGCCGGTGAAGCTGGAGCTGACCCGCGAGGAGCAGTTCATCGCGACATCGACGCGGCACCCGATGCGGGTCCACATCAAGGCCGGCGCTGATGCCGACGGCAAGCTCACCGCGCTTCAGCTCGACGTGCTCTCCAACACCGGAGCCTACGGCAATCACGCCGGCCCCGTGATGTTCCACGCGCTGTCGGAATCCATCGCGGTCTATAATTGCCCGAACAAGCGGGTCGACGGCTTCGCCGTCTACACCAACACGGTGCCGTCGGGCGCGTTTCGCGGCTATGGCCTGCCGCAAACGCTGATCGCGGTCGAAGCGGCGATCGACGAGCTGGCCAGGCAGCTCGGCATCAGCCCCTACGACATGCGCCGGCGCAACATCGTCAAGCCAGGCGATGCCATGCTGTCGCCGCCGCCGTCGGAATTTCACGACGTGCTCTATGGCTCCTATGGGCTCGACCGGTGCCTCGACCTCGTCGAGCGCGCAATGCAGGCGGATGGCCCGCAACCGGACCTGTCGCCGGAATGGTTGATCGGCGACGGCGTCGCGCTGACCATGATCGACACCGTGCCGCCGGCCGGTCATATCGCGGATGCGACGATCGCGCTCAACAACGATGGCGGCTTCGACCTCACCGTCGGCACCGCCGAGTTCGGCAACGGCACCAGCACCGTGCACCGGCAGATCGCGGCGACGACGCTCGCGACCACCGTCGACCGCATCCGTTTGCGCCAGTCCGACACCGCCCATGGCGGCCATGACACCGGCGCCTATGGCAGTGCCGGCACCTTCGTCGCCGGCAAGGCGACGCATGAAGCGGCCATGCGGCTTGCGACCGAGCTGAAGGCGGCGGCCGCCGGCGCCTGGCTCTGCGACACCGCGAGCTGCCTGCTCGACGACGAGGCGGTCGTCAGCGGCGTGCGGCGGATGTCGTTTGCGGAGCTCGCGAAGCTTGCGCGCGAACACGGCCAGCCGTTCGCAGCACACGGCAATTCCGGCGGCACGCCGCGCTCGGTCGGCTTCAACGTGCAGGGCTTTCGTGTCGCCGTGAACAAGGGCACCGGCGAGCTCAGGATTCTCCGCAGCGTGCAGGCGGCCGACGCCGGAATCGTCGCCAACCCCATGCAGTGCCGCGGCCAGGTCGAGGGTGGCGTCGCGCAGGCGCTTGGCGCTGCGCTCTACGAGGAGATGGTGATCGACGCTGATGGGCGCGTCACCAATCCGAAGTTCCGCGACTATCACCTGCCCTCCTTCGCCGACGTGCCGCGCACGGAGGTCTTCTTCGCCGAGACGTCCGACACGATCGGACCGCTCGGCGCCAAGTCGATGAGCGAGAGCCCGTACAATCCGGTTGCCGCCGCGCTCGGCAACGCGATCGCGGACGCCACCGGCATCCGCTTCACGGCGCCGCCCTTCAAGCCGGACCGGCTGTTTCCGGCGCTGTACGAGAAGTTCCGTCGTTAGCTGCCGCGATAGGTCGAATAGCTCCACGGCGTGACCAGCAGCGGCACGTGGTAATGGTTTTCCGGCTCGCTGACCGCAAAGCGTAATGGGATCTCGTCGAGGAACGGCGGATCCGACAGCGGCACGTTGCGCCCGGCGTAGTATCTGGCGACGCTGAAGCGGAGCTCGTAGCGGCCGATCGGCAGCGGCCGGCCGCCGATCAGCGGCTGGTCGGTACGGCCGTCCGCATTCGTCACGGCGCGTGCGATCACGCGGCTCTCGCCCAGCCTCGCGAGCTCGATCAGCTCGACCGGAATACCGGGCGCGGGCTTGCCGGCGTGATTGTCCAGCACATGGGTCGAGAGTCGGCCGTGCACCCTCAGTCTGTCGTCGGCGATGACGAGCTGATCGAGCCGCAACGCCGAGATGCGGCTGATCTCCTCGATCGCCCGCCGCGTCTCGGTCTTGGCGATATTGCGCAGCCGCATCTCGAAGTCGTTCAGCACCGAATCCTTGGTGTGACGACGCACGCAGACGATATAGGGGATGCCGAACTTGTCGCGATAGGCGTTGTTGACGCGCTCGAACGCGGCGTATTCGGCGTCCGACAGCCGGTCGAGGCCGGCGCTGTTCTGCTCGTCGGTCGATTCCGCCGTGAGACCTGCCGCGCGCTGGGTCTTGTTGGCGAGATCAGGATGCGCCCGGATCAGCGCCAGCTGCACATCTGGTTCGGCGCTCTGGATCGCGCCCATCAGCGCGGCGTGCAGCTCGTTGATGCCGGCGAACGGCCGCTTCCCGGCGAGCTGCTCGGCGATCCACGGTGAATATTCGACGACGTTGACGAGCGCGGCGACGAAGTCGGCCTTGCTTGCAGCGTTGAGATCGGCGAGCGAAATCTGCGGCATCGTCCTCATCCAATCTCGAACGCATCGGCGGCGAGATGTGCATGCTTGTCGTGCCAGTGCTGCGCGATCTGAAGCCGCGTCGGCACCCAGACACGCTCGTGCTTGCCGATATAGTCCAGGAAGCGGATCAGCCCCGCGGCGCGGCCGGGCCGTCCGGCGAGACGGCAGTGCAGCCCCACCGACATCATCTTGGGCGCGGTCTGTCCTTCCGCATAGAGCACGTCGAAGGCATCCTTCAGATAGGTGAAGAACTGCTCGCCTTCGGCAAAGCCCTGCGGGTTGATGAAGCGCATGTCGTTGGCGTCAAGCGTGTAGGGAATGACGAGTTGCTTGCCGCCCGTGCCCTTGATCCAATACGGCAGGTCGTCGGCATAGGAGTCGCAGAGATAGAGGAAGCCGCCCTCCTCCATCAGGAGGCGGTTGGTGTTGATCGAGGAGCGCCCGGTGTACCAGCCGAGTGGCCGCGAACCGGTCGCCTCGATGTGGACGCGGATCGACTCCGCGATCTCGGCGCGCTCCTGCGCCTCGGTCATGTCCTTGTGCTCGATCCATTTCAGGCTGTGGCTTGCAATGTCCCAGCCGGACTCCTTCATCGCAGCGACGATCTCGGGATTGCGATTCAGCGCAGTGGCAACGCCGAACACGGTGGTCGGCCATTTGCGTTCGCTGAACATCCGCCACAGCCGCCAGAAGCCGGCGCGCGAGCCATATTCGAACATCGACTCGATATTGGCGTGGCGCTGGCCCGGCCAGGGCTGCGCGCCGAGCACGTCGGACAGGAAGGCTTCCGAGGCGCGATCGCCATGCAGGATGTTGTTCTCGCCGCCCTCCTCGAAATTGACGACGAACTGCACCGCGACCCGCGCATCCCCGGGCCATTGCGGATGCGGCGGGTTGCGGCCGTAACCGCGGAGATCGCGGGGGTAGCGGGCGTCAGTCACTCAGACTTCCTCGAAGCGGATCGGCAGAGCGCCCTTCCACAGCACGCTCTTGCCCAGCGTCGCCAGATTCTCCAGCCCCGAGGTCAGCGTGATGAAATGGTTGCCGGCGAGCTGGCCCATCTTGCTCGCGAAGTGCACGCCGCCATAGGCGAGCAGGATCTCGGTCTCGCTGATACCGCCAGGATAGAGGATGATCTGGCCCGGCGCGGGATAGCTGGTGTGGTTTTCGTAGCCGACGCCGAAATCGAGGTCGCCGAGCGGCATCCACACGCCCTCGCCGCTCCAGCGCACATGGATGATGTGGCTTTCGAACGGCAGCGCCTTGCGGAAGGCCGCGACGGTCTTGGGCGCGAGCTGCTCCTCGAAGCGGGCATCGAAGTTGAACTCACCGGCGCGGATAACGAGTTTGCTCATCTCATCTCTCAGGATCGGGGCCAAAACCCCACGGGGAATTTTCAAGCAAAGAGCATTCCAGAGGGCTTGGCGCAAGTGGCGCGGCAAGTCACCTCAAGTCACCTGCGGTCGTAGGACCAGCCGAAAATGCCGCTCCGGCGCGCCTCCGGCTCGGGCTCGGCGGCAGGTTGCGGCGCCTCCTTCAGTTCCGCCTGCGGCGGTGGCAGCGGCGCCGGCAGGTTTTCGCATTTCATAGAATAGACCAGCTTGCCGTCCGCGGTGCGCCCGATCGGGGCGCAGGGGTCCGGATGCGCCGTCGAGGATTTTGGAGCGAGCTTGACCTGCGCCATGGCCGGCGATGCGATCAGGAGGAGGATCAGCAGATATTTCGACATCGTTGTCGCCTAAGGCCTCAATTGCACCCATTGAACCGGATTGCGCCGATCAAGTCCATCGGGCCTGTTCGCGCGATTGCCGAATATTTAGCCGAGACCAAAAAATTTGCTCGCCCCATCGTGATGGTGGCGCTGCTGATCTTCGGCAGGACGCATCGCCATGTCAGCCGCGACGACGAATAGATGCCTCGCAACCGGGACGTCGTCACGGGAGAAACAACCATGCGAAAGACCTTGGTAATTCTCGGCGCCACCCTGATCGCCGCTGCCACCATCCAGACCGCCGCGGCGAACGACCGTCACCACAAGAGCAAGGCGCATCCCGCACCCCTCACCCAGTCAGCGCGCGACTCCAACGCACTCTGGCCGTCGCAGCCGACGGCGCCCGACTGGTCGCGCTACGCCAACGGCGCGATGTCGGCGCCGGCGGGACGGTGATGATGGAAAGGCAGAGCGGTAGAATACTGTCAACTCCGTCATCCTGAGGTGCGAGGCTTGCGATGCGAAGCATCGCGAGCGGAGCCTCGAAGGATGCACGGCCAAGGATGCAGCCGGGCCGTCGCCCTTCGAGGGCCGCTGAAGAAGCGGCCACCTCAGGGTGACGGAGATGGGTATGCGCTCGCAATAACGAAGCAAGGTGAACCGTCGTCATCCTCAAACTCTCATCTCGACTTACCAGACACGCCTTCGCATTCTCGCGGCGCATTTCGCCCGAGCTTTGCCTGGTCACTCCACCCTCTTGTCCAAGAGGGCGCAGGGAAGACCGGGTGCCGACTGGCACCCGCGGTCCGCTGCGCGAAAAGCACACGCAGAGAAACCGCACAGCAGCATACAGGTGTCGCCGATCACTCGGCCTTCCCTGCGCGATGGTCGGA
>LNAP01004943.1_pt1 | contig 22098 bp, 24 predicted proteins | sample 602601 | NCBI WGS metagenome assembly LNAP01 (sample SAMN02440304, study PRJNA202911) | soil metagenome | biome: Subtropical and temperate rainforests or woodlands; isolation source: soil samples (1 kg each in a 20% v/v slurry with milli Q water) were... ...
GGGCCCGTGCGAGTTCGCTCCACAGGTCGTCTCGTGTCGGATCGAGCGTCAGGTTCGCCCCCAGCCCGGCAGCAATCTCCAGGCGCCCGGCGGACAGGTCAGCCACAGCGATCTGGCTGATGCCCCGGGCCTTCAGGCACGCGACGATTCCCAGGCCAATGGCCCCGGCACCCAGGACCAGCACGGACTCACCGGCCGTCACCCGTGAGCGATTGACCGCGTGCAAGGCCACCGCCAGCGGTTCGACGAGGGCGGCCACCTCCAGGGGAAGGTTCGCCGGCAGTTGATGCAGAATCGGGCCGCTGTTTACGTTGCGCACCCGGACCAGGTTCGCCAGCGCCCCCTCATCGCTACCCACGCCGATCATCGCGCCGTTGGCCATGGGATTGACCACGACCCGCATGCCGGGCCGGTAGTGGACGACTGCCGTGCCCACCTCGCGGATGACCCCGGAGAACTCATGCCCCAATGGCATCGGTGCCCCATCGCGGCGAATGCCCCCGCTCTCATAGAAGCCCAGGTCACTCCCGCAAACACCGCACGCGGCAACTTCGATCAGCACATCTTTCTCACCCGGGGATGGTAAAGGGACTTCGTCCACCCGCAGGTCTCGAGGGCCGTGGAGTCGTACCTGTTTCATCACATGGTTCATTGTTGAGTCCTGTTGGTGGCTGATGCCGATTCGGCGGCGATGTGATCGGCGGCGATGAAGGCGAAGGTCATCGCCGGGCCAATTGTCGAACCGGGGCCGGGATAGGTCTTGCCCATCAGCGCAGCCGAGGTGTTGCCCACCGCATAGCAACCGGCAATGGCCGAGCCGTCCGGGCGCAGCACGCGCGCACAGGCGTCGGTGCGCAGTCCGCCTTTGGTACCCAACTCGCCCGGATCGATGCGCAAGGCATAGAACGGCGCGCGATCGATCGGGCCAAGGCAGGGGTTGGGTTTGCAGGTGGTATCGCCGTAGTAGCGGTCGAACAGGTTGCCACCCTTGCCGAACTGCGGATCAACGCCAGCGGCGGCGTATCGGTTCATCTGCACGAGGGTGGCTTCGAGCCCGGCGACGTCGACGCCGATCTTGGTTGCCAGCTCGGCCGGTGTTTCGGCGCGGTAGATCACATTGTCGAGCCAGCCGGCGGGGATCTTGCTGTCCGGCTGCACACTGCCCGGCAGCAACACACCGCAGGGATAGCGCTTGCGGTACTCGGCATCGAATACCAGCCAGGCCGGTGCATTGGCCTGGGTGCGCTGATGGTCGGCATACATCGCATAGATGATGTCCGTGTAGGGCGCGGCTTCATTGACGAAGCGCTGGCCCAGTCGATTGACCATCACGCAACGGGGCGCCGCACGCTCAACGAACAGGGCGCGCTGGCTCGACTCCCCTGGCACCTTCACTGTCGGAGCGCCCCAGGTGTGTTCCATCAGCGCCACCGCACCGCCGGCCTCCAGCCCGGCACGAATGCCGTCGCCATGGTTTATCGGCGGCGCCGCCGTCCATTGGGCCTGTGTGGGCCGTGGCAGATACAGTTCGCGCATCGCCTGGTTCGACTCGAAACCGCCGCAGGCAAGCACCACACCGTGCCGCGCCCGCAGGCGTTGAGTGCGACCCTCGCGCAACACATCGATGCCAACCACCCGGCCCTCATCCAGTTGCAATGATTGCATCGAGGTTTGCAACCACAAGGGAATGCCTCGCTCGGCCAAGGCTGCGCGCAGGCTCGCCACCAAGGCGTTACCTAGGGTCAGGCGGCGATCTCGCCGGCTGCGGCGACGCCAGCGAAAATCACTCAGGTAGCGCAACGCCAGCCCGGCGGTCAGCAGCAACCAGCCGCGCTCCTTGGCAAGGATGGTGTGGGCCTCGACCTGGGTCATGGCGATACGTCCGCCAATCAGGGTCGCCGGCGAAGCCGCCCGCAGCAGCTCGAAGTGTTCACCCAGGCGTGCCCCGTCGAACGGGGCCGGCTCCATGGTGCGGTAGCCGGGCTTGCCACCTTTGCGGTCCGGGTAGTAGTCGGGGTAGCGCGGCACCGCGCGAAAATTCGTGCGCGCCTGACGTGCCAGGTACTCAACCATTTTCGGACCATTGTCGAGATAGGCGTCGATGCGCTGCTGATCAAAATCTTCGCCAACCACCTCGCGCAGATAGCTGATCGCTTCGTCGTATGAATCGCTGCCCCCCAGTGCGGCAATCTGGTCGTTACACGGAATCCAGATCCCTCCCCCGGATACCGCCGTGGTACCGCCATAGACATCGCTCTTTTCAATCGCGAGTACCGACAAGCCGTTGTCGTGCGCTCGCAGTGCTGCGGTCAAGGCGCCGGCGCCCGAACCGACAATCACCACATCAAACTCATCATCCCGGTTCGAGTCCTGCTGATTACTGGTCATGGCTATGCCTCCTGTTAAATGGCCGACCCTATGTCACACTTTTTATTATCTGTGCCAGAGATTGGCACGAAATGGCTTTTTGTGCCATGCCATGTGAAAATCGGGCTCAATTGCTTTTCCCAAGGGCCGGGCACGAATGCCCGCCCCGCCCCCCCCCCGAGCGTTTGAAGGTGCAAATGAGTCGACAATTACGCTGGGGTGATGCCAGCAGGATGGAAAACGCCAGTGATGGCCGGTCGCTGATCCTGCGTGCCGCCCTCGATGCGATGATTGCCGAGGGCGCCGAAGGTTTCTCGATCGATGACGTGGCCCGCGGTGCCAACATCTCGCGACGCACCCTGTACCGGTATTTTGGTTCCAAGAAGGAGCTGATTCAGGCTGTCGTCAGTGCAGAGAACGCTGCCTTTTTTGAGGAAATGCAACGCTCCCTGAATGAGTTCGAAGATGACTTCGAGGCCTATCTCACAGAGTGCGTGTGTTTCTCCGTACGCTACCTGGATCGTCATAACGGCGGCTTCCACCACAGCTATCTGACGAAGAACTCAACCCTGGAGGTGTTCACCTACATCCTCGAAAACATCGCACCGATGTGGCGTGATTTGCTGGAAGAGCCCTATCGTCGTTATGTCGAACGCAGCAACGGGTCTGTCGCGTCGCTTGAGAACATCATCGCGCTGATCAGTCGAATCGGGCTCGCGTACTGTCTTGTTCCTGCCGATGAACATGCAATTCGTGAGCAACTGGCAATGCTTCAGCCGACACTTGTTTGCAGGGCTCTTGAGTAAGCGATTAATCCGGTTTTCTGGCCGAAAATTCAGCGAGTCCTGATTGTCTCGATGAAAAAATTCGTGACAGGCAACTATCAGCGGTCACTCAAACACAGTCACCCTCGCCCACTGCCCTATCGATTAACGCAGTCTAAAGAGTTCGCCGATCCGCCTTAGCCAACCCCGATACTTCTTGCGAAGGCCCACGATTTTTTCAGTAAACGGAGTCACCTACATGGACGTCATCAATCAATTGCAGCCCGAAGAGTGTGCAGGAATGGAGGATATTCGACGTGAAATCGATGCCCTTGATCAGGTTGTTATCAAACTGTTGGGCAAGCGTTTTCACTACGTACTGGCTGCCTCGAAGTACAAGACCTCAGTGACTTCGGTGCATGCTCCGGAGCGTTTCAAGGCCATGTTGGCGACAAGACGCGAGTGGGCCGAAGCTGAGGGCCTGAGCCCGGATGCAATCGAGAGGATGTACAGTGACCTGGTGAAACACTTCATTACAGAAGAGATGAAACACTGGGCGGCTCATCAATCCAACACCGGACTCTAGTGTCCGGACGGACTGTCCGCCATGGGGCGTCAACCGCCCTTCATGTCAGCTGCAATCGGCCATTGGCGGACACATCATTGCTTTGCGTCACCCTGCGCTAGCGTTGGGACTCAACTAAAGTACGGACTCATGGAGCTTAGAGACGAGCAATGAAACTGAACCACAGGCCAGTGAAGGCTGGCGACGTAAAAATGATCTGCAGCTTTCCTCAGAACGCTCAAGAATTGTTTTTCATGTTTCCGAAGGCGCACTTCCCGCTAACGGAAACGCAGTTGATTGCCGCGATCTCCCAACGCTTCGACTCTACCGTCGTGGAGATCAATGGGACTGTCGTTGGGTTTGCCAATTTCTATCGAGCTGAACGCAATGGCGTTTGCTGTATCGGCAATGTCATCGTCTCGTCGAGCGCTCGGGGCGAAGGAGTGGCCACGTTTATCGTAGAGACGATGACCGGCTTGGCATTCGAGCGTTACGGAGCCAACGAGGTGCAGATTTCCTGTTTCAACGAAAACACGGCAGGGCTGCTGCTATACCCCAAGCTTGGATTTGTGCCTTATGCCATTGAGGAGCGACCATCTTTGGGAAAAGGCCGTTCGGCCCTGATACACATGACGCGCAGCAGAAGCTCGACAGGTTGAATACACAGCCAAAATCGGCTATTCAGGCCATCTGAAAAAACCGACAACTTGATGTATTCACTGATCCACCATAGGGGAGACAGGACTGGGATACCTTGTTGACCTGGTTACTCATCGCTCAGGGAGAGCACCATGTCTGTAGAAATCCAACTTTCTGAAAATGCTACTGAAGCAGAGCGGCTGGGGCTGGCCCATAACCAGGCCAACGGTGGAGACGACGCACATGAAACATTTGCTCTATTGTTACGAGACCCTGACAGTAACGAAGTCATTGGCGGACTGTACGGCAAGGTCTCTTATCGATGGCTGCTCATCGATCTTGTCAGCGTTCCCGAGTCGATGCGTGGCCAGGGTATCGGAGAACGGCTAATGCGCATGGCTGAAGAAGTCGCGCAGAAAAAACAGTGTATTGGAATCTGGCTGGAGACTTTCAGCTTTCAGGCACCCGGGTTTTATCGAAAACTTGGTTACTCCGAATTCGGCCGCCTGGCAGATTATCCACCGGGACACACCCGGTTCTATTATCAGAAGTCGTTGTGCTGATCGCGATTTGGACCTTGGGCCGATAGCTGCGCCTCGTAGCAGGCAGCAATCGGCCAGAATCGGTCATTCATCGCCCGCTCGCACTTTCGACCATGGATACTTTGAAAAACCGATCTGCGATTCGCCTGCCTGTTGGTGCCTGTGAAACTGGATAGCGAGGTCAATGACTTGACCGACCTGCTGCTGATCACATGCCGAAATATCACAGCCATCTGAGCAGTGCTGCTTTCGAATGCCGGGGTGCTGTCGAGAAAGTATCGATGTTGGACTACTTGCGATCACAGAAACGAATGCCGCCCTTCGCTTTCAAGTGGCTTGGAGCCTCGACGATCTGCACGGTTACGATTTCCGCCGGTATTTCGTAGCTTTCCACCACGGCCTCGGTGATCTTTTTCAAAAGCAGATGCTGCTGCTCTACAGTCTTACCTGCGGCGGCATAGACGATGACTTGCGGCATATTGGTTTCCTTCAATTCAACAGAGTGGTTAGGGCTGTGGGCCCGACGATCCACAAGAAGTCAGCGATTCGGTTATCACTGACGTAACGCTTGCGAATTAACGAGATCCCGAGGCCACTGACCTTCGAGCCCCATCAGCAAGTTGTCCAAGGCACGCTTGGCCATTGCATCGCGAGTGTCGTTTGTCGCCGAGCTAATGTGAGGTACGGTAACGACGTTTTTCAGCTTGAAAAGCCTGGAATCTGTCAGTGGCTCTTTCAAGTAGACATCCAGGCCGGCCCCCCGAATCGTCTTGTCCTCAAGCGCTTGGATGAGCGCGTCCTGATCAACCACCGGGCCACGAGAAACGTTGATAAAAATGCCCTCTGCCCCGATCAGCGCCAGCTCCTTTTGGCCGATGAGGTTTCTCGTCTCTGCGGTCAATGGCACGACCGGACAGACAAAATCAGAATCGCTTAACAGTTGTTCCTGCGGGACAAATCTTGCACCAAGTTCTTGCTCCAGCCGTGGTTTACGAGTTTTGCCGCTGTACAAGATTTTCATGCCGAAGCCGAAACGTCCCCTGCGTGCGATGGCCTCTCCGATTTTGCCCAGGCCGATAATGCCCAAGGTCTTTCCGTGCACATCACATCCAAAATGGGAGGCGTCGATTGTCTTTGACCAATTCCCATCTTTTGTCCAAGCATCAAGCTCTGGGATACGTCTCGCTGTGGCGAGTATCAGGGCAAAAGCGAGATCAGCAGTGGTTTCGTTCAGCACATCGGGTGTATTGGTCAACATGATCCCTCTGCTATTGAGATAGCTGAGGTCATAGTTGTCGTAACCCACCGAAATACTGGAGATGATCTCAAGGTTTTTAGCCGACGCCAGCTCAACCTCACCCAGACGACGATTCCCGCCGATCAGTCCATGAGCGTTGGGAAGGGTTGCCTCGAACTGAGCATCCATGTCACCAAGCTCTGGGCTCATGATGACGATGTCGTACTTATCTGCGTAAGGCTCTAGCATGCTGGGTGAGACTCGGCTGAAGGCCAAGATTGTCTTTTTCATGACGCTTTATTCCACCTGCCTCAAGTTCAATTGGCGCCGTTATCTGACTTCAAATAGGTTTTTTCCCATTCGCGGTAATTGTCCGAAAGTGTGTATTTTGAAAGCAGCTCAGGGAGCGATAGGTCGCGTCCCTCTGCACCACTTTGTTCGCGCAGAGCCTCATAGGTCGCTTTGAGCGCGGACAAATACGGGGCATGTCCATTGACCACTATCCGTACATTTGCCGCGCTCAGTTTCTCAACATCGCTCAGTGCGGGATTACCGTAATTGATCAGCATGATCGGAACGGTGAGATGCGCTGTGAGTGCTTCCAGATGCAGGAAGTCCTTTACTCCAACGAAGCAAATAGCGTCTGCTCCAGCCTTTTGATAGGCCGTAGTCCGGGCAATCGAATCTTCCAAAGTGGTAACGGCCACATTCGTCCTGGCGATGATGCCAAGGGCATCATCTGACCGGGCAAATCGTGCGGCGTAGATCTTGCTCGCGGCCTCTTCCATGTTGATGAGGACGTGCGATTGTTCGTCGTACTTGGCGGGCAGATGCGTGTCTTCCAGCGTCAGGGCGGCAACGCCGGCCTTCTGTAACTCCGTGACTGTACGCATCACATTGAGCGCGTTTCCGAATCCATTGTCGGCGTCCCCAATGATTGGAATTTGACTGGCGCGTCCGACCCTGGAAACCTGCTCTGCATACTCATCGAGCGTGAGTAACGAGATGTCCGGGGCACCAAGCACTTGGAGCGAGGCGACCGATCCACCCTGGATAGCGACCTCAAAGCCCAGGTCAGAAGCCATTCGAACAGAGATCGGATCGAATACCGATGCGGCAAATTTACAGACTGCTCCATGAAGCAAATCACTGAACGCCTGTCTTAGTTCATGATGAGATCGCTCAATCATTTTTCTGCTCCATCACATTTCAACTGAGTACATCGCTGAATCGTCCTGCGAGAACGAGACGTAAATTGGCTACCGGTCATTGCGCCCTATTCGAAGAGGAATGACCGGTAAGCGATGCCGATTACTTTTGCGCTAACAACGCTTTACGCTCTGCTTTTTCGTTTTTCATTGCAGTAATTTCACGCTCGCAGGCTTCGACATCAAACGAGTTGTCCCACTTGGCAATCGCGATGGTGCCGATACCGTTGCCGATCAGGTTGGTCACGGCTCGCGCTTCGTTCAGAAAACGGTCGATGCCCAAAAGCAGGACAAGGCCTACCAGCGGAATTGAGTGGATGGTTGTGAGAGTCGCCGCCAAGGTGATGAAACCGGCACCCGCTACCCCCGCAGAACCTTTCGAGGTCAGCAAAAAGACGCCCAACAGGATCATCTGATCCACAAATGTCAGCGGCGTATTGGTTGCCTGTGCGATGAAAATCGCGGCCATGGTGAGGTAGATGCAGGTGCCATCCGCATTGAAGGCATATCCAGTTGGTAGCACCATGCCCACCACTGACTTCTTGCAGCCCAGCTTTTCAAGTTTCACCATCATTCGCGGAAGCACGGCTTCGGTTGAGCAGGTGCCACTTTGAAATAACGAAGAAATTGCATGAGCGGCATGCCCGACCATCTAGCAACCGTGCCCAGCACAACCACGATGAAAATCAAGGTCGTGATGTAGAGCGCGACCAGCAACTGGCCGAGTGACAGCAACGTACCAATCCCGTACTTGCCGATGGTAAAAGCCATGCCGGCACCGGCACCAATCGGAGCCAGACGCATCACCATTGCCACGATCTTGAACAGCCCTTGCAGAAACAGATCGATGGTATTGATCAGCGGCTTGCTGGTTTCGCCCATTTGAACCAGGGCAACACCCATCAAGACCGACAGCAGGATGACCTGAAGCATGACGCCATTCGAAAACGCGCCGATGAAGGTGTGCGGGATGATGTTAAGAAAGAACTCAACGGTGCCGCCCTGCTCACTAGCGGCCTGGCTGTACTTGTTGATTGCACTGGCGTCCAGCGTGGTAGCGTTGATATTCATCCCAACGCCTGGTTTTGCGATATTGACCACAATGAGGCCAATGACCAGCGCAATGGTTGAAAGGATTTCAAAGTAGAGCAGCGCTTTAACGCCAATCCGCCCAACTTCTTTGATGCTGCCCATCTTGGCAATACCGACTACGACGGTACCGAAAATAATGGGCGCCAACAGCATCTTGATCAGCTTGATGAAGCCGTCAGCAAAAGGTTGGAGCTTGGCTCCGATATCAGGGACGAAGTAACCGATTGCGGCACCGATCACAATGCCGATCAGCACCTGCACATATAGCTGGCTGTACCAGCGAGACTTGGAAATTTCCACGGAAGCACCTCATTTTATTTTTGTGGTGGGTGTGTGGCGTGGCGTCAGTGGATGACGCCGGATAACGGTGGCCTCAAGCGCAAAGGCCACCGTGCAGGGCTATCAGCCCTCGCCCAGCTCGCGCATAACTGCGTAAAGAGCTGACTTGGCTTCGAAGCCAACACCTGGGATGTCAGGAAGGCCTACGTAGCCGTTTTCCACCTGTATGCCGTCAGCGAACCCACCGAATGGCTGGAATACGTCTGGATAAGATTCGTTACCGCCCAGGTGCAGGCCTGCAGCGATGTTCAGGGACATCTGGTGACCACCGTGCGGCACTACGCGGCGAGAAGACCAACCCATTTCTTCCATTACCTTCAGGGTGCGCATGTACTCCACGAGGCCGTAGGACAATGCACAGTCGAACTGAAGGTAGTCGCGATCAGGGCGCATACCACCGTGGCGCAGCAGGTTACGAGCATCCTGGTGGGAGAACAGGTTTTCACCAGTAGCCATTGGCAGTTCATAGTGATTTGCCAGTTCAGCCTGCAATGCGTAGTCCAGCGGATCGCCAATTTCTTCGTACCAGAAGAGGTTGTACTTCTTGATGGCCTCTGCGTACGCAATACCTGTTTTCAGATCGAAGCGACCATTGGCATCGACAGCCAGTCGACGACCGTCACCTACCACTTCAAGTACTGCTTCGATACGACGGATATCTTCGTCCAGTGGCACCGCGCCAATCTTCATTTTGACGACGTCGTAGCCACGATCCAGATAGCTCTGCATCTCTGCCTTGAGCTTGGTCTGGTCTTTGCCCGGATAGTAATAGCCACCCGCCGCGTATACCCAGACTTTGTCATCTGCCACGCCGTCGCGGTAACGGTCGGCCAGCAGGCGGTACAGCGGCTTGCCTTCGATCTTGGCAACCGCATCCCAAACGGCCATATCAATGGTGCCGACGGCAACTGAACGTTCGCCGTGGCCACCTGGCTTTTCGTTGGTCATCAGGGTCTTCCAGATGGCGAACGGGTCCAGGTTGTTGTTCTCATGGTCGATAAGAGTATCCGGATCTGCTTCCATGATTCGCGCCAGGAAGCGATCACGCATCAACGCGCCTTGACCATAGCGACCGTTGGAGTTGAAGCCGTAACCGATGACAGGTTTACCATCGCGAATCACATCCGTGACAACAGCGACGACCGAGCAGGTCATTTTGGAAAAATCGATGTAGGCATTGGCGATTGGGGAAGCAATCGAAACTGTTTTTTCACGGATGTCTACGATACGCATAACGGGTTCCTCTTGTTGTTGGTGGCCCCACGTTATGCTTTGCGATGACACTCGCCCAATGCTATTAATGCCGCGCCCTATGCACAGGAGGCATTGCCCTTCGAAGATTTTTCAGCTCTTGCGGAATACGGCAGCTTTGTTCGTGCCGCAGAAGCGCGGCACGTTACTCAGCCGGCATTCAGCCGCAGAGTCCGTTCACTGGAGAATTGGATGGGGGTGGAGTTGTTTGTGCGCACACCACAAGGAGCGACGCTTACCGAGGCAGGAAGGCAGATTTTGCCCACTGCACAAGAGGCTGCAAGACGCTTGTACAGGATGCGCACAGAGGCACAGGAAGTGGCTGGGATGGCAGCCAAAACGCTGCAATTCGCGGCAACTCACTCCCTGTCGTTTACATTTTTCCCAAGATGGCTGAGAAGTACTGAAAACGGCGCTCCGATAGAGGCTGTTCGCCTGCACTCAGATAGCATGGCTGTTTGTGAACAGATGCTAATCCACGGCCAGGTCCAGTTCCTGCTCTGCCATCGTCACCCCGACGTTCCGCCGTTACTGGCTCCCGATCAGTTCATTGGGAAGAAGGTTGGAGAGGATGTGCTCGTGCCTTTGGCAAGCGCCTCTGCCAATTTTGGTACCTCACCTGAAACGCTGCCCTACTTGGCGTACACCCAAGAATCGGGTCTAGGCCGTATCGTCGCTCATCGACTTCACGGGAAGGAAGACTACCTTCACCTCAAGCCACTTTTCAGCAGCCACCTGGCAGCAGTCCTGATGTCCATGGCGTTGGAAAGCAAGGGTGTCGCATGGTTACCGAAAAGCCTGACAGAACAGGAAATGACTGACGGTCGGCTGGTCAGGGCGCTCGACGAAAGCTGGGATATTCCCTTGGAAATTCACCTCACTCGTCCCAAAGCCCCAATCAGCCCCTCTGCCGAAGAGTTCTGGGCCAAGCTGGGCGACTAGACACATTTGGCCGCAGCCAGTGTTCATTCGCCAATGACGTTCTGGTGCCGAAAAAATCCAATACGCCACAATTCGTGAAGTGTTTGATCACTGAATCGCCATTGTTTGAGGCTAGTCATCTAATTACGCTCGGGCCGCGATTTTTCCAACAACAGCTAATGCGGCCTGGCAGCGAGGATTTTATGTTCAATGTTGTTTCTTCGGGCCAATGGTCTGCGGGCTATCTGATCAATCCAAACGTGGAACCTCTGGATCAGAAATGGCTGAAGGAATTCGGCCGGATTCCTGCAGCGGCTGTCAGCGATTGCCTAGGACGCAATGTCGGGGGATTGGGTTTACGTCCGTTTCATGGAAATACGCCAATGCTTGGCGGCGCCCTCACTGTAAGGGTCAGACCTGGCGATAATCTGATGATCCTGAAGGCGATGCAGATGGCGCGGCCTGGCGATGTCCTCGTCATTGACGGTAGTGCAGACCTGACGCGCACCGTCTTCGGGGGCATCATGCGGGCAATGGTGTTGAAGGCGGGCAGCCTCAAATGATCGATTGGGCTATGTACCTGCTATTGGGCGCGGCCATGGGTACTCTCGGAGGAATATTCGGGATCGGTGGCGGGCTCATCGCAATCCCCGCATTGGTTCTAATATTCGGGATGGATCAACAAGAGGCCCAGGGGACGACTCTAGTCATGGTCGTTCCCAACGTGATTCTCGCGCTGTGGCGGTATCACCAACGAACCCATATTTTGTTGCGTCATGCCGTGCCATTGGCTGCATCAGGGCTTGTCTTCGCCTGGGTAGGATCGATCATTGCTGTAGGCCTGGATCCCGATGCCATGCGCATAGGTTTCTCTGTATTCATGATTTTGCTGTCGACCTACAGCTATTTGCAGATGTACTTACCCAAACCCCCACCTAGCAAAGAGCTCCGACATCCATGGCCGTGGTTGATGGTCTTAGGATCAGGCTCCGGGATTTTGGGCGGTTTTTTCGGCTTGGGGGCATCGGTACTGGCCACCCCCGTTTTATCCACCGTCTTCGGTACAACCCAAGTAGTCGCACAGGGCCTATCGCTGGCATTGGCCGTTCCGAGTACGGGTGTAACGCTGCTGACCTATGCGCTTCACGACCATGTCCAATGGCAACTGGGTCTGCCCATGGCGATAGGTGGGCTTCTTAGTGTCAGTTGGGGAGTCAAGCTCGCTCACACCCTGCCCGAAAAAACACTTCGCACCTGGTTTTGTCTTTTTCTGATGGTGTGTGCCGCCCTGATGATCTTTAAAGCTTGAACGCCACCGGGCGATCAAACTGAAATCGAAGGCAATTCGATTATTCACAATTCGTGCTGAAAGCGTTCACTTTCACGCTCTTGATGCGTGATCAGGGATCAATATGCTGTAGGCATGTTGTACCCGTGATCTCGAATAAGACAGAGAAAGAATCAGCCATGAATAGGCCTCGAACGCTCTACCAAAAACACATCGATAGCCACACCGTTTGCGCCCTTGATGACCAAGGCCACGTGCTTTTGTACATTGATCGCCAAGTCGCTAACGAATACACCAGCCCCCAGGCATTTAGCGGGATGCGCGAAGCAGACCGCAAAGTATGGCGTCCAGGCGCGACACTTGCAGTGGTCGACCATGTGAACCCGACCGCCCCGGTTCGTATCGAAACCATGCCGGATGCTGGCGGTGCGCAGCAGGTCTCGTACTTCGAAGAAAATTGCCGGGACTTTGGTATCGAGCTCTTTGATGTGTTGGATAAAAGACAAGGCATTGAGCACGTCGTAGCGCCGGAACAAGGCTTCATATTGCCCGGGATGGTCGTCGCTGCAGGCGACAGCCACACCACGACCTACGGTGCATTGGGTGCTTTCGGATTTGGTATCGGTACCTCCGAAATCGAGCACCTGCTTGCGTCGCAAACATTGGTCTACAAACGACTGAAGACCATGCGAGTCACAGTCAACGGGTTGCTCGGAAGCGGTGTCACCTCCAAAGACATCATCATGGCGCTGATCGAAAACATCGGTGCATCAGGCGCCACTGGCTATGCCATCGAGTTCACAGGGCCGGCGATCTCCGACCTGAGTGTCGAAGCCAGAATGACCATCTGTAACATGGCCGTCGAAGCGGGGGCCAGGGGCGCGTTCATGGCTCCGGATGACAAAGTCTTCGCTTACCTGCAAACCAAACCACGTGCGCCCCAAGGCGAAATGTGGAAGCAGGCCGTTGCCAAATGGAAAGAACTGCACACTGACGAAGGCGCTGTATTTGATCGCGAGGTCATACTCAACGTTGATGATCTGGAACCGATGGTCACCTGGGGCACAAGCCCAGACCAAGCCGCACCGGTCGGCAGTCATGTGCCAGATCCCGCCACACAACCCGACCTGATTCTCCGCCAAGGCATGCAACGCGCCTTGGATTACATGGGGCTACAGGCGGGCATGCCACTGAGCGACGTAGTCATCAGTCATGCGTTTATCGGCTCCTGCACCAACGCGCGAATTGAAGACCTGCGTGACGTTGCCCGTGTGGTGCGCGGCAAACGCGTTGCCGCACACGTACGAGCAATGATCGTTCCCGGCTCGACACTGGTTCGTACTCAGGCCGAGCAGGAAGGCCTTGCGCAGATATTCCTGGATGCCGGTTTTGAGTGGCGGCAGTCAGGTTGCTCGATGTGCCTGGCCATGAATGACGATGTCCTCGCTCCGGGTGATCGCTGCGCATCCAGTACAAATCGCAATTTTGAAGGTCGACAAGGTGCCGGCGCGCGCACCCATCTCATGAGTCCGGCGATGGTCGCAGCTGCTGCGATCACCGGACATTTGACTGACGTTCGTTCATTCGCTCTGGAGGCTTGAAGCATGCAACCTTTCAATACGGTCAGCGGCAGCGCCGCGCCACTTTTGGCTTCCAACATTGACACCGATGTGATCATGCCCAAGCAGTTCCTCAAGGGTATTGATCGTAAGGGACTGGATCGCGGTTTGTTCTTCGATTTGCGCTTTCTGGAATCAGGCGAACCCAACCCTGAGTTCATTCTTAATCAACCCGCTTGGAACGGCGCAGCCTTCCTGGTGGTCGGCCCAAACTTCGGTTGTGGGTCTAGTCGAGAACATGCCGTTTGGGGTCTGAAGCAAGTAGGCATCAGAGCACTCATTGGTACCAGTTTTGCCGGAATTTTTTATGACAACTGCCAGCGCAATGGTGTGTTGGCCATACAGCTTTCTGAAACCCAACTGAAGCAGATTGCCGGGGTAATCAATGACGCGTCGACAGCGCGGATCGAAGTGAATTTGCCAGAGCAAACAATCGAATTGGCGGACGGTACCGTCATTCCTTTCGAGATCGACCAACTGCGTAAGCAGTCTCTTTTGCTAGGACTTGATGCGATTGGTACGACGTTGCAGCGGGCCGATCAGATTCGGAGCTTTGAAGCTCGGCATTTGGCGCAAAACCCCTGGTTGAGCTGATGAAAATGCCTGGCGGAAGATCACGTGTGGTGATCTCCGCCAGGAAGTCACCCAACCGATAGATCGCGAAAGTACTCTTCCAGAAACTCGACGCAGACGCGCAACTTAGCCGACTCGCTGAGACGGGTGGGATAAACAGCCCAGACGTTGGCGCTCTGTGAGTAATCAGCAAGCACTTGCACCAGACGCCCTTTTTTCAGCATCGGTTTCACATCCCACATCGACCGCAGAAGAATACCGCCGCCGCTCAACGCCCACTCCAGAACAATCTCTCCGCTGTTTGAAGACAACGGGCCACTCACGCGCACGGATTCTTCCTGCCCGTTTCTGGTGAGGTTCCACACGCCGAATGCGTTGTTGCGCTCCTTGAGTACCAGGCAGTCATGGTTCTTGAGATCTTCCAACGACTGAGGCGTGCCCCGCCGCTCCAGATACTCGGGCGTTGCGCACAGCACACGCCGATTACTCACCAGCTTGCGACCCAAATGTTGGCCTGGCAGGTCATCTCCTACACGTATCTCCAGATCGAACCCTTCGCTGACTATATCGACGACGCGATCAAACACGTCCAAGCGAATATCGAGCTTTGGGTAAGTCTGGGAGAGTTGGCAGATGGCTGGCGCAACATGATTGCGACCAAACCCGAAGCTGCTGCAAATATGCAACGACCCCATGGGCTGATGGCGCGCCTGGGATATTTCCCCAACAAAATCGTCAAGATCACCCAGCAATTTTTCCGCCCATACCCGCACCCGCTCACCATCATCGGTCAAGGCAATACGCCTGGTCGTTCGGTGCAACAGCCTTGTCGATAGCGTGGTTTCGAGAACGGATATGCGTTTGCTGATGTAGGCAGGCGAGTAGCCAAGCTCCTCGGCAGCACTGGCAAAGCTGTTTTTTCGAACGACGGTCAGAAAAACGTTGAGGTCTTCGGGCAAGGGGAATTGGTCACGATTCGTGTTCATGCGCCTCATACTTCCGCTATTTATCACGTTATTTGCGAAGGATAACATCGAAATACCGAGTGGCAACCTGAGCCCGGTTAACCGTGGTTTCTGAATCCTCGATAAAAACAACATGAGGAAATAGCGTAATGAACAGTTCCTATGAGCAATCCCTGAAAGTAGAAGGTGGTCGCGGTTTTCTTCAACGCCTGCGAAGCCTTTGCGCTTATGAAATTGGTGTTATCCCCTTGCCGATTTTCCTCGGGATAGCCTTGATTGTATTTCTCTCGGCGCATTTGGGTTTTCTGCCAAAAAACATGATCGGTGGCCTCGCTGTCATCATGACCATGGGCGTATTTTTTGGTCAGTTGGGTTCGCGCCTTCCGCTGCTCAAGGAGATTGGTGGCGGTGCCATCCTGTGCCTGATGCTGCCGTCGGTACTAGTGTTTTACGGTTTCTTCGGCCCGGCAACGATTGATGCAACCAAGATGCTGATGAAGGAGGCAAACTTCCTCTACTTCGTTATTGCCAGCCTGGTTGTCGGCAGCATTCTGGGGATGAGTCGTTTTATCCTGGTTCAGGGCATGATCCGCATGTTCATCCCCTTGCTCGTCGGCACCTTGGCCGCCGTCGGAAGCGGGCTGATTGTTGGCAAACTGGCCGGATACAGCTTCTACCACACCTTCTTTTTCATCATCGTACCGATTATTGGCGGTGGGATCGGTGAAGGGATTCTTCCTCTGTCGCTGGCGTACTCGGCGATCCTCGGTGGCACGCCTGATATCTACGTAGCGCAATTAGTGCCCGCCGCCGTGGTCGGCAACATCGCAGCAATCATTTGCGCAGGATACCTGGCTCGTTTGGCCCTGAAACGTCCGAACCTCAATGGCAAAGGCTCACTGATTCGGGCCAAAACCGAGAATGACAAATTTCAGGTCAAGGAAGAGGCAAACCCCAGCATCGACCTTCGCATCATGGGTGCAGGCGTGCTGGTCATCTGCGCGTTCTTTGTCTTGGGAGGGTTGCTGGAAAAAGTAGTTGGTATCCCAGGGCCAGTGATGATGATCCTTGCCGCCGTACTATTTAAGTACGTCCGTGTCCTGCCAGAAAAACTGGAGAAAGGTGCGCAGTCGTTCTACAAACTGGTCTCCGCTGCCTTCATCTGGCCGGTCATGATCGGCCTTGGCATGCTCTATGTGCCGCTGGATAGCGTGGTGAAGGTGTTCTCGGTGAGCTATGTACTGGTATGCGTATCGGTCGTGGTTTCGATGACAGTGGCGGGCTTCTTGATTGGCAATGTGATGAAGATGTATCCCATCGAATCGGCCATCGTGACTTGCTGCCACAGCGGCCTGGGCGGCACAGGGGATGTAGCCATCCTATCTGCCTCTAACCGCATGTCGCTGATGCCGTTCGCTCAGATTTCCACGCGCATTGGTGGCGCATCTACAGTGATTCTTGCAACGATCCTGTTAGGTATTTTCGCCTGAGCGAATTGGAGCCACGCGACTCGAGTAACTATGACCAGTACAACTACTGAGTTCTAACTTCCCTGTCAGTGCTCAATCGGCATAGGGGGCGGCCTTCACAGGCCCCTTCCCTGCCACACCACCCGGCATGCGGGTCCGCACCGGCTTTTCTCAACCACGCCATTCACCGCTAGCCTGGCCGTGACCACGACATCCTGGTCGGCGGTACGGGCAAGGATGTTCTCACCGGCGGCGCCGGCAACGACATCTTCGACTTCAACTCCGTCGCTGAAACGGGGCTGACCAGTTCCACCTGGGGCATCATCAGCGACTTCGTCCGAGGAGCCGACAAGATTGATCTGTCGACGCTCGATGCCAACACGGCGACGGCCACCAATGAAGCCTTCAGCTCGATCATCGGCAGTACCACTGCCTTCAGTGCGGCCGGCCAGTTGAAAGTTTCAGGACGTGCACTACGGCAATACCGATGCCGACAGCGCCGCCGAATTCGCCATTTAGATAGTCAGACTCAACAGCGCGACCACGACGGACCTTATACTTTAACTTGCGAATCTGGCATCTGACAGGGTGGCGCGTAGCGGCTCACCCTTGATTCTCCAGACGCATCAGACTGTCTCCTTTTGGCCGATTCTGTTGAAAAAGTCGGTCTGGGTTTAGTTATGTGCATGAGCCATCCACTTTTTGGCCTGTGCAACCCTCGCCTATAACCCGTGATCTGCGCCAGACCTCTACTGCCAATGATGAGCTGAAAGTGCCAGCATACAATTATGTTTTTCATATAACATAATTTGAATAACTGACTGATTGACGATCAATCGTATGCTCAAATTGGATATCCAGCAGCTGCGCGCGAATGCTGATGCTGCCAGCAAACTCCTTTAGGCCCTGGCCAATCCGGATCGCTTGATCCTCCTATGCCAGTTATCCCAAGGTGAGCGCAATGTCAGCGATATGGAGTCACAGCTGGGGATACAGCAACCGACTCTTTCTCAACAGCTGGCAGTGCTTCGCCGCGAAGGACTGGTGGAGACCCGCCGTGACGGAAAGCAAATGTTCTATCGCATCAGCAGTCGCGCTGCATTGGCAGTAATCCAAACCCTGTATCAACAATTTAGTGCCGGAGAAGCCTCATGAATGTCGACTGGCTCAACTTCACTCCCTGGTCATCGCTTGCAGGGGGCGCATTGATTGGCCTGGCTGCCAGTCTATTCGTCGTCGCCAACGGGCGTATCGCAGGCATCAGCGGTCTGATTGGCAGTCTTTTACAGCGCCGCCGCGAAGGAGCAGATGAGAAAGCGCTGTTTCTTCTGGGCCTACTCATCGCGCCGCTGTTATGGGGACTGTTTGCCACCTTGCCCCAAATTGAGTTCCAGAGTGGCTGGCTCGAACTTATTGCTGCCGGCCTATTGGTGGGCATCGGCACACGTTACGGCTCGGGTTGCACAAGTGGACATGGAGTGTGCGGCATATCACGCCTATCGCCGAGATCGATGGTCGCCACTGCGTGTTTCATGTTCAGTGGTTTCGCCACGGTGTTTGTCTTGCGTCATCTGCTCGGGGGTTGAACATGATCAAACTGAGTGCATTCATTGCGGGTTTGCTGTTCGGCTTCGGCCTTCTTTTGGCAGGCATGGCCAACCCGAGCAAAGTACTGGCTTTCCTGGATTTAACCGGTGCCTGGGACCCTTCCTTGGCATTGGTCATGATCGGGGCCATTGGCATAGCCGTTGGCCCATTAACCTGGGCGCGCCAACTATCCAGTTCGCTGCTGGGAAGGCCAATGCAGCTACCGATCAAACGTGAGTTGGACCCGCGCTTGATTGGCGGGAGCCTGTTGTTCGGCATCGGCTGGGGAATAGCGGGCATCTGTCCTGGCCCCGCAGTGGTAATTCTGCTGACAGGACGCTGGCAAGCGATCGTGTTCATGCTGGCCATGCTGACCGGCATGTTGGTGTTTACTGCGCTGGAGACCCGGCGAAACCATTGAAAGGGAGATTGCCATGAAAACGAACACCGGAACCATTGACCGTAGCCTGCGCATTGTCACCGGCCTGGGCCTCAGTCTGCCCGGCGTGATCGGCTTTTGGGCCTGGATTGGTTTAGTGCCGTTGGACACTGGTATTTTCCGTTTCTACCCTCCAGGATTTTCTTCATGACTCATTCGCTCACCAGCCCATTGGACGTCGTCATTATTGGTGGGGGCCAATCAGGCTTGGCGGTAGCGTATTTCCTGCGTCGAACTCATCTTTCATTTGTTATCCTTGATGCGCAGGAAGAGCCTGGTGGTGCCTGGCGACATGGCTGGAACTCGCTGCGTCTATTCTCCCCGTCCACCTGGAGTTCGATCCCCGGCTGGATGATGCCACCCGCGCAAGATGGCTACCCAACACGAAATCATGTGATTGAGTACCTCAACCAATACGAACAGCGCTACCAATTCCCGATTGAGCGCCCGGTACGGGTCACTTCTGTTGAGCGTACGGAATCTGGCCTACGGGTACGTTCTGACGACAAGCATTGGGATACCAAGGTTGTTGTCAGCGCAACAGGCACCTGGAGCAATCCCTACATACCTCACTACCCCAATGCCGAGCTATTCGCCGGTCGGCAGTTACATTCCGCAAACTATGTCGAAGCACAACCGTTCGCGAACAAGAAGGTGTTGGTGGTAGGTGGCGGCAATTCAGGTGCACAAATTCTGGCCGAAGTTTCAAAGGTCGCTGAAACCACATGGGTAACCCCAGTAGAACCGATGTTCTTACCTGACGATGTGGATGGGCGGGTACTGTTCGAGCGCGCAACCGAGCGCTGGAAAGCCCAACTGGAGGGGCGTGTCATTGAGCAGCCAGTGGGTGGGTTGGGCGATATCGTCGTTGTTGCGCCCATTGTTGAAGCCCGAGGGCGTAACGTACTCAAGTCTGTACGACCTTTCGAAAGTTTCACTCGCAACGGGGTTCTTTGGGGCGATGGCTCCGAATCGGCGGTGGACGCAGTGATTTGGTGCACAGGATTTCGGCCAGCCCTACAGCATCTGGATTCACTGGGGGTGGTCAACGCCGAGGGTCGCGTTGAGGTCGAAGGCACCCACTCGACCAAAGAGCCAAGTCTGTGGTTGGTCGGTTATGGCGAGTGGACAGGTTCGGCTTCTGCCACGCTGATCGGTGTAACACGAACAGCACGCACCACGGTCGGTGAGATCGTAGCCTTCCTCGCCATTCAGTCCGCTTGATGCGGACTGCAATTGGCCTTGGAATATACCGCTGACTGTTGGGGAGCTGTTGGTAGGGCTCCTTCGTGCCGCCGCAAATGCGAATTCCGGAGAATCACTTCAGCATTTGATATATGTCAAGGTCGCTTGTGACAGCTCTGCTAATTACTAAGTCTTCATGCTGAAGTCTTTAATTTTGGCGAATGCGGCCTGACACAAACACCGCAATCGGTTAATTCAGAATTTGGTTCAGCTCACCCCACTAAGGCAGCTAGACATGAAAAATACCAGATTGGCCGTGGCCCTCTTCACCGCATCGTTAGCCCCCATATGGGCATTAGCAGCAGAGCAATCTCAAGTGACGCAGACGCAACAACAAGCCCCGAATGTTGCCGAATTCGATAAGCAGATGGTTCAGGCACAAGACACCTTTGAGAAGATGCAGGCACAGATGGAGAAAATTCAGCAAACCCAGGATCCCCAGCAGCGGCAGAAGCTCCTTCAGGAACATTGGAATACGATGCAAAATGGAATGAGCATGATGAACGGTATGTGGGGGCCGGGAATGAAGGGCAAAGGACACATGATGGGTGGTAGCCACATGATGGGGTGGCAGGACTACTCAAACTTGACCCCGGAGCATAAGAGTCAACGCCAGTACATGATGGACAGGTACACGGGGATGCAACAGATGATGATGGATAACATGATGAAGCACCAAAACTACATGCAAGGGCAGCCACCGGCCAAGCCTGCACAGTAGGAATTTGCTCGTTTTTTTTGATTGTGGAGTGCGTTTTCGGTTAACTCGGGGCGTACTCCTCTAACGCGTATAGCGCGAAGAAGCTCACTCCGTCCTTTCTGACGGTCTCATATCGCCTCGGCACGCCTGGGTAAGGCGATAGAAATCAGCACCGACAGGTCTGCGGCATAAGGTATGACTGTTCGGCGGCGCGTGCCATGCCACCCACCTTGGCCACGGAGCAGAACTAAAGCAATTGCCGGTAGTTGAGCATCTGAATCAATACTTCGTAAAAAACGAACAGTTCGTAACGAATAAACGATTTTTATTGATGCAACATGCCCCTTAGCATGACCTCTTCCAGCCCATTGCTGCGCCATGCGGAGACAGTCATGCAGATGGCCATCCAATGCCGCGGTTTCGAGCTAACCGAGGGTTTGCACGATTACCTCAGCAAGCGCCTAGCCTACAGCTTAAGTCACGGCACCACCCGCATTGGGGCGGGTGATCGTGCGGCGCTACATGAGTATCGGCCAACCTTGGATAGTTAAATGACCGCCATTAGCGTCGGCCAATTTTGGATGTGGGCCGCCTTCATCGGGTTCGTCCTCGCCATGCTGGCGCTGGATCTTTTCGTCTTCGGCGGGCGCAAGGCGCATCGTGTTTCGGTACGCGAAGCGCTGACCTGGGTCATCGCCTGGACCAGTTTGGCGTTGGTCTTCTCCGTCCTGCTCTGGTGGTATCTGCGCAGCACGTTCGGCGCCGAAGTGGCCCAGCGTACAACGCTCGAATTCCTGACGGGCTACCTGATCGAGCAGTCACTGTCGATCGACAACATGTTTGTTTTCGTGATGATCTTCGGCTATTTCGCCGTGCCGCCAGAGTTGCAGCGCCGTGTCCTGCTCTATGGCGTTCTCGGCGCCATCATCATGCGTGCCGGTATGATTTTCGCCGGTGTCTGGCTGGTGCAGGAGTTTGCCTGGCTGCTCTATGTCTTTGGCGCTTTCCTCATCATCACCGGCGTCAAGATGCTGATCTTCGCCAACCAGCAGCCAGACCTCGAAAGGAACCCTCTGCTGCGCTGGCTGCGTGGCCATCTCCGCATCACCGACGGTTTTCACGGCGAGCGCTTCTTCGTGCGCCAGAACGGCCTGCGCTGGGCGACGCCGATGTTCCTGGTGCTGGTACTGATCGAGGCCAGCGACCTGGTGTTCGCGGTCGACAGCATCCCGGCTATCTTCGCCGTCACCACCGACCCCTTCATCGTGTTCACCTCCAACATCTTCGC